>Ga0136621_1000023_pt1 | contig 45999 bp, 46 predicted proteins | sample AntDryUQ445A2306_FD_104673 | JGI IMG/M metagenome (GOLD analysis project Ga0136621, IMG submission 104673) | Polar desert sand microbial communities from Dry Valleys, Antarctica - metaG UQ445A (23.06) | ecosystem: Environmental > Terrestrial > Soil > Desert | place: Antarctica: Dry Valley...
GATCGTGGTGGAGGACTCGACCGCGGCGGTGGAGGTCCTGCTCCCCGTCGGCGCAAGCGCGCCTGCCCCGGGAACCTCGATCGCCGTCATCGGGAGCGTAGGCCGAGCCTACGGCGCGCCGCGGATCCGTGCCACCCACGTCGAGGTGATCCCGGGTGGGGTTGCGCGCCTGCCCACGCCGCTCGACAGCCCGCCCGGCCCGGCCCACGAATGGAGGCTCGTGCGGATCGGCGGCACGATCGTCGACGTGAAGCGGCTCGGGAACAGGTGGCGCGCCGAGCTCGAGACGCCCGACGGCCGAGTTCCGGTCACCGGCCTCGCGGGAGCCGGGATCCCGGTGGCGACCCTGGTCGAGGGTCGCCGGGCCACGATCGTGGGCATCGTCCGGCGGGCCCACCCATCGGCGACCGATCGGCGGTTCGCGATCGTCCCGCGCGGTGCCGGGGACGTCACCGTGGGCCCAGCGGGTGAGGCCGGCGGCTCCGGTGGCCGGCCCGACGACCCGTCCCGCGACCCGGGACCCGGACGCGGCGACGGATCCCGCGCGGAACCCGGGCTGATCGATGCGGACCTTGCGGACCTGGAGACGTACACGGGCCGAACCGTGCGGGTCGGCGGGATCGTGGTCGATATGCAGGCGGACGGGTTCCAGCTCGACGACGGCACCGCGATTGCCCAGGTCATCCTCGTCATGGCCGCCGCCGAGTACTTGCCGTTGATCGAGCCGGATGATCCGGTCAATGTCGTGGGACGCGTCGAGGAACGCGGCGGGGAGCTGGTGGTCATCGTGGACGACCCTGCCGGGATCGTCCGGGTCGGCGATCTTGCGCTGTCTCCGGCGGCCGAGCCATCCGCGGCTCCACCGACATCTGCACGGAGCATCGTCGATCCGTCCACGGCGAGCGCCGCGGATCCGCTCGGGCTGGGTACATCGGGCACGGCCGGCATCGTGTCGCTCGTCCTGCTCTCGGTTGCCTCGGCCGCGGTCACGGTGCTCCGCCGGCGCCGCGTCCGCCAGGCGCTAGTCGCCCGGGTCGCCGCGCCGCTCGCGGACGTCGCTGCCGGCACAAAGGACAGGCCCTCGCCCCCGACCCCGCCCGGAACGGGCGGGCCGTGACCACGGCATGCGCCCGCCCGAGCGTGGCTCACGCACGAATCGGCTTGACGCTCCGAAAACCGCGGGACTATCCTCGTCCGGTTCCTGACCCGCACGAACGCCGAAGCCGAGAGGGACGAGGACTTGCCGACTGCGGATCACCGCGTCGCGCTGCCGGCGGGCGAGCGGCAGTACCACATCGGCCTCGCGCCCGGCGAGCTGGCCGAGTACATCCTCCTCCCCGGCGACCCGGATCGCCCCGCGCGGGTCGCGCCGCTGCTCGAGTCGGTCGAACTCGAGCATCGCCATCGCGAGTTCACCACGATCACCGGGTCGTACCGCGGCCAGCGGGTGTCGATCGTTTCGACCGGGATCGGCACTGACAACGTCGAGATCGTCGTCGCCGAGATCCTCGCGATCACCCAGCGGCCGACGTTCATCCGGGTAGGCTCCTGCGGCGCCCTGCAGCCGGAGATGGAGCTGGGCGACCTCGTCATCACGACCGGGGCGGTCCGGCTGGAGACCACGTCAGCCTGGTTCGTCCATGACGGCTACCCGGCGGTAGCCCACTACGAGGCGGTGCTGGCCCTGCTCGAGGCGGCCAACGGGCTCGGCCATCGGACGCACCTGGGCATCACCGCCACCTCGCCGGGGTTCTTCGGTGCGCAGGGACGCCCGATCCCGCAGCTTCCCATCCGCTACCCTGACCTCGCCGAGGACATGGCGCGCCAGCGTGTCATGAACTTCGAGATGGAGGCTTCGGCCCTTCTCGTCCTCGCTGGTCTCGCCGCCTGTCGGGCGGGCGTCGTCTGTGCGGTCTACGCGCAGCGCTCGATCGGACAGTTCGTCGAGGGGGCCCAGAAGGAGGCGGCCGAGGCGGCGTGCGTGGAGACTGGGCTCGAGAGCCTCAGGATCCTCGCCGAGATGGATCGCCAGAAAGGTCGTGCGGCAAGCGACCACTGGCGGCCGTCGATGTGGACTCAACCGTGATGGGCGGATGTGGGACGAAGGCTCCCGCAACGCCACGCAAGAACCGAGGAGGAGCCCGATGGCCGAGGCCTATTGCGTGAAGGACAAGAAGAAGGTCGAAGTCCTTAACCCCCAGAAGATCACGATGAAGAACGGCAAGCCCGCGCTCCAGGGCACCTGCCCGGACTGTGGTGGCAAGGTCTTCAAGATCGGGGGCTAACGTCCGCCGGGACCAGCCGAACCAGACCCCCGCCGGACCACCGGCGGGGGTCCTGTCGTCTACGGCGCTGGACCGATGACCGGGCAGCCGGTGTTGGCCCTCGACCTGGGAGCGACCCGCCTCCGCGCCGGCGTCGTGCGGGCCGACGGCCGGGTGGTCGCCCGCTCGGCCGGCGACACACCCGGCGAACGCGGGCCCGCAGCGGTGCTCGACGCCGCCATCCGCCACCTCAGGACCGTGCGTGACGCGGTCGACGGGGCCACGCGTTCCAGCCTTGGCGGGCTCGGGATCAGCGCGGTCGGCCCGCTGGACCCACGCAGCGGCCGGCTCGTGGAGCCGCCCAACATCGGGCCCGGGTTCGAGGACATGGCGCTCGCAGCCCCGCTCGCCGATGCGCTCGGCCTCCCGGCGGTTCTCGAGCGGGACACCGTGGTGGCGGCGCTGGCTGAGGGAGCGTTCGGGGCGGCACGCGGCGCCCGGGACTTCATCTACATCACCGTTTCGACCGGGATCGGCGGCGCCATCGTCGCGGCTGGCCGGATCCTGGGCGGCGCCGACGGCGTGGCCGGCGAGATCGGGCACCAGCCAGTCTCCCTCGACGGGCCGCCGTGCGGCTGCGGTGCACCCGGCCACCTCGAGGCGTTCAGCTCCGGCGCGGGGATCGCGCGTCGGGCCCGCGCCGCCGTCGCGGCCGGCGATGCGCCCCTGCTCGCCGCACGCGCCGCGCGGCTCGCCCCTGCCGCGCTGCAGGCAGCCGACGTCGCGGCCACCGCCGACGCCGGGGACCCGATTGCCGCGCGCCTGATGGAGGAGGGTCGGACGGCGTTCGCCCATGCCGTCGTGGGGCTCGTCAACGTGCTGAACCCGGAGCTCGTGGTCGTCGGCGGCGGACTCGCCCGGGCCGAGGGCGAGCGACTGCTCGGAACCGCTCGCCGGGCCGTCGAGGAGCTGGCCTTCACGATCCCGCGACGGCGCGTGCGGATCGTCGAGGCGTCGCTCGGCGACGACGTCGGCCTTGCCGGAGCCCAGCCGCTCCTCGCCGAGCGGCTGTTCGCAGCCGGGATCCGCTGAGCCCCATTCGCGCGATCCGGGGGTGCGGCGTAGGATGAAGCGACCGGTGTGGACCGCCCCAACGCCCAGGTCCCGGCGCCGGCGGCGTCCCTCCCGGGCGCGCTCCCGATCGGTCACCAGAGGAGAGTCCTTCAATGTCAGTCCGCGTCGGCATCAACGGCTTCGGCCGGATCGGTCGCCAGTCCCTCAAGGCGCTGCTGGAGCGGACGCCGGACGTGGAGGTCGTGGCGGTCAACGACCTGGCGGACCCGAAGATGAACGCACATCTCTTCAAGCACGACACGAACTACGGCAGGTACCGGGGAGAGGTCTCGGCCACAGCGGATTCGCTCGTCGTCGACGGACGAAGCATCAGGGTGCTCCAGGAGCGCGATCCCGCGCAGCTACCCTGGAAAGAGCTCGGCGTCGACATCGTCCTGGAGTCGACCGGTTTCTTCACCGACGCGACGAAGGCCAAGGCTCACCTCGACGGGGGAGCGAGATACGTGATCATCTCGGCGCCCGCCAAGAACGAGGACAAGACGATCGTGCTCGGCGTCAACGAGAACGAGTTCGATCCCGAGAGGCACCACATCATCTCGAACGCCTCGTGCACGACCAATGGCCTCGCACCTGTCGCGAAGGTGCTGAACGACGAGTTCGGTATCGAGAAGGGCTTCCTCACGACGATCCACTCGAAGACGCTGAGCCAGCGGCTGCTCGACACGGTCGCCCCGGATCCACGGGACGCTCGTGCGGCATCGGAGAACATCGTCCCCGCTGAGACCGGCGCGGCGCGCGCCGTCGCGCTCGTCATTCCGGAGCTGAAGGGCCGCTTCACGGGCATGGCGTTCCGCGTCCCAACGCCGACGGTGTCGGTGGTCGACTTCACAGCGACGTTGCGGCGCGAGGTCACCAGGGAGGAGGTGAACGCGGCGTTCAAGCGCGCGTCGGAGGGGCCGTTGAAGGGGATCATGGACTACACCGAGGAGGCGCTCGTCTCGAGCGATCTGAAGGGCGACGAGCACTCCACGATCGTGAGCGCCATGGATACGATCGTCCTTGGGAACATGGTCAAGATCATTTCCTGGTACGACAACGAGTGGGGCTACAGCTGCCGCCTGGCGGATCTGATCGGGTACGTGGCCCAGCGCCTGCCCTCTGCCCAGCCGGTGCCGGCGGCCGCCAGCGCCTGACACGCCTCGCGTCGGCACAACATGGCGCCGTTGCGGATCGACGGCCGCCGCCCATCACAGCCAGGAGCGCCCGTGGACAAGCTGACCGTCAACGATCTCGATGCCCAGGGCAAGCGGGTGTTCGTCCGGGTGGACTTCAACGTCCCGCTCGAGGACGGCAAGGTCACCGACGATTCCCGGATCCGAGCCGCGCTGCCGACGATCCGCCAGCTCATCTCCCAGGGCGCGAGGGTCGTGCTCGCCAGCCATCTGGGCCGACCAGACGGCAAGGTCCAGGACGGGCTCCGGCTGCGACCGGTCGGCGAGCGCCTGACCCAGCTTCTCCGGCGCAACGTGCCGGTGACCGGCGACGCGCTGGGCATCGGGACGGAGGATGCCATCAGGCGGCTGCGCCCCGGGGACGTCCTCCTGCTCGAGAACCTGCGCTTCCACGCCGCGGAGGAGAAGAACGACCCGAAGTTCGCGACCCAGCTCGCCTCGTACGCCGACGTCTACGTCAACGACGCGTTCGGGACGGCGCACCGCGCGCACGCATCGACCGTCGGCATCGCGAAGCTTCTGCCCTCGTACGCGGGGCTGCTCATGGAGCGCGAGATCGAGGCGCTATCCAAGCTGCTCGAGGCGCCGGGGCATCCATACGCAGCGATCCTGGGCGGAGCGAAGGTCTCCGGCAAGCTCAAGGTGCTCGACAATCTCATCGGCAAGGTCGACGTCCTGATCCTCGGCGGCGGGATGGCCAACACGTTCCTCCTGGCGCAGGGCCGATCGGTCGGCAAGAGCCTGGCCGAGCACGACATGGTCGACGAGGCGCGACGCGTGCTCGCCGAGGCGGCGAAGCGCGACGTGAAGATCATCCTGCCCGTCGACGTGATCGTCGCGAAGGAGGTCACCCGCGGCACCGAGTACAAGACGCTGCCGGCCGAGAAGATCCCGGCGAGCTGGCACATCGTCGACGTTGGCCGCCAGACGCTCGTGAACATCGAGGAGGCCCTCGCCGACGTGCGGACGGTGGTCTGGAACGGTCCCATCGGGGTCTTCGAGATCCCGGTTTTCGGCGCCGGCACCCGCCACCTGGCAAGGGTGCTGGCCGAGAAGGCCGACGCGGGCGCGACGGTCGTCGTGGGCGGTGGCGACTCGGTGGCCGCCATCCAGCAGCTGGGCCTCGCGGAGCGGATGACCCACATCTCCACCGGGGGTGGCGCCTCGCTCGAGTTCCTCGAGGGCCGCGAGCTGCCCGGCGTGGCCGTGCTCCAGGATCGCGAGCCGTCGGCTGCCGCGGCCGGAGCGGCCGCGCGGTCCGGCGCATGAACACGACGATCGAGGTCGTCGACGCCCGCGAGATCCTCGATTCGCGGGGCAACCCGACGGTCGAGGTAGACGTCGTCCTGGCCGACGGGTCGGTTGGGCGGGCGGCAGTGCCGTCGGGCGCCTCGACGGGCGCTCACGAGGCGGTCGAGCTGCGTGACGGCGACGAGGCACGCTATGGCGGCAAGGGCGTGCTCAAGGCCGTGGCGAATGTCACGGACACGATCGCCCCCTCCCTCTACGGGATGGACGCGGCCGATCAGGGCGGGATCGACTCGGTCCTGATCGAGCTGGACGCGACGCCGAACAAGGGCGCGCTCGGGGCCAACGCGATCCTTGGCGTCTCGCTCGCGTGCGCCCATGCCGCCGCCGCGGCCCACGAGATGCCGCTCTACCGGTATCTCGGCGGGGCCGGCGCCCGGGTGCTGCCCGTCCCGATGTTCAACATCCTCAACGGCGGGAGGCACGCCGAGGACTCGACCGACTTCCAGGAGTTCATGGTGATGCCGGTCGGCCTCGAGACCTATGCCGAGGCGCTCCGGGCCGGCGCCGAGATCTTCGCCGCGCTCCGGACGATCCTCCACGACGAGGGCCTCGCAACGGGGCAGGGCGACGAGGGTGGCTTCGCGCCCTCGCTGAAGTCGAACGAGGCGGCGATCGAGGTCGTCATGCGCGCGATCGAGCGGGCCGGCTACCGGCTCGGCGAGCAGGTCGCGATCGCGCTCGACCCTGCGGTGACCGAGCTGGTCGAGCCGGGGACGGGCGGCGACGCGGGATCGACGCGCTACACGCTGGCCCGCGAGGGGCGCACGCTCGGATCCGGCGAGCTGATCGACCTGTGGGAGGACTGGACAGGCCGCTTCCCGATCGCGTCGCTCGAGGACGGCCTCGGCGAGGACGACTGGGAGGGCTGGGCCGAGCTGACGCGGCGACTCGGGTCACGCGTCCAACTCGTCGGCGACGACCTGCTCGTGACCAACGTCGAACGCATCGAGCGGGCGATCGGCGCCGGTGCGGGAAACGCGGTGCTCATCAAGCTCAACCAGATCGGCACGCTGAGCGAGACGCTCGACGCCATCGCCCTGGCTCGCCGCTCCGGCTGGGCCGCGGTGGTGTCACATCGCTCGGGCGAGACCGAGGACACGACGATCGCCGACCTGGTGGTGGCCACCGGGACCGGTCAGATCAAGAGCGGCGCGCCGTCGCGCAGCGAGCGGGTGGCGAAATACAACCGCCTGCTCCGGATCGAGCACGAGCTGGGTGACGGCGCACGCTATCTCGGGCGGGCGGCGCTGGCGACGACAGGGCGCCCCTCCTCGACGGCCGAGGTGGCGGCCGTTCGGTGACCCGGCAATGAACCGTCTCGTGGATCCCGGCGCGAACGTCGCCGCCTGGGTCGGGGTCGGGATGGCGGTCGTGATCGCGATCAGCTTCCTGCTGATCATCCCGATTGAGCCCATCCTGTGGTTCCTGGCGCTGCCCGCGGGTCTGCTGATCGGCTACTACGCGAACCAGCGCTCCGATCGCCGGCACGGGCCGTGGGGCCGGATCGTGGCCAACGGCGTCTTTGCGGGGGTGGTCACAGGGCTGACGCTGGCCGCGCTGCTGCTCGCGGTCAAGGTCCTCTTCTTCGCCGCCGACAACGGCTATCGCGACGCGAGCGCGGGAGGTTCGCTGAGCTGCGCGAGCGGAAGCGACTGCGTCTACGCGCGCTACCGTGCCGACGGGCGCGGCGCGGACCTCGCCGCCCAGGGCGTCACCGACGCCGGATCCTTTGGCCGCTTCTACTGGGGCCAGCAGCTGGCGACGGCCGGGCTGCTCGTGGGACTGGGCGGCGCGGGCGGCCTCGGCGGGGGCCTGCTCTATGGGCTCTTCCGGCCGAAGCTCGGTTCGGCCGCGGGCGTCGCGGACGGCCGAATCGAAACGCCCCGGGGGGCACCCGGGGCGTCGTAAGGCACGCACGAGGCGAGCTAGCTCTTCGGGCTGGCCTTCTTCGCCGTCGAGCGGCTGGTCGTCTTCGTCGTGCTGGCCTTGGCCTTCGTCGTCGCGGACTTGGCCTTCGTCGATCCGGAAGACTCACCGGCCGATGCCTTCGTCGAGGCCTTCACGGGCTTCTTTGCGGGCGTCTTTGCGGGCGTTTTTGCCGGCGCCTTGGTCGACGACGTCTCCGACCCTTCGGTGCGCGTCGTCCGCGTCAGCGCCGCGCGCGCCTTGCCGGCCGCCGTCTGCGCGCCCTTGGCCTTGTCGGCGCGACCGGCCGCGATCCGGGCCTTGGCCGCCTTGGTGGCCTGGGCCTTGCTCGTCTGCTTCGCGACGTGCGCCGCCTGGACCGTGGTCCCGCCAAGCTCGGCGTTCACCTTGCGAACGAGCCGCGACTTGCGCCGGGCCGCGGCGTTGGGATGGATGGCACCGGCCTTGGCGGCCCGGTCCAGCGCGCTCAGTGCGTCGGCCAGGGCGACCGTGGCATCCTCGCCCTCGACAGGCGAGGCTGAGAGCCGGACCGCCTTGGCGACCAGCGTCTTGGCGGCGCTGCGCCGTGGCGCCAGGATCTCGTGCCGGCGCTGGGCGGAGCGGACGCGCTTGAGACCCGACGGGGAACGGGCGCCCGTCCAGGTGCGGGGCGTTCTGGCCAAGGAGCGAACCTCTCGGTAATCGGCTGATCAGGTCACGGCGAAGCCCGGGGGGTCAGCGCGGGCCGCGATCGTAGCAGAGGTCCCGCCGATTGGCCACGGGCGGGGCGAGGTGTCGGGCTACACTCCCGCCTCGTGACCATCCCCCAGGATCGCCTGCGCAACTTCTCGATCATCGCCCACATCGACCACGGCAAGTCGACCCTCGCCGACCGGCTGCTGGAACTGACTCACACCGTCGAGGGGCGCCAGATGATGAGCCAGGTCCTCGACTCGATGGACCTCGAGCGCGAGAAGGGGATCACGATCAAGGCGCGGGCCGTGCGGCTCGACTACACCGCTGCCGACGGGCTGACGTACGGGCTGAACCTGATCGACACGCCCGGCCACGTCGACTTCAGCTACGAGGTCAGCCGCAGCCTGCAGGCATGCGAGGGGGCGATCCTCGTCGTCGACGCCGCGCAGGGCATCGAGGCCCAGACGCTCGCCAACGTCCACCTTGCCCTGCGCGAGGGCCTCACGATCGTGCCGGTCATCAACAAGATCGACCTGCCGTCCGCGCAGCCCGAGCTCGTGATGGAGGAGCTCGAGACGGTGCTCGCCATCCCGCGCGAGGAGGTGCTCCTCGCCTCGGCCAAGGAGGGCACGGGCGTCGCCGAGATCCTCGAGGCGATCGTTGAGCGGATCCCACCGCCGCGCGGCGACCCCGCCGCGCCGCTCCAGGCGCTGATCTTCGACTCGCACTACGACGCGTACAAGGGCGTCGTCGTCTACGTCCGGCTCGCGCAGGGCACCCTCCACCAGCACGATGTCATCCGTCTGATGGCCTCGAACGCCGAGGCTGAGCTCCTCGAGCTGGGCGTGTTCCGGCCGCAGCTCGTGCCCGTCAAGCTGCTCCGGGTCGGCGAGGTTGGCTACGTTGCCACCGGCCTCAAGAGCGTCCGCGACGCGCAGGTGGGCGACACGATCACCGCCGCGCGGCGTCCTGCCGCCCAGCCGCTGCCCGGCTACCAGGAGGCGAAGAGCCTCGTCTTCGCCGGTCTGTACCCGCTCTCCGGCGAGGATTACCCGCTGCTCCGCGAGGCGCTCGAGAGGCTGCACCTCAACGACGCCAGCTTCACCTACGAGCCGGAGAGCTCGATCGCGCTGGGCTTCGGGTTCCGTTGCGGGTTCCTGGGCCTGCTCCACATGGAGATCGTCCAGGAGCGCCTGGAGCGCGAGTTCAACCTCGACCTCATCGCGTCGGCGCCGTCGGTCGAGTACCGCGTGGAGCTCACCCACGGTCGCGGGACGATCGCCGTCGACAACCCGGCGCTGCTCCCGCCCGTGTCCGAGGTCGAGGCGATCCTCGAGCCCTGGGTGACGCTCAGCGTGGTCACGCCGACCGCGTACATCGGGCCGCTCATGGAGCTCTCGACCAACCGGCGCGGGGCCTTCCTGGCGATGGACTACCTCGATCCCGAGCGTGTGCTGATGCGTTTCGAGATCCCCCTCGGCGAGCTCATCGTCGACTACTTCGACCAGCTCAAGAGCCGGACCCAGGGCTATGCCTCGATGGACTACGAGGAGGCCGGCTATCGGCCCGCCAATCTGGTCAGGCTCGACGTGCTCGTCAACGGCGAGCCGGTCGACGCGCTGTCGATGATCACCCACCGCGAGAAGGCCCAGACGGTGGGGCGGCTGCTGACCGAAAAGCTCAAGGAGCTGATCCCCCGGCAGATGTTCGAGGTACCCATCCAGGCCTCGGTGGGCTCGAATGTCATCGCCCGCGAGACGGTGCGAGCGATGCGCAAGAACGTGCTGGCCAAGTGCTACGGTGGCGACATCACCCGCAAGCGCAAGCTGCTGGAGAAGCAGAAGGAAGGCAAGCAGCGAATGAAGCGGGTGGGCTCCGTCGAGATCCCGCAGGAGGCGTTCCTGGCCATGCTCCGGATGGGCGAAACGTGACCCGGTCGCCGGTCGGCTGACGCGTGGACATCCCCGATCCGCTCCGTTACCTCATCGCCGTCGGGCTCGTGCTCATGCTGGTCATGCTCCGGCTCGACGCCGAGCGGTTCGGGGCAGCCGAGTACGACGAGGCCACGCGCGACGGCCACCTTCCGTCGTTCCGCCGCCGGATGGCCTGGTACGCGCTGGGCCTCGGGCTCGTGGTCGCGATCTTCATGGTCCACCCGTCGCCCCAGCGCGACCTCTTCCTGGGGTCCGGCGACCGGCTGGCCACGCTCGTGGGCGGGCTGGCCTACGGCTTCGTCGGCGCGCTCCAGGCGATCGCGTTCGCCTGGCTCCGCTACCACCACCTCCGCCTGCCGGAGGTCGCGTCGTACCCGGGCGCCCTCGTCAACTCGCTGGCAACGGCGTTCATCGACGAGGCAGCCTATCGCGGCGCGCTGTACGGGATCTTTCTGGGCGCCGGGATCAACCCGACCACCGCCAACGTGATGCAGGCGCTGCTCTATGCGCTGTCGACCCGGCTCGGAGCGCCCGGCCGCGACCGCTACATGCTCGTGCTCGCGCTCACCATCGGGCTGGCCGGCGGCTGGCTGACGTCCGCGACGGGCGGGATCGCGGCCGCGTTCCTCGGCCACGCGGTGACCCGCTTCTCGGTGTTCCTGTGCACGGGCCATGCGGGCCAGGTCGCGCTGCGGGGACGCGAGCGCGAGGACATCGAGAACCGCCGGCGAGTGCCGGAAGGCTGGCGGGTCATCGGCAACCGGGGAGAGTGACCCCCGAGGTACTCGCTGGTCATGGCGCCGCGCCCCTGCCGCCGGTCGCGCTCTACGTTCACGTGCCCTTCTGCGTGTCGCTGTGCCCGTACTGCGACTTCGTGGTCTACGCCGGCTCGGCGGCGCGGGGGCCGCGCAACCGGGTGGCCGCGTTTCTCGACGCCGTCCTCGTTGAGCTCGATCTGCGGGCCGACGCGGCCGATGCCAGGTTCGGGGCGCCGGGTGGACCGCGTTCCGCCCTCCGGACGGTCTATCTGGGCGGAGGCACGCCATCGCTCCTGCCCGCCGACGCCATCGCCAGCCTGCTCGAGCGGGTTCGCGAGCGGTTCGGCGTGGTGGATGACGCCGAGATCACGCTCGAAGCCAACCCCGGGCCCGATGAGCGCGGCGACCCGGCGGCGCTGGCCCGGGCCGGCGTCACCCGGCTCTCGATCGGGGCGCAGCGTCTCGCCCGGCGCGAGCTCCGCGCGATCGGCCGACGCCACAGCCCCGCCGATGTGGCCGAGACGGTGTCGGCTGCCCGCGCCGCCGGCATCGGGTCGGTGAGCCTCGACCTGCTCTACGACATCCCGGGTGGCGCGCTTGCCGCCTGGCAGGCCACGCTCGACCTCGCGCTGGCGCTGCGGCCCGATCACCTGTCGCTGTACGCGCTGACGCTCGACGACCCGGGCGCTGAGGGCCTCACCGGTCCCACCGGCGACCACCTGCCGGCGTCGAGCGGCGCGCTGCGCTGGCGCCAACGGGCGCGCGCCGGCCAGGACGAGGACAGGGCGGCCGACGAGTATCGCCTCGCCGTCGATCGCCTCGCCGAAGCCGGCTACCGCGGCTACGAGATCAGCAACTGGGCGCTGCCGGGCCACGAGAGCCGCCACAACCTTGCGTACTGGGAGCGCCGCCCGTGCGAAGCGCTGGGGCCCGGGGCGCACGCCTTCGACGGTCGCACCCGACGCTGGAACGCCGCTCGCCTCGATGCCTACCTGGCGGCGCTCGTGCCACCCGACGGTGGCCCACCGCAACTGCCCCCGGGCGGCGAGGAGACGCTCGGTGACGATGCTGCCATGGCCGAATCGACCGTGCTCGCGCTTCGGACGGACCGGGGCGTGCCACTCGGCGACGCCGGCGGTCTGCGCCTTGCCGATGTCGCCGCCTGGACGCTCTCGAATGGCCTCGCGGAGCTGGTCGACGAGCGTCTCGTGCTCACGACGCGCGGACGGCTGCTGTCGAACGAGGTCTTCGCGCGCCTCGTCTGAGGCCCAGCCTTCGTTGACACTCGCGAGGAGGGGCTGCTACCATGCCGGCACGTTCGTTAGCACTCTCAGGACCAGAGTGCTAACACCAAGAGGAGCATGCGTTGGCGCGACGGATCCGCCGCACAACCGACCCGCTCGACCTCCGAGCCCAGGCGATCCTGCGGGCCGTCATCCAGGAATACGTGACCACGGCAACGCCGGTGGGTTCCCAGGCGCTCGTCGAGCGCTACGGCCTCGGCGTGTCCAGCGCGACCGTCCGGAGCATCCTCGCCGAGCTCGAGCTGGCCGGGCTCCTGACCCACCCGCACACCTCGGCCGGGCGAATTCCGACCGACGCAGGCTACCGGCACTATGTCGAATCGATCGTCGACGCGTGGCCGCTGCCCGCGGTCGAGCAGCTGATGATCCGCCACCAGTTCGGACAGGTGGAGTTCGCCAGCGAGCATTGGTTCCGGCTCGCGGCGTCGACGCTCGCTTCGCTCACGCGATCGGCTGGCCTTGCGACCCCGGCCAAGCCCAGCGCCGCGCATGTCCGGAGGCTCGATGTGGTGGCCATCAACGACCGGATGGCCAGCCTGATCCTCGTCCTGCGCGAGGGGACGATCAAGCAGGTGGTGGTCAACCTCGAGGACGGGGTGGACCAGGAGACGCTCGACGCCGTGGCCGCGCTGCTCAACGAGCGGGTGCTCGACCGGACGGCTGCCGAGGTGGCCCGGTCGATCGAGGCGCTCGACGACTCGCGGCCGCTGGCTCCGATCGCCCGACGTGTCGGCGAGCGGCTCGTGCGCTCCCTGCGCGAGTACGACGCGGCCATCATCGAGGAGGTCTTCAGCGACGGCCTGCTCAACGTCATGGAGGCACCCGAGTTCGCACGCAGCGACAAGCTCCGCCGCGTCTTCACGGCCCTCGAGAACCGAGCCTGGCTCGGCGAGCTGGTGGGCAGCGTGGCCGGCACGGGGCGCGTCCACGTGTTCATCGGCGAGGAGAACCGCCCGCTCGAGATGCACGACGTCTCGCTCGTCCTGGCGCCGTACGGCCGCCCGGGTCAAGCGGTGGGCGTCGTCGGCGTGCTGGGGCCAACCCGGATGTCGTACCCCCAGGCGATCGGCACCGTCCGTTTCGTCTCGGGCCTCATGAACGAGCTGGTGGACCACCTCTATGCGTGACCCGGCGGCCCGGCCGCACCAACCCCGCGTTCGAGGACGTGACCCGATGACCAACCGCACCCGGGCCGAGGAGCGGATAGACGAGATCGACATCTCGCCGACGACGCTCCTCGCCCAGATCGAGCAGCTGAAGAGCGAGCTCGATGGCGCCAGCCGCCAGTCGGACGAGTACCTCGCGCTGCTCCAGCGAGAGCGCGCCGAGTTCAGCAACTTCCGCCGGCGCACGGCCGAGGAGCGCGAGCGGGCGCTCGGCCTGGCCGGCGAGGACCTGATCCGCAAGGTGCTCGCGATCGCCGACGACTTCGACCGAGCCATCGAGACGCGACCCGCGGCCATCGCCGACGATCCCTGGGTCGAGGGCGTTGCGGCCATCGATCGGAAGCTCCGGGTCATGCTCGAGAGCGAGGGCGTGACCCAGGTCGACGCTGCGCCGGGCCGGCCGTTCGACCCGCGCGAGCACGAGGCGATCGTCAACGTCCAGGACAGCGGACGCGCCGACGGCGAGATCGTCGAGGAGGTCCGCCGGGGGTACCGGCTGCGCGATCGGGTCATCCGCCCGGCGCTCGTCGCGATCGCCGAGGGCGGCACCATCGTCGCGCCCCCCAGCATCACCGACCCGTTCAGCGAACCCCATCCCGGACCCCACCCCGAACGACACAACCACTGAGGAGCCACGCAGACACATGGGCAAGATCATCGGAATCGACCTGGGCACGACGAACTCCGTCGTCGCCGTCATGGAGGGCGGCGAGCCGACCGTAATCGCCTCGGCCGAGGGGGGCCGGACGGTCCCGTCGGTCGTCGCCTTCACCAAGACCGGCGAGCGGCTGGTCGGCCAGCTGGCCAAACGCCAGGCGGTCACCAACCCCGCGAACACGGTCTATTCGATCAAGCGCTTCATGGGCCGTCGCTGGGACGACCCGGAGGTCAAGCGCTCGAAGGACCTCGTCCCCTACGCGATCGAGAAGGACCCCAAGAGCGACGGGGTCGCGGTCAAGCTCGCGGACGGCAAGACCTACACGCCACCCGAGATCTCGGCGATGGTCCTCCAGAAGCTCAAGACCGACGCAGAGGCGTACCTGGGCGAGAAGGTGACCGACGCGGTCATCACCGTGCCCGCCTACTTCGACGACACCCAGCGCCAGGCGACCAAGGACGCGGGCCGGATCGCCGGCCTCGACGTGAAGCGGATCATCAACGAGCCCACGGCCTCGGCGCTGGCGTACGGCCTCGACAAGAAGACCGACGAGAAGATCGCGGTCTACGACCTGGGCGGCGGCACGTTCGACATCTCGATCCTGGAGCTCGGCGAGGGCGTGTTCGAGGTCAAGGCGACCAACGGCGACACGCATCTCGGCGGTGACGACTTCGATCAGCGCGTGATCGACTGGCTCCTCGCAGAGTTCAAGAAGGACCAGGGCATCGACCTGTCCAAGGACCAGCAGGCGCTCCAGCGGCTCAAGGAGGCAGCGGAGAAGGCGAAGATCGAGCTCAGCTCCACCTCCGCGACCGAGATCAACCTGCCGTACATCACGGCCGACGCGGCGGGTCCCAAGCACCTCGTGATGTCGCTTTCGCGGGCCAAGCTGGAGGATCTCGTCGCGGATCTGATCGAGAAGACCAAGGGCCCGGTGCTCGCGGCTCTCAAGGATGCGGGTTTGAAGCCGGGCGACGTCGACGAGGTGATCCTCGTGGGCGGCATGACCCGGATGCCCGCGGTCGCAGAGGCGGTCAAGGCGACGTTCGGGGGCAAGGAGCCGCACAAGGGCGTAAACCCGGACGAGGTCGTGGCGATCGGCGCGGCCATCCAGGCCGGCGTGCTGGGCGGTGAGGTCAAGGACGTCCTGCTGCTCGACGTGACCCCGCTGTCGCTGGGCATCGAGACCCTCGGCGGGGTCATGACACGGCTGATCGACCGCAACACGACCATCCCCACGTCGAAGTCGCAGGTGTTCTCGACCGCGTCGGACAACCAGAGCCAGGTGGAGATCCACGTCCTGCAGGGTGAGCGCGACTTCGCCCAGGACAACAAGACGCTCGGGCGGTTCATCCTCGACGGCATTCCGCCCGCGCCACGCGGGGTGCCGCAGGTCGAGGTCGCGTTCGACATCGACGCGAACGGCATCCTCGACGTGCGTGCCCGCGACCGGGCGACCGGCAAGGAGCAGACCGTGCGCATCACGGCCTCGTCGATGCTCGACAAGACGGCCGTGGACCAGATGGTCCGGGATGCCGAGCAGCACGCCGACGAGGACAAGCGGCGGCGCGAGGAGGTCGAAACACGCAACCAGGCCGAGGCCCTCACGTTCCAGGCAGAGCGGGCGATCCGCGACCTGGGCGACAAGGTGTCGTCCGAGGACAGGGCCGAGGTCGAGAACCAGGTGTCCTCGCTGCGCGAGACGCTCAAGGGCTCCGACCTCGAGTCGATCCGCGCCGGGATGACCTCGCTGGCGGAGACGTTGAACCGCGTTTCCACCGCCGCCTACCAGGCCTCGTCCTCCGATGCCGGCGCGAACGGCTCGTCCGAGGGAACCGGGTCCGGCGAGGCCGGCGAGGCCGGCGAGGCCGGCGAGGCCGGCGAGTCGCCCGAGGGCGAGCCCGCGGGTGCCGCGGCCGGCGGGTCCGGCTCAGGCTCCGGCTCGGACGACACGGTCGAGGGCGAGTACAAGGAGGTCTGAGCCGCCTGTTCGCCTCGTGATCCCGGCGCTGGGTCATCACGCGGTCGCGCCCTGCGCGTTCTCCGTCTTGCGACCGTTGGGTGGTCGCTAGGTCAGGCGTTCCTGTCGTGCGATCGTTTCGCGGCCGGCGAACGGGAACGGACGCCCGCACCGCGCTGAGGCCCGACCGGATGGACGCGCTCCCGCCGCCGTGGGACCGTGGGGCGATCGAGTGACAGGAACCACAAGCCTGACCACCCCCCGAGGCTGTCGGCCACGCGCCGCCGGACCGCTCGGCCGCGCTCCGGAAACGCGGCATCGAAGGTCGCGCCGTGCTCCTTGACACGGCGGTTGGTCCGGCTCTCCTCGACCACGAGCAATCGCGCGACGGATCGCACAGCCCAACCGCGCTCCTTCGCGATCCGCGGGCCAAGGCGCGCCTTGCGATCGAGCCGCGATCTGCATCGCTCCAACGTCGGGGATCACCGTCTTCACCTCGACGTCCAGCAGCGAGCCGCTATCCGCCCGCCGCGCCAGCACGTCGACGGAGCCGCGCTCGCCGTAGATGTTGAACGTGACCTCCGTTGCGGAGTCTCATCCTGCGCGGCGGAGCCTGCGGACGACGAGGTCGACGAGCGCCGCGTGCCGCGCGTCGATGAGCCGATCGAGCTGCTCTCCGTTCCAGTCCAGCCAGGCAACGACTCTGGCACCGAGCGCTGCCGCGATGCGCGAGAGCGTGACGTAGGGCACCCGATCCCCGCGGCCCTGCTCGATACGGGCGACCGCGCTCCGAGACAGCGCGGCGGCCCGCGCAAGGTCCTCCTGGCGCCAACCCCGTCGGTGCCGCAATGCCTGAATACCCCGCCCGAACCGGACTGCCTCCACCTGACAAGGGTGGATCGACTCCCTAATCAGCCACGTAGTCGAGCCTTGCTCGCGACATATCCGGGGCGCCGAGCAGCCCCACGCAGGCGGGCCGATTCGTCACCTGACCGCTCGTCGGTCGCCAGGTCAGGCAATCCCGTCGCCTGACCGCCGGGCGGTCGGGGGACGGTACCGGGGTTGGAGGCCACGCTCAGGTCGGGCAGACCGACCCGGTTCTCTTCGCTTGCGACCGTGAGGCGGTCGGGTGCCGCTAACCGGGTCCGCGGGTACCGGTCAGCGTCCGATGAAAAGCGGCAGGCCCGGCGCAACCGCGTGCGCCGCAAGCACCAGGACGTACGCCACGACCAGGAGCAGTCCGGCAAACAGGTGGAGCCGGATGTTGACGTTCATGACCGCCATCAGGCCGTACGGGTTGTCGTAGTTCGGCCGAAGGCCGCGCTCGACCTGCAGCGCCAGCGGCACGGTGAGGAGCATCAGGAGCGCGGGGATCGGCAGCAGGCCGGTCACGACCCCGATCATCAGCACGCCGTAGGCCACGAGCGTCGCGAGCCGGTAGCCGCCCACGATCGCCTCCTGCGAGAACCGCACGGGCAGCGTCCGCTTGCCGGCCCGCGCGTCACCCCGGCGGTCGGGGATCTCGTTCACGTACAGGACGAGCGCGATGAGCAGCGCGATGGGGATCGATGCGACGAACGGCTCCCACGCCAGCGCGCCGCGCGTCTGGACGACATACGCGCCGAGCAGCATCAGCGGCCCGAACCCCACCGCGACCGCGATCTCACCCAGGCCGCGGTAGACCAGCTTGAGCGGCGGGGCGGTATAGCCCAGCCCCACGACGAAGCCCACGACACCGATCACGAGCAGCGCCTGCGACCCGCGCAGGACGAGGAGCACCAGCCCGATGACCGCCGCGGCGGCGAAGAAGCCGAACGCCAGCGTCGCCATCTGGCGGAATGTCACGAGGCCGTACTGGATGACGCGCGAGCCGCCGCTGAACTTCGTGGGCGTTACGTTCGCGTCGTCCGCGCCCTGCGCGGTGTCGAAGACGTCGTTGCTGACGTTGATCGCGAGCTGGACGAACGAGGCGCCGATGACGGTGAGCAGCGCGGTGAGCAGGTCGAAGGCGCCGTGCGTGACCGCGATCAGGATCCCCAGGACGACCGGCACGATCGTGGCCGTCAGGAACGGCAACCGGGTCGTGCGGAGCGTCAACCAGCCCAGCGACAGCTTCGGCCGGACGGGCGTGCCGCGCTCGCGCGACAAGGCGTCGAAATACTTCCGTGACTGGCCGGAGGAGCGCTCCGAGTACTCGAAGAAGGGCACCTCCGACTCGTCCCAGCCCCACGCCTGCTCGGCCGTGAGGCGCAGGCGACCCAGCCCCTCGGTGGCCGCGTGGCCCCAGACCGTCACGTGGCGCCGCTCGTCGTAGCCGTAGCCCGGTTGCGGATGGATGTGCGAGCCGGTGAGCGACACGTCACGGTCCGTGGGGACGTCGAGCCCCGCCGGGGCTGCGAACGAGGCATGGCCCGTCGCCGGGTCGATCTCGGCCTCGACCGCGACGCTCACGGGATAACCGTTCGGGTCGACCCAGGTCAGGACCTGGAAGGGATACGTGGTGAGCTTCTCGAGCCCTGTTCGGGCGTCGATCTCGGGTGTGGTGCGCATCACGCAGCCTCGCTCTCCAGGGAAGTGACGGTGGGGCTCGCCGCCGCCGAGCCGTCGGCCCAGTACAGGACGCGCCGTGGGGTGATCTCGATGAGCGCTCGCTCGAAGAAGAGCGGCAGGGCGACGCGCTGCTTGAGGAAATAGACGATCGAGGGCTCCTTGCGCTCCCAGATCGGGAGGAGCCGCTCCCAGCCGCCGTGCGGGTCCTCGTCGATGACCCTGGCGTCGCCCTGGATCGTGGCGCGGTCCGACCGGCCCGTTGCGACCGGATCCGTGATCGAGAGCGACACCCGCGGGTTGGCGTTGATGTGCTCGAGCTTGCGGCTGAACAGCGTCGACGAGGTCAGGTAGATGTGCCGGCCGTCGTACAGCGGGATCAGCGGGTAGGTGATCGGCCGGCCTGACGCGCTCACGACCGTGAGCTCACCAACGAGGGCGGTCTCGAGGAGCCGCTCGACCGGCTCGGGGAGGGTGACCATGGGGCGCTCCTGTTGCCAAAGCCTTTGTGCTACCGCAGCATAGCACGTTTCCCCGCGAGCGCGCCGTGGCCGACGAGGGCGCGGGCGCAGGCGCGGAGGAGTGCTGCGGTACGATGCCCGCCCATGCCCGGAACACCCGAGTCCTCGCTCATCCATGCCCGCGGCCTGACCAAGCGGTTCGGGTCGATGACCGCCGTCGACGGCATCGACTTCGACGTCGCACCGGGCGAGGCGTTCGGCTTTCTCGGCCCGAATGGCGCCGGCAAGACCTCGACGATGCGGATGATCGGCTGCGTTTCGCCGGTCAGCGCGGGCACGCTCCGGATCCTCAACCTGGACCCGAGCCTCCACGGCCCGCAGATCCGCGCGCGCCTGGGTGTCGTGCCCCAGCAGGACACCCTGGACAGCGAGCTGACCGTTCGCGAGAACCTCGTGATCTACGGCCGGTATTTCGGGCTGTCGCGCGCGGAGTGCGCTCGCCGCGCCGATGAGCTTCTCGAGTTCGCCCAGCTCACGGAACGTCGGAACGACCAGGTCGAGCCGCTGTCCGGCGGGATGAAGCGCCGCCTGACGATCGCCCGGGCGCTGATCAACGAGCCACAGCTCATGCTCCTTGACGAGCCTACGGCCGGCCTCGACCCCCAGGCACGGCACCTGCTCTGGGAGCGCCTCTACCGCCTGAAGCAGCGCGGCACGACGCTCGTCCTGACGACCCACTACATGGACGAAGCCGAGCAGCTGTGCGATCGCCTCGTCGTCATGGACAAGGCCAGGATCGTGGCCGAGGGATCGCCGCGCCAGCTGATAGCTCAGCACGCCACCCGGGAGGTGACCGAGCTCCGCTTCCCCGTCGGCGTCCAGGAGACCCTAGACGGGCAGCTCGAGGGCCTCGCCGAGCGGGTCGAGCGGCTCCCCGACAGGGTGCTGCTCTACGCGCATGACGGCGAGGCAGTCGTGGCCGCGGCGCATGCTCGCGGCCTGCAGCCCGAGACGGTGCTCGTCCGGCGCAGCACGCTCGAGGACGTCTTCCTGCGCCTGACCGGTCGGTCGCTGGTCGAGTAGCACGTGGCGGTGATGGCCCGGGTCGTCGAGCACCGGGCGATGCAGTACCGGCGCACCTTTCGCGCGTCGCTCTTCAGCTCGTTCCTCAGCCCGCTCATGTTCCTGGGCGCGATGGGAATCGGCCTGGGCACGTACGTAGACCGGTCAGGGAACGATCTGCTGGGCGGCATCAGCTATCTCGCGTTCCTCGCGCCGGGCCTGCTGGCGGCGACGGTCATGCAGTCGGCGGCCTTCGAGGCGACCTTTCCGATCGTGGGCGGGCTGACGTGGAGCAGGACGTTTCATGCGATGTACGCGGCGCCGATCCGGCCGCGCGACATCGCCTTGGGCAACCTCGCCTGGATCGCAGTCCGCGTGACGCTCATCGCGATCGTGTTCACCGCCGTTATGACGGTTGTCGGGGCGGCGAGCTCGCCGCTCGTCGTCTTCGCCATCCCGGCCGCGGTGCTGACCGGGATGGCCTTCGCCGCCCCGATCGCGGCGTTCTCGGCGACCCAGCGCACGATGGAGAAGTTCAGCGCGATCTTTCGGTTCGGGATCACGCCGCTCTTCCTCTTCTCGGGGACGTTCTTCCCGATCGAGAGCCTGCCCGCGTTCCTCCAGCCCGTGGCCTGGATCTCGCCGCTCTACCACGGCGTGGCGCTCACCCGGGGCCTCGCGCTGGGCACGGCCGCGGCCGAGCCGCTCGCGATGGTCGTCCATGTCGTCGTCCTGTGCGCCATCGTTGTCGGTGGCACGGTGGCAACCGCGATCACCGTCGAGCGACGGCTGGTGCGCGGATGACGACCCCCTCCCTGCCGCTGCGAATCCCCCCGCCGGTGCTGTTCGGCGGCCGACGCGCGATCCTGCTCATCGAGCGCAACATCTACGTTTACCGGCACGGCTGGATCGTGATCTTCTCGGGCTTCTTCGAGCCCCTGTTCTACCTGCTCGGGATCGGCTTCGGGCTGGGGCAGATGGTCGGGACGGTGACCGGACCTGGCGGCCAGCCGATGACCTACCAGCTCTTCGTCGCGCCGGCGTTGCTGGCCAGCGCCGCGATGAACGGCGCGGTCATGGAGAGCACGTTCAACTTCTTCTTCAAGCTGAACTACAACAAGACATTCGAGTCGATCCTCTCGACGCCGATGTCGGCCGCGGACATCGCGCTGGGCGAACTGGGCTGGGCCCTGATCCGGGGTGCGCTGTACGTGATCGGCTTCCTCGCCGTGATGTTCCTGCTGGGCCTGGTCGTGAGCCCGTGGATCGTCCTTGCCCTGCCGGCGGCGCTGCTGATCGGCTTCGCATTCGGCGCCGCGGGGATGGTCGCCACCACGTTCATGCGCACGTGGCAGGACTTCGACCTGATCCAGCTGGTGGTCCTGCCGATGTTCCTGTTCTCGGGCACCTTCTTCCCGCTCGAGACGTATCCGGAGGCGCTGCGCGTGCTGGTCCAGCTGACGCCGCTCTACCACGGCGTCGACCTGATCCGCGGGCTGACCGTGGGGCACGTGGGGCCCGAGACGCTGGTCCACGTCGCCTACCTGCTGGTCATGGGGATCGTCGCGCTGGCGATCGTTTCGCGCCGGATCGACAAGCTGCTGCTGAAGTAGTCGAGCGGTCGTGACCGACCGAGTCGCGTTGGCGGAGCTGACCGCCGAGATCGTCGATTGCGTCCGATGCCCGCGGCTCGTGGCGTGGCGCGAGCACGTCGCGCGCGAGAAGGCGCCGCGCCATCGCGAGGAGGTCTACTGGGGCCGGCCCGTGCCGGGCTTCGGCGATCCCGACGCCCAGGTGCTCCTCGTTGGGCTCGCGCCTGCGGCAAACGGCGGCAACCGCACCGGACGCGTCTTCACCGGCGACCGGTCTGGCGACTTCCTCGTCGCGGCGCTCCATGCGCAGGGGCTGGCCAACCAGCCGGCCAGCCTTCACGCCGGCGACGGGCTCCGGCTGATCGACTGCTACGTGGCGGCTGCGGTGCGCTGCGCGCCGCCGCTCAACCGCCCCACGATCGAGGAGCGCGACAACTGCGCGCCGTTTCTCCGGCGCGAGCTGGCGCTCCTCGAGCGCCTGCGGGTCATCGTGCCGCTGGGCCAGTTTGGCTGGCACGCGACGCTCCGGACGCTCGCGGCCCTCGGGCACGTGATGCGCCCGCAGCCGAGGTTCGGGCACGGCGCGGAGGCGCATGTCGGGCCATACGTGCTCGTCGGCGCCTTCCATCCGAGCCAGCAGAACACGTTCACCGGCAAGCTCACCGGGCCCATGCTCGAATCGGTGCTGGCCCGCGCTACGGAGCTTGCGGCTGCGCAGCCTCCCAGCGGTCGAGGTACCGGTCGAGGCGGTCGAACTCCAAGCCCTCGAGCTCCCGGCAGGCCGCGATGAACCGCTCGAGCAGCCGGACCCGGTGCCCGCGGCCCATGCACTCGGGATGCATCGTGAGCATCAGCAGCCCGGCGGGCTCGTGCTCCCATGCCCAGCGCAGCTCCTCGGTCCAGATCTCGAGCACCCTGGACGGCGCGGCGAGCCCGTCTCGGCCGGGCCCAGGCTCGAAGTGCGGCCAGTCGTCCATGGCCCAGTAGACCGGCACCTCGAGCAGGGCGCCCTCGCGGCCCCACACGGTCCCGCCAGCAACCGAGTGCTCGTCACCGTGCCGGACCCGGTAGGGTCGCGCGTCCCCGGCCATCAGCGATGAGTCGTACCGATAGCCGGCCTCCTCGACCAGCTCCAGCGTCCGCGGCGCCACCGACCAGTACGGCGCGCGAAATCCCGGCACGGGCGCGCCGGTCACGGCCTGGACCGCGTCTCGCGACCGCTCGAGGAGCTCGAGCTGCGAAGCGCCGTCCAGCTCCGCGAAGTCCTCGTGGTACCAGCCGTGGGTGCCGATCTCGTGCCCGCCGGCGGCGATCGCGGCCGTGCTCTCGGGGAACGCGACCAGCGTGTGGCCAGGCACGAACCAGGTCGATGGGATCCCCTCGCGAGCGAGGAGGTGGAGCAGGCGGGGCGCACCCACGCGCGGCCCGAACTCGCCGTGTGACAGCTTCACCGGGCCATCCCCGCGCCGGACCGAGTCGGAGATCGCGTCGTGGTCGAACGTCAGGGCGACCGTGAGCCGGGGAAGTCCTGCAGCGGCCATCGGCGACCAACCTCGCGATGCTGGAGCGGCCCGGATCGTCCGGACCGGGCTCCCGCTACCATTCTGGCCCCATGGCCACCGATCGCGACCTCTATGCCGTGCTTGGTGTCGAGCGCGTGGCGTCCGACGCGGATATCAAGCGCGCCTTTCGCCGGCTGGCCCAGCAGTGGCACCCGGACATCAACAAGGACGCCGCCGCGCAGGACCGGTTCAAGGAGATCAACGAGGCCTACCAGGTGCTGTCGGACCCGCAACGCCGGCAGCAGTACGACATGTTCGGTCGAGCAGGGCTGGGCGGGGACGGCGGAGCAGGGTTCGAGGGCGGGTTCGGCGGCTTCGGCGACATCTTCGATGCGTTCTTCGGTGGAGCAGCGGCCGGCGCGCGGCGTGGACGGCCGCAGGCCGGTGCCGACCTCCGGTACGACCTCCGGATCGGCTTCGCGGAGGCGGTCGGGGGAGCGGAGAAGGAGATCGAGTTCCCGGTCCTCGGCCGCTGCGAGGTGTGCGACGGCTCGGGCGCCGCGCCCGGGAGCAGCGCGTCGACCTGTCCACAGTGCGGCGGCCGCGGCGAGGTCCGGTCGATCCGCCAGACGATGCTGGGGCAGATGGTCAACGTCTCGACGTGCCCGCGCTGCCGGGGCGATGGTCGGATCGTCGAGACGCCATGCGAGCGCTGCAAGGGCGACGGCCGGACCGAGATGCGGCGCAAGCTGCGGGTCACCGTGCCGGCCGGGATCGACGAGGGTCATCAGATCCGGCTCTCGAACGAGGGCGAGGTAGGCCCGCGCGGCGGGCCGGCGGGCAGCCTGTACGTCGCCATTCACGTCGCCGAGCATCCCTCGCTCCGACGAGAGGGGACCGAGCTGATCCACGAGGTCGACATCTCCATCGCCCAGGCGGCCCTCGGCACGAAGCTCACGGTGCCCACGATCGACGGCGACGAGGAGCTCGAGATCAAGCCCGGCACCCAGCCGGGAACGGAGATCCGGTTGCGCGGCAAGGGCGTCCCGCATCTGCGCCGATCGGGGTCGCGTGGCGACCTGCACGTGTTCGTCAACGTCGCGGTGCCCCGCAAGCTCAGCCGCCGCCAGCGGGAGCTGCTCGAGGAGCTGGCCCGCGAGAGCGGCGATACGGTGTCCGCGAACGGCCGCGGCGGGATCCGCGAGAAGCTCGGGCTGGGGTGAGCGGGCCGCGGGACGGCGGCCCGTGGCTGGAGCTGTCGGTCGTGGCCGATCTCGAGGCGGTCGAGACGGTCAGCGAGATCCTGGGTCGCGTTGCGCCCGGCGGCGCAAGCGTTGAGCCCGCGTTCGAACTCGTGGAGGATGGGCTCGAAGTGCGGCTCGACCCTGGCCGGCCCGCGGTCGTTCGCGCCTATGTCCCGGCACGTGACGAGGAGGCCGCCGCGCGCGCAGCGGCCCAGGCCGCCGAGGCGCTGGGGCATCTCCAGGCATTCGGCCTTCGAGCCATCGGCGCGCTGACCACCCGGACCGTCCACGAGACCGACTGGGCTGACGCCTGGAAGCGCCATTTCCCGGTCCTGCGCGTGGGCCGGCGGATCGTGATCCGGCCCACGTGGCGCCGCCACCGGGCCGCGCCCGACGACGTGGTCCTCGCGCTGGACCCCGGGATGGCGTTCGGCACGGGGCTGCATCCCACCACGCGGCTGTGCCTCGCGGCGCTCGAGCGGCTGGCGGACCGCGACGCCGTGTCGGACGCCCGCGTGCTCGACGTGGGCTGCGGGTCCGGGATCCTCGCGATCGCCGCGGCTCGGCTTGGCGCGAGCGAGGTGCTGGGCGTCGACACGGACGCCATCGCGATCGAGGCGACCGAGGCGAACGCCACCCGCAACGACGTTGCCGGGCGGGTTCGTGCCCGCCTGGGAAGCCTGCCGTCGGAGGACGGGCCCCGGGACGTGGTCCTCGCGAACCTCATCGCATCGCTGCTCGTGACGCTTGCGCGGGAGCTTCGCGACGAGCTGACACCGGCCGGCACGCTGCTGGCCGGCGGGATCTTCGCCGATCGCGAGCCCGATGTCCGCGCTGCCTTCGAGCGCGTCGGGCTGGTCGTGACGGGCCGGCTCGAGGAAGGCGACTGGGTGGCGCTCGAGGCGCGGCACCGGGACTGACGAAGCACCGCCATACAATCGGCGGGCCATGCCTGCGCAGCTCTTGCCCGTTCTGCTCGCGACCCACATCGCGCTCGCCGTGGGGCTGTTCCTGCCGTCGATCCTGCTGCCGTTCGCGCTACGAGCGCGCCGATCGGCGACCGAATCGGGGAGCGCGGTCGTCCGCGGGCTGCTGTGGATGCAGTCCCATGGGACCGTCGTGTTCGGGCTGGGCCTGGCGTTGACCGGCCTCGGCCTCCTGGCGGTGCTTGGTACGTCGCTGCTCGGTCAGCCCTGGCTGCTCGTCGCGCTCACGATCTACGCACTCAACCTGGGGCTCGCGTTCTTCATCCAGCGCCCCAACCTGCGGCGGCTGATCGGCATCCGGGCAGATCGCGATGCCCCCGTCTGGAAAGCACGCGCCCGCCGCCAGCGCTACGTGTCCTACGCGATGGCCGGCCTCGTTGGCACGATCGCCTTCCTGATGAGCACCAAGCCGGACCTGTGGTGAGGGAGACACCGATGGCTGCAGACTGCCTCTTCTGCCGGATCGCCTCCGGCGAGATCCCGGCCGACACCGTCCATGTCGACGACGCGGTGATCGCGTTCCGCGACGTAAACCCGCAGGCGCCCACGCACATCCTCGTGATCCCGAGGGCCCACATCGCATCGGCGGGCGACCTGCGGGCGACCGATTCGGACCTGCTCGGGCGGTTGTTCGCGGTCGTGGCGGACGTGGCCGACCGCGAGGGGCTCGTCCGCGGCTGGCGCGTTGTCACGAACGTGGGCGAGGACGGCGGCCAGAGCGTGGGGCACCTGCACCTGCACCTCCTCGGCGGGCGGCGCCTGACCTGGCCGCCCGGGTGAGCCGGTGGATCGGTCTGCCGGTCATGGTCGTGGCGGCCGCGCTGGTAGCCGCGTGCGGGGTGAGCGAGCCGCGCGGTGATCCGGTCACGTTCCCGCCCCGGACCTTCGGGGCCGCTGGATCGCCGACGCCGGCCATGGAGCGGGCGCGTGCCGAGATCGCGGGCGCGCTCGGGGCCGTCGGCATCCTGCTCGACGAGCCGCAGGCGCCCTATCGCCCCGCCGAGGCGGCGCGGTTCGGGGCCGCTCCGCGAACCGTCGTCCGGGCGGTCCTGCCCGACGACCTTACGCGCGGCCTCATCTCGATCTACGGCTTCACCGACTCCGCGACGGCCGTTCAGGCGGCCCGCGAGCAGGCCGCGTACGTCGGCAGCCCGGTCGGGCGCGTCCAGTTCCCGACGGGCACGCAGTTCACCATCCGCCAGCTCGACTCGACGGTCATCTTCTACGGCGAGGTGACCGGCGCATCGCCGGACGCGCAGGCGGCCGACGTGGCGGAGGCGCTGCGCACGCTGGGAGAGGCCGTGCCAGTCCCAGGGTGACGCCAGGCACAGATGCGATCGCGAGGCCGCCGAGCGAGGTTTGACCCTGTCGCGGGCCAGCGGCTACACTCCGGCGGCTTTCGTGGCCGGTCGGCAACGCCCGGGCACGACGCGCTCGGGCCGTTGGGCAACGAACCCGATCGCGGGTGCGCGACGAGAGCCCGAGGAGGTGAATCCGGATTGGCCGAAGTTCGAGTGGGTGAGAACGAGACGTTCGAAGGCGCCCTTCGCCGCTTCAACAAGAAGATCCAGCAGAGCGGCATTCTCGCGGAGGCTCGCCGTCGCGAGCACTACGAGAAGCCCAGCGTGAAGCGGAAGCGCAAGGAAGCGAAGCGCAAGAAGAACGCCCGCACGCAGCAGGGCTAGGCAGCCCCGCGGGCGCTACCCCGCCCGAGGTGCCAAATTCCGGTGTCCCTTCGCGATCGGATCCAGACGGAGCTGACGGCCGCAATGCGGTCGGGTGACTCGCTGCGTCGCGATGTGCTCCGCCTGGTGCAGAACGCCGCCTACTCGATCGAGAAGCGCGAGCGCCGGGAGCTGAGCGACGACGATCTCGTCGCCGTGCTGGGCCGCGAGGTGAAGACCCGCCACGAATCTGTCGAGGCATTCCGCAAGGGTGGGCGCGAGGAGCTTGCCGCGAAGGAGGAGGCTGAGATCGCCATCCTTCGGGAGTATCTGCCGGAGCCCCTCACCGAGCGCGAGCTGCAGGCCCTGGTCGATGACGCGGTGGCCGCGACCGGCGCCAGCTCACCACGGGACCTGGGCAAGGTTATGGGCCGCCTATCCCCGGCGACGCGGGGACGGGCCGACGGCCGGCGGCTGAGCGAGCTGGTCGCGGCCACGCTCACTCGGCGCGATCTCGCCGCCCATGACGGCGCGGGCCACTGAGCCCCCGATGCTGATCCAGCGCGTCCCCGAGATGGCGCGGTTCACGCGCCGCGACGCGGCACGGCTCGGAATCTCGGCCGCGGTCCTGGTGATCGTGCTGACGCTGATCCTGGGCATCGATGCCCTGCTGCCGCAGCCGCTGGCGCTCGCGACGGGCGACGTGGCCAGGGCGGACGTCATCGCGCCCCGCGCGACGTCGTTCGAAAGCCAGGTCCAGACCGAGGCCCGCCGGGCGGAGGCGCGGAGCGCCGTGGCGCCCCAGTACGACTACTCGGCCGATCGCGCCGCGATCATCGCGGCGGAACAGCTCCGGGAGCTCCGCCGCTCGTTCGTTCCGGTTGGTGCCGCCTTCAACGCATCGCTCAATCCAGCCGAGCGTCGGGCGATCCTCGAGGAGGTCATCCCCGGCCTCAGCGACACGGCCCGTGCGGCGCTCATCGCGCTCGATCCGGAACGCTGGGCGGCAGTTCGCGCGGAGGCCGAGCGGATCCTCGACGTCGTCGAGCAGTCCCAGCTCCGCGACACTGACGTCGCCGCCGTGCGCGCGAGCCTCCTGTCGCGCGTCGCGGGCAGCCTGTCGGTCGGCGAACGGCAGCTCACCGCAGAGCTGGTCGGCCCCCACCTGGTCCCCAACTCATCCTTCAGCCAGGCAGCCACCGACGCCGAGCGCGCCCGGCGTGCTGCCCTTGTCGAGCCGGTCATCGTCAGGATCCGCCAGAACCAGGCGATCGTGCGCGCGGGCGACGTCATCTCCGCGGCCGACTTCGAGATCGTGCGGGAGCTCGGGCTGCTCTCGCAGGGGCCCATCTCCGGGATCGCCCCGCTCGCCGGCTGGTTCATCCTCGCGACCCTCGTCGTGGGGCTGCTGCTGGGCTGGGTATGGCGGTTCAGGCGCGACCTGTGGCATCGCAACGGCGCGCTGATCCTCGTTGGCCTGCTGCTGGTGTTCACGGCGTTCGCGCTCAAGCTCACGGCCGGACGCCTGGCGCTTCCGTACCTCATTCCGACCGCCGCGATCGGCATGCTCGTGGCGATCCTCCTCGACGCGGGCGCGGCCACGGTGCTGATGGCGGTCGTGGCGGTGATCGCGGGTGCGGTCAACGGCGGGTCGCTGGAGCTGACGGCGTACGTGTTCCTGGGCGGCTTCGGGGGGATCGTCGCCGTTCGTCGCGGCGATCGTCTCCAGACGTTCCTCCAGGCGGGGATCGCGGTGTTCATCGTCCAGGCGCTGGTCGTGTCAGCGTTCTCATTGCTCGGGACGCGCGACCTGCGCGGCGTGATCGAGCTCTGGGGCGCCTCGGCCGCTGCGGCCGGCGGTGCGGCCGTGGCCGCGGTCGGAAGCTTCGCCGTGCTCGGCAACCTGTTCGGGATCCTCACCGTGTTCCAGCTGCTCGAGCTGGCCAACCCCTCCCAGCCGCTCCTCCGCCGGCTGCTGGTCGAGACGCCGGGCACGTACCACCACTCGATCATGGTCGGCAACCTCGCGGAGCGGGCAGCCGAGGCGATCGGCGCCGACCCACTCGTCACGCGGGTCGCGGCCTATTACCACGACATAGGCAAGCTCTCGAACCCGGCGGCGTTCATCGAGAACCAGGCGGGGGGCGAGAACGTCCACGACCAGCTCGACCCGGAGGTCTCCGCCCAGATCCTCAAGCAGCACGTCGCGGACGGCATCGACCTGTCCTATCGCGCCAGGCTGCCCAAGGCCGTGATCGCATTCATCCCGCAGCACCACGGGACCGCGATCATGTCCTACTTCCACGCCCGGGCGCGGGCCGCGGCGGCCGAGCCGTACGGCGGCCTCGAGACGGTCGAGGGCCGCAAGGCGGCCGATGCGGTCGACCATCGCAAGTTCCGGCACGCCGGGCCAAAGCCGCAGACTCGCGAGGCCGCGCTGATCATGCTCGCCGACGGTGTCGAGGCGTCGGTCCGGTCGCTGTCATCGCGCGACGAACCCGCGATCCGGGCGATGGTCACCCGGATCATCGAGGAGCGGCTCGCCGACGGCCAGTTCGACGAGTGCGACCTGACGCTGCGCGACGTCGAGAGGATCAAGGATGCGTTCGTGGGTCAGCTCCTGGCGATGTACCACACCCGGATCGCCTACCCCCAGAACAAGATCGTGGAACTCGAGTCCCGCCGCTCGGCTGGGGGCGGGCCGGGCGTCTCCTGACGAGTGCGGTCGATTTCCCGACCGCGCTAGGCCAGGTATTCACGGCCAGCATGCAAGCGCCGCGATGGCCCCAATTCGCGGCCAGCCACTCCAGCCCGGACTCGTAGTCCGCAAATGTGGGCCGCCGAGGGCTCCCCACGAGCGTGACGTCACGCGCTGGACCGCGAATCTCGTGACTATGAGTCTGGGGCAGAATGGCTGGCCAGATGCGCTCGATCTACGTGCCGCCATTCCGGATCGACATCGATCGACGCCCGGGAGCCGCGCGCATCGTCCCGGATGCCCGGCTCGCACGGGCGATCGCCAGGGGCCTGGCCACCGCGAATGCACCGTCGCCGGCCTCGGTCGCGCTGACCCTGACGGACGACGCCGCACTGACCGAACTCAACGCCGCGCACATGGGCGCGGACGGCCCGACGGACGTCCTGTCGTTCCCGATCCTCTCGCCCGAGGCGTTTCTCCCGCAGTCCCGAGCCGCCGCGTTTCCGCTACCGCCGGGCGCGCGACAGCCCCTCGGTGACATCGTGGTATCGGTGGAGCGGGCCATCGAGCAGGCCGAGACCGGCCGCGGCGGCCAGACCGGTGAGATCCGCTGGTCGGCGGCCGATGAGCTGCTCCTCCTCGTGACCCACGGCACGCTTCACCTGTGTGGCTGGGACCACGTCGAGCCCCAGGAAGAAGCCGCGATGCGTGCCCTGGAGCGGCGGTTGCTCGAGGCCCGGCCCTAGGGCGGCGGCAGGGACGGCCCACGACATCGGCGGTACCATCGCGGCAGGCCCTCCCGGACGGGATCGGGCCCTGTCGGCGTGTCTGTCGACCTCGGCCGGCACCCAGGAGGGCCAGTGAAGATCGTCGTCGGGCTCGGCAACCCCGGGGATCGCTATGCCCAGACCCGCCACAACGTCGGCTGGCTCGCGCTCGATCGGTTGGCCGACATCGCCGGATGGTCCGGGCGCGGCCGCACCCGCGACGCGAGCTCGATCGCCATGGGCCGCTTCAAGGGCCTCGACTTGACGATGGTCAAGCCCCTGACCTTCATGAACGACTCCGGGCTCGCCGTGCGCAAGGTGCTGGCCCGCGAGCATGCGCCGCTCAACGATCTCCTCGTGGTGACCGACGACTTCGCGCTGCCATTCGGGAAGCTCCGTTTCCGCGAGGCGGGGAGCGCCGGCGGCCACAACGGGCTTCGGTCGATCGTGGATGAGCTCGGCACCGAGAAGTTCAGCCGGATGCGCGTGGGCATCGGCGATCCCCGCCACGGCGCGATCGACCATGTCCTCAGCACGTTCACGCCGGACGAGCGCGCGCGGCTCCCCGAGCTGCTCGACGCGGCTGCCGAGGCGATCGAGACGTGGGCCCGCGAGGGAACGTCCAAGGCGGCGAACCGCTGGAACACGTTCACGCTTCGACCGGCCGACGACGAGCGCGTCGAGCCGGCGGGGGCGGTCGACGGGCCGCCCGGCGCGGACGGGATCCGGCGCACGAAGACGGGCTGGCGGCGGGTCCGGATGGCCGAGCCCGAGGCGTAGCGGTGAGCGAGCGGGAGATCCCGGTCATGCGGGGAAAGCGCGGCCGCGAGCGGCGTGTCGGCGAGCGGGTCGTGGCCGAGGCGCTCGCGCGGCGGACCGCGATCGAGGAGGCTGCGCCAGACTTCGACGTGGCCGAGGTCGACCACGAGGTCGAGGACGCCCGACGAACCGGGCCTTCCGGGCCGGCCGCCGCGGCGCCACCGCTGCGCGCGGCGTCACCGGCGCGTACGACGCCCCAGACACCCGCGGCCACGATCCCGCGAGGTGCCGGTCGCCGCCTGCCCGACCTGTCCGTCCTGCCTCAGCTCCTCCATGGAACCGGTGCGTTCGAGGCGCTCCGCGAGCGGCTGGGGACCGCGGGCGGCGACCGGCGCGTGGGCCGGCACGCCGGCCTCGTGGCCGTGCCGCACGGTGCGAAGACCTATCTGGCCGCTGCGCTGGCCCTGGGCCGAACCGGCGAGCGGCTCGTCTGGATCGCGCGCGACGCGGAGATCGGCGACCGGGTCGCGGAGGAGCTGGGCGCGTGGCTGGGCGATCCGGGGGGCGTGGCCGTGCTCGAGCCGCGCACGTCGCTCGCCTACGAGCGGAGCGAGCTCGTCCCCGACGAGACGGCCGCCCGCGTCGCCGCCCTCTCGGAGTGGCGCTCCGGCCGTGCGCGGATCCTGGTCGCGAGCGTCCAGGCGCTCCTGCAGCACACGATCTCGCCCGACGACCTGCCCGCCGAGCCTCGCCGGCTCGAGCTCAACGGCCGCCTCGCGCTCGACGCGCTCGGCCGTGAGCTGCTCGATCTCGGCTACGTGCCGGTCCTCGAGGTCGCTGGCCGTGGCGAGTTCGCCCGGCGCGGCGGCATCCTCGACGTCTTCCCGCCATCGGCGCCGCTGCCCATCCGGATCGAGCTCTTCGGCGACGAGATCGACTCGCTGCGTGAGTTCGACCCAGCGGATCAGCGGACGGTCAAGGCCGTCGATGACGTCCAGCTGCTGCCCGCCAGCGAGTTCCTGCTGCCGGCCGCGGGCTCGGGCGCCATCCGCGAGCAGCTCGGCCGCCTGGCATCGCGCCTCACCGAGCGCCTGGCGTCGGACCTCGCCCGCTTCGAGGGCGAAGAGCCGGTGGAACGAACAACCCCGGCGGGGCCAATCACCCGGGCGCTGCGGGTGGGCGACGCCGCGGAGGTCTGGGCGCCGATCCTCGCGCCCGCCACGGGGCTCGACCACGTCGATCCGGACACCCTGCTCGTCCTCGACGAACCGGGCGACCTGGCCGAGGCGGCCGACTTCCTGTGGCGCCAGGCGGACGAGCGCCGGGCGGACCTCGTCGAGGCCGCTGAGGTCCCCAAGGACTGGCCGTTCACGTACCTGCCGTCGCGCGCCTGGAAGAGCCGGCTCGTCGCCTCGCGCACGCTGGAGCTCACCTGGGAATCGGAGGCGCCCGGCGCGATGGCCGGCAGGGGCCTCTCGTCGGGCGACCCGTTCGGCTGGCGCGAGCCGGAGCTCCCGATCGGACGCAGCGCGCGGCTGGCCGAGGCGGTCGAGGGCTGGCAGGCTGAAGGCGCGCGGATCGTCCTCGCCTCGGACCAGGCACCGCGGCTGTCGGAGATCCTCGGCGAGGCCGGGCACCCGGTCGGCGTCGTCGCCACGTTGACCGAGCCGCCGCCGCCCGGCGCGATCGCGCTGATCGAGCGCAGCCTCAACGACGGCTTCGCCGGCGGCCCGGACCGCCTCGTCGTCGTGACGGACCGCGAGCTGTTCGGCTCGGTCCGCGTCCGCCGGCCCAAGGCGATGCGACGGGTCGTCCCGCGCGACATCCTCGAGCGCCTGACCCCCGGCGACCTCGTCGTCCACATCGACCACGGCATCGCCCGCTACGAGCGGATGCTCAAGCGCGGCGGGGCAGGCGAGGAGCGTGACTACCTGCAGCTGTCGTTCGCCGGTGGCGACGCGATCTTCGTGCCGGTCGAGCAGATCCAGCGGATCTCGCGCTATTCGGGTGCCGAGCGACCGCAGCTATCGAAGCTGGGTGGCACCGAGTGGCTCAGAACCAAGCAACGGGTCCGCAAGGCCGTCACCGACCTCGCCGAGGAGCTGCTGGGCCTGTACGCCGCCCGGCACGACGCGCCGGGCTACGCGTTCCAGCCGGACACGCCGTGGCAGTCGGAGATGGAGGCGTCGTTCCCGTACGAGGAGACCCTCGACCAGCTCCGCGCCACCGCCGAGGTCAAGCTCGACATGGAGGCCGGCCGCCCGATGGACCGGCTCGTCGTGGGCGACGTCGGCTACGGAAAGACCGAGGTGGCGCTGCGGGCCGCGTTCAAGGCCATCCAGGACGGCCGCCAGGTCGCCGTGCTCGTGCCCACGACCGTCCTCGCGGCCCAGCACCACGACACGTTCTCGCGCCGGTTCGGGGCGTTCCCGATCAAGGTCGGGATCCTGTCCCGGTTCGTGTCGGCCAGGGAGCAGGCGGCCACGCTTCACGGGCTGGTTGATGGCTCGGTCGATCTCGTCATCGGGACGCATCGGCTGCTTTCGAAGGACGTCCGCTTCCGCGATCTCGGGCTCGTGGTCGTCGATGAGGAGCAGCGCTTCGGCGTCGCCGCCAAGGAGCGGCTCAAGCAGCTCAAGCGCGAGGTCGACGTGCTGACGCTCTCGGCCACGCCGATCCCACGGACGCTCAACCTTGCGCTCGCCGGCGTACGCGACCTGTCGGCCATCGAGACGCCGCCCGAGGACCGCCTGCCGATCCAGACCCGGGTCGCCGAGGCGTCCGCGGGGCTCGTGCGTGACGCGATCCTGCGCGAGCTCGACCGGGGAGGGCAGGTCTTCTACGTCCACAACCGGGTCGAGACGATCGAGGCGCAGGCCCAGCAGCTCCGGCGGATGCTGCCCGGCGTACGGATCGTGGTGGGGCACGGCCAGATGCCCGAGGGCGTGCTCGAGAAGGTGATGATCGGCTTCGCCGGCGGCCAGGCGGACGTGCTCGTGTGCACGACGATCATCGAATCGGGCCTCGACATCCCGAACACGAACACGATCATCATCGACCGGGCCGACACGCTCGGGCTCGCCCAGCTCTACCAGCTGCGCGGCCGGGTGGGTCGGTCGTCGCGCCGGGCGTACGCCTACCTGCTCTACCGGCGCCGGGAGCGGCTGTCGGACGAGGCGCGCAAGCGGCTCCAGGCCATCTTCAACGCGTCGGAGCTGGGGGCGGGCTTCCAGATCGCCCTTGCCGATCTCGAGATCCGGGGCGCCGGCAACATCCTGGGCGGCGAGCAGTCGGGGCACATGGCGGCCGTCGGCTTCGACCTGTACTCGCGGCTGCTGGCCGAGGCGGTCGAGGGGCAGAAGGCGCGGCGCGAGCACCGCGAGCCGGTCCGGGCCGCGCCGCAGGCCGTCCTCGACCTGCCGATCGACGCGCACCTGCCCCAGTCGTACGTCCCCGATGAGGCCCAGAAGCTCGAGCTCTACCGGCGCCTGGCGCGGTCCCGCACGGCGGGCGACCTGGCGGCCTTCCGGCAGGAGGTCACCGACCGGTTCGGCCCCATGCCGCCGCCCGTGGTCCGGCTCGTCGAGGTCGCCGAGCTCCGACTGGCCGCCGAGGCGTCGGGCGTCGGCTCGATCTCGCGCGAGGACGGCCAGCTGGTGGTGCGGTTCGGGGCCGGGCTGTCGCGGGCGACCGCGATGCGCCTCCTCGGCGACGGGGGGCTGCCCGGCGTCAAGCCATCCGACGTGACGTTCGCCTCGAACCAGGTCCGGATCCGCGTGCCGGCCCAGCCGGCGCGAGCCTGGCAGCTCACCCAGGCCGTGGTGGCGCGCCTGTCCGCGGACCCGGTGGAGGCGGAGGCGGGATGACGGACGATCGCCGCCTGCTCCGCCTCGGGGTCGTCGTCGAGTCGGAGCAGGAGCTGGCCGCGTTGCGCGGCGCCCTCCTCGCGGCTCGTGCCGGCGAACTGGCCGAGATGCGTCGCCGGGGTGCACGACATGGCTTCGGCTATGGCAGCGACTCGGCCCGCGAGAGCATGACCGCGGAAGCCGCCCAGGCACAGCGCCGCTGGACGATGCTGGACCGGCTCCTCAGGGAGCTCGACGCAGCCGAGGATTCGAGCGGCTGACAGAACGACGTCGACACCGCCGTCTCGTCGCTACCCGTCCACCGCCCGCGCATGACGAAACATTCGGACGGCCGACACGACAATGATGATGCCGGGGCCCAGCTAGATCGCCCCCGCCGGGACGACCCCCGGCATCAGCCCGCCGAGGACGGCCCCGACCGCTGAGCCAGCATCCATCGGAACCACCGTCTCCCGCAGGGCCGCACGATCCGCGTAGGCGTTGCGTCGCCATGGCAAGATGCCGACGGTCACCGTCGGCAGACCGACCAGAAGGCTCGCGGTGCCCGCGACCTTGATCGGGGCGCCGAACCCAAACACGAAGCTTGGAATGATGAGTTCACCCCCGGCGACGCCGAGCAGGCCGCTGACAAGGCCGATGGCCAGCCCCAGCAAGAACGCCGCCGCCGGCCAGGCGCGAGCCACGATGCTCGACGTGTCGGACCCTATTTGCCCTGAGCCACTCTACGATCCGAAGCCACTGGTCGGCGCTGGGTCGCCACCCTGAATGTACAGCTCCCAGAACGCAAAGCCACCGAGCGCCAACGCCACCACCAGCGCAACGCCCATCGCACGCCAACCGGTCGTCCGGCCGTGTGTCGCATCCCGAGTCCATCGCACAAGCACAGCGAGCACGATAAGTCCGTATACGACCGCGGCAAACGGAACCCACGGCTGTAGTCGGGCCAACCCGGTGGCGAACGGGTCCAGACCTCTCGTCGCGACTCGATAGATGCCGATCAACGCCAAGACGACAAGTTCAACGAGGATGCTCGCCGCGACCACCTTGTCGAACGTCATACGACCATTCTCGCGCCGCGCGTCACCGACGTGCGGCGTCCCGCCGTCGCCCTCAGCGTCGAGTGTCAACTTCAACCCTCCACGAGCCGGCCACAGGGTTCTTCTCGAATGCACGCCACCCGAGCGTTATCCGATGAATCGTTCTCACGTTCCTCGGCTGGCGTCCACATGAGAAGGATTGCGACTGGCTTCGTGCTCACCTGGCGCACGACGACGGCGGATTCGTTTGATACCGCTCACGGGCGTGCAGATGAGAAGAACAGGAGACTCGACGCCCGCTCGTCACTGTTCTTTCGAAGTCGAGCTATTCGGGCGGGGCCATCGGTCTCGCATATGGTCGGGTGACGAGCGCGGCGTCGGTGCTGGTTTCCATCCCCTGGGTGGATCACGTCTCCCACTGACATCGGCTTCAGCGTGGGTGCGGTCGCGGCGATCATCTCACTCGCGCTCGGACCGCTCGCCATCCTCCCGGGCATCACCCAACTGCAGGCAATCGGCGGACGCCTCCGGGCTGAGGGCCGGCCACCGACCCCGGACGAGGGCGCAACCCTGCATGCACTCGACCAGCGTCTGACGCGGGTCGGCCAGATCGATCTCGTGCTGCTTCTGGTGGCGGTGGTGATGATGGCCACCGCCCGCTACCTCTGATGACTTGCGAGGTGTAGCCCGTCCACGCTGGAGTGGAGCAAGTCGGTCAGTCGTGCTCGCGACGTACGAGCCGGCAGGCGAGATCGTCACAGGGTCGTTCGCGCTGGACTGACCGCGCCCGACCGCTAGCGAGCGGCGTCGACCAGCTTGATGACTTCCGCGGCGGTGCCAGCGGGGTCGTCCCGGTAGATGTCGTGGCCGCCGTCGAGCTGGACCTGCGTCGCCTGGGGCGAGATCGAGAGCCAGACGCGCTGGTCCTGGGCGTTCGATTGCCCGTTGGTCGCGGTCACGACGGTAAGCGGCGCCTTGATCGGCAGCCGCTCCCTGGCGAACCGCGTCTCGAACTCCGGGATGACGTCGACGCGCTCCGGGTTCTGCGGATGGTTCCAGGCCAGCTCCGGGATCTCGGCGAGCGTGAGCTCCGCGCTCGGGGCGGGCACGTCGAGCAGGACGACGCCATCGACGCCCTCGGGATGCCGCGCGGCTTAGTAGGTCACGATCATGCCCCCGAACGACGATCCCACCAGCACCAGCGGTCCCCCGACCTTCGCCGCTTCGAGCAGCTCCTCGAGGTCGCGGATGACGTCGTCCGCATCGCGCGGCTCGTCCGGCGCAGGGTCGCTGCCGCCGTAGCCGGCGCGGGCGTAGGCGCACGTCCGCGTATGGGACGCGACCGTTCGGGCGAACTCGGTCCCCTCGAACTGGGCGAGCCCGTCGGATGGATGGCCGCCCTCGAGGATCACCGTGGGGCTGCCCTCGCCCCAGCACTTGATGGCGAGCTTGCGCCCGTCGGCCATGGCGAAGCGCCCGGCGATGACCGGATTGACGAGCGGATCGGGCGGGCGCGTCGGGGTCGACGGTGCGGTGGTCGCCGGCGCAGGCGTGCTGACGGTCGCGCCGGCCGACGCGGAGGCCAATGCCGGCGGGCTCGAGGCGGCCGGAGGCCTCCCGAGCAGGCGGTGGCCGCCAGGGCCGATGCGACCACGAGCGAGACGATGTGCCTCAAAGAGACCTCCGATGTTCGGGCTGCGATTCGCCGCTCCGTCGCCAGCGGCCCCTCGCGGCCTGACGGCGTGCTCGCGGGCAGCGCCGCGATCCGCCCCTGATAATAGGCTCGCAGCGTTCGGGAGACGCAAGTCATGGGCGCTCAGGAGCGGTTCGCGGCCCTCGTCGAGACGATGGTCGGGCGAGGGTTCGCAACGCATGGGCCGAGCGGTCACGACGGGCCCAGGCGGGCCTTCGGCGCCACGTCACTCAAAACCGGCGGCCGGATCTTCGCGATGCTGGTGGAGGGCAGGCTCGTCGTGAAGCTCCCCGCGCCGCGCGTCGACGAGCTGATCGCCGCCGGGGCAGGTGAGCGCTTCGATCCGGGTCATGGCCGGCTGATGAAGGAGTGGCTGGCCCTCAGGGCGGACTCGGACGACGCGTGGCTGTCCCTGGCCACCGAGTCGGAGGCCTTCGTCGCCCGACGGCGCCGGGAGTCGTGACCGAGCCAGCGCTCCGGGTCGCCACCTCCGCGGACAGGGCCGCGATCGACGCGCTCATGAAGGCGTCCACCCGCGACCTGTTTCCGGCCTTCTACGACCAGCGGCAGACAGAGTCGAGCGTCGTCCACATCGCGCAGGTGGACCCGCTGCTCATCGAGGACGGCACGTACTTCGTCATCGAGGCCGGCGGCGAGCTGGTCGCCTGCGGGGGCTGGAGCCGGCGGGACAAGCTGTTCACGGGCTCCGCCGACCAGGAAGGCAGGGCGCGGCTCCTCGATCCGGCCACCGAGCCCGCACGGGTCCGCGCGATGTTCGTCCGCGCCGACTGGACCCGGCGGGGCCTCGGGACGCGGATCCTGGCGGCGTGCGAGGAAGCGGCTGGGGCCGAGGGCTTCACAACGCTCTCGCTGATGGCGACCCTGCCGGGGCTGCCGCTTTATCAGCGATACGGCTTTCGCGCCCATGAGCGAGCGCAGATTACGCTGCCGGACGGGGTGCTCGTCGATTGCGTCGCGATGGAGAAGCCGATCGCCTCATGATGATGGCGCCGGTTCCTCGCCACTGTTTGCGCGACTCACCGATGGCCGTTGATGCTTCCAAGGGAACCCAGGCATCCAGATGGGCGTCAGCAGCGAGATGCGAGCCCTCCAACCGGCGCGAAGCCTGATGCTCCTTGGCACTGCCTTGGCGGCGGCGGCGTGCGGCGTCCAGGCGAGCCCCATGGCATCCGAGCTGCCCGCCGAGCCCGCGGGCTGGAGCGCGCTCCCGGCCGCGCCGCTCCCGGCGCGGCACTCGGCGCACGCGTTCTGGAGCGGCAACGAGGTCCTCCTGCTGGGCGGAAGCGACGCCCGACCGTGCCCGCCAGACGCCGACTGCCCTCCGCCGGAGGAGCCGCCGTTGCGTGACGGCGCGATCTTCAACCGGGCCGCCGGGACTTGGCGCCACATGACGGTTGCGCCAGTGCCGCTGGGCCAGGCGAGCGGCGCGCTCCTCGACGGCGTGCTCTACCTCTGGGTTCCGGGGATCGAACACGCTGACGCTGTGCGGGCGGCCTTCCTCGGCTTCGCGATCGCGGAGAACCGCTGGGTCGAGCTGGAGCCACCGCCAGGGCCCGCGGATCAGCTCCGTCTCGTCGCGGCCGGATCGCGACTGGTCGCCTACCACGGAAGCCACGAGGCGAACGTGCGTCCGGATCTTGCCTATGACCCGCAAACCGGCGGATGGAGCGAGCTGCCCGTCGACGCCTTCGCCCCGGCGTACGACCGGACCGCCGTGTGGACGGGTCGCGAGCTCGTGGTCCTGGGCGTGCGCATCGACCCCGGCCGTGCCCCGAACGCGCCGCCCGTGTACAGCGCGGCCGCGCTCGATGCCGCCCTGGTCACGTGGCGCCGGCTCCCGGATTCGGAGGTTGCCGGCAACAGCGCGGGCTGGTACTGGGCGGGCGGCAGCATCGTCAACGCCTCGATCGGCAGCGCCGACGGCGGCCAGGTGAACAACTGGGGCCGGCGTTACCCGTTCGGCGGCATGCTGACCCACCCGGCGGGCCAATGGATGGCGTTGCCTGATCCGCCCGCGCGGCTCGGCGGGTACCCGGACGTCTCGGTCGGGGGCAGCGAGCACGTTGTCGCGGACGGTTGGGTGCTGGAGGTTGCGACCGACCGCTGGACAGAGCTGACACGGCCGCCCGGCGGGTCCGAGCAGGGCGAAGCCGTGGTCTGGGCGGGGGACCGGCTCGTGGTCTGGGGCGGGGTCAGATGGACCGCCGGCGATCCGACGCTGCTGAACGAGGGCTGGGCCTGGGTTCCCTGACGGGGGTAGCGCCGAGATCAGGCCGGCTCTTCGACCGCCACGCTGAGCTCGCCGGAGCCGTGGAACTCGATCAGTGTCTCGCGGCGGCCGCCTTCTGCGAGCTGCCGCTCCGCGACCACGACATGGCCGCGTACGGTGCGACCATCGGTCGTCTTGCCGGAGAGCTCCCCCTCCTCGCCCGGCAGGGTCGCCGAGCGGGTCACGACCCGCGCGCTCCACTGATCGCGCCCGTTGTCGTCCTCCCACCTGTCCAGGGTCGCGCCCGGAAGCACGAGCCCGGCGAACGTCACGTCGCGGAGGGCGAACCGGCGATGGTGGCGCGTCATGACCCCACGGTAACAGGCCCGTGAGCGGCCGGGGCGTGCAGCGCCTGCGCGCGACGAGGCGTGGGCGGGCATCCTTCGGCCGAGATGCATTTCCGACCGGCGAGCCAGCTGCGCGACGTCGCTCGCGCCACGCTCGAGCGCGAACGCGCTCGTCTCGGGCCGCTGGTGCCCGGAGGGGAGCTCGTGCCGACGGGCGCCTCGTTGTTGCCCGACCTCCTCACGGCCGGCGACATCGATCTCCATCTGCGGGTTCCCGCCGCCGACTTCGACGCCGTGATCGCGCAGCTTCGCGAGGTGTATGCGGTGGTGCTGCCAGGGATCTGGCTGGACGGGTTCGCCACGTTCGCCGTCCCGGATGCCGACCCTCCGATCGGCGTGGCCGTCACGGCGATCGACGGCGAGCACGATCGCCGGTTCCGTCGGTCCTGGGGCCGCCTCGCGGCCGACCCGGCGGCGCGGATGGCATACAACGCGCTCAAGCGCGCCCACGAAGGCGGCCCCGTGTCCGGCTATCTGGCCGCGAAGTCGCACTTCTTCGACGCGCGCGCGGCCGAGGCCGACTGATCCGGGATCCTCGGCAACAATGACCGCCATGCGTCCCTTCCGCTTCTACGCCGATGCCGGCGCGACTGCGTCGGCCCCGGATCTCTCGCACATGGCACGCCATGCCGAGGCATCCGGCTACACGGGACTCGTCGTGTCCGACCACCTCCGCGACCAGCTGTCCCCGGTGCCGGCGATGGCGGTGATCGCAGCCGCAACGTCGACGCTGCGGGTATCGGCGTTTGTCTTCAACAACGACCTGCGCCATCCGGCCGTCCTCGCCCAGGACCTCGCGAGCATCGACGTGCTGAGCGCGGGGCGGCTGGACGTCGCCATCGGGGCCGGCTGGAACGAGCCCGAGTACCGGGCGATCGGCCTGTCGTTCGATCCCGTGGGTGCCCGGGTCTCGCGCCTGGGCGAGGCCGTGGCGGTGCTCAAGGGTTGCTTCGGGCGGGAGCCATTCTCGTTCGCGGGCGAGCATTACACGATCACGGAGCACGATGGCCTGCCCAAGCCGGTCCAGGCTCCGCACCCGCCGCTGCTCATCGGCGGGGGAGGGCGGCGCCTCCTGACGCTCGCCGCGCGCGAGGCTGACGTCATCAGCCTGGCGCCGCGCATCCTGTCTCGGCAGCGCGGCGACGCGCGCTCGCTCACGTGGGCCGCGACCGAGGAGAAGATCGGCTGGGTCCGTGAGGCCGCCGGCGACCGGTTCGACGACCTCGAGCTCAACGTCTATCCGTCGGGCTGGTCGGCGACGCTCACCGATGACCTGCACGGGGAGGCGCGGCGGGTGATCACCAGTCTCCGCGAGCGGACCGCGATCGAGCTGACCGAGCGGGAGGTCATCGACTCGCCGCACCTGCTGATCGGGTCGGTCGACCGATTGGTGGAGAAGTTCGAGGAGCTGCGCGAGCTGCTGGGGATCACCAGCCTGATGGTCGGCGAGATGGGCGAGCTCGATGCGGTCGTCGAGCGGCTCGCCTCGCGCTGAGCACGGCCGGGGGTTGACACACACGCGCGGCCGCCCCGACGGCCTGTGGTCGTCGCGGCATCGGATGCTCACCGTCGGGCTCGTCCTGACGGTGACGCTGGTCGCCTTCGAGTCGCTGGCGGTGGCCACGATCATGCCGGTCGTCGCACGCGATCTCGGCGACTCGGCGCTGTACGGCTGGGTCTTCACCGCCGCGGTGCTCGGCGGCCTCATCGGCATCGTGGTCGTCGGCGGGCTCATCGACCGGACCGGCCTCGTGCGGCCGTTCCTCGGTGGACTGGCACTGTTCTCGGTCGGCCTGGTGATCGGCGGTCTCGCCCCGTCGATGGAGGTGCTGGTCGCCGGCCGGGCGCTGCAGGGCCTCGGCGGCGGCGCGATCCCCCCGGTGGCCTACGTGGCGATCGGGCGGGCCCTGCCCGAGGAGCTCCGCGGGCGGATGTTCGCGACGCTGTCGACGGCATGGGTCCTGCCCGGCGTGATCGGCCCGGCGATCAGCGGGGTCGTTGCCGACACGGCCAGCTGGCGGTTCGTGTTCGTGGGGATGCTGCCGCTGATCGCGCTGGCCGCCGCGATGACCCTCCCCTCGATTTCCCGCTCGGAGCCCCCCGCTGCGGGCGAGAACGACCGCTCGCCGGCGACGCTCAAGGGCCGGCTCGTGCCGGCGCTCCTGGTCACGGCGGGCGCGGCGTTCGTGGTGGGCGGCTTGACCGACGCTCAGCTCGTGCCCGGCGGCGTCCTCGTCGTTGCCGGCGTGGTGATCGGCATGCCGGCATTCGCTCGCCTCGTGCCTCGGGGAACGCTGCGCGTCTCGCGCGGGCTGCCGGCCGCGGTCCTCCTGCGCGGCATCCTGACGTTCACGTTCTTCTGCGCCGACGCGTACGTGCCACGAGCGCTCCAGGACTGGCGAGGGCTGGACGCGGCGACCTCGGGGATCGCGCTGACCGCGGCCACGCTCGCCTGGACGGCCGGAGCCTGGATCCAGGCACGGCGGTTCATCCACAAGGGGGCGCGCCGGTTTGTGACAACGGGGTTCCTGGCGCTGGGTCTGGGCATCGTGGGCTTCGCGGCGGTGCTGTCGCCGGCCGTCCCGGTCGCCGTGGGCGTGCTGACGTGGGGCATCGCGGGGCTGGGGATGGGGCTGTCCTATTCGCCGCTGTCGCTGGTGGTACTGGCCGAGGCCCGGCCCGCCGAGCAGGGGACTGCAACCTCCGGGCTGCAGCTGTCGGACACGCTCGGGGCTGCGCTCGGGACCGGCGTCGGCGGCGCGCTGATCGCGGGCGCGTTGCGCGGCGGCCTCGAGCTCTGGGTGGGGCTGGCCGCGGCGTTCGCGGTCGGCACCGCGACGGCGTTGCTTGGTGCGGTGCTCGCCCGACGGCTCCCGGGACCCTCACGCGCGCGATCAGCTGGCGCTGAGGTCACGGCGAGCGCCGAGGGCGCGAGAGCCGGCGCCATCTGAGCGCCGGGAACCTGCGGCGGCGCCGACGCTTCCTCACCGACGCTTCCTCACCGACGCTTCCTGTCAAATGCGCATGTGGTGGCCGCTGGAACCGGAATCCACGGCGCACGCGGGCTCGGCCGTCGTGGGTTAGCCGCGGACGGCAATGCCGACCCACCGCGGTGGTCTCCCGGACGCAGGAACCCAGCTCTATGCCCGCGTGGTGGGCAGATGACAGAAAGCGCGGGCCCTGACGGGCGGTTCGGCCCGGGGCTCCCGCGGAAAGTGGCTCCCGCGGAAAGCGGGCAACCCTGCGGTAGACTGACCTGGCCCGCCAGACCCACCGGCTCCTGGTCTGCGCGCCCACGCACGAGGAGGCCCCCGCTCATGTCCGCTGAGGACCTTCGGGCGAAGATCCGCGAGATCCCCGACTTCCCGAAGCCGGGGATCCTGTTCTACGACATCACCACATTGCTCAAGGACGGCCCGGCCTTTCGCGAGGCCATCGACCTGATGCTCGAGCCGTACCGCGACGAGAAGATCGATCTCGTCGTGGGCATGGAGTCGCGCGGCTTCATATTCAGCGCGCCGATGGCCTACCAGCTGAACGCCGGGCTCGTGCCGGTGCGCAAGCTCGGCAAGCTGCCGGCCGAGACGCTGACGGTCGAGTACGCCCTCGAGTACGGCTCCAACACGCTCGAGATCCACCGTGACGCCGTCCAGGCCGGTCAGAAGGTGCTGGTCGTCGACGACCTGCTCGCGACCGGCGGGACCGTGCGCGGCACCGTCGAGCTGATCGAGCGGCTCAAGGGTGACGTGGTTGGGCTTGCGTTCCTGGTCGAGCTCGACTTCCTCAAGGGGCGCGACAGGCTCGACGGGCGGCGCGTGACGAGCGTCGTCCAGTACTGAGCGACACGAAAGCCCCGCCCTCGAGGTCCCCGTTGCCCGACCGTCCCAACGAACCCACGCTCGCCGATCCTGGCGCGGCCGAGCCCGGCGCGCCCGTGCAGGGCGGCTCCGAAGCCGTCGGGGCGAACGTCGCGCGGCGCCGGTTCTTCCGGCAGTTCGCGGGGGAGCTCGTCCAGGGCGCAGCCACCCTGGTGGGTGCCGCGCAGGTGCTGCGCGAGAGCTCGGCGCAGGCCGCCGCCGCGATCCTCGACCCGCAGGCGGGTGGCGTGGCGTCGCCGGTCCCATCGACGCCGGCAACCTCGGCGGCCGGCGGACCGCCGTCCGGGTTCCGGACGCCGTTCCGCTTCGGGGATCGAGACGACGTCCTGCTCCTGGTCGATCAGCGGCGGCTACCGGAGGAGCTGGTCGAGTTCGAGGTCCGATCCGCGGTCGATGCCGCATACGCGATCCGCGAGATGATCGTGCGCGGCGCGCCGGCCATCGGCCAGGTCGCGGCGCTGGGGCTCGCGCTCACCGCGCACCGGGCACGGGGCCAGCGGCCCTACGCTCGACGCGCCAACCTGCGCGGCGCTGCACAGGCGCTGGCGTCGGCCCGCCCGACCGCGGTCAACGCGCGGTGGGCGGTCGATCGGATGGTCGCCCGGTTCGAGGCGATCGGCGGCGTCGAGGCCGATGGCGACCTTGCCGCCGAGACCCTCCGAGCGGAGGCGGACGCGATCGTCTGGGAGGCGACCAACGATCACGGACGGATCGCCGAGTTCGGGCTCGCCCAGCTGCCCCGCCGCGAGGCCGGGCCGCTCCAGTTGCTGACCCACTGCAACACCGGGCCGCTGGCGTGCGGCCAGTTCGGGACGGCGCTGGGGGTCGTGCAGGCGGCCCACAATGCGGACTGGCCCCTCCACGTCTGGGTCGACGAGACGCGACCGTACCTGCAGGGCGCCCGGCTCACGGCGTGGGAGCTGCAGCAGGCTGGCGTGCCGCACACGCTGATCGCCGACGTCGCCGCGGGCTACCTGCTCAGCCGCGGCGAGGTAGACGCGATCCTCGTCGGCGCGGACCGGATTGCCGCGAATGGGGACACGGCGAACAAGGTGGGGACGTATGCCCTGGCCGTGCTCGCGCAGCGTCATGGCGTCCCGTTCTTCGTGGTCGCGCCGCTCTCGAGCGTCGATCGCGACATGCCCGACGGCGACGCCATCCCGATCGAGGAGCGGCCCGCGGACGAGGTGCTGATCTTCCGTGGCCGCGCGATCGCCCCGCCCGGCACCGAGGCCCGCAACCCTGCCTTCGACGTCACGCCCGCCGAGCTGATCACGTCGATCGTCACCGAGGAGGGAGCGCTGCGTGCGCCATTCGAGCCGGCGATTCAGGCGGCCTTCGAAC
>Ga0136621_1000025_pt1 | contig 45337 bp, 47 predicted proteins | sample AntDryUQ445A2306_FD_104673 | JGI IMG/M metagenome (GOLD analysis project Ga0136621, IMG submission 104673) | Polar desert sand microbial communities from Dry Valleys, Antarctica - metaG UQ445A (23.06) | ecosystem: Environmental > Terrestrial > Soil > Desert | place: Antarctica: Dry Valley...
AGTCCGACAGCTAGCTGTCGGACTCCGGACATCAGACATCAGACATCAGACATCAGATTTCGGATTCCGGTCTGACGTCTGATATCTGAAGTCTGGGAAGGGTTAGCGTCCTCTTGACTTGGACCGCGAAGAACGGCTCTCGTATATCGCTTCCGCTCTTTCCATCGGTGGGGTTGAGCGGCATCTGTTTCTGTGCGCTGAGCAGAAGAACCCGAAGTGTGCGCCTTACGAGGAGACTTCGGAGGTTTGGCGGTACTTGAAGAAAAGGCTCAAAGAGCTCGATCTCACTTCGGGTCCTCCTTCATGGGGTGGCAAGCCGGACCAAAAGGCCGAGCCCGTGCCACCCGGCGGCGGACGGGTGCTACGCAGCAAGGTTGATTGCCTGCGGATCTGTGACAGCGGTCCCATCGCCGTGGTCTATCCGGAAGGAACGTGGTACCGCGGGGTAACGGTCGAGATCATGGAGCGGATCATCACCGAGCACCTCATCGACGGGAAACCGGTTGAGGACCACATTTTCGCGGTGGGGCCTTTGCCATGAAGTGGGTGCGGCGAGGACTTTTCGTCGCCATTGTCTGGCGTCTGTTCGGTCCGGTGCTGCCCCCGCGCTGGCGCAAGCCGCAGGAGCATCCGTGGCGAGTGCCGGCGCGTACTCTCTTCGTCGGAGATCGCGAGCTTTCGATCCGGGAAGCTGGGCCACTCTCGGGGTCTCCGGTAGTCCTGATCCATGGCTTGGCCGGATCGTCCATGGCGGAGTGGTACAAAGTGGCGCCGATCCTCGCCGAGCACCAGCGCCTGATCATGATCGACCACCGTTCGCACGGTCTCTCGGTCGCCGAACGAGGCCGGTTCGAGATTGCCGATGAAGCCGATGATGCCGCCGACATCCTCCGCCAAATTGGAGTCGGCCCGGCAACGGTCGTTGGCTATTCGATGGGTGGGGCCATTGCTCAGGCCGTCGCCTACCGCCACCCCGAGCTCGTCTCTCATCTCGTTCTCGTCGCCACCATGTCTCATCATCCACTCTGGTGGAAACAGGCTCGTATCGCCGGAGCGGTAATCGCTCGGGCGTGGGAGCGGATCACCGGCACCGGCACGCCCGAAGTGCGGACGGGTTATCTGCTCGCGGTGGGCGCCGTCGCTCCCGACCACGGACGCTGGCTATGGGAAGAGACCCATCGTCGCGACCCTGACGCCGGCGCCGAAGCGAGCCTGGCTCTCCTCCGATTCGACTCCCGGCCCTGGCTCAGCCGCCTTGCTATTCCAACGCTGGTTGTGATCCCAACCAAGGACCAATTGGTGCCGACAAACTGGCAGCGCGACCTCGCCGCGCGGATTCGAGACTCGGTCGTGTACGAAATCGAAGGCGCCCACCACGAAGTGCCGTGGACCCACGCGGACCGGCTCGCGAACCGAATCCTCGACTTCCTTGAGACATCAGACGTCAGACATCAGATTTCAGATCGGAATCTGACGTCTGAAAGCTGATGTCTTATATGGGTTCGTTGGAGAAGTAACGCCAGGCCACGAAGGCGATTCCAGCGATGGACAGAATCAGAAGCAGCTTCTTCATATAAACCTCCTGCGCCGAGATTAGTTCTAAAAAATCCGGCAAAAAACTACGATCGGGGGCCTCGTGAAACTCCGAATCTCTTAGGCGCCGTCCTCGCAGTTTTGTCCGCGTGTGGCCCCACCGCCGATTCCACGACGACTACCACGTCCGTGACGACCACCACCACCGCAGTTGTGACGACCACCACCGAGGCGGCGACCACTACGACGGTCTCGGAAGAAACGACTACCACCCAAGCGGAAGTGCCGTTGATCCGGGTTGAAGGAGGCGAGAAGACCGAAGGCCTCGACACGCTTTCGGTGCGAGCTGGCGAGCAAGTGGTCTTCGATGTCATCGCCGATGTCGCTGACGAAGTCCATGTCCACGGGTACGACTTCATTTTGCGGTGACACCCGGAGAAACCGCGCGGGTTGAATTCACCGCTGAAAGTACCGGGATCTTTGAGGTCGAGCTAGAGGAAGCAGTGATTCACCTTGTCGACATCGAGGTCACTCCTTGACCCGAGCGCCGATCATTGCCCATGGCATCGGCGGCCGGCTCGACCTCCCAGTACCAGTCTCCTACTTTGCCGCCGAAGCGGCGGTGGTGCTCATCGTGTCATTTGTTGCCCTGGCCGCCCTGTGGAAGAAACCGCGGCTGCAGACCGGACCCATCTACGACATAAAAAGCGCCGGCTCGATTCCGACCTTGTGGCTCAGTTGGCTGGGAGTGCTTGGCCTGGGTTTAGTGGTCATCGCCGGGCTCGCCGCCCTTCTCACCGGCCAAGAGAGCACCGGCACCCGCAACATCGCCCCGGTGCTGCTGTGGGTCTATTTTTGGCTGGTGGTGCCGTTTGCCGGACTCGTGCTCGGCAACCTCTATACGGCCGTCAACCCTTGGCGCACGTTGGGTCGCTGGCTCGGCATCGGTGAGGTGGAACGGGGTCGACCGCGAGTCGGAATTTGGCCCGCAGTCATCGGTCTCGTCGCTTTCGCCTGGTTGGAGCTGGTCTACCCGAATGGCTCGACACCTGGCGCGATCGCTATCGCCGCCCTCGTCTACACGGTCGGCCAGCTAGCGCTAATGGCCCGCTACGGACGCGAAACCAGCCTCGCCTCCTTCGACATCTTCACCACATACAACCGCCTGCTCTCGTCGATCAGCCCGTGGGGTCGTAGCAACGAGGGCCGGCTCGCGTATCGGGGTTGGCTACGGAGCCTGCCGGTGATTCCCGAGTGGAATGGGCTGGCGCCTTTTCTGATCGCGATGATCGGCACCGTGACCTTCGACGGCATCTCCAACACCACCTGGTACGAGGCCCTCACCGGTGATCTGGGGATGAGCGTCGGTGGGAAGACTTTGCTCCTACCCCTGACTTGTGCCGTGATCGGGGTGCCTATTACCTGGCTTGCGCGGCGGCCGCCCGGCTGGGGCGCGATCCGAAAATCACTGCAGGCTCAGTCGCCACCCGTTTTGCCCACACCTTGGTGCCCATCGCCGCCGCCTATGCCTTTGCCCACTATTTCACGCCGGTCATCTTCGAGGGCCAGAGCATCGTCAGCGCCGGCGCCGACCCCTTCGGCCTCGGTTGGAACCTGGGTGGGGGCCGCGACTACAAGATCGATTTCTTCCTCGGCGCGATCCCGGTCTGGTACCTGCAAGTAGCCACCATCGTCGCCGGCCACGTCGCCGGGGTGATCCTGGCCCACGATCGCGCCCTATCTGACTGGAGAGGGCTTGGCGCCGTCCGGTCTCAGTACGCGATGTTGACGCTGATGGTCTTGCTCACCGGGCTCGGGCTCTTCATCTTGGCGGGGTAGCCGGGCCTTTCGATCGCCGCGCCCAAGGCAACGCTCCGTTGTACTTCAGGTTGTTGAAGTTCTTCCAGATGCGCTTCTGATCGACGCGGACCACTTTGGTGTCGACAGGGGAGCTGGAGCCGAGGTAATCGGCCAAGGAACGAAGGGTGTGCTCCCACATCCGGTCCTCGGCCTTGCTGCCGAAAAGCATCATCCCAGCCTCATAGGCGGGGTCGTTGGCGCGGATCAGCAATTGAACCTGGGCCATGGTGCCCACAGGGTCCTCGACGTGCGAGCTAAAGGTGATGAAACCCGCGAACGGGTGGCCTTCTGGGGTCATGTAGCAAAAGGAAACGTCGTCGGAATAGAGCACCAGTACGCCAGTAGACAAAGGCACCGGCCCGGAGGTGGACTTGATGAGGCCAACCTCGCCGGGCTGAATGCCGGTCACCGGGGCATAAAACTTGGAATGCGAGGGCCAGAATCGCCCATACTCGGCTTTCCAGGTGGCGATTACCTGCTCGGGGGTCTTCTGGGAGATCGCCACCTTGTAGGTCTTCTGCCAAAGCTGGCCAAAGCCTTGTTGGGGCCCGGTCAGCCGCCGGCCCTGCACCCGCTTGGCATTGACGCCCTCTGGTGCGGAACCGACTTCAAGATGCGGTTTGGGGGGCGACCAATTGGCCTTGTCGTCTTTGGAAACCATCGTGCTCAACTCCCTTTCAGAGCAGATTGCTCGTCGTCGTAAATCCCGATTGCCTCGTCGAGCCGAGTCAGTTCGAAGATCTGGCGATAGTGATCGGTCAGCCCGAAGGCACCGAGCGCCTGGCTTTTGCGCTGTGCCCTGATCAACGTGGTGACTAGCAGGCCGATCCCTCCTGAATTCATGTAGTCGAGGTCGCTGAAGTTGAGGAGGACCGTCTTGACGCCGGGCCGGTCGGCGTCCTCATAAGCCTCGGCGAGCACCGGCTCCGAGAAGGAGGTCAGCTCCCCAGCGATATCGATGATGCGGACATCCCCCTTGGGCTCCCGCACAGTCATGGCGATCTTTGATTCTGGCAATTTGCCCTCCCTTACGTGAGAGCCAGCGCTTCTGGCTCGTTGTGGTGGATTGACATGAAGTCCGACAAGCGAGTGATTTGAAAGATCTCCTCGTAGTGTGGGCTCAGCCCGTAGGCTCGCAATGGTCGTCCTTCTGCTCGCGCCTTCGCCAGCAGAGTGACAATCACCGCGATGCCGGTCGAGTTGATGTAGTCGACCTGGCTGAAGTTGAGCACGACCGGATCGGTACCGTTCCCCGAGCCAGTGGCATCGTCATACGCCGCGGCGAGGTCAACGCCCGCCGAGCGATCGATGTCACCTCCGAGGTCGATGATCGATCCGCTCGCTTCCTTGCGGACGCTCGCAGTGAATTTGGTACCTGGCACGGTCAGTCTCCTTCTCGCGACATTTCAAGCTCGACGGTGTGGTGACCGTCGTTGGTGGCCGTACGCATGACGTCGACCATTTTTTCGATCAAGAAGAGCCCCCAGCCGCGCGGTCCTTGCTCGCCCGCCAGCTTCGCCTCGAGGTTGGGGATCAGAGCTGCTGGGACGGGGGCGGTGCCCTGGTCGCGAATTCGCACCAGGATTCGCTTGGTGCTGGCGAGGACGTCGACCCCGACCAGCTTGGCGGGATCGCCATGGTTGCCGTGCTCGATGGCGTTCATCGTCGCTTCCGAAACCGCAGTCTTGAGCCGTTCCAGCCGATCGCCGTTCATTCCCAGTCCGGCAACCACATCGGCGACCTCATCCATCGCTCGGCGCTCATTGCCCGAGCTCGAGGGATAGGTGAAAGTCGAGATCAAGCCGGGTTCGTCGCCAAAGGCCGACGCTGACTCGAGGGCGGAGGATGCGCGCCGGATCGCCACCATCGTCACGTCGTCTTCTTGCTCAAGGTCGGATGGGCGGAAGCGTCGCAACTCCTCCAGAACTTGTGAGATGAGATCTTCCTCCTCCTGATCCTTGCCAACCAGCTCCATCAGGCGGTCGAAGCCAAACATCTCCCCATCGGCGCTATGGGCTTCGACAATCCCATCGCTCGTCAGCAGCACCGTTTCACCCAGGTCCAGCTTGGCTGAGTTGACCTCGTAGACCATCCCCGGCATCAATCCGAGGGGCATGCCCCGCGCCCGGAGCTCGCGAACGCCGTCCGCGCTACGAACATAGGGGAGGTTGTGGCCCGCGTTGGCGAACACGAGGTCGCCGGTTTCGGGATTCAGGATCCCATAAAGACAGGTCACGAACATCGCCGGTGGAATCTCGGGCACGAGCGACTCGTTCGCCAGAGCAAGAACCTTCCCCGGGTCATCGTGTTGGGTGGCAATCGAGCGCAGAGTCGAGCGGGTGGTGGCCATGACCAAAGCGGCCGGCACTCCCTTATCCGTGACGTCGCCGATCACTAATCCGATACGTCCTTCGGTGAGCGGGATGAAGTCGTAGAAGTCGCCGCCAACGGCTCGAGCCGACTGGTAATAGGCCTCGATGTTCCACCCTGGCAATTGCGGAAGCTCCTTCGGGAGAAGCGTCTGTTGGATGAGCGCGGCCACCCGCAGCTCCTGCTCAATCCGCTCCCGTTCTTTCGCCTGAGCTTCTTGCTGACGCACGAGCTGGGCCACCCGGATGGCCGGGGCAACCTGCCCCGCTAGTCCGGCGAGAAGCTTGCGATCGTCGGTGGAGTAGGGCTGTTCAGAGAGGCGCCGGCCCAGGCTCAAGGTCCCAATCAGCTCGCCCTGCGAGATGAGGGGCACGATCAGTTGAATCCCTTGCTGGCGGATCTCGTCGAGGGCGGGAGAAGTGATCGTGATCCGGTCTACCTCAACCGGCCCGCCGGTAGCCAGGAGAAGGGCGAACAACGGGTCGTTGTCGGGTATCGCGCCCCCATCGATGACCTCTGTGGGTATGACGGGCGCGGTCTCGGCCGGGACCGCTCGGTTTCGCATGCGTCTGAGTGCCATCGGAGCCCATTGTGGCCGATCATCGTTCCGGAAGCGTTACGGAACGGATACCAGGTCGTCCCGCGTACAGTTGAGCCGATTGAAGCCGCGTCTCGTGTTCGAATTGCTCGGCGTGCCTCGAATCCACGTCGATGGCCAGCCGCTTGAGGTCGATACCCGCAAGGCCGTGGCGATGGCCAGCTATCTAGCGGTCGAGGCTCATCAACCAACCCGGGACGAGCTGGTTTCGCTGCTCTGGCCCGAGCTCGATGCTGAGCGGGGTCGGGCGGCCCTGAGACGCACGCTCTCAACTTTGCGGACGTCGATCTCGGCGGTGACCGGCGACGATGAGGTGATCGAGGCAAACCGCGATCGGATTGCTCTCGATCGCTCCGAGCTTTGGCTTGACATCGAGGAAGCGCGTCGACTGTCGGCGATCGATCACAGTCATGGGTCCGACAAGGTTTGCCCAGAGTGCGTTGAGTCTTTGCAGGTCGCCGCCAAGCTCTACCGGGGACCGTTCATGCATGGCTTCTATCTGCGGGACTCGTTCGCGTTCGAAGATTGGCAGCGAAATCAGGCAGAGCTTCATCGCCGGAACTGGCGCGATTTGGTCGATCGCTGGGCGCTGGCGCTGGCGAGCGGGGGCCGCTTTGGGGAAGCCGCCGAGGTCACCCAACGGCGCTTGGACACCGACCCCCTGGATGAGGCAGGTCACCGGCGCTTGATGCAATATCTCGTCTGGCAAGGCGACCGCGTAGGCGCTCTCCGCCAATATCGAGAATGCGCCATTTTGCTGGATCGTGAGCTAGGAGTGCCGCCGCTCCCCGATACCCGAGAGCTCTATGAAGAGATTCTCGAAGGCGTCGAGCCGCTGCCACCGGCGGGTCGGGTCGAGCTGGCACCCGTCGGACGTCCGCTCCGACGCGACGATGCCGCGGACCGCACGTCGGTCGGCCGCAAGGAAGAGCTCTCATTGATGGCAGTCGCCACAGGCCACCTCTTTTTCGAAGGGGAGGAGGGCATCGGCAAGTCAGATCTAATCGAGCGGTTTCTGGTCGATCTGCCGGGCCCGATCGCAGTGTGTGCGCCGCCGCCAGGAGCCGAAGAAGTTGCCTATCTCGCGATTACCGAGGTGTTGGGGGAAGCAGCCCGTTTCAACACCGGCGATCCGCCGGCCATCGCGTCCGAAGCGGTGCGTCTGCTCCCCGAGTTGGGAGGTTCAGTCTTTGCCGAGCCCCGGCCTGCCGACTCCGGGCCGGGAGCCGCCGCCCGCTTCCATTCCGGGGTTGTTGCGGCCCTTGACCACCTGCTTTCTGGTGGAACCTTGGTCGTCGAGGACGCGCAGTGGCTCGATCAATCATCGATCGCGGTGCTCGGCCTGCTGTTGAGCCGTCCCACCAGGTTGCGAGTGATCATGAGCTGGCGAACCGGGGAGCTCGCTGCGCCCCTGTCCGCTCTCGTTAACAAACTTGAACGAGCGGGGACCGGGTCGCGTTTTCAGATGACGCCGCTCTCCGACAACGAATCGTGGGAGCTCCTGTCGCTACGAGCCGAGCCGGGCATTCCGGCCAGCGAGCTGGAATCGATCGTCGACCGGTCCGGCGGCAATCCGCTGTTCCTCCTCTCCTATCTCGGGGCGGTGGGCTCGAGCCAAGCTGAGCTCCCGGCTGGGATCGAAGAATTGATTGGGGCGAGGCTTAATCGGCTGAGCGATCAGGCCTTACAGGTCCTTTCGGCCGCGGCGATCATCGGTCCCGAGTTCGATCTCGATGACGCACGGGTGGTCAGCGGCAGGGGAGCTGAGGAGATGATCCCGGCGCTAGAGGAGCTGCTGGTACAACGGTTGGTCGTCGAATCGCATGACGGGATCACCTTTGGCCACGACGCCGTTCGACGGGCAGTCTGCCGGCGGCTTTCCAAAGCTCGCACTCGCATCCTCCACGGTCGAGCGGGTGACCGACTGCGCCTTTCCGATTCAATGCGAGCCGTTCACCTCGAAGCGGCCGGAAAGGCGGCAGAAGCGGCTATCGCTCACGGTGAAGCCGGGCTCGCGGCCATCGAAGTCCACGCCTACGAATCGGCGCGGTCGCATCTGACCTCTGCACTCGAGCTTGGCCATCCGGCGCGCGAACAGCTCGGGAAGTCGCTGGGTCTCGCGTGCGTGCGATTGGGTGACTACGGAGCGGCGCTTGCCGCTTACGACACGGTTCCCGAGGATGCCGACATCGCTCATCGCGTGGGTGAGATCTACATGCGGCTCGGACGGTTGGAGCTGGCGGCCGCGTCATGGGAACAGGCAGCGGCTCTCGATCCGGACGAGGGGCTCTTGAGCCGAATCACCGCTGACCGGGCATTGGCGGCCCACCGGCGAGGCGACCGCGCCGGAGCACAAAGACTCATTGCTGAGGCAGTGGGTCTGGCGAGCTCTGCTGAGGATCGAGTTGCCCGGGCCCGAGCCGCCGGGATTGCGGGCATGATCAAACCGGAGAAGCTCGAAATCGTCGAGGCGGCCTGTGCGCTTTCCGAGGAGACCGGTCGCAACGATCTGATCGCCGCCGCGTTGAACAACCTCGCCCTTGCCCAGCGCCGAGCTGGCCTGATTCCCGAAAGCATCGGCAACGCTAGGCGCGCCCTCGCCATCCTGGAACCAGTGGGTGACCGTCATCAGTTGGCGGCATTGCACAACAACCTGGCCGACACTTTGCATCAGGCCGGTGACGAGGAGGGTGCCCAAACTCATCTCGCGGCCTCGGCAAGCTTGTTCGCGTCGGTCGGCCTCGAACCGGGAGGATGGGAACCCGAGGTCTGGATGCTCTCCGAATGGTGAACCTATTTGCCCATCTCGGGGGCATCGACGAGATCGGCATCTATGTCGTCCCGGTGGTGGTGGCCCTCCTCGCCCTCCGCTGGGTCGAGAAGCGGGCCAAGCGGGCAGAGGAGAACGACGCCTCCGGGGACGATCCCGCAGCTTCGGATGTCAGATCCGAAGTTTGAGGTCTCAGGAAACCGGAATTCGCTTTTCGGGGTCGACGAACGGCATCGGGGTGACGCTGGCATTTCGTTGCCCCCATTCCGTCGCAACCTTCACTTGCTGGCCAAGCTGCGATTGCTCGACAGGTAGCCAGCAATAACCGATGTTCTGACCCAACCGTGGCGAATGGATGGCGGACGTCACCATGCCGACCTCGTGGTCGTTCAGATAGGCGGGCCATTTGGTGTTGTTGAGCTCCGGAAAGCGCTCGCCATCGATAACCACCCCGCTGATCTTGCGGGCGACTCCGCGGTCCTTGATTGTTCGGTAGGCAGCGATGGAAATGCAGTCCTCGTCGGCGAGATCGAGATCGACCAACCTCTCGAGCCCCAACTCGAAAGCATTGTTCTCATAGGTCATGTCCGCTCCCCAATTGAAGATGGCACCTTCGATTCGGCGGATGTCGGAAGGACCTGTGGGTCGCAGGCCATGACGCTCACCGGCCTTCATGATCGCTTCGTAGACCTCAGTGCCTTTGGAAGTGTCGGTTAGGTACACCTCAAATCCCACTTCCGAGGTCCAACCGGTGCGCGTTATCACGACGGGGGCGCCTGCAATCTGGGCATGGGTCCAGTGGTAGTACTTGAGCTCCGCGACCTCGTCACCAACTAGTTCGGTCATGAGGTCCTTCGACTTGGGACCCTGCACTTGCAGGGGAGCGACGTCGGCTTCGCTGATCGAAACCTCCAGCTCCGGGTAGGCGTTTTTCAATCCCCGCGCAAAGAGCAAGGCATCGGAGGAGGCGAGCGCGAACCAAAACGTGTTCTCGTCCATCCGGGTCAGAACCGGGTCATTGATGACGCCTCCGTCGGAATCGCAAATGAGCACGTACTTCGCCTGCCCAACCGCGCATTTCGAAAGATTGCGAGGCGTCAGCAGTTGCGCGAACCGGAATCCGTCGGGGCCCGAGATCTCGAGACAACGCTCCACGGCAACGTCCCACAAGGTGACGCCGTTGAGCAAGGCCTCGAACTCCTCCTCGAAGGAATCGAACCGGATCGGAAAGTACATGTGGTTGTAGACCGTGAACCCCTTGGGTCCATACTTCTGAGTTGCCTCGTAGAAAGGTGTGCGCCGATTGCGGGCGCCTCGCTGCACCATGCCCATGTCGAATGGCTCTGTCATGGGGAGCGATCGTAGGGAGCCAGGTTTATCCTCCGGGCCGCATGAGGTGTTTCACTTGACCGATCTCGCTGCCGCCGCGTCGGCTCTGGGAGCCCCGGAAGCGATCGTTAGGAGATCAGCCGAAGCCAGGGCGAAGGCGAGCGGAATCAGCGTCGACGACATCCTCGCCGCCTGGGCTGGTGGCAGTTCGGCACCCACCGCCACCGCCGAGCCCGCCGCGACAGAAAGCGCACCGGCTTCGACTCCTCCGGTCACCGAAGCACCCGCCGCACCCACCATCGCGGCGGCGGTTGTAGTTCCTGCCGCGCCGATTCTGCCGGCCGTGGCGGTGATCGAAGAAGAGGAACCGGAGCTACCCGAGGCAGAACCGCTGGGCCAGCGAGTGCGACTGGCGGGACGGGTCGGAATGGTCACCGGCTCGATCCTCGGCATCCTGGGCCTCATGGCCGCCTCCCCTTGGCTGCTCCCCAATGCCTCGATCCTGGGCGCCGAAGGAGACTTCAGCCCGGCGGTGATCGTCGACCGGGGGCGGCTGACTCTGGTGACGGCGTTGTTCTCGTTGATTTTTGGCGCCGTAGTGGCGGCGCTCTCGCGCACGGTTGCCGGCTGGGTGTCGCCTGGCAATGCCCTGGTCGGGAGGGTTGGCCTGACCACCGCCGTGGGGGCCCTGCTCGGTCTCGTGCTTGGCTTTGGAGCCGGAGCCGTGCTGGCCGCGTTCGGCGAGGAGGTCGAAGGAGTCGAGAACCTGATCCAGCTTCCGGTGGTTGCCACGATCATCGTCGTCCTCCTGGGCGGAGCATTGATGGGATGGCTCACCGCCGCGCTGGTGCAGGCGGTCGGTATCCCCGCCGGAGTCGGCGACCATGAGGCGGAAGAGGTAGCGACTGTTCAGCGCCGCCTGACTGGCGCGATCGCGGTCCCGCTGGCCGGGGTCGTCGCGTTGGCGGTGCTGGTGTTGCCATTGGCGATCGTGCTTATCCGGAGCAGTCACCTTTCGCGAGCGGGGGCGCCAATCCTGGCGATTATTGCTTCGGCCAGCATCCTCGCCGTCGCCTCGCTGTCGGCGTCGAAGCCCGGCATGAAGATCAGCCGGGGCGAGTTTCTGGCGACGCTCTCGGGAATTGCCGTCGTTCTTGTCATCGCGATGGCTGTCCTCTTGGCCCGCAGCCCAGTCCACGAAGAAGAGGAAGTCGCCGAAGCCGGCGCTACGACCACTACCGGAGTTACCACATCTGGCGCCACCACCCCCGGCGCTACCACCACGGTTGTGGTGACCACGACCGCGTCGAGCTAAGGGTCTCCAACGGCGATCGCCAGATAGAGATCTTCTTCCCGTTCCCAGCTCACCCGGACCGGGGTTCCGTCGCGAAGATGGTCGCGGAGGTGCGTTAGCGGATACTGGAAATCGCCGTCTTCGGCCGGGGTGAACGTGATCGAGTCACCTTCAACAAGGAGCGTGAAGGAACGGACGGAGGTCAGGTCGCCATCGACTGCAGTGACGACTCCCATGACCGTCCCGCTGTCCTGTGCACAGGCAGCCACCAGGATGAGAGCGACGAATGCCGGTCTCATCGGTTGGTTCCTCACAGCGAGGCCCGCAACTCCTCCTCGATTCGGTCCCACCGCTTTTCCTCGGAAGCCCACTTGAACCAGATGAAGGCCATCACCACCCAGAAGAGCATTGTTCCGCCGATCTTCATGATCAGCCCGGCAATGGTTTGATCGGCGACGGGCTCGAGTCCAAACGCCAACGAGGCATCGCCATAGGCGGGGTAAAGCGGGATCTCGCTGAAGGTGAGAAAGCCGGCTGGGACGATCGGCAAGATCGAATTCAGAAACAGGTAGAGCAACTGCATCGGGGGGGCGATCCGGGGAAGCACCGAGGCCGGCGACGTCACCGGCATCCACATGAGCAGACCGGAGAGAAACAGGAACGAGTGGATTCCGAAATGCGCCACCTCGTTGCGAAGCGACAAAGCCACAGCTTCGGGCCAGTGCGTTGCGATGAGCCCGAAATTGAAGATGGCGAAGCCCACGACGGGTTGAGCAAGGGGCCGGAGCCAGGTCAGGATCCGCGGGCGGCCAAGGAGGAAGTCCGCCATTGACCGGTTGAACCCGAGTATGAGGAGGGGTGGCGCAAACAGGGTCAGGACCATGTGGTTGACCATGTGGACCGAGTAGAGGCTCTGCTCGGCCAGGTCATGGAGCGGCCACATAGAAGTCAACAACAAGAGTGAAAGCCCGCAGTAGAACACGGCCCATTGCCGTACGGTCGGCGCCGGCGGAGTTGGTTGCAACCGTGGTCGAATGCGTGCCTGCAGCCACCAGTAGGCCAAGCCGATCGTCCCCAGGATCACCAACACGTCCCAATGCAGGTGAAACGGGGGGAGGTTTGCCATCACCGGGTGGCGGCGAGCACTCCGAGCCCGATCAGAACGACGCCGTACAGGGAGAAGGCCAGGACGAAACCGAAGATGAAAAACCTGCTGACGGCCGCCTTTTCATAGCGGATGTGCATGTACCAGCCGACGACGACGAAGAACTTGAAAAAGGCGAGGGTCAGCAGCGCGGCGGTGTTGATCCAGCCCAGACCGAGCGCGTTGTTGATGTAAAAAAGGGCTACTTCGATGGCGGTCAGCACCGCGAGGCCGACCGCAATCTTTACGTATTGGGCCGGGCTGGGATGGGAGAGATGGTGCTCGTCGGTCATCCGCCCGCTCCCGGCACCGCCGTCAGGAGATATACGACGGTGAAGATGACGATCCAGATGATGTCGACGAAGTGCCAATAGAGGCCAACCAGCTCGAGGTTGAGGAACCGCTTGTCGGTGAGGCCGCCCATGCGCTTAGAAAGCCCGAAGAGTGAGAGCAACATGATCACCCCGATGGCGACGTGAGTCCCGTGGAAGCCAGTGAGGACGAAGAACGCCGAAGCCGCCGGATTGGTCTGCATCGTCATGCCTTGGACAGTGATGAACTCGGTGAACTCGAAGACCTGTCCGGCGAGAAACACCGAACCGAGCATGGCGGTGGCAAGGAGCCACGTGCGCGTTGCCCCCTGGTCACCGCGCGACAAGGCGTTGTGAGCGAGGACCATGGTCAGCGAGCTCATCAACAGGACAAACGAGCTGACCGAGGTGAAGGGGATGTCGTAGATCTCGGCCGGGGTCGGGCCCTGTTCAAAGGTCCGGCTCGAGTAGAGCAAATAGTTGGTGATGAGGGCGCCGAAGAAGAGAAACTCGGAGCTGAGAAATGCCCACATCGCCAGCTTGCGATTCTCAACCCCGGTCGACTCGTGTTCGTCGTGGTGCTCTGAGACCTCGTGGGACGCTGCGGTCACGCGTGCGCCGGTTCCATGTGAGCTTCCTCGAGCGGTTCCGACCCCCAGCCAATCAAGGCGGCCAGCGACAGCAACGCTCCGACGACGATCAAAGCTTTCCCAAACAAAGACAGATGGAAGATGATCCCGTAGGCGATCAATGGAAGACCGGCTGCCATGAGGATCGGGAAGTAGCTCGGACTCGGCAGATGTACCGGGTTAGGGGGGTTGGTGCCGATCTCCTGCAATCTGGTCAGGGTGGAATCGGCATCATCCTTTCGCACCGGCCGTCCGTCCTTGTCCTCGCCGTACTTCTGGTGCCAGAACTCGTCGAGACCGTGGACAACCGGGACTTCGGCAAAGTTGAATACCGGCGTCGGGTTGGGGATGGACCACTCGAGGGTTCGGGCGTCCCAGGGGTCCATGCCCGCCAGCGGCCCCCGTCGCTTTGAACGGTAGAAGTTCCACATGAAGACCAGGAGGCCGAGAGCGATAATGAACGCTCCCACCGACACGATCCGGTTCCAGAACTCGAGGCTCGGGTCGTAGCGCCAGGTGCGGCGGATCATGCCTTGCAGACCGAGCCAGTGCATGGGAGCGAAGGTCATGTTGAACCCGAGCATCCAAAGCCAGAAGTGAATCTTGCCGAGCCTTTCGTCGAGCATCCGCCCACTGAACTTTGGGAACCAGTAGTAGAGGCCACCGAAGATTCCGAGGATGGAGCCCCCGAACAACACATAGTGAAAATGAGCCACGATGTAGTAGGTGTCGTGTTGCTGCCAATCGGAGGGGACCACGGCGTGGGTGACTCCGGAGAGACCACCGATGGTGAACATGGTCAAAAAGCCCAGGGCGAACAACATGGGCGTCGCCAAGCGAATCCTCCCGAGCCAGAGGGTCGCCATCCAGTTGAAAATCTTGACTCCGGTGGGAATGGCAATTGCGACCGTGGTGAGACCGAAGCCCACCTGAGCGACGGTTGAGATGCCCGAGGCAAACATGTGGTGGGCCCAGACCCCGAACCCGAGAAAGGCGATCCCGGCACCGGCAAACACCACGGCGGCGTAGCCAAAGAGAGGTTTGCGGCTGAAGACCGGGATGATCTCAGAGACGATCCCCATCGCCGGCAGGATCAGGATGTAAACCTCTGGATGGCCGAACAGCCAGAAGAGGTGCTGCCAGAGAATCGGGTCGCCGCCCGCAGTGGCGTCGAAAAACAAGGTCCCGAACTGGCGATCGAAGATGACCATGAAAAGGGCGATGGCGATGATCGGCAATGAGAACAGGAGCAAGAACGCCACCACGAGTGTCATCCAGATGAAGACCGGGACCCGCAGCAGACGCATCCCTTTCGCCCTCAAATTGAAGAACGTGACGATGAAGTTGACCGAGGAGAGCAGCGAGGCAATCCCCAGGATCTGCAGGCCGAGAACCGCGAAGTCGAGGGCGCGGCCGGGGGAGAAGGCGGGCCCGGCGTTGGGTTGGTACATGAACCAACCCCCGTCGGGCAAGCCGAAAAAGCTGCGGGCGTCGCTGGGATCGAGGTTGCCGGTGACCCCGGGGGTTACGCCGAGGGGAGGCACCACCGACGAGAAGATAAGGCCCGAGTAGAGAAAGATGCCGCCAAAGAGGAAGACCCAGTAGGAAAGGGCATTGAGTCGGGGGAATGCAACGTCGCGAGCACCGATCATCAGCGGCAACAGGTAGTTCATGAAGGCGGCCGACATCGGCATGACCACGAGAAAGATCATCGTGACCGCGTGGGTGGTGAAGAGCCCGTTGTAGTCGGCCGCGGTGAGGAAGGTGCTCTCCGCCGAGGCGAGGTGAATGCGCAGCAGGAGCGCCTCCACTCCGCCAATTACAAAGAAGATGAAGGCGGTGTAGCCGTACATGATCCCGATCTTCTTGTGATCGACGGTGGTGATCCACGACCAGAACCCGGTTTCCGATCGCGGGCGCCGGAAGATCGTCGTCGTGCGGGCGGTGGTGGTCGTCATCGCAGTGTCTCCAGATAAGCAGTCAAAGCGTCAATCTCCACTTGCGTCAGCGCCAGATCGGGCATGTAGCTCCCGGGCTTCGTGTCAGGTGGATTGGAAAGCCACCTTGCCAGGTTCTCACGCGAGTAGGGAAGGTAGCCCCCGGCAATCCAGCCGCGATCCATGAAATGAGTGAGGTTGGGTCCGTTGAACGCCTCCTCGACCACGACGTTGACGGGATCGATCGTGTGGCATTGGGTGCAGCGGTTGAGGAACACGTCTCGGCCGGCCGCCTCCGGAGTTCCCGCGGCCGGCTCGGCGGCCGGCTCTTTTTGAGCCGCGATCCAAGCCGTGAATTCCTCCTCGGTCACGGCTCGCACCTCTGCGCGCATGAGCGAATGGGACAGGCCGCAGAACTCCGCGCATTGACCTCGGTATTCCCCGGGCTCGTCGGCTTGCAGGCGGAGGAGCGTTTCTTGGCCAGGGACCAAGTACCTCTTGCCGTTGAGTTGGGGGATCCAATAGTTATGAAGGACGTCCTCGGAGGTCATCGTCGCACAGACCTCGCGACCGGCAGGGATGACCAACACCGTTGCGGTGTCGATTCCCTCCTCCGGGTATCGATACTCGAACCACCATTGATGGCCGATGATCTCGACCGGATAGGCATCGACCCCGCAGCTCGTGAGTTCGATCACACCTCTCACGGTGGGCACCGCAACCGAAGCGAGGATGAGGGCGGGGATGACGGTCCACAAGATCTCGAGCTTGTTGTTGCCGTGGATCTGCCGGGGCTCGGGCCGACCGGGCCGGTCGCGGAAGACGATTGCGGCGATAACGACCGCCCCTTCCACCAACACGAAGATGGCAGTGGCGACCCAAAAGACGGGCCAGAACAGCGCGTCGATCCGCCGCGAGAACGGACCCTGGGGATCGAGCGAGTTGAGCGGCGAATCCGGGATTCCAATCACCGAACATCCCGCCACCACCAAAGCGAGAGTGGCTAGCAGGAAAAGGCGTCGGAGCCGGTTCTGGGCCATGCCCGGGCATCATAGGGGAGGATGCCTGGGGCGAACCTTTTTACGTATCGAGGCTTCGGAGGGCGGACTCCAACTCCCCTTCTTGCAGGGTTCCTTCGAAGCGAGCCGTCACGATTCCGTTCTGATCGACCACAAAGACCCACGGTTCGCTCGGCAGCCCCCAGGCGTCTACCGCCGGGTCGATCAACAAATCTTGCTCGGTCGCGGTGTGAGCGTTTTCGTAGATCTCGACGTGTATGAAGTTGGCTCTGGCGTGATCCTCGGCGACCGCCTTCACTTGGTCGAGCATCGGTCCGCAGGTTTGACTCTCACAGAAGGCGGGAGTGGCGAACACGATCACCGTCGGCCGCCCGCTGCCGAGCGCCTCATCGAGCGAAGTTGTGTAGAAGGCAGGCTCAGGGTCGCTATCGGTGGAGATGTCCTCGAGCTTATGATCAGCGGTGGTCCGAGTCTCGACCGAGATTGCGGGATCGCCGATTCCCGGCATCGGGTCGGCGTCCTCGCTGACGATGAACGAGTATTGCGTGCTCTCGCTGAGACCGCTGGCCTTGAGCTTGACCCACCAAGTGCCAACCTGATCAAAGGTGGTGTGGATCAAATAGATGCCCACCACGTCGGGAACGGTCCAGACAAAGTCGGCCTCCATCGAGAGCTCTTGACCGTCGGGAGCAACGAGCAAGGCTTCGGCAGCGAGGTTGGGAGAAGCGAGGTACTCGGAGGTGTCAGCCTCAATCAGAGCGACCATCAACCTTTGGGGCTCGCCGACGTCAAAAGTGCCGGGGGCGTTGGCTACAACTGCCAGGGGTGCGGGGCCCTGGCTGCAGGCCAAGGCTGCAACGGCAAGCAGGAAGAGGGGCACAAACCGACGAAGCACCGCGTCTGAGGGTACCGAGTGGAGGCGGCTAAACCGCCGGTAGGCTCGGGCCCCAATGGCATCGGGCGTGATCGTTGAGCGGAAAGTGGTCGTCAAAGGACGTCTGTCGGCCTATTTCGCGCTCACCAAGCCGCGCATCATTGAACTGCTTTTGATCACCACCGTCCCGTCCATGGTGATCGCGGCGGGTGGTTGGCCGGGTACCTGGCTGGTGCTGACCACGCTCATCGGAGGAACGATGTCGGCCGCCGGCGCCAATGCTCTTAATTGCTATCTCGACCGGGATATCGACCAGGTCATGCGCCGGACGGCCCGGCGTCCGCTCCCCAGTCACACGATTCTTCCCAATCAAGCGCTGTTGTTTGGCAGCGTGTTGGGTTTGACCGGGTTTCTCTGGTTGGGTGTTTTCACGAACTGGCTGGCAGCGAGCGTCTCCACCGGCGCACTCCTCTTCTATGTCTTCGTTTACACCCGGTGGTTGAAGCGGAACTCCGTTCAGAACATCGTGATTGGGGGGGCCGCCGGCGCCGCTCCCGCCCTGGTCGGCTGGGCCGCAGTGACCGGGCAGATCAACTTGCCGGCCTGGGTGCTGTTCGCGGTGGTGTTCTACTGGACGCCGCCGCATTTCTGGGCCCTGGCAATTCGCTATCGAGACGAATACGCCGCCGCCGCGGTGCCGATGCTGCCGGTGATGCGCGGGGTCGAGGCGACCACTCGGCAAATGGTTCTCTACGCAGGTCTCACCGCGATCACGTCGCTATTGCTGGTGCCGGTCGCCGGGATGGGATGGATCTATCTCGTCGCCGCGGTCGGCCTCGGGGCTTGGTTCTTGATCGACTCGTTCCGGGTGAGGCGAGATCCGCAGCGGGCGATGGTGCTTTTCACCAACTCGACCTACTACTTGGGGCTGCTTTTCCTCGCGGCGATGGCCGACGTGCTGGTCCGCTCGTTGCTTCGTTAGCCATCCGGTTCGTTAGGTTCTGGGTCCAATGCTGCTCGCGTTTATCTCCTACCCACCGATTCCGATCTTCGAAATTGGCCCCTTCCGCTTTTCCCTGCACGGGCTCTTTGCCGCTCTTGGCTTCATGGCGGGGGCGTGGATCGCTACCAGGGAGATGCGCCGGCGTAGTTTTGAGGCGGCCAAATACCAATCAGTTCTGACATGGGGTCTGATCGGTTCGTTGATTGGCGCCCGCTACTCCACCACTCCGGCGGCTTTGCTGGCCGGAACCCCTCTGCTCGACGCGCTCAATCCGCTAAACGGCAACTTCTCGATTCTGGGTGGTTTCGCCGGCGGCATCATCGGCGGGGTCTGGAGGATGCGCACACTGAGAGTGCCGGTCTGGCCGACACTCGATATGTCGGCCTTCGGATTGGCTTTGGGCACGGTCGTGGGCCGCATTGGTGATCTCGCCATCGTCGAGCATCTCGGCCGGGCGACCACAGCTCCCTGGGGCTACGCGATCAAATCCGGCTACGACGTCGCTCCCCAACACGATGCCCTGGAATGCGTTTCGGCGCCCGAGGAGATTTGCGGTGTCTACCACCACGTCGCCGCCTATGACCTGATCGGTGCCGCGATCCTGCTGGGTGTGCTCTTCTTGGTATATCGGAGAATGAAATTGCATTACGGGCAGTTGTTCTGGATCTGGGCCGCCTGGTATGGGGCGCAGCGCTTCTTGCTCGATTCGCTGCGGGTCGGTAGCGGTGACGCCATGGTCGGATCGATGACTTGGAACCAGGTCAGCGGCTTCCTGACTGCGGCTGGGGCCATCGTGATGTTGTTCCTCTTTGACCGTCGTCAGAAGGTGGCGACGCCCGAGGAGGATCGACGGCTCGGCGCCGGAGTTTCTTTGAGTTGACCGACGAGCCGGTGCTTGCGGCCGTTTGTCGAGCGAATTCGCCTCAGGTCGAGGATGGACCGCGACGAAGTGTGGGCGGCTATTCTGAAGTCGTGACAGTTTCGCGATTCTTTGCGTACTACGTGTTTACCGGCCTTCGGCCCGGGATCGATTGACGCGCTAGGAACCGCCAACCACCAACCCGGAGCCGAAGCTCCGGGTTTCTTGTTTTCTGAGATTCCCTGAGCCGGCTCCACAAACAAAGGAAGCCTGATGGAACGCAAAGCCACCCGCCCCCGCCATCCGACCGTGGTCGAGATCGGCCGCGCCCGCTTTGGAGCCGATCCGTTCCCGGTGATCGCCGGACCGTGTGCGGTGGAATCGGCCGAACAAATTGTCGCCGTCGCCAAAGCGGTCAAGGAAGCGGGCGGGGTGATGCTGCGCGGTGGCTGCTACAAAAGCAACACGACCCCATACGGCTTTCGAGGACTGGGCCGCGAAGGGGTGAAATTGCTGGCGGCCGCCGGTGCAGATGTCGGGCTGCCGGTTGCCACCCAGGTCCTGCGGGCCGAAGACGCCGAGGATGCCGCCGATCAAGTCGACGCCATCGAGGTTGGCTCGGGGAGCATGCAGGACTTCGAGCTCCTCCGGGTCTTGGGCAAGCTCGGCAAACCGGTCATGCTCCGGCGCGGAGCGTCCGCCACCCTCGATGAATGGCTGTGGTCGGCCGAATATGTGCTGGCCGAAGGCAATGACAATGTCATCCTGGTCGAACGCGGGGTTCGCACCTTCGGCGGCCTCGAAGCGGACATGCTTGACATCACCGCGGTCCCGCAACTGAAAGAACTGACCCATTTGCCGATCGTGGTCGACCCGTCGCATGCCGCCGGGGTCGTCCAACGGGTGCAGCCGCTGGCCCTGGCGGCCCAGGGGGTAGGCGCCGACGGCGTGATCATCGAGGTCCACCCCAATCCGGCTGCGGCCAAGACGGTCGGGCCCCAGCTCGATCTCGACAGCTTCGTCGCCTTGATGACCGCCCTTGGGATTCACCGGCTCCGCACGACCATCGACCAGATCGATCGCCAGATCGTGCGCTTGCTCTCAAGCCGCCAAGACCTGGCCCTCGAGATTGGACGCGTCAAGGCCGAGCAAGGACTCCCGATCTACATCCCCGACCGCGAATCAGAACTGCTGGCGATCATCGAAGAGGAAGCAATCAGAGCCGGCCTCGACGCCGGCCACGTCCGTGCGCTCTTCCAACTGGTCCTCGCCGAGTCGCGCCGGCTGCAGCAACTGCTGCGCTCCCGATGACTAGGCCCCGAGGAATGCGACTACGTCGTCCCGGGTGGTGAAAGCCATGCCGACTTCCAAAGGACACCATTGATTGATGGCGCCAACGAGGTTGAAAGCGTAGATGCGCTCAACCGCCGTGAGATCGAACACCGTCCGGCCGCGGTCCACATAGGCCTGGAGCGTGTCGACGTCAGGTTTGCAGCTACCGGTGACCGGTAGTCCGGACATGGCCTGCAGCAACTCGAGGTAGGCCACCGCTCCGGGCGCCTCGGTTTGAGCGAATTCGACCATCTCCGCGGCTATCGCAGGGTTTGGTGCGGCGATGACTTCCATACACTCCCCGCCTTCGAGGCGATCGACAAAAGACTCGAGGACCGGCACCTGCGCTACCTGCAGGAGTTGGTACTCCTCCAGAGTCGCGTTGTCGAAGTCGAATCCCGCTACCAAGGGCTCGAGACCCACGATGAAATCAAAGACGGCATCGACGCAGACCTGGGGGATGTCGGAATCGGTTCCTATTGCTCCAGTCGTGGTTGCCGCTCCCTCGGTCGTAGTCGGCGCCGCCTGGGTTGTCGCAACCGTTTGGCTGGTTTGACCGATCGTGGTGGCGACCTGCGCAATCGTCGTCGTGGAACCTTGGTTGGTCGTGGATTCAGTCGATCCGGCGCTGGCGCATCCGGCTACAAGCGATGCCAGAAGCACGATTCCGAGTATTCGCCACCCGATCGAGATTTCGTCATGAGTTGCGTCTGAACTTAATGGTCAGTCGCACCCGACAACGATCGTGCCGTTGGTGTCGGGGAGGGTAAGCGATTCTTCGAAGAACGTCGTCGCGAAGGTCCCGGTGGTGCCGACAATTCCGTAATACAAAGGGCTTCTGTAATCGGAGCCGGCCCTCCACATAACAGTTTCGCCCCACACGAAAAAGCCCCAACGCGGACTTGGCCCGCCCGCAGAGTAGAGGTTCACTTCCCAAGCCTGGCCCGCCGCGTCGGTCACTCTCATTCCTGGTTCGGTTCCGGTTCCTCGCATATCCCACATGCGGCCGTTGTAGATGATGGGCGGGCAACTTTCGATCTCTTTCTTCAGAACGGTCTCGCCGATGGTGATTAGTACCGAGGCTTTGGTCGGCGCGGGCCTTGGGGGCTCGCAGGTTCCCCCAGTGTCAGAGCTGGTAGGCGACGAAGCCGGTTGCCTCTTTGAGCCCGGAGTAGGTGTCGCCGATCTTGTCGATCAGCGATTTGGCATTCGAGTACTCCCGCGCCCAGTCGAGGATCAGGAGGTCCATCGACGCGCTATCGATCCAGTCGACGGCCTTGGTGTAGCCGGTGACGACAGCCGCCCCGGTCACTTCCAGGAATTGATAGAGCTGATCGTCGTCGAGGGCGGTCCAACAACTGCCGAAATGGACTAGGCAACCGTTGAGCCGCCCCCTCGCCAGCTCGGTGAGCTCCTCGAGGCGCATCTCGCTGCCGTCGGCGAGCAGCAAGCGTCCCCGGCGGCCATGAAAGGCCAGATAGAGCATCCCGTAGCTTCGATAACGCCGGTGCTGGCGGAGGTTGAACGAAAGCTCCTCGGCCGTGTTGCAGGTGAGATGGATGAACTTTGTTCCCCGTGAGGTATGGAGGAGCTCGAGCAACGGCCGGACGCTGAGGCGGTCACCGTCAAGACGGGAATGCCAAAAGGACTCAAGGCAGAAGATGTTCCCACCCCGGTCGAGTCGCGCCATGGCTGATTATCGGACAAACCGGCCCACAAATGAATCAGGCTGAAAGGCCGTTCTCTGGGCTGGTATCCGTGCTGTACACGGCTGCGAACCCAGGGTTCGCAAAAAGGGGGGCTAGGTCGCCTGGACGTTGACCGTGTGCCAGCCTTCGGCGCCGTTGGGGGCGGGCGGGACCCGGGTTTCGCCCTGGGTGACGCCGTCGGCGTCGGTGGCCCGGACCTGGATTTGGTGGCTGCCAGCGGCAAAATCGTGTTCCAACCGCCACTGCACCCAGGCGTCCTGGCTCAACGGGTCGCTCAGCTCGGCGTCGGTCCAGGCGCCCTCATCAACCGAGACTTCCACCCGGGCAACGCCCCGATTGGGGGCCCAGGCGACCCCGGCAATGGCACGGGATCCGGCGGCGAACGAGTTGCGAGGGGTGTCGATGCGGGACTGCACCTTGATAGGGGCCTCTTTCGACCAGCCGCGAGGGACCCAGTAGGCGTCGAATCCGTCCCAAGTGGTGAGCTCGATCTCGGAGAGCCATTTGGTGGCCGAGACGTAGCCGTAGAGGCCTGCCACCACGAGCCGCACCGGGAAGCCATGCTCGATCGGCAGCGCCTCGCCGTTCATCGCCACCGCCACGAGCGCCTCCCGACCGTCGAAGGCAGCCTCGAGCGGAAAGCCGACCGTGAAATCGTCGACCGCTCGCCCCACGATTTGGGAGGCACCCGCCTGCGGCTGCGCCCTTTCAAGCAACGTGGAAAGGGGGACTCCGAGCCAGCGGGCATTGCCCACCAGCCCGCCGCCGACTTCGTTGGAAACACAGGAGAGGGTGACGTAGCGCTCGACCATCTCCTCGTTCATGAGCTCATCGAAGGTGATCTCGAAGGGATTGTCGACCATGCCGATGAAGCTCAGCTTCCAGGTGTCGACTGCCACTCGGGGGACGGCGATAGCAGTGTCGATCCGGTAGAAGTCTTCGTTCGGCACCACGATTGGGGTGAGCTCAGGAACGTCGAACGAGGTTCCGGCAGCCAGGGCAGGCGCGGTGGTCGAAGGACCCCCGAGGGCAACCGTTTCCCTGCCGGTGGCTGACTCCGTGGTGGCGGCGCCGAGCAGCCGGCCACTGCCCGCCAGCAGCAAACCGAAACCGGTCGCCGAAGTCGCCTTGAGCATCTCCCGGCGTCCGTCTGGTGCGGGTCCACGATTTTTCATCAACCAGCGGAAGGTGAACACTCCCGCTGCCAATGCCAATAGCGCCAGCAGCCACGGGGCGAGTTGTCCCGAGGCGGCCGATCGCGAGGTCGCCAAGGCGGCGATGATCGCAAAGGCGATGATGGCGATGACCATCGGTTGATCCCGTCGACGGGAGACGGCGCCGAGCAGAGCGCCCAGGCCGAGCGCGACCACCGAGATCCCCACCAGTAGAGCCAGCTTGTCGTTGGTGCCAAAGACGTCGATGGCGAATTCCTTGACGCTGGGCGGCACGGCGTCGACCACTCGATCGGCGATTCCCTGGATTAGCGAGGGAACGCCGAGGATGGCGGCCAGCAGCTCGCTCGACCCGAACGACATGGCGACGGTGGCCACCCCCGCCCATGCTCCCCGGGAACGCGGAACCGTGGTCTCATTCATCGGGATTTGGTTCGTCGCCAAGTCGTTCATAGTTGGTACAACTTCACTATGAGCCATTCTCGTCCATTCCGGTTGTGAACAAACTCGAAACTCTCGACGACGGACGCCCCCGCTGTTGGTGGGGGACGGGCTCGGACGAGTACGTCGCCTACCACGACCACGAGTGGGGGCGGGCCGTGACCGACCGATCCCGGCTATTTGAAAAGCTTTGCCTCGAAGGCTTCCAAGCCGGGCTTTCCTGGTTGACGATCCTGCGCAAGCGGCCGGCCTTTCGGGAGGCGTTTGCGAAATTCGATCCCGAGACGGTCGCTAAGTTCGATGAGTCGGATGTCAAGCGCCTCCTAGCCGATCGCAGCATCGTCCGCCACGAAGGCAAGATCCGATCGGTGATCAACAATGCCCGCCGGCTGCCCGAGTTCGAAGATCTCGTCGGCGCTCTGTCGCAGTGGCTCTGGAGGGAGTATGCGGAAGTAGGTCGTGAGGCGCCGATCGAAATCGCTTCGATCACGCCGGCGTCGAAGGACCTCTCGGCCCGGCTCAAGAAGGCTGGCTTCAGTTTTGTCGGACCGACAACGGTTTATGCATTCATGCAAGCCCTGGGCCTGGTAAATGATCACGTCGGCGGTTGCTATGTACGCGACGAATGCCAAACCGAACGGATGGCGGTGATCAACACGCTCTGACCGGGGCGGCTAATAATCGCACCGATGCACGTGATTACTCGCCCGGCGCTGAGCATCGGCATCGAGGAGGAGTACCTCCTCGTCGATCGGGAGACGCGAAATCTTGTCAGCAATCCCGATGTCGCCCTCTGGGAGAGCGCCCACGAAGCCTTGGGCGCCAAGGCGATGCCCGAGTTTCTGCGGGCGCAGTTGGAAGTCGCCACCGGGGTTCATAGCTCCGTCGCCGATGCCGGCAAGGAGCTAGTCGAGATGCGGGCTTCCTTGAACAACGCGCTCGAGAAGCACGGGGCTGCGTTGATGGCCGCCTCCACTCATCCTTTCGCACTCTGGTGGGAGCAACAACCCACCGACAAGGATCGATACAACGTGATGGCCGAGGATCTCGGGATGATCGCCCGACGAATGGTCATCTGCGGAATGCATGTCCACGCCGGAATCGAGGATGCTGATCTGCGGATCGACCTGATGAATCAAGTGAGGTACATGCTCCCGCATCTTCTAAGCCTCTCGACCTCGTCGCCGTTCTGGGGGTCGCGGCTCACCGGGCTCAAGAGCTATCGGATTTCGACCTTCCGCGCGATGCCCCGGACGGGTTTGCCCGATGAATTCGTTAGTTGGTCCGAGTATCAGCGGCATGTCGACGTCTTGGTTAGGGCTCGGATCATCGAAGACTCCTCGAAGATCTGGTGGGACATCCGGCCTTCCTCCCGCTTTCCGACTCTCGAGATGAGGATCACCGATGTCTGCACCAAGGTTGAGGACGCGTGTGCGGTGGCGGCCACCTATGTGTGCCTCCTGCACATGCTCTACCGGTTGCGATTGAACAACCAGCGTTGGCGGCAGTACGCCCCGATGCTCATCTCAGAGAACATCTGGCGGGCGCAGCGATACGGGGTCGAGGGCACGCTGATGGACTACGGGAAAGGCAATCTGGTTTCGTATAGCGATCTAGCTGAGGAGATGATCGAGATGCTCCAACCCGATGCTGAGGAGCTCGGGTGTTGGCCGGAGTTGCAGCGAGTTCGAACCATTGTCGAAGATGGGACCTCTGCAGACCGCCAGATCGAGACTTATCGCACCGCTTTGGCATCTGGCGCTTCCAACGAGGAAGCGCTCAAGACCGTCGTTGATCAATTGATAGCCGACACGGCCGCCGTGCCAGCGACCTAGTCCATCTGGTCACGCCGCATCGCGAGCGGCGAGGGCCCACGAGAGATTTTCCTCACCGTCATAAGCGGCAATGTTGAGTACCCAACCGATAGCGGGGGCAAATTCGGACCAGAGAAACCATCGCAGCCGGCCGGCCGCTTCCGTGACGATCTCAGCGGAAGCAGGCCATTCGAAGCCGGCCAGAGTGGTCAGGGTGTGCCACGCCTGGAACCGGCCACTAGCCCCGCCCCGCCGCCGACCCTCGGCTCCGCCGGATGCCGCTGCCCAGGCCATGTGTGCCATCGCCTCCGCCACCGGAATCGGGGCGAGCTCGGCTGCGGGGACGCCCAGAGCCTTCAATGCCGCGGTCGGTTGACCCTCGGCGCACACCGCCTGGGCGCGACCATTCGACTCTTCGAGCCATGGCAACACCAGGCCTAAGAGGGCTTCGGTAGACGGGTGGTCGTCGATGACAGTCGCTGAAGACGGCAGCGCCTCTTTCGCCATTGTCGGCAGCGAAGGCGACAGCGCCTCGACCCGATCTGAGTGATAAGTCGCAACTTGGTAAACCGGTTCCCAGGCGAGCAATCGCAACGGCAGCTCGAGCTGATTGTCGGTGACGGCCGAAGGGTCGATCTTCTCTCCGGCAATGACGCGTTCGTGTGCGACCAGGCTGCGGCTCGGGCCCGATCCGAAAAAAGGCGCAAGCTCGGCGAAGGAATGCCGATTAGCGGCGACTTCGGTGAGCGGACCGAGAGCGAAACGGGCCGGTCCTTCGTCGACCGCCTGCGCGGCCAAAGGTCCGGGCGCCTCGAGGGCGAAACGGTAGCGAACATGTTGATCGACCCCCCACAGTTGACGACCCCGGCTCCGCGCTTCTTCCATTCGCACCCGCAGGTGGAGGAGGTCGTCCCATTCTTGGGCGGCGCAGGCGCCGTCGACGATCCTTATCAGTTCGTCGGTGTCCGAGCTCTCGATGGCGTCGCGGACCCGTTTTTCATTCACTGCTACGAAGCAGGCGGAACCTCATCGCCAGCGTCGGGGCCGCGGCTGGTCTTGCGCAGCTCCGAACCGAGCTGGGAGAAAGCCGACCCGACCGCGTCGAAAAAGCCGGTGGCAGCACCCTTCACCTGCTCACGGACAGACTCGTCTTTTACCGCGGCTCCAACCGCGTCAGCGAGTCGATCCCAGGCCCGGCCCAGGGTTCGGAAGGCGTCCTTTACGTCATCTTCGGACGGGCCTTCGTCCGCCGACTGCTGGCGGTAAGTGTCCTTCAGCTTCTCCCTGAGCGATGCAAACTGGTCGCCAAGGCGCTCCCAGGGGTCGGGTTCAGAGGGGTCGATAGGATCGGTGTTGTGCGTCTCCACCTGCTCGATGGTACCTATGAGTTGTTTCGTTCGTACTACGGACGACCCGAGCGCCTTGCCCCTGGTGGGCGCGAAGTGGGGGCGACCTTGGGCATCATCGAGACGACCCTGTCGCTCCTGCGAGAACCGGATGTGACTCATCTCGCGGCGGCGACTGACACCGTCATCGAGTCGTTTCGCAACGACATGTTTCCTGGGTACAAGACCAGTGCCGGCATGGAGCAGGTCTTGTTGGACCAGTTCCCACTCGCCGAAAGAGCCTTCGCCGCTATCGGCGTCGTCTGCTGGGGGATGGTCGAATACGAAGCCGACGACGCCATCGCCACCGCTTCGTTTCGCTGGTGCGAGGACGTCGACCAGGTGGTGATCTGCACCCCTGACAAGGACCTTTCCCAGTGCGTGATCGGCGACCGGGTAGTAACCCTCAATCGCCGCGAGCAGGTGGTTTACAACGAAGATGGGATTCGTCTCAAGTTCGGGGTGGGACCGGAATCCATTCCTGATTATTTGGCCCTCGTCGGTGACACCGCCGACGGCGTGCCTGGTCTCCCCGGCTGGGGATCGAAATCGGCAGGCGCAGTCTTGTCGCGCTGGCACAAGCTCGACGCGATCCCCCCCAATCCTCGTGATTGGGAAGTGACGGTGCGGGGGGCGGACAAGCTTGCGCTGGTTTTACGCGAGCGTTTCGAAGACGCCTTGCTCTACCGCGACCTCACGACCCTCCGCCAGAACGTCCCTCTCACCGAAAGCCTCGAAGATCTGGAATGGAAAGGAGTCGACGGGAACGCCTTCCTCGCCCTCTGCGACGAGCTCGGCTTCGACGACGTCCGCACCCGCCCTCACCTCTGGCAGTAACCCCTCTCCTCTGTTTTCGCGCATCAAACGCAACCTATCGGTTGCGTTTGATGCGTGAGAACAGGTGCTCACGCCTCCGTAGCGCCCCCCTCGATGACATCGACCACCCGCGCACGAGGGTCGCGGATGAAGGTGCTCGCCGGGCCCTGCCACAACGTCTGCAGCCGCTCGCGCATCACCTCGGCCTGCCCTGTCGAAGCGAACTCGAGGTCGATCATCACGCTGCTCGCGTCATCGGCAGCCCGCATCACCCGGTAGCCGATCACGCCCGAGCGTGACCGATCGAGGGGATCGGCATCGAACGCGGCCTTCCATGACGGGTAGTCGCTGACGTGATGCTCGATTCGCAGGATCGACCCCGTCGTGCGCGCCGCTTCCGCCCCTCCAGTCAGCTGGTCGTCGGTTTTCAACGCACTGCTCCTATCCTCGTGGTTGGATACAGTGGGTCCGTATCCGATACGGTGATACAGTAGCGAAATGGCGAAGCCTGTCAAGCCACGTCGCGCATATCACTCCGCAGTTCGCCGGCAACAGGCCGCCCAGACACGAGATGCAGTGCTCGCCGCGGCACGCGCGCTCTTCGAATCGTCCGGCTACGTCTCAACCACCATCGAAGCCATTGCGGAACGAGCGGCCGTTTCGCCAGAGACGGTCTACGCCGTCTTCGGGAGCAAGCGATCCCTTCTCGAGGCCCTGATCGACGTCACGATCGCGGGCGACAGCGCCGATGTGCCGATCCTGGACCGCGAATGGGTCGGGCAGCTACGCGCAGAGGATGATCCCGGTCGACAGCTCCGCCTCCTCGCGAGAAACGGTCGGCGCATCCTCGAGCGGATCACGCCGCTGTATCTCGTGCTCCAGGGTGCGGTCGCGGCTGACACGGCAGCTGCGCAAGCCCTGTCCCGGTACGCCCAGCAGCGGTTCATCGGCCAGCGTGCGCTGCTCGGCATACTGCTCGAGCGCCAACGCCTCCGTCGGGGGCTCAGCAAAGCGAAGTCCGCGGAGATTCTCTTCGGCATCGGCAGCCCCGAAATGTATGGGCTGCTGGTCCTCGGTCGCGGATGGTCGCCGGCCCAATTCGAGACCTGGTACGCCGATGCCCTGGAACGGCTCCTGTTCACGCAGCCGCGGGACGCGTAGCAGCGACGCCGGGACCACTTCCGAAGTGCCTCTTTACCTAATGGTTTTGAGGGCGGTTTGGGCGGCCCAGTAGCCGCACATCCCGTGCACGCCGGCGCCGGGTGGGGTCGACGAAGAACAGAGGAAAACACCTGGAAGTGGGGTTGAGTACGGGTTGCGCGAGGGAAGCGGGCGAAAGACCACCTGTTTGATCGTGTGGGCGCCGCCGGTGATGTCTCCGCCGACGTAGTTGGGGTTGTAAGCCTCCAGGTCGGCAGGCGTGGATACGCACTTATCGATGACGCGTTCGGAAAAACCGGGAGCCAGGTTCTCGAGCTCGGCCTCGATGGCGGGTAGGTAATCGTCGGTGGTGCCACGGGGCACATGGGCGTAAACCCACAGCGTGTGCTGGCCGGCGGGCGCCCGCGAAGGATCGAACAGGCTCGGCTGCGCGACGAGAAGGAACGGCCGCCGCGGTCGCCGTCCCTTCCAAATCGCCTCCTCGGCCGCGACGATTGATTCGGCCGAGCCGATGTGCACGGTCCCGGCGTCGAGCAACCGCTGGTTGGCCCACGGAACCGGTCCGGAGAGGGCGTAATCCACTTTGAACGCGCCCGGAGCGCGCTTGTAGCGGCGCACTCGTTGGCGGTATAGGCCGGGAAGCTTGTGACCGGCCATCCGGAGAAGGACGTCGGGAGTGACGTCGAGCAGAACCGCTTTGGCCGGTGGCAGCTCGTCCAGACGAGTGACCCAGCTTCCGGTTTCGATCTCGCCCCCGAGCGACTGTAGATAGCCCGCCAGTGCGTCGACGATCGATTGCGATCCTCCTGCCGCGAAGGGCCATCCCCAACGATGGGCCGTCATCGGATAGAGCAAGCCGAAAGAGGCGGTGAGGGGGCGCGACAACGGCAAATAGGAATGCGCGGCCGCACCCGCCAGAATCGCTTTGCCTCCCTCATGGCGGAAGGCTTTGAGCAAGGTCGTCGCCGGCAGGATGCCTACCCAGCCGAATCGAGCCATTGCGATCGGATGTCGCGGAACTCGCACGACGGGGCCGAGGATCTGATTCTCGATCAGGTCCCAATCGTTCACCAGCGGCCCTATGCGATTTCGATACTCCTCGCCATCGGCCCCACCCAATTCCTCAGCAGTGGCTTCCACTGATCGGTGCACATAGACGGCGTCCCGAGCGTTGAGGGGGTGCGCAAAGGGAATTGGGGGATGGACCCAACGAAGACCGAAATCTTCCAACGGCAGGCTGCGGAAGAAGGGCGACCCCAGCCCGAGCGGATGCACCGCCGAGCAAACATCGTGCCGGAACCCGGGAGCGGTGAGCTCGATCGTGCGCGCCCCGCCGCCGATCGTGGCGGCTCCCTCGATCACCTTCACTGATTTTCCAGCCTGGGCGAGCGCGATTGCCGCCGCCAAGCCATTCGGTCCGGCGCCGACCACCACCGCGTCGTAATTGCTCATGGAGCCATTCTCGACGAGTGGTCCACCGTCACCACGACATTCTCCCGACGACCTCGTTACGGTCCCGCAACGATGGGTGGCGACCTCACTCTCTACATATCTGGCGATCCCATCCCGGGATATCTGTCGGCGCCCGACAGCGGGGGACCGTGGCCGGGGGTAGTGGTCCTGCATCAGGCCTTCGGTTTGGACGACGACATTCGCCGCATCACCGACCGGGTCGCCTCGCTCGGCTATCTGGCTGTTGCGCCGGACCTCGTCGACGGTGGCGGCTGGGGCTGCATCGCACGCATTGCCCGTGATCTTTGGCGCGGGGAGGGGAACAATGTCGACACGGTCGAGGCAGTGATCACCTGGCTGCGCAGTCGAGCGGACTGTTCGGGCAAAGTAGGGGCGATTGGTTTCTGCATGGGAGGCGGTTACGCCTTCCTGCTCGGCGCCAAACAGAAGGTGGATGTGACCGCGTCCAATTACGGACAGATCCCCGACGATCTCGCCAACTCGTGCCCGGTCGTGGCTTCATATGGCGCCGAGGATCGGTTTCTGCGACGAGGCGCGCAGGGCGCCCGGGCCGCCCTTGAGGAGGCCGGCATCGACAATGATTTCAAGATCTACCGAGGCGCCGGCCACGGTTTCATGAATCAAGCCGAAGGACACCGCCTGATTGAGACCCTCGGCCGCCCCTTGCTGGCGGTGGGTTATCGGCGGGACGCCGCCGAAGACGCTTGGGTGAGGATCGGGGCCTTTTTCGCCAAGTATCTCAACGGCGAGCGCCTGCCTCAGCCAGAGTGAGGTTGTGTTTGCCTTCCAGCCGTTCGTAGGCCCAGCGAGCGGGTCCAATGAAGCGAAACCTCCTCGGCAAGAAAGGTCGCACTTTTCCGAGCAACCACAGATTGGCTCGGAGCCAGCGGTCTCTCGCGTTTGACCACTTCACCCCGTAAAGCATCTGCAGAGACGGGTGGAGGGTTCCGAACGCAGCGAAGCGGATGAACGCCCAGATGGGACGCAATGTGGCCGGCACCGGTCCTTTGCGAATGAGGTCCGCGACGTTGTCCGAGACATCGGTGCGAAGGAGCCGGTCTGACGTGATCACGCTCTCGACATAGCGTTCTAGGTCGGCGTATCTGGTGGGAACGCGCTCGCGGGGGAGCAGCATCAGCTCGGCTGCCACCAGGTTCTCATGGTGATAACGATCTCGTTCCTCAGTCGTCAGGTGCCGAACGGTGCGCTCGAAGAAGTAGATCGAGGAGACCTCGAGGGCGGCGTGGACCCAAAGCAGAAGGTCATGATCGATCGCGTCGTACCGTTCACCGGTCACCGGATCGATTCCATTGATACGAAAATGGAGTCGATTGATTCGTTCGGCAGCCTCGTCGGCTTCCTGCTTGGTGCCGAAGGTCATCGTCGACTGGAGCATCAGGGTGCGAAGTAGACGCGCCCACGAGTCCCGTTGATACATCGACGTCTGGCGTGCGCCGGCGGCGATCAGGGGGTGGGCAGCATGCATGAGCAGGGCGCGGGCGCCTCCGAACAGCACGGTGATTTCCTGATTGACGGCCCACGTGATCGAGTCGGGCCCGAAGTAACCAGTGTCCGCCAGGGTGTTTCTCCCCCCGGAGGGGGGAGCGCCGGCGAAGCCGGGAGGGGGGCGTTTTCGCACGCGCGACAAGTTATCCCTTTCTGAAGGGGATGGAAATGAGACCACTCCTCGCGCGTCAAAAGAACCCCCTTCGCTGCGCTCGGGTACTCCCCCTGCGGGGGCCCGTCGATAGTTGAGGTTGTGGTGGGGCGATTTGGTCGGCGGCGAGCTTGATCTCATCGGCGTTACCGCGGTGACGCTTGGGATGGGAGGAATTCGGCTGCGGATAACCGAATCAACAAAGGGATGCCAGTCGGTTCCCCGACATAATTTGTCGTCACAGGAACGCTTTTGGGAAATTTGTCCTGTGGCGAAACCTCAGGACATGATTCGTCCCCACAAGCACGAGCACGACACGCCATGGGACAAATTAGGAGAATCGGTTTCCCGTGGGGACAAATTTGGCCGGGGGTTGCGCTGGCAGGGCCAGGTCCGAGTAAAGCGACACTTCCCCGGGGGAGAAACTCAGTCCCAGACGATGTCGAAACGTTCGAGGCAGCTGTCGCAGCGGTAGGCGATGATCTCACCTGGCTCGACCGGCAGTTCTTCCTCGAAAACGGTGAGCAGATGCAGAGTGCCATCGCAATCCACGCAGGGAAGCCGGGCAGGGACGGTCAAGTCAGCGGATGCTGCGGCCGGTTGACATAAGGTCCTCGCAAGCGGTGACTACCCGCGCCGACATTCCCACCTCCGCCTTCTTCATGTAGGAGCGGGGGTCGTAGGTGTTCTTGTCCCCGACATCGCCGTCCACCTTGAGAACGCCGGTGTAGTTGGAGAACATATGGTCGGCGATCGGACGAGTGAAGGCGTATTGGGTATCGGTGTCGACGTTCATCTTCACGACTCCGTAACCGAGCGTTTCGCGAATCTCTTCCAGATTTGAGCCCGAGCCGCCGTGGAAGACCAAGTAATGGCGGCCGCTGGCGCCGAATTTTCTCTCCATCGCCTCTTGACCATCGCGCAGAATCGACGGCCGAAGCTGCACCGACCCCGGTTTGTACACCCCATGGACGTTGCCAAACACGGCGGCGAGGAGGTAGAGATTGTCGCCCGGAAGGCCGAGCACTTCCGCGGTCCGCACCATGTCCTCAGGGGTGGTGTAGAGCTTGTCCTTGGCAACGCCTTCGTGGTCCATCGCGTCCTCTTTGCCGCCAACGATTCCAATCTCAAGCTCGAGGACCGCTCCCACCGCAACGCATTCGTCGAGTAGCTCGCGTGCAAGCTCCAGGTTTTCTTCCAGCGGCAGCATGGACGCGTCGAGCATGTGACTCGAGAACAAGGGTCCCTCGCCGCCTTGGCGGCGCGCCTTGCTGCGGGCGAGCAGCGGTCGAATGTAGGAATCGACTTTCTCGGGCTGGCAGTGGTCGGTGTGGAGGGCGATGTTGACCGGATACCGATCTGCAACGACATGGGCGAACTCGGCCAAGCCCTCGCCTCCCGTCGGCATGTCCTTCAGCTTGGTCCCCGACAAAAATTCCGCTCCGCCGGTGCTCACCTGGACGATCCCATCCGACTCGGCCTCGGCGAATCCAGCCAGGGCGCCGTTCAAGGTTTCCGTGCCAGTGACGTTGATCGCCGGAAAGGCGTAGCCCCCATCGCGGGCCGCCGCCAGCATTTCCTGGTACTTCTCGGGAGTGGCAATTGGCATCTGGCCTCCGGGTTGGAGAAATTGGACCTCTGGGCTCGCCAAGTTAGCGAACAGGTGTCGACTCGCTGTTGGCAACCCGGCCGATACCGTTCCTCTATGACTCCCAAGCCCCGCAGTCGCTCCTGCGCGGTATCTACCTGGTTCTCGGTCTGGTGTGCCTGGGGTTTGCGTACATGTCTTGGCTCCCTGGCATTCCGACGTTCGACTTCGTGATGCTGGCAGCCTTCTTCTTCGCCCGCTCCTCAGACCGCTTTCACGATTGGCTCATCGCCCACCCGATCTTCGGGCGGATCATTGCCGGCTACCGGGAAGGCGGATTCACAATCAGAGCCAAAGCCTGGATCTCAGTAGCTTTGGTGGCCTCCCTTGGACTCTCGTTCGTGGTGCTTACAAACTCAACGGTGATGCGGGCGATCCTGGCCGCCGTCGGTGCACTCGCGCTTTGGTTTATCTGGACCCGCCCCACTCGGTCAACAAACATCGAACCCAGGGTCGCAACCCACGTTGAGCGTGGGCTGTAACCCTGGGTTCGTGGTTATTGCTTAGTTACGGTCCCGATCGCGATAACGATTACCGCCGCCGCCGCGGTCGCCACCCCCACGGGGGGGACGGGGGGCCATTGGCCTTGACTCATTGACCACGATCCGGCGCCCGGCCAGATCGCTCCCATCCAAAGAGGAGATTGCCTCTTTGGCGACATCGTCCGGCATCTCGACGAAACCGAAACCGCGTGAACGGCCCGTTTCGCGATCGCTCAGCACTTCTGCCGTGGTCACTTCTCCGAATCGACTGAAGGCGACCCTCAGATCTTCGGATGTGGTCCTAAAGGGAAGATTTCCTACGTACAGCCTCAACATTCCTCCTGACCGCATCAGCACTTTGCCAATGTCGGTTCTCAACTAACACCGAACCCAACGGACAGAAGGATTCGCGCCAAATCGCGGTGATTTGCAGGAAGAAATCTAGCAACCTCGCAGGGACAAGGTTTAATCGTTCCAGTCGAGGAGGACTTTGCCGCTTTCGCCGCTGCCAACAATGTCAAAGGCTTCGGTAAACGAGCCGGCGGGCAAGCGGTGGGTGATGACTGCCGAAACATCGAGACCGCCTTGCAGCATGGCAGCCATCTTGTACCAGGTCTCGAAGATCAGCCGGCCGTAGATCCCCTTGACGACCAGTCCCTTGAAGATCACGGCGTTGAGGTCGACGGTCACTTCTTCCGGAGGGATTCCGAGCACAGCGACGCGCCCGCCGTGGTTCATCACCGAAAGCAGCTGGTTGAACGCGGCGCCGCTCCCCGACATCTCCATGCCGATGTCGAAGCCTTCGGACATCCCTAGATCTCTCATGATCTCGGTGAGATCGATTTCGTCAGCCAGCACAGCGCGGTCGGCACCCAGTTTCTCGGCCATGCGCAGCCGGTAGGGATTGCGATCGGTGACGACCACAAACCGCGCCCCGACGTGTTGGCTGATCGCGGTTGCCATCACCCCAATAGGTCCAGCTCCAGTGATGAGAACGTCCTCGCCGACCAGGTCAAAGGAGAGAGCGGTGTGGGTGGCGTTGCCCAAAGGATCGAGAATCGCCCCGACCTCGTCGCTGATGTGATCAGGCAGCGGGAAGACGTTGGCTGCGGGCAAAACGAGAAACTCGGCAAAGGCACCGGAACGAGTCACGCCTAGCCCGACATGGTTGTGACAGAAGTGCCTGTTTCCTGCCCGGCAATTGCGACAGTGACCGCAGGTGATGTGACCCTCGCCCGACACTCGTTGCCCGACTTCCAACCCAGCGACTCCCGCGCCCAGTTCGACGACGGTGCCCATGAACTCGTGTCCGATCGTCAAGGGCACCGGGATGGTTTGCTGTGCCCACTCGTCCCATCGAAAGATGTGCAAATCAGTGCCACAGATCGACGTCATCGCAACCGCAATCTTTACTTCACCCGGTCCTGGCTCGGGCTCGACAACGTCGTCCATCCAGAGTCCCGGTTCGGCTCTGCCCTTCACCAATGCCTTCATACGACTCCCATCGCCCTTCCCACATGGGCGAAGGCGTCGACGGCGGTTTCGATGTCGTCCTCGGTGTGGGCAGCCGACATCTGAGTCCGGATGCGGGCCTGGCCCTGAGGCACCACCGGAAATGAAAAGCCGACTACATAGACGCCCTCATCCAACAGGCGGTCGGCCATCTCCGAAGCGACGCGGGCGTCACCGAGCATCACCGGGATGATCGGGTGGCCGGCGCCCGACAGAATGAACCCGGCTTCCGTCATCGACGAGCGAAAATGCTCTGAGTTCCTGGTTAGTTGTTCACGAAGCTCGTTGCTCGATTCGATGAGATCCAGCGCCACGAGCGAGGTGGCAGCGATGGCGGGGACGAGGCTGTTCGAGAACAGATAGGGCCTCGATCGCTGGCGCAACCACGCGACGACGTCAGCCGAGGCGGCGGTGTAGCCCCCGCTCGCCCCACCGAGAGCTTTCCCCAGCGTGCCGGTGACGATGTCGACGGTGGTGCCAGTCGCCTCCGGAGTGCCCCGCCCACCCTTGCCGACGAAGCCGACCGCGTGACTGTCGTCGACCATCACCAGCGCTCGATGTTGATCGGCCAGCTCGCAAATCGCAGGAAGGTTGGCAATGACGCCATCCATTGAGAAGACGCCATCGGTGGCGATCAAGCGATACCGAGCATCGGCCGACTCGTTGAGCGCGGCCTCGAGCTCGTTCATGTCATTGTTGGCATACCGGAAGCGCTTGGCCTTGCACAGCCGAACCCCGTCGATGATCGAAGCGTGGTTGAGGGCGTCGGAGATCACTGCGTCGTTCTCATCGAGCAAGGTCTCGAACAATCCGCCGTTGGCGTCGAAGCACGATGAGTAGAGGATCGAGTCATCCATGCTGAGAAAGCTCGCCAACCGCGCCTCCAACTCCTGGTGGACTGTTTGCGTGCCGCAGATGAACCGCACCGAGGCGGTTCCGTAACCATGCTGACCTAGCCCGGCGACCGCGGCCTCCTGCAATCGGGGGTCGGCCGCGAGCCCGAGATAGTTGTTGGCGCAGAGGTTGATCACCCGACGGCCGTCGGCGAGCTCGATATGGGCCCCCTGCGGGGAGGCAATCGCTCTCTCCGCTTTGAAGAGCCCCTGCTGTCGCAGTTCCTCTGTTCGCCGCCGAAGGTCAGCGCTGAGGCCGGTATCCATGAGCGGAATCTAGATCTGGCCGGTATTGGATACGGCGTCGATCTCAGCCAGGTAGGAGGGGTCCTGATAGCGGTCGAGGCCGAAGGAACGCGCGTACACGGGAAGTTCTCGCCCGGTGACCAACTGCGCCAGCAGTTCCCCCGCCGCCGCGGCCGCCATCACGCCAAACCCCGAGAAGGCGCCGATCAAATACGAGCCTGCCGGGCCGAGCCGGGTCACCAGGGGCCGGTTCTCCCGCGTCTTGGTGTAGTAGCCGCCGTCGACGACCGGTTGGGGGAGATGGTCGAGGTAGGGGCGAAGGCCCGGTACCAATGTGGTGAGACCGCGCATCACCGCTTCTGGATAGAGCGAATCGTCCGGCAGCGGCCAAACCGGTTCTTGAATCAATCGGTGATACTCCCAGAGCCCGACGATCCACTCGCTGCCTACACCGCCTTCGGGTCGATAGTGGCACATGGGCGGCATCTCGTTGAGCAGGTCGTCCCGGCCCATTTCTTCGAGCCCGGACCGTTCTTCTTTGCTCCAATCCAGCTGCTGGGGATCGGTCCAAATCACCATCGGTGAGTCACGCGGGATCACCCGCAAGTGATCGCGGAAGGCGACCTTGATATGGACTTCGGAGTAGACCGGAAGATCAACCCCGACCAAGCGCGCCACCTTTTTCACCATCGGGCCGGCCGCATTGATTACCACCGGCGTCTCGATCGTCGCTCCGTCAACGGTCACGGAGCGAATGCGGTCGCCGCTCGAATCGATCGAGGTCGCCTCGCCTTTGATCAACTCGAGCCCGGCCGCCTTGGCCTCGGCCAGCATCCAGGCGCCCAGCTGTTGGGCCGAAAACCAACCCGCCCGGCGTGCGTGGAGCCCACCGACCGCGCTCTCGGTGAGAAAGGGAAAGTGGGCTCGGAGCCTGTCGCCATCGGCGTAGAAGTCGTGGGGTCCGCCTCCGAGATCAGTTATGAGCCCGGCTTCCGCTTCCATCGCTGACAAGCGGTCGCGGTCGGCAGTCACATAGAGATAGCCGTGGCGGGTCAGGTGGAACGCGTTGCCACTGCGGTGCGCGTAGTCCTCGAGTAAGTCGATCGAACGGTTCATTAGACCGACCATCGGGGCATTGGGCCACCAATTGCGATAGCACTCCGACGACTTATCCGACGTGAGAGTCAACGGTGGGAGCGGGTCGACCAAGACGACATCGCGCATCCCCTGTTCGACCACAAGTTGAAAGGCGGTTGCCACCCCGGCAATGCCGGCGCCGCAGACGACGGCCCCGGCCTTCACCCTCCCGAAACCGCCTGAAGGAACACAATCTCATCGCCGTCACCTAGCGCGGAGTCGATGAGGTCCCGGTTCGGCTCACCGTTGTGGAAGCACAAGACGTGCGGCCGCAGGAAACCTTGCTCGTCCAATAGATGCACCCGCAACGCCGGATGCTGGCGAAAGAGGTCATCAAGCGCTTGACGGAAGGTGCCACCTTCCACGTTGACTCTCCTGACGTCGCCTACGGCGGGCTCCAAGAGCCGCGGGAGTCGAACTGCCGCCGTAATCATTGAGTATCGGTCATCAGATCGTGGCGACGCAGAGAATCCTGGGGAGCGAAACCGGGAGCTGTTCCCAATGATCGCCATTGTCAGAGGTCACGAAGACGGACCCTCCGGTCGTCCCAATGGCGACCCCACCCTGGTTGTCGACCACCATCGCGTTGCGGAGCGCACCGTTGAAGTGGCCCTCCTGAGGCCAGCCAACACCCGCCTCCTCCCAGGAGTCGCCGTTATCCTGCGAACGGAACACTGAGAAATGACCGTTGACCGGCACCCGATTCTCGTCAGCAGTGATTGGGGCCACAAACAAAGTCCCGGTCTCCTGATTGCGACCGATCGCAAAACCGAACGAAGCTGGAAGTCCGTTCTCGATCTGCTCCCATTTGTCGCCGCCATCGGTTGTGCGGTATACGCCGCGATGATCCTGGCGCCAGATGCGGTTGGGATCGTCCCGGTCGGCGACGAGGCTGTGAACACACCAGGCCGGTTCGCCTTCCTCTGAGGCTGGGATCACGCCCTGATCGGCCCGGACGAAGCTTTCCCCGCAGTCTTCAGAGCGGAACACCCCGACCGCGGAGATTCCAACCCACAGACGGTCGCCCTGACTCAAGATCCGATGGGCGGTCAGCCCGCCGAATCCAGGAGACCAATGCTCCCGTCCCGGCCACTCGTTGATCGCCGGCACCCCCTCCCAGGTCAGGCCCTGGTCGTCGGAATAGAAGAGGCCGGCTTGATCGACCCCGGCGTAGACGCGATCGCCTGCGTTGTGGAAGGTCCAGATCTGGTTGAGCTTGAGGCCGAGCGGATTGTCTCCGTCGTACTTGGGTCCGATCTCAACCTGGGTCCAGTTCTCGAAGTCATTGCTGCGGTGGACCGAAGCGCCAAACCAGTTCGAGCCGATGGCGGCCAGGTAAGTGCCGTCCGGCGCGGTGGAGAGAGCGGAGACCTTCCAGCCTGGGAAGAGCGGTCCCGAGACAGACCATTGCCCACCCGTATGGTCGAGGCGGTAGGCGCCTTTCTCGGTTCCTATCCCCAAATGATCGATTGCCAAATGATTGACTTGTTCCACCCGCCCATCATGGCAGAGGACCTATGGGGCAAGCACCTGGCGGGTCAGGAAATCCTCGATCACCGGGGCGAGGGCTCGGCTCCGGGCACCGGCCAGAACGTCGAAGGCGTGCTGTCCCCATCGCACGGCAATGACTTCGATCGGCGACCCGGCGGCCGAGAGGGACCCAGCGAAGAAGTGGGTTTCCGCGATCGGAACCAGTGAGTCGTAGTCGCCGTGGATGAGGAGGAAAGGCGGGGCATCGGGGTGGGCTTGATCGACCGGCGACGCCAGGCGATAGCGGTCGGGATCGGTGGCGGACGTGGTCTTCATCACCCGCTGTGGAATCACCGGCCAGTCGGCGCGATGGGCATGACGGTTCATGAAGTCATATACCCCGTAGAGACCGATCGCCGCCTTGATCCGTTTGTCGCCGCTGAGGGCGGACAGGCTGGCGAGGTGTGCCCCGGAGGAACCGCCGGCGATGGCGACCCGGTCGGGATCGATCTCGAAGTCGATGGCGTTCTCGTCGAGCCAATCGAGCATGCCAACCGGTCCCAGCAGGTGGTCGGGAAACGTCGCCTGCGGCGAGAGCGGGTAGCGAATGCTGGCAACGGCCCATCCGTTGCGGGCGAGATAATGCACGATCGGTCGGAACTGGCGGCGGGGGTCGCCTCCTCCCCAACTGCCTCCGTGGAGATAAACCAGACACGGCAAACGGCCCCCGCGTACGTTGGGGCGATAGAGGTCAAACGCAAGGCCGGGGACGTATTCGATGTCGCGCAGTAGTTCTACATCGGGCGGAAGGCGATAGGGCCAAGAAGTCAGTGCCTCCCACCACGTCGCCTCAGCGCGTCGCGGACCGAGGCGTGCAGCCGACCGACCAGCCCGCGAGATCAGGACCGGCTGGAGCAACAGGGAGAGCCCTACCAGCCACAGGCCGGCCCGACCGACCGGGTTTTCGGCGACTCCGGCCAGCCAGGCGAATCCGGCGACGACTATCCGTATCAACAGGAACATGATCGGCGCTTCGGCGACGAGCACGGCCGGCAACCAGAGCGCGGGAAGTTTCGAAGCCGGCGGGGAAGGCGGACGCAAGGCGTTGATGGTCATGAACAAAGTCAGGAAGCCGTAGACGAAGATGGCGGCAGGTATCACGGGCCCGGTTGTTATCGGGGAACTGGCGCCTGATCGGTAGCTATTCGTAGGCGATGGCAGTGAGGATGTTCCTCCGCGAGGCCCGCCAGGCAGGGATCAAAGCGGCGAGCAGTCCGGCCACCGCCGCCCCGGCGAGCGCCAAGCCGACCTGCCCCCAGGGGATCGACAAACGGAGGAACTCGGCATCGATCGCCTCGATGACCGCCCAAGCAAAAGTGAGGCCCAGCCCCATTCCGAGCAGCCCACCGAGCGATGCGATGAGGATCGACTCGAGGCTGATCGCGCGACGCAGTTGTCGTCGGTTCATACCGACGGCCCGCAGAAGCCCGATCTCGCGGGTCCGTTCGAGAACGGAGAGGCTGAGGGTGTTGGTAATACCGATGACCGCGATCACCACTGCCACCCCCAGCAACCCAAAGACCAGGCGTACCAACCCGTCGATCTGGCTGGACGCTTCGTCAGCCAGCTCTGACTGGTCCAGCACCTGGGCGCCGGTATACGTGGCGACGATCGACTCCACCGCGGTCTTGCCGGCCGCGAGGTCCAACCCTCCGGCCAGGCCGACAAAGATCTGGCTGTCAAGCTGCTCGGTGAAGTTGGCGGCGAAGGCGACATCGTCGATCAGGATGCCGCCGACGAGGCCGCTTGCTTCGAAGACCGCGGCGAGTTCAAAGGTCTGTTCACCGGTGCGGGCGAATTCGATCGTGATCTCGTCCCCGATTTCACGCCCCTCCCCGAGGCCCTCACGCAATCCGACGCGATTACCGGAGATGTCTTCGATGCGACCGGCAAGAACGTTGAAATTCACCAGCTCGGCGAGGACGTCGGTGGGTCCGCCGATCGCATTTCTGGTTTCGCCCTCGAATTGCACCTGGCCATCGCGAACCGCGGCCAACACCTCGATCTCGTTCAAAGACGCCAGATCGACCGCGAGCTGGGGCGAAAGTCGGCTCGCTCCAAAACCTGCCGGTGATACCACGAGGTCGGCCTCGAAGCGATCCCCTATCAATCGGTCGGCGGTGGCCTTGAGCGAGTCGGCGAGAACCAAAGTCAGTCCGACCAGGGCCAAGCCGACCATGAGAGCCGAAGCGGTGGCGGCGGTACGGCGGGGGATGCGTCCCGCATTGTCGACTGCCAGCCGACCCGGTACTCCGAGGCGCCGGATCGGCGCCCCGATAAACGCGGTGATCGGCCGGGCGATGGCGCTGAGCACGATGGCAACGCCGATGAATGTCGAGCCTGCGCCGATACCCACTACGGTGACATCGGGAACTGGGAGGTCGCTTCCGATCAGACCGATTGTCAAGAGAACTGCCCCCAGCCCGGTGAGCGCAAGCCCGACCACGGCTCGACGCCGCTGGGTCTGACTGCTTTCAGGCGCTTGTACCCGACGGAGGGCTGCGATCGGGGGAATCCTCGAGGCTGCTCGGGCGGGCAGCAAAGCCGACAGCAACGTGATCCCGAGCCCAGTCGCAAGAGCGACGAGCACAGTGCGCGGTTGAAGCGCGAGAGGGGTCGCGGGCAGGCTGCCACCCAGCGAAAGGAGCTGCCTGATAAGACGGGCTAGCAAGACCCCAAAGCCGATGCCGAGCACCGAGGCTGCACCACCGACCACAGCCGCTTCGATCATTACTTGTCGCAGTACTTGTCGTCGGCTGGCACCCACCAGCCGCAGCGTGGCCAGTTCCTGGGTCCTTTGGGCGACGATGATTCGGAAAGTGTTTTGGATGAGGAACGCGGCGACGAAGACCGTGACGCCTGCGAATACGAGCAGGAAAGTGTTGAGGAACCCGAGGGCTTCCTTGAAGCTGGCGAGCTGTTCTTCCGCGGCGCTCTGGGCCGACACCGCTTCGACGCCTTCGGGAAGGATTCTCTCGATCCGGGCAATCATCGCCTCCACCTCGCCGGTCGATTCGACCTCGATGGTCAGAACCTGCTCGGGAAGGTCGAGCAAGGCCTGTGCAGTCTCGAGTGGCACGTAGATCGAGACAGCTCCACCAAACGACTCGAAGCCCTCGATCGCCGCAGTGCCGACGATCTCAAACGTTTCCCTGGTGCTAACGCCGATCGCCACGATCTCGTCGCCGAGGTCGATTCCCTGTCGTTGGCTGGTGGAGGGGTCGAGCGCTGCCTCGCCCGGTGCATCGGGACGCTCTCCACTTTGGATCTCGAACAGGTCGACGAGCTCGGGCCAGCTCACCACGAAAGTCGGAGCCGACCCGTTGCCGAGAGGCTCCTCGCCGACCGATGCTTGGACGAAGCCAAACACCGTTCCGGTTGCGGCGGTGACCCCGGGGACTTGTGCGACCTCATCGATCAGGGATTGCGGAAGCGGTGCCCCTTGTACGAACGAAAGTTCCTCATCGACCTCCCCTCGTACCTGGACATCGAACCCCGACAGACTCGCGGAGAAAAGGTCCTCGAACGCCCGTCCCAAGGAATCGGTGAACATGTAACTGGCGGCGACGAGCCCGACCCCGAGCGCAATCGATAGAGCGGTGAGCGCAAACCGCAGCCGGTGTCCGATCAGGCCTTTCCAGGCGGCCCGCCACATCAGGACTCGAGGTGCTTGAGACGATCGAGGATCGAGGGCGCAGTCGGCGAGGTCATCTCATCGATCACCTGGCCGTCGGCCAAGAACACGATGCGGTCGGCCACCGCGGCGGCGTTGGCGTCGTGGGTCACCATGACGATCGTTTGGCCGAATTGGTCGACGGCCTCTCGCAGGAATTCGAGCAACTGGTTGCCGGACCGTGAGTCCAGGTTGCCCGACGGCTCATCGGCGAAGATGAGGTCGGGGCGGGTGATCAGGGCGCGGGCTGCGGCCACTCGCTGCTGCTGGCCACCCGAGAGTTGACTCGGGCGATGGCTGAGGCGGTCGCCTAGTTGAAGGGTCGAAACCACCACGTTGAGCCATTCTTTTTCCGGCTTGCGCCCAGCGATTGCAATCGGAAGCGTGATGTTCTCCTCGGCGTTGAGCGTCGGCACGAGGTTGAACGCCTGGAACACGAATCCGATTCGATCTCGGCGGAGGCGGGTGAGGTCGTCGTCGTCAAGCGTGCCGATATCGACATCACCGATACGGATCGAGCCCGACGTGAGGTCGTCGAGGCCGGCCAGGCAATGCAGCAAGGTCGACTTGCCCGAACCCGACGGACCCATAATCGCCGTGAACCGCCCGCGTTCGATATCGAGCGTGATGCCATCGAGGGCTCGAACCTCGGCGGTGCCCTCGCCATAGACCTTGGTTGCCTCTATCGCCTGGGCGGCTGGGCCTTGGTTCATGAACGATCGAGGCTAGATGGAGCTCTGCGCAATCCGTCCTAGCCTCGCTAGGCGTGCGGCTCGTGATTGCCCGATGCTCAGTTGATTATGAAGGTCGGCTCAACGCTCATCTTTCCGATGCGGTTCGTCTGCTGATGGTCAAGGCCGATGGCTGTGTCGCAATCCATGCCGATGGTGGGGCCTACAAACCGCTGAATTGGATGAACGCACCGAACCAACTAGTCGAGCTCGAAGATCGATGGGAGGTGACCAACGCCAAGGGCGAACGACTCATTGTCACCTTGCACCAGGTCATCTCTGACACGAACCACGAGCTTGGTGTCGATCCCGGTCTGACGAAGGACGGAGTAGAGGCTCACCTGCAAGAGATGCTGGCCGAGAAGCCATGGGTCCTCGAGGAAGGACTGACCTTGGTTCGACGAGAGTTCCCGACCGACCTCGGACCGATCGATCTCGTCTGCGTCGATCGGTTTGGAGCGATGGTCGCGATCGAGGTCAAACGACGGGGCGAGATCGCCGGCGTCGAGCAACTGGGCCGCTATCTCGAGCGCCTTCGGTTGGATGGACGGATGGGAAGCGTACGCGGGGTGCTGGTCGCCCAATCGATTGCTCCCCAGGCTCGTCTCCTCGCACGGGCGCGCGGTCTTGAGGCCATCGAGGTCGACTATGACGGACTACGTGAAGCCGGGTCGCGGGAGATGCGTCTCTTCTAGCGGGTAACCCTCCAGAGCGATTGATCTGGAATTCGACTCGGCTGGCCGGGCCAGAATTTTCTTCAAATATCTTTCGAAAACCTTCCTGGCGAAACGGTTTCTGTCACCCCCTCCGGTCATAGTGGTGGGCATGGAGAGTGGAACGGTTTTGGTGGAGTCGGATGGTTTCGTCTATGTGGAGGCGGTCGATTTCGCCGAGGCGGAGGTCCGCCGCCTCGAGGCTCATATCCGCCGGCTGCGGGGCCGGCAGGTAGAACTGTTAGCCAACTGGATCAGCATCAATTTTCCATGCCGAGGGGG
>Ga0136621_1000026_pt1 | contig 45336 bp, 36 predicted proteins | sample AntDryUQ445A2306_FD_104673 | JGI IMG/M metagenome (GOLD analysis project Ga0136621, IMG submission 104673) | Polar desert sand microbial communities from Dry Valleys, Antarctica - metaG UQ445A (23.06) | ecosystem: Environmental > Terrestrial > Soil > Desert | place: Antarctica: Dry Valley...
CAAGCGTCTGAAGACGCTAAAAGGCCTTACCCCCTTCGAATTCATCTGCAAAACATGGACACAACAACCCGATCGATTCAAACTCGACCCAACCCACCATATGCCGGGACTTGACAGCTAGGCCCCGCCAGCCGCGAAGGCAGCGATCCCGTCAACGCCGCGCGCGCCAAGCTCAATGATGAGCGCGCCAGGCAGGAAGAACAACTGGCCGACTGCCAGCTGCTGCTGGTCAACAGCGACGCGGTACTTGCCGAACTCGATCGGCTGCAGGACCAGGAACTGCAGGAACGCCTGACATCGCGTTCGCTCAACGTGTTCACGTTGTTGATCGGCGGCGAAGCGCGCGCGGACTGGCTGGCGGCGCGATCAGGTCACCAACTGGACGCTGCGCGACATGCGCGGCCGCGTGACCGTGCCGGTAGGCGTGGCGTACTGAAGCAACACGGCGCTGGTCAAGAAAACGCTGCTGGACGTGGCACACGCGCATCCGGCGCCGGTCAAAGATGGGAGCCTGCCGCAGCCGCTGGCGCTGTTCGTGCGCTTTGGCCCCGCGGCCCTGGAGTTCGAGCTACGGTTTTTTATCCGCAACGTGCAGGAGCGCGCCATCGTTTCCAGTGACGTTAATCTCGCCATCGACGCCGCCTTCCATAAGGCGGGTATCCAGCTCCCCTATCCCCTGCACGACATGCGCGTGGACAGCTGGCTGGGTGGCGCCCCGCCGCACGATCGGCCCAGTAATCCGAAGCAGGACGGGCCGCCGGCCGGCAAAACCTGATGGCCGTCGCAGTGATTGATGAGGCGAGCGTGCGCGTAGACGATACCGGCGCCGAGTGCGTTGGTCCATGGACGTCGCTGCGATTGCGGGAGGTTGAGAAAAAACTCGCCGAGCTGCGCGCGCCGCATGGCGGCAGCTTTCGCTTCGACCTGCGGGCGGTAACGGCGATGGATACGACCGGCGCCTGGCTTTTGTATCGCAGCCAGTTGCGCCTGACCGAGCAAGGTGCGCAAATTACTTTGCAGGGCTCATCGGACAGCGCGCGCGCGATGCTGGAACTGGTGTCGAAGCACGCGCCCGGCGAGCGTCCGCGCACCGCGAAGCCCGGCGCGCTGCATGGTCTGGGGCACGCGACGGTAGCGCATATTCAGCAAAGTATGGGCTATACGGCGTTCGTCGGCGAGCTGGCCTGCGCCGCGGGTGCGGTCATCTTGAAGCCCGCGCGCATCCGCTGGAGGGTGATCCTCAACAATTTGCAGGCAGCCGGTGTGGCCGCGTTGCCCATCGTCGGCCTGCTGTCGTTTCTGCTCGGCATCGTCATCGGCTATCAGGGGGGCGTCCCACTGGAGGATTACGGCGCCAGCCTGTTCGTCGCCGATCTGGTGGGGCTGGCGATGGTGCGCGAGCTGGCGCCGCTGATCACCGCCATCATCGTCGCCGGGCGCACCGGTTCGGCGTACACGGCGCAGATCGGCACCATGAAAGTCACCGAGGAGATCGACGCGCTGCGCACCATCGGCATCGTGCCCATGGAAGTGCTGGTGCTGCCCAAGGTGCTGGCCTTGGCGATCGCGCTGCCGTTGCTCACGGTATACGCTGATATCCTCGGCATCCTGGGCGGCATGATGATGGCGTGGCTGGCGCTGGATATCAGCTTCGCCGCGTTCATCGACCGTCTGGCCTACGCGGTGGACATCCAGTCGTTTCTGATCGGCATCGGCAAGGCGCCGGTGTTCGCGCTGATCATCGCCACCGTGGGCTGTTATCAGGGATTTCGGGTCGCCGGCAGCGCGGAGAGCGTGGGCCGCCAGACAACGAAGAGCGTGGTGCAGTCTATTTTTCTGGTGCTGGTGGTGGACGCGACTTTTTCGGTCATTTTCAGCGTGATGGGGATCTGAGAGTGGCCACGCCCGGCTCGTCGATGACGAACGCAGAGACGCGACGTAAGGATGCCGACGACCGCGAGGTGGTGGTCGAACTCGATGAGGTGACGACGCGCTACGGCGACCGGCTGGTGCACGACCGCATCAGCCTGTGCGTCTATCGCGGCGAGATCCTGGCGATCGTGGGCGGCAGCGGTAGCGGCAAGTCCACCCTGCTGCGTAACATGTTGCTGTTGCAGACGCCGGATACCGGCTCGGTACGAGTGCTGGATATCGACACTGCGCACCAACCGGAGGCGCGCACCTTGCCGCTGCGGCGGCGCATGGGTGCGCTGTTTCAGTACAGCGCTCTGTTCGGCGCGCTCAACGTCGTGGAGAATGTCGCCCTGCCCTTGGCCGAGCATTCGCGGCTCTCGCGAGCCGTGATCGAGCAGATCGCTGGCATCAAAATGGCGCTGGTGGGGCTGGCGCCGGAAACCGCCCATCTGTACCCCAGCCAGCTCAGCGGCGGCATGCGCAAACGCGCGGGGCTGGCGCGCGCGCTGGCGCTGGACCCGGAACTGCTGTTTCTGGACGAACCGTCTTCCGGCCTGGACCCGATCAGCGCGAACGCGCTGGACGAACTGATTCTGCAACTGCGCGCGTCGCTGGGTCTCACCATAGTCATGGTTACGCACGACATGGACTCACTGTGGCGGGTCGCGGATCGCGTGATATTTTTAGGTGACGCCAGAATCTTGAGCTCCGGCACCATGCCGGCTCTGTCGGGCTCGCAGGCGCCGGAACTCAGAGAATTCTTTCAGGGACCGCGGGCACGCGCGGCACGCCCCGCCGAGGCGGTATAGTCTGGCGGCCGGCGCTAATCCCCGGCAAAATCCATTGAGTCATTCCCGCCAAACAACACTCCGGGACACGCATGGAATCCCAATTCAACTACACCCTGATCGGCGCGTTCGTGCTGCTGTTCGGCGCGGCGCTGATCGGCGGCGTGCTGTGGCTGAGCGCCGACATCAGCAGTCGGGACTACAAGACCTATCGGGTCTACATGACCGAATCGGTGTCCGGCCTGGAAGATGACGCCTCGGTAAATTATCGCGGCGTGGAGGTGGGTCGGGTGCGCGACATCAGTCTGGATTCCACGCATCCGCAGCGGGTGGCGCTGTTGCTGGACGTCGAGCGCGACGTGATCGTGCGACAGGACGACGCCGCGCGCCTGGAGTCGACGGGGGTGACCGGCATCAATTTCATCAACATCCTAGGCGGCACACCGGATGCGTCGCCGCTTAGGGCGCGCAAAGGCGAGCTGTATCCGGTAATCAAGAGCAACCCGTCACTGCTCGGGCGGCTCGACGCAACCTTGTCGATCCTGGGCAAAAACCTGATGGTGACATCCGACAAGATCAACGATTTGTTCAGCGACGCTAATCGCGAGTCGTTCGCGCAGATTCTCTCGAACATCGAGACCGTTACCGGCAGCGTGGCAGTGCGCGCGCCGAAAATCGACAGCGCGCTGGACGGCTTTGCCGATACCATGGGCAACGCGCGTCGCGCGTCGGGCCGCCTGCCGGAGATCATGACGCGCGCCGAGCACAGCATGCGCTCGATCGAACGGACCACCAGCCGCTTTGCCATTGTTATGGAAAACCTGGACCAGAGCGTGATTACCAGCGGCCGGGACGTCGAGCGCTTCACGGCGCAGGCGCTGCCCGAGGCGACAGCACTCATCGTCGAACTGCGTCAGATGGTGGCCAATCTGCGCCGGTTGAGCGAGGAGCTGGCGCGCGATCCCAGCACCATAATCTTCGGCTCACCCGAGCGTAACCGGGGTCCGGGCGAGTGACGCGCAACTTGGTACGGACGGCAAAGACCTTTGTTAACAGAGTCGCCGTAGCGCTCGCGGCGGGTTTGCTCGTCTCAGCATGCGCCACCCTACCCGGCTTCAAGCACGAGCCGGAGACGGTTTATCTGCTGGAGTGGCAGGACGATTTCACGCCCGCCACGGCAACGAATACTGAACCGTGTGGCTCGTTGTTGATCATCTCGCCGTTGGGCGCGCCCGGTTACGCTACCACCCGCATGGCGTACGTCGAGCAGGATCACCGCGTTGATTACTTTGTCACACATCGCTGGGCCGATACGCCGGCGCGCATGCTGGGACCGCTGATGACGCGCGCGCTTGGAGAAAGCGGGCTGTTCGAGGCGGTAGTGGAAAGCCCCGCACCCCTTCAGGCGCAGCTCCGGCTCGAAAGCGAGGTGCTGAAACTCCGGCAGGTATTTCTCACTCGCACTAGCGAAATAGAATTAAACCTGCGCGTGAATCTTTACGACCTGACACAAGGACGGCTGCTCGTCGGCCGCGTGCTGAATGTTGTTACACCCGCGGAAAGCCGTAACCCGTATGGCGGCGTGAATGCGAGCCATCGTGCGGTCGAGCGGCTATTCCAGCAACTCGCCGACACGCTGAGCGCGGTGCTCACCGAAAACCCGGCAGCCTGCGGCGCTGAAAGTCGGCCGGTGCCGGAATTGACGAGAAACACGCGATAAGACGTTTCGTAGCCGTCATAAATACGGCGAAAACAGCCAGCAGAACGCGTCGCGCGCACGCTCAGGGTATGGTCGCGCGTCGACTTCGGCCAGAGTTACCGCGCGCGAACGGCGGATGATGTCCGCAATGTACGCGGCTACGGCTTGCGAAAACGCGCGATCGTATACTTCCACGGCCAGCTCGAAGTTAAGCCTCAGGCTGCGCGGATCCAGGTTTGCCGAGCCGATGTGCGCGTAATGATCGTCGATCACGAATAGCTTGGTATGCGCGAAGGGCGGCGGCTGATAATAGATGCGCACCCCGTAACGCAGCAGATCCCACAGCAGGTTGCGCGTTGCCCAGTGCACGTAGGGCAGGTTGTTCCGCGCCGGCAGCACCACGCTCACCAGCAACCCGCGCAACGCCGCCGCCTGCAGCGCGGAGGTGAGTTCGCGGGGTGGGATGAAATACGGCGTGACAATGGTCACACTCCGGTGCGCGGCAGACACCGCACCGGCGAGAATCATGGTCAGCTTGTCCAGGTCCTCGTTGGGTCCGTCGGTGATGGTGCGGCAAATCGCCTCACCCGCCGCCGCCTGCGACGCAGGTGATGAAGCCAGCGATTCGCCGGTCACGAAACGCCAGTCCTCGATGAACACTGCCTCGATCTGCGCGGCCACCGGTCCGCGCACGCGGAAATGCGTGTCCGCCACCCGCGACTTATTGGCGAGATTATCGGCCAGGTGCCGGTCGCCGATATTGATGCCGCCGGTGAACGCGAGCTCGCCGTCCGCCACCAGAATCTTGCGGTGATTGCGCAGGTTGATATGCACCGATGGCGGCCACAACTGCGGCGGCAGAAAGCTCGCCACGCGCACGCCTTGCGCGGCAAGCAGCCGAGTCGCACGCGGCCGCGAATACCATGCGCCCACGCCGTCGATCAGCACGCGCACCATTACGCCGCGCGCCGTGGCGCGACTCAGTGCATCGATAAACCGTCGGCCGGTCGTGTTGGTTTCGAGGATGTAGGTGCTCAAGTAAAGCGACCGCCGCGCGCCATCGATCGCCGCCAGCATTGCCGGAAACACCTGCTCCCCGTTGTGCAACATCTCGATCGTATTGCCGGCGCACAGCGACCGCCGGGTGATGGTCGCCGCGATGCGCGCCAGCTCCGCGTACTCGTCAGGCAACTGGACGGCCGGCGCCTGCTCGGTCGGCTGATCTTCGGCGTGCTCGAACCCGACGCTGAGCTGCCGCGGTGCCTCGCCGGATAACCGTCGCGCACGAGTGCGCACACGGTTGATGCCGAACAGGTAATACATGAGCGGCCCGAGATAAGGAAAAACCACACTCACCGCAATCCAGCCGAGCGCGGCGCGCGAGTCCCGCTTGTACAGCAGCGCGTGACCCGCGCTCACCGCCGCGAGCACCGCATGCAGAGCGACCAACATCGCGTTCAGCCAGACGTCCATTAGCCGTGCTGCGAAATCAATGTGGCGCAGTCAGGGTCACGATCGCGTCATTGGCCGCGTTCGATGGTGTAGATAACGTCGCCACCGGTTTGCGCGCCCGAGGTTTCAGTGACAAATTCCAGGCTGCGCGTGATCGAGTACTCCAGCCGCACGGTCGAGACGGGTTCCAGCAGGCCGATGCCATAGCTCAGGTAGAGCTTGGGCGACAGGTACTTGCCGATCACCAGCGACGCCTGCTCGCCGTCGCCCGTGCCCGTGTCGGAAGATTCCAGACCGATCTCGTCCACGCCCAGTCTGGAGCCGAAGTTCTCCGCGAGGTAGTTGCCGCCCTTAAGGCCCAGCGCCAGCGCGGCCCGTGCCAGCAGCGAGCTCTCACCACCGGATGACTCGCCCGGCGCATTCCCCAGCACCAGATAGGACAACTGCTCCTGCTGCGGCATGGAAGGTTCGGAGAATAGCTGAAATTTCGGCTTCTGGAGGCTGCCGCGCGCTTCCACGCCCACCACAACGTCTTCGTCTTCCAGGTCGCCGCGTATTGCGCGTACGTCCAATCCCGGCTCGCTGATGGGTCCACCCGGGAACAATATTCTGCCGGTCTCGATGATCAGGTCCTGGCCATAGGCCTGGTAGCGGCCTTCGACCACGTTGAGCTCGCCCGTGCCGCGCGTCGGTTCCCCCGGTCCTTCGATGATCAACAGTTCGCCCTCGATGCCCGCGGTCAGCCCGAACGCCTCGATGTAAACCGGCGGCTCGTCCAGCTTGTCGGTGATCTGTTCGCCGATCTCGTCGGTGACTCTGGGCCCCACGATCAGCCGTATGCGCGCCGAAACCTTCATGCCTCCTGCGTCGGCGGTTTCCGCCTCGTCCTCGCCCGGCCGCACGATGACCTGGTCGCCGGACACCGAGACCGCGGATTCGGGCAGTTCCTTAGGTCGGATACTGGCGCGAGGCACGTGCAGTTCGCCCGTCACGCGCACCCGGCCGGTGTTTGCCGCCACCTCGAGGTCTGGCGATATGAACACTCGCGCATCCATGGCGTTGAAAGCGAGGAATTCATGACCGTCGATGCTGATTTGCGCGCGCGGCATATTCCTGTCGGCGAATTGAAACGCGCCGTTTACGTTCAGCAGGCCGCCGCCGGAGCGAACGGCGGCGTTCAAATCCACGCCGTCTTTACCCTGACCAGCCAGCGCGATCCTGATGTCTTGCAGATTGAGACCTGGTTGGTGCAGCACCGCCTGACCATCCGTGAGCACGCTGCGTCCGTAAAGCTCGGGCGCCCGCAGCGAACCCGCCAGCCGCATATCGCCCGTTACGCGCCCTTCGAAGCGCCCCGTATCCGGTGTCAGTTGCGAGATAAACGACAGATCGGGCAGGTTCGTCCGTATGCGTCCCTCCAACGGGCGCCGCGGCAGCGGTTCCTCACCATTGGGCACGGCGGCCATAATCTCGATGTTGCCTTGCTCCGCCAGTCGCAGCGCCACACTTAAAGCAAGACCCCGTTCACTCATGTCGAAATCGATCTCGCTGGATCTGAATTCGAGCAGGGTCGAGACCTGCGCCGGTGATGGCGCCGCGCCACCGCCATCCCCCGCCGCGCGCGTAACAGCGGGGATCGTCGCGACACTGGCGACCCTGCCCGGGGTGGTTTGAACGCGCAACTGCGCCGCCGGCTGGCCTTGCGCAGGCTGACTGAACCGCGCTTGCAGGTCTAGGCCACCATCTACGCGAGTGTCGGGGGGCAACAGGCGGCGGACATAACCGAAAGCGAAATCCGTTAGTTCCATCGCGCCGCTCATCTGTGCGGGCGTGCGTTCGCCGTGCACGCACAAACGCGCGTCGCCGCTCGCCCAGCATCCGCGTGTGAGCGTCGCGCGGGCGGCGCTCGCCATGCCGGTGATCGGTTCAGGCAACGCCCAGGGCGCCAGACGTGGATACTTGAAGGTCGCCTCGTCGAGCTCGAACCGCCAGCGCTGATCCGATTGCCAAGCGTCGTCCAGTCCACCGTTCAGACTCACATCGGCGTTGCCGGTGCTGGTGCGCGCGGTCAACGCCACCGTGTGCGCCAACGGCGTACCCTCGCCGGCTAACGTGATGCGCTTGAGCCTGATGTCGCTGGAGCGGCCGTTATCCAGCGCGAGGTTTACGACGGAACGCCGGTCGCCGCTGGCATCGACATTGGCATCCAGATTCAGACTTTGCATCTGGAAGGTTTGATAGCGCAGGCCGCTGCCCGTGAGGGACACTTCCGCCCGCGGGCGCTGTAACGGTCCTTGCGCGCTGCCCTCGCCCGAAATCTCCCCCGCCGCCGCGGGCAGCAGTTGCGACAGATCCGGGCTTTCGATCTCCCAGTTCAGATCCAGGGTGTCGCCGACGCGGCCTTCAGCCCGCAGGGAACTCTCGCCGGAGGCGACATTCAGCGTTTCGAGTTCGATGCCTTGCGCGTCGTAGGCGCCGCGCGCATCGGCTTGTACCGGATGGTCGCGCAGCCGTCCGTCGATGCTTAAGTCCTCGAGTGTGGCCACCAGCTGGTCGCCCGCCTGCGCGGCTTGCGCCCGCACCCTGAAACCCAGCGTACCGGGCCAGTCGGCGAGCAGTTCGCCCGGATCGAGACCTTGCGCGTCCAGCGCGACCTTGGCCTGCAACGCCGGTTTCCACGCCACGCGCGCCTGCCCGCCGATCGCGCCGCTCAGCGCTTCGATGTCGATGCGCGTGAGGTCCAGGAACTGGAGGCTGCCGTAACCTGCGACATTGATGGCCGCACCGGCGAGATCGGGCGCGTCCACTTCTGTGTTGAGTTTGACCTGATAATCTTGGAGCGGACCCGACACGGCGAGTCTGCCTGACGGGATTTTCACTTGCGGATCGGTCATCGGCCATTGCAATTCATGCCAATCCAGCGCGAGATCGATGTTCTGCCCTGCGCGTGTTGCCCGACCTTGGATACGGCCGTCGTCGCCAACGCCGACATTCAATTGGGCGCGCAGATTCTCCGACGTACCGCGCACTACGACCTCACCGTCGGGACTGGCGATCATCGTGTCGCCCGCGAGCGGCCAGCGCAGTTGCCGCCATTGCGCTTGCATATCCAGGTCAGGTTGCTCGCCTTTCAGCACGGCGCGGCCTTGCGCGCTGAACTGCTGTTCGTCCAGGCCCGCCGCGAACTGGTCAATGGTCAGGACCTGATTCTTGAAACCGCCATCGAAGTCCAAAGTAACTTGTTGTTCCTGCTCGATTCCGGCCTGCATGAGCGTCGTACCGCTCAAGGCCGCGGAGAGACGCGCACGCACATCCTCCAGCGGGCCGTCGAGCGTTAGTTTTCCTGTGGAACTTTCGACCTGAGCCGGGCCCGCGAGCGGCCAGCGCAACGCCTGCCAGCCGACATCCAGATCGAACTTCGACTGCTTTTTCAAAGCCACCTGGCCGGCGGCGGTCAATTCGGTTTTTTCTTCGGCGAGCCCCAACGCGAATCGCTCGATGTGTACTATCTGGTCTTTGAGGCCACCGGCAAAGTTTGCTCTAAGCTGCTGTTCAGCCTCGATACCCGCGCTGGAAAAGACCGGACCGGCGAGCCTCGCCGAGAGTCTGGCGCGCAGGTTTTCGATTCTGCCGCGCACATCGAAAGTGCCGTGCGAACTTATCACCCGCGCAGCGCCGGCAAGCGGCCAGCGCAGCTCGCGCCAATCCAGCGCCACATCGATCCGGCCGCCGGCGCGTGTCGCATTGCCCTCGATGCGCCCTTTCTCGCCGACGCCGACGCTCAGTCTGGCGTCGAGATTCTCCGGCGTGCCCGCGAGCGTCACCTGGCCTTCCGGGCTGGACATTAGCAGCGGCTTACCCGCCAGCGGCCAGCGCAGGTCTTGCCAGTTTGCCCGTACGTCGAGATCGGGTTGTTTGCCCGCCATGACGACCCGGCCTTGCGCGATCAGGCGCTGCTCGCCGAGCGAGACGTCGAGATCGCCTATGGTCAGGACCTTGTCCGCGAAACCGCCGCGGAAGATGGCATTCAGCGTTTTCGTATCCTTGATGCCGGCCTGCATCAAGGTGGCGCCACTCAAAGCCGCGGCGAGCTTCATACGCGCGGCGTCGAGGGTGCCATCCACGCTCAGTCGTCCTTTGGGACTCCTGATTTGCGCCTTGCCCGAGAGCGGCCAGCGCAGCGCCTGCCAGTCGGCCTCGACATCGACTTCGGGCTGTTTACCGCGCAACGCCACGGTGCCCTGGGCATCGAGCCGAGCGGGTCGCTGGGGCGACGACAGCGCCAGTCGGTCGATGGTGACGCGCTGCCCGGCGAAGCCGCCGTTCAGCGCGAGGTTCAGCGTGCCGTATGCGGGTTCACGCACGCTCGTGTTGACGGCTAGCGCAATATCTCGCGGCTGCCCGGCAGCTTGAGCCTGCATGCTCAAGGTGATCGGCGGCAGCGTCTTGTCGATCACTCTCAAGTCGATCTGTTCGAGGTTCAACCGCGCATCGAAGGCGGATTTCTCCAGCGGCTTGTTGACCGTGACCCGGGCCTGTGTGCGGTAAGGCGCTTGCAGGCTTTGCTTGAGTTCTACCGCATCGCGCAGCGCACCCGTCATCGTAGTGCGCCCATGAGCCGCGGGATAATCCGGTGGTCTTGCTGTCCAGCGCAGCGCCGCGTTGAGCGGATATGGACCGCTGGCGTCTATGCGCGCGCGGCCATTGAGTGTCAGGAGCGGAGCGTCGATATTCAGGCGGTCGACGGTTAATTGGCTGCCGAAGTAGTCCGCGCTTACAACGGCGTTGCGCAGAAACACAGATTTTGCGTCGCGCGCGGTGCGATACGCAACGTCCTGAAGCCGGAATTTATGCAGACGCACGTCAAGCGGTAGATCGATATTCTCCGGCAGCCGTAGCGGACCGGATTTCTTTTCCGGCGCTGGCGGCGCCGCGCGTAATTGCGTATAGCGCACGCCGTCGATGCCGATCAGGTCGACGGTCAGCACGCGTTCGCGCCACAGGTCGCCCGATGTCCAGCGCAGTTCGCCCGCGCGCACCGACAGGTGAAAGTCGGGGGTGCGGTAATCGAGGCCACGGATCACCAACGGGCCCAGCAGCCGTCCCTCGACGGCGGCGACTTTAAGCCCGTCGGGCAAAAACCCGCGCGCCAGATTCCACGCCGCGCGCGTGCCGGTCTCGGTGGCGGCGACGAACGCCAGCGTCGCTACGGCCAGCACTAAGACAACGAATACACTGAGCAAGGTGTACTTGAGTAGACGCTTCACAGGTCGGGCCCGATGCTTAAGTGAAAGCGGAAGGAATCGTTTGGATCGTCGAGCGGATGTGCGAAGTCCAGGCGAATCATGCCTACAGGGGAGCGGTAGCGCAGCCCCACGCCCACCGTTTTTTGCGGATCGGGCGTGCCGTTGAATGCGTCGCCGACGTCGAAGAACACCGCGCCGCCGAAATCGCCGAAGAGTAAATAATCGGCTTCGACCCCGCCCGCCAGCAAGTAGCGCCCGCCGACGTTGGCGCCGAGGTCGCTCAGTGGCCCGATGTCCTGATAATCGTAGCCGCGCACCGTGCGATCGCCGCCGGTGAAGAACCGTTGCGACGGCGGCAGCGCGACGAAGTCGTCCACCAGCACCGCCCCCGCCTCGCTATGCAGCAGCAGCCGTGAGCGCTGCGTCAATGGAAACACCGCGCGTGCTTCCGCCAGGGTACGCACGAAGCTGGTCGAGGAGAGCAGGTTGCCGTCGCCGCCGTGCACGTCCAGGTTCACGCTGTAACCCTTGCGCGCGAACAGCGGATCGTCGGTGCGCTTGCGCGCCAGGGTGATGCCGGAATACAGCAGGTTCTCCTCGCGGCCGGTCCCCGGACCGAAATTGAAGTGTTCGCGCTGGTAGTTGAAGTAAAGCCGCCGCTGAAAGCCGCGCCAGAATTCGTTACGGCTCACGCCCAGTATCAGTTGTTCGGTGTCCGCGTCGCCGATTTCTTCCTGTTGCAAGGTGCCCGCGATGGCGATGTTGTCCGTGGCGACATTCTTGATCGGGATCAGATACTGCGTGCTAAACGCGTTTTTGATGGGCGAGAGCTGCACATCGGCGCGAAAGCTGTGACCGCGGCGATTGATGCGCCGAAACTCGATACCCAGGCTCAGCCGCGGACCGGTATCGGTGCCGTAACCTGCGCCTATGCTGTAGCGACGCGGCCGGGTCGGTTGAGTGACCACGGCCACCGGCACGCGCTGGTTGACGGCTTCGTCTTTGTCGATCCGCAACTCGACGTTGTCGAAGTAGCCGCTGTCGGTCAGTGCCAGCTGCAGGTCCAGCAGCTTGTTGGTATCGAATGGATCCCCCGGCCCGAAGTTCACGAAACGCTGCACAAATTCGGGGTTGAGCACGTCCTGCTCGATATCGACGTCGCCGAAATAGTATTGCCGACCGGTCTTCAGCTTGAGGTGCACCTCAGCTTGCAGCACCTCGGGACGCACAACAAGCTGGCTGCGCTTGTAACGCGCATCTAGATAGCCGGCGCCATAGACCGCGTCGTACACGGCGCTCTTGGCGTTCTCGTAGGCGCTGTGTTCCAGGCGCACGCCCTTGCGCAGATCAATGCCCGCAACCGCGTTGCGCACGGCGGGCTCTTCGTCGCCGGGGCCGAGAACCTCGATGTCGATCGTCCGCACGATGGTAGGCGGACCAGGCTGTATCCGATAATGGGCGATCCAGCCGTCTTCCGTGCGTGTGAGCCGCGCGCGAATGCGGGGCGCATAATAACCGAACGGGCGCAGGGCCTCACGTATCTCGTCAGGCGCCTCGCTGTGCAGCCGGCGCACGCGCCGCTCCGAGGGCGCCTGCTCATCGCTCTCTTCTTCCTCGGCGATGCTCAGGAAAACGCGCACGTTCTCGGCCAGTGTCGCTTGCAGACCGCTGACCTCGACATCGACGCCGGTGATCGCCGACGCCGGTCCAACCGCGCATGCGCATGCAATGATCAAAAAATGTCGGAACTGCATCCCGTTTGAGTTTTATATCCTGAGTCGCACGCTTCGCCGCGGTCGATGGGTCGCGGCCCGCCCGTTGCATCGAACAAACTTTACTGACGCTACCCGCCCGCCGGACGCTTGCCGACCTTCGCAAAAATAGTAGCATACGCGCCCTATGAGTCTTTACGAACCATCAGCGTCGGTCGATGCTCTGGCCGCGCAAAGAATAAACCATTGGCACTGACGCATGGCGACAAAAAGCAACGCGGTCGGCTGGCGGGAATGGATGGCGCTGCCCGACCTCGGCATCGCGCGCATCAAGGCCAAGGTGGACACCGGCGCGCGCACCTCGACCTTGCATGCGTACTATGTCCGAACGTATGAGGAACAGGGCCGGCTGCGGGTGCGCTTCGGCGTGCATCCGCTCCAGAGTCGCACCGATATCGAACGGCATTGCGTCGCGGACGTTTTGTATCAGCGTGAAGTCACCGACTCGGGGGGGCACCGTGAATTGCGCGTGTTTATCTCCACGCGCGTCGTCATCGGCGCGACCGCGGTTCCCATCGAGGTCACCTTGACCGATCGTGATACGATGCGCTTCCGCATGCTGCTCGGACGCACCGCGCTGCGTGGCCGCTTCCTGGTCGACCCCCTGCGTTCCTACGCGGCGGGCAAGCCCGCGATTCAAAATTGAATGCCTGACAAACCGCCAATCGAGCAAGGGGCAGCCGTTTTGAAAATCGTGATTCTATCGCGCAATCGGCGGCTTTATTCGACCCGCCGGCTGGTCGAGGCTTGCGAGCAGCGCGGGCACGAGGTGCGAGTGGTCGATACCACCAAGTGCTACATGGACATCGTCTCGCACCGGCCCAGCGTCTACTATCGCGGCGACAAGCTGGAAAACGTGGACGCAGTAATCCCGCGAATCGGCGCGACTATCACCTATTACGGCGCGGCTGTGCTGCGCCAGTTCGAGGTGATGGGCGCCTATCCGTTGAACGAATCGGTGGCCATCACGCGTTCGCGCGACAAGCTGCGCTCGTTGCAGATCCTCGCGCGCTCCGGCGTAGGATTACCCATGACCGGCTTTGCGCATTCGGTCGATGACACTCAGGCGCTGATCAAGCTGGTAGGCGGCGCGCCACTGGTAGTCAAGCTGCTGGAGGGCACGCAGGGCAAAGGCGTGGTGCTGGCGGAGACGCATCAGGCGGCCGAGAGTCTGATCGACGCGTTTCGGGAACTGCACGCGAATTTTCTGGTGCAGGAATTCATCAAGGAAGCCCGCGGCGCCGACATACGCTGTCTCGTCATCGGCGATCGGGTCGTGGCCTCGATGCGGCGGCAGGCGAAGGAAGGCGAATTCCGCTCCAATCTGCATCGCGGCGGCACCGCCGGGCTGGTCAAGCTCACGCCCGAGGAACGCTCGACCGCGGTGCGCGCCGCGCGCAGAATCGGGCTCAACGTCGCCGGCGTGGACATGTTGCGCGCCAATCACGGGCCGGTGATCATGGAAGTAAATTCTTCGCCGGGACTCGAGGGCATAGAGTCGGCCACCGGCAAGGACGTAGCGGCGCAGATTGTCGCGTTCATAGAAAAAGACGCACGCCCCCATCGCACCAAGACGCGCGGCAAGGGGTGAGACAAGAATTCGCGGAGCGCTTAAGCTCTGCGCTGGCGAACCGACCGGACAAGGAAGTCCGGGCCGGTGTTTAGAAATGCGCCATATCTAGCCACGGACGGCTACATCGACATGCATTGGAATGCTTGGCATTGCGAGTGCTGCCAATGATGAGCAAAGAGCGACGGGTTGCGTCCGCCTCATGTCAAGTTAAGGGTGATGATGTCTGAGCCTTTAGTTATCCAGCGCCGCAACGTGGTGCCGGGCAGCCGGGTAACCCTGGAACTGCCGCTGGCGCAACTGTATACGCACACCCCGCTGACCCTGCCGGTGCACATCGTGCGCGGGCGCACGGATGGACCACGGTTGTTCGTGTGCGCCGCGATCCACGGCGACGAACTGAACGGTGTGGAGATCATCCGGCGGCTGCTGCGTCACGCCAGCCTCCGCCGGCTACGCGGCACCCTGCTCGCGATTCCTATCGTGAACGTCTATGGCGTCATTCAACATACACGCTATCTGCCAGATCGGCGTGATCTCAACCGCGCGTTCCCCGGCCAGGGAGGCGGTTCGCTGACCGCGCGTCTCGCGCATCTGTTCATGAACGAGATTGTCGAAAAATGTACGCACGGCATCGACCTGCACACCGGCGCGATCCACCGTATCAACCTGCCGCAGATACGCGCCGACATGGAGGACGAGATCACCGCGCGTCTGGCCCACTCTTTTGGCGTGCCGGTGATCATCAACGCCGACGTGCGTGACGGATCGCTGCGGGAAGCGGCCGCGGAACACGGCGTAACCATGCTGCTTTACGAGGCCGGCGAGGCGCTTCGCTTCGACGAACTCTCCATCAGCGCCGGCGTGCGCGGTATTCTAAACGTCATGCGCGAACTCGGCATGCTGGCCGGCAAGCTTCGCACCCAAACCACCGAGCCTTTCGTTGCGCGCACCAGCGCCTGGGTACGCGCGCCAACAAGCGGTATCCTGCGCGCGATTGTGCCCCTGGGCGCGCATATCAAGCGGCACGACGTGATGGGCTACATCGCGGACCCATTCGGAGAAGCGGAAATCGAGGTGCGTGCGCCATCTGGCGGCATCGTCATCGGACGCACCAACATTCCGCTGGTGCACGAAGGGGAGGCGCTGTTCCATGTGGCGCGATTCGAAGACCTAAAAGGCGTCGCGCAGCAGGTGGAATCGTTTCAAATCGAACAGGCCGAGGCGTTGTATGTGGCCGAAGTTCCACCAATGGTATAAATTCGCGGTTCAACACTGGTCTGGAACGCGGGACACATGCGCCCGACCGGCATGTGGCATAAGAACAAGCGCATAACTATTCGCACAATTAAAGAGAACGCGAGCCGCGAGCCGCGGCAGCCAATAACAATCACAGATGAGGGGATGACATGACTGGAACCAGATTTTCGCTCGAGGTTCAACCGGTAATTCCTAAGAGCCTGAAGGGACTGAACGAGCTGGCCAATGATTTGCTGTACAGCTGGGACCGTCATGTGCGGCGGCTTTTTTCGCGGCTGGACCCGGATTTGTGGCTGGCGTGCGGGCATAACCCCAAGGTCTTCCTGCGCCGCATTGCGCAGGCGAAGTTGTTGCTGGCCGATCAGGACCGGGGTTTCAGAGAGGATTATAACCGCGTGCTGGCGGCCTATAACTCTTACCACAAGACGGGTCCGCGGCCGGGACTTGAAAACCTGCTGGACCCGGAAAAAGACCTGATCGCCTATTTCTGCGCGGAGTTCGGCTTTCACGAAAGCTTCCCCATTTATTCGGGGGGCTTAGGGATTCTGGCCGGCGATTACTGCAAGGCGGCGAGCGATCTGGGCGTGCCGTTCATAGCGCTCGGCCTGCTATATCGCCAGGGCTATTTCACCCAGACCATCGATGCCCACGGCAATCAGGTCGCCAACTACGCGTTGATCGACTTCGACGACATGCCGGTCTCGCCGGCGTGCGATCCTAGCGGCGCGCAGGTCACAGTGTGGGTCGACATGCCGGGTCGCAAAGTCGAACTCAAGGTCTGGCAGGCCAAGGCCGGACATATCCGGTTATATCTGCTCGACAGCGACCTGCCCGGCAACAGCCAGGACGATCGCGCGATTCTTTACCGGCTCTACGGCGGCGACAGCAACATGCGCATACAGCAGGAGATTCTGCTCGGCATCGGCGGCGTGCGCGCGCTGCGCGCATTGAGGCTCAAACCCACCGTGTGGCACATCAACGAGGGCCACGCCGCGTTTCAGATTCTGGAGCGCTGCCGCGAGCGGGTCGAGGCCGGCATGAGCTTCGATGCCGCGATGGAACTGATCGCGTCCGGCACCGTATTCACTACCCACACACCGGTCGCCGCGGGTCACGATATATTCGATTACGACCTGCTCATGCATTACTTCAAAGATTACGTCAAGCACCTGAAAATCGATAATAATGTGTTCGTGCAGCTCGGTAACACCGACGCGCATCAACGCGGTTTTAACATGACGGCGCTGGCGCTGCGCGGTTCGCGCTTCAACAACGGCGTCAGCCGCATCCACGGTGGCGTCGCCTCGCAGATGGAAAGCTACGCGTGGCCGCAGATCTCGCCGGTGGAAAATCCCATCGGTTACGTGACCAACGGTGTACACCTGACGACTTTCCTGGCGCGCGAGTGGGTGAACCTGTTCGACATGCGCTTTTCCGACTGGCGCGGCCAGTTGCTTAACGACGATTACTGGAACTGCATCGAAGGCATCCCGGACCACCGCTTCTGGAGTCTGCGTCAGGAGCTCAAGAGCATGCTGCTCAGAGAGATTCACGCGCGCGTGGTGCATCAGAGCCGTCGCAACGGTTACAACGACGCGCAGATCAAGCAGCTCACGCGCTTTATCGCCGAGCGGTCGGATATCCTGATTCTAGGCTTCGCGCGGCGCTTTGCCACTTACAAGCGCGCGGTACTGCTGTTCTCCGATCCCGAGCGCCTGGCGCGGTTGCTCAACAACCCGGCGCGGCCGGTGCTGCTGGTGTTCGCCGGCAAGGCGCATCCCAACGACAAACCCGGCCAGCAATTGATAAAACACATTCACGAGTATGCGCGACGCCCTGAGTTCCTGGGCAAAATCATGCTGCTGGAGGGTTACGATACGGCGCTCGCGCGGCGCCTGGTCGCGGGTGTCGATGTGTGGATCAATACGCCGGAGTATCCGCTGGAGGCGAGCGGTACTTCGGGCCAAAAAGCGGCCATCAACGGCGTCATAAATTTAAGCGTGCTGGACGGGTGGTGGGCCGAGGGCTACAACGGCGAGAATGGCTGGGCCATTATGCCGCACGATCCGCAACTCGACGCATCCCAGCGCAACCGCGAGGAAGGCGCCGAACTGCTGGATATTCTGGAGAATCAGGTCGCGCCGCTTTATTACGACCGTGATCATCACGGTTATTCCATGGGCTGGGTGCGGATGTCCAAGGCTTCGATGAAGTCCATCATTCCGCGCTTCAACGCGCAGCGCATGGTGATGGATTACGTGCGGAAGTATTACACGCATGCCCGCGGACGCTACCTTCGCCTGGCCGCGGACGAAGGCGCGCCGGCTAAAGAGCTGGCGCAGTGGAAGGAGCGGGTCCGCGAGCGGTGGCCGGGTGTGCGCATGCAGCGGGTGGATGCGGCCGCAAACCGAATCACCCACGGGCAGACCTTGCCGATTTCGGTCAGCGTTCACCTCAATGGGCTGGAGCCGCGCGACATCGCAGTCGAATGTCTGGTCGGCACAATACGGGAGCACGACGAATTCAGCGTACACGAGCGCTTGTCGCTGCATTTCGAGGACCAGCAGGACAAAAACGGTCACCTGTTCAGCATGGAACTGCACCCGAGCCTGTCCGGATTACAGCATTATCAGGTGCGCGCATTCCCGGCGCACACGCTGCTGTGTCATCCGTTCGAGATGGGGTTGATGGTGTGGTTGTGAGGGGGTTGACTATGGGCATGGACGGAGCCGCGCGTGCGCTCGACGCTGTAGACCGGACCATCGTTTTGGATTGGCGCGATAGGATTATTCGGAGCGGGCGGATATTGACCCTCTATCGCTGGCTGCGAGTGCACACCTTGCAAGACGAACAAAGCGAGGATCAGCAGCGCGAGCGTGTATCCAGAGCAGAGCAATGGGCGAGGCACGCATCAACGAGGCGACCAAGTGGTGGAGCTAGGCGGGATCGAACCGCCGACCTCCTGCATGCCATGCAGGCGCTCTCCCGGCTGAGCTATAGCCCCACGAGTGGGAATCGGAATGCTATGTGGGGCTTGCCGGTGTGTCAACCCGATGGCCCGGGTGAATCTCGCGCAGAACCTGGGCATTACCCCGCATGCGTTCAGGCAGCACGCTACGCGCCGTGTGATTTTGGACGGATAAAATCGAGGGCGCCGCGTATCCGCGCCAGCGCGCGCGGTTTTCCCACCAGTTCCAGGGTGCTATCGATCGGGGGCGACACCGCGCCGCCCGTTACTGCGACGCGCAGCGGCTGCGCGAGCTTGCCCAGCTTCAGACCACGCTCATTGGCCAGATCCGCAATTACTTTATGAATCGCCGGCGCGTGCCACGCCTCTAAACCGGCTAGCGCGGCTACCAGCGCCTCCAGCACTTCGGCGGCCTCGGCGGTGAGATGTTTGTCCGCGGCTTTTGCGTCGTAATCTTGGAAGTCAGCGTAGAAAAATCGGCTGTTATTGGCCAGTTCGATCAACGTCCTGGCGCGTTCCCGTTGCACGTCCCATACGCGCTTAAGCTCGGGTCCATTGTCAAGCGGAATATCGAACCGCAGCATCTGCTCGCGCAGATGCGGAAGCACCATCTCAGCTGCGCTGTCCTTGATGTAATGCTGATTGAGCCACAACAGCTTGTCGGGATTGAATGTCGCGACGGCGCGATGCACCTGCTGGATGTCGAACAGTTCGATCAGTTCCGTACACGAGAATATCTCCTGATCGCCGTGCGCCCAGCCAAGGCGTACAAGGTAATTGATCAGCGCATGCGGCAGATACCCGTCATCGCGATACTGCAACACGCTGACCGCGCCGTGACGTTTCGACAATCGCTTGCCATCGGACCCCAGAATCATTGGCACGTGCGCGTACTGCGGAAGTTCGGCGCCGAGCGCGCGCAAAATATTGATCTGGCGCGGTGTGTTGTTGAGGTGATCGTCGCCGCGGATGACATGCGTGATGTCCATGTCCATGTCATCGACCACGACCGTAAAATTGTATGTCGGCGAGCCATCCGCGCGGGCGACGATCAAATCGTCCAGCTCCCCATTGCTGAACGTGACTCTGCCATGCACCAGATCGTTGACCACGGTCTCGCCGGCAAGCGGGTTTTTGAACCGCACCACGGGTTGCACACCGGCCCTCGGCGGACCCTGATAATCGCGGCACCGCCCGTCATAACGCGGTTTTTGACGGGACTCGAGTTGTGCTGCGCGCATGGCTTCAAGTTCCTCGCGCGTGCAGTGGCAATGGTAAGCATGACCCGCCTCCAGCAATTGCTGAATGACCTCAATATAGCGGTCGCCGCGCTGACTCTGGTAATAAGGACCCTCGTCGTAATCGAGATCGAGCCAGGCAAGACCGTCGAGAATAGCGTCCACGGACGCCTGCGTGGAACGCTCACGGTCGGTGTCCTCGATGCGCAGGATGAATTTTCCGCCCTGCTGTCTTGCGTACGCCCAGGAGAACAGCGCGGTGCGGGCGCCGCCGATGTGGAGATGCCCGGTGGGGCTGGGTGCGAAGCGGGTGCGTATCGTCATGGATAAGGCTTTGTCAGGATTTTGAGAACACATGCCTGGCGGCGGTGGGCGCTAATGCCAGCCGCGATAGAAAAATCCGTATGTTACTCGGCCACGTAGTGAATCAGCAGCTCCTGCTGGTCTCTGCTTGTGGTGCGGCCGAGGCTGATTGACCCACACCCCCAGAGCGGCGTCTCTTCGCGGCGCAGATACACTTCCTGTCCATCGAGATGCCGGACGAAAGTACCATTGGTACTTTGATCCAGCAACACGAACTTGCCCCGACGGTAGGCGATGCTCGCGTGGATGCGGGATACCAGATTCGCATCCACCACCAGGTCGCAGGCAGCATGCCGCCCCATAAGCACGCCCCGGGTGTCGGACAGGATGGTAAGCTGTCGTTCCTTGTACTTAAGGTAAATCCGCGAGGTGGTCGGCGCCTGAAGATCGGCGCGCGTCAGAATACTGGTGACATCCTCATGTTCCCATAGCACTTCGTAAACTGAGATTTCTCGCCGGTCACCCTTCAAAGTGATGATATCGTAAAGCCGGGTCAACGCCGCGGTCTCTGCGATAGGTCGTCCACCGTGTTTTGCGTGGTGATGATCTGACCCGGCTTGGCAATGGTGGTCATGACCGCGGCGAGGTTGGCGGCGTCGCCGTGCACATCGTTATTATCCACAAATGCCGCACCTTTATGCAGACCGATATGCACCGCAAGTGCCACGTCCTCGAAAGGCTGCGCCATGACTTCCTGCATGCCGCACGCCGCGTGTACCGCATCGTCGGATCGCTCGTCGCCTATGGTCTTGACGACAACGCCTGTGTGCCTGTCACTGACCGCGGCCATCGCGCTCAAACACCGGGACAAGACGTCGCGCGCGCGCGCATCGCCATAGCGTGCGTAGACACCGGTGCTGTCGGCCACGTCCGCGAACAGCACGGCGCATTCAACGTGTTTGTCCAAGGTCATGCTTGAGTACTTTACTGCGAACGTTCACCCGGCGGCAGGTAACGTTCAAACTCGGGTTTCGTGCGCGCGGCATCGAAGGCGTCGCGACCGGTGATGAGTTGCGCCTTCACCAATTTGTGCAGCGCGTTGTCCATGGACTGCATGCCCGCCGAGGCGCCGCTCTGCAAGATGTTTTCGATCTGATCGATGCGGCCGTCGCGAATCACGTTAGCGACCGCCGGCGTGTTGATCAGAATTTCAATTGCCGCAACCCGCCAGCGCCCGTCCGCGCGCCTGACAAGTTGCTGTGAAATGACGCTGCGCAGCGAGGTGGATAACATGGTTCGAATGTGTGGCTGCTTCTGCGCCGGAAACGTGTTGATGATGCGATCCACGGTACCGGCCGCGCTGTTGGTGTGCAAGGTGCCCATTACCAGTATACCGGTTTCCGCCGCCGTCACCGCCAGTCCCATGGTTTCCAGATCCCGCAGCTCACCGACCAGAATCACATCCGGATCCTGTCTTAACGCCGAGCGTAACGCACTTGCGAAACTGGCGGTATGCTGCCCGACTTCGCGCTGGCTGACCATGCACCGGCGGCGCTGGTGCATAAATTCGATGGGGTCTTCGATGGTCACGATATGCCCATCGCAGGTGCGGTTCACGGCGTCGATCATCGCCGCCAGGGTCGATGATTTGCCCGATCCGGTCTTGCCGGTTACCAGGATCAGGCCCTGCTTCTGCGTGCACAAACCCGCCAGCGACGCGGGTAATCCCATCTGTTCCAGCGAACTGACCGTGGCCGGGACAATACGAAACACCGCCCCCATGCCATACAGATGTTGAAAAACGTTGACTCTAAAGCGCGCGAGACCTTCTCACGTCAACGCGAAATCGGCGTCGTCGTACTCCGAAGTGGGCGCGGATCCTCGCCGGCATGATGCCGTACAGCAGCTCGCGCGTGGCCTGCGCTTCCAGACGGGTCTCGTCTATGGCGGCCAGTTCACCGAAACGGCGCATACGGGGCGGATCGCCCGCGATGAGATGCGGGTCCGACCCCTTCTCCGCGATCACGCGCTTGAGCATTTCATCCAGATTCGGCATGTCATCGACTCCATCGAAAAGCCAGGGGCAGGGTGCGGCCGGACCGCGACCATGGTTGCGAGCCTGACGCGGCCCCGAGCTACCCCGCCGCGGCCATGAGCAGCAAGGCCGGGTCGGTCACGAAGCGCTGAAACAGCTTCTTGTCCACGGCGTTCAGGTAGGCATCGTCCGGGTCCACCTCTTTGCGCTTTACTGCGTCCAGCAGCGCCTGATCCATGAGCTGCATGCCCTTGTCGCGGCCGGTGCGGATCTGGTTCAAAATCTGAAAGGTCTTGTCAGTCAGTATGAGGTTGCCGATCGCGTGCGTGTTGAGCATTATCTCGACGATGACCTTGCGGCTTCGCCCATCCGCGGTCTTCACCAGAATCTGGGTCAACACGGCATGCAGATTCTGGGAGAGGAATATTTTTCCCTGCTCACGCTGCTCGGCCGGCAACGCATCCAGAATCCGATCCAGCGATTTGGTCGCGGATGTCGTGTGCAAGGTCCCGAGGACAAGATGACCGGTTTCCGCCGCCAGCATTGCCATGCCAATGGTCTCCGGGTCGCGCATCTCGCCCACCAGAATCACATCCGGGTCTTCGCGCAGCGCGGCGCGCAGGCCGGCGGAAAAGCTTTTTACGTGTGTGCCCACCTCGCGCTGGATCACCTGCGACTGTTTGCTCGGATGAATGAACTCGATGGGATCTTCCAGGGTGATGATATTCATGCGTCGGGTGCTGTTGATGTGATCGATCAGCGCCGCGAGCGTGGTCGATTTGCCGGTGCCGGTCGAGCCGGTGACCAGCACCAGTCCCTGACGGTAATGCGCCAGCGACTGCACCACCGGCGGCAGCGCCAGCGCCGCGAACGGCGGAATTACAGTTGGTATGTATCGCAAGGTGGCGCCGACGCCTGAAGACTTGCGGTACAGGTTCACGCGAAACCGCCCGACGCCGTCCGCCATGTAGGAGAAGTCCAGATCTACGCCTTTTGTAAATCTTTCCTTCTGCGTGACAGTCAGAATCTCCTGTACATAGCTTTCGAGTTCAACCTGACCCAGCTCCCTGAACTTGATCGGCAGCAAATCCCCGTGCATCCGCAGCATCGGCGGCACGCCCACCGCCAGATGCACATCCGAACACCCTTGCTCATGGCCGAGTTTAAGAAACGCATCGATACGCGGCACGCCGGTTCCTTTAGGTTTCAAGCGCCGCGAGGCTGGACTTGAGCTCGCCCATGCTCTGAAAGCGCAACTCCGGGCTGGTTGCCATGCATTTCGATATCACCGCGCTCAAGGTCAGCGGCAACTGGGGATTGAGCTGCCTGGGCGTCTGCGCCCTGCCCTGCACGTGCTGATACATGACCGCCATGCTGTCGGCGCCGGTAAGGCGGGCGGCCGGTCATCATCTCGTAGAGAATAATGCCAAGGCTGTAGATGTCGGTGCGCGCGTCGATGGGTTTGCCGAGCACCTGCTCGGGGGCCATATAGGTCGGTGTACCGATCACCAGGCCGGTCTTGGTCAGCCGTGTTTCGGTATCGCGAACGGCCGCGGCAACGCCAAAGTCGACTATTTTGACCAGGCTCAAATCGTTGATAAGAATGTTGCTGGGCTTCAGATCGCGGTGCACTACATTGACGTGGTGGGCGGCTTCCATACCCGCACACACGTCCTGCATGATCTTCAGTCCGCGGTTCGTATCCATGGGCTTGCGCCCGAATATTTCCGCGCCCAGGGTGTGACTGGGGAAATATTCCATGGAAATGGCGGACGCATTGCCAAAGGTGATCATGTCGAAAATGCGGATGACGTTGCGATGCGTAATCCTGCGCGCGAACCTGAGTTCGTAGACGAAACGTTTGATCGAACTTTCATCGCTTGCCACCTGCGCGTTCAGAAACTTGAGAATGATCTCTTCCCTGATCATCAGGTCTTCCATTAGATACACGGCGCCGAACGCGCCCTTGCCGATGGGGCGGATGTATCGATAGCGTTCCGCCAGCACATCGCCCGGCTGAAGGTTCGCCATGTCCACGGTTTCCGGCCTGGCGAGACCCGCACCCCGCGACACGGTCTCGGGCATGACCAGGGCGCCGGCCGCGCTATCCGATTCGCCCGCGGCCCGCAGGCGGGTGGGGGTGATGGCGGTCACATAGCTTGCGCGGATGCGCGCCGAGATCTCGCCTGCCAGCTGGCGGAGTTCCACGCCGCCCGCGGCGGTGTGCTGCGTAATGGCGATCAGAATCACGTTGGCGCAAGGTTCGTCCACCAGCGACGCCAGCGCCTGCAGTGCCTCGCGCCGGACATTATCCGAACCGACTTTCAACTGTTCTATAACCGGCTCGACCGCCGCGTTCGAACCCAACTTGCCCAGTGCTCGGACCAGTACCAGGGTCAGCGCTTCTTCCTGGGCGGGTTTGTCCAGCATGCGGATGAGGGAGGGCACCGCCCGCTTGTTGCCTAGTGCTGCCAATGCGTCGACGGCGCGCTCCTGTACCCACCAGTCGGAATCGTCCAGCGAACCCAGCAGGTGATCGAACATGGCCGGGTCTTTGGTTGCGTTGACGATCTCGATGGCGGCGCGCCGTACGAATTCGTCTTCGTCCTTGATCAGCGTGACTACCGATTCCACTACCCGCGGCCCGCCGATCCTGCCCAGCGCATCGGCCGCACGGGTCCGGACCCACCAGTCGCTGTCCTTGATCGCCACCAGCAGATCCTTGATGGCGCCGGCCGTACCGATTTCGTTGATGACCTCGACTGCCGCCCGGCGCGCATGCTCGGATTCATCGCGCAGAGGCTCCAGCAGATGTTTCACGGTATCGGGGTGATTGAGCGACACCAGCACCTCGATCGCCTTGGTCTGAATCTTGATGTCCGGCTCTTTGAGCATCCGGCATACCTGCCGCACATCCACGCCGGCGCCGGTGCGCGCGAGGGCTTCTAGCGCCGCGAGCCGTACCGTTTTGTGGTTATCCTCAAGCAGCCGGTGTAACGCTTCCCGCGCGGCGGGCGTGGGGAAGCGCGAGAGTACGCCGGCCACGCGCGCGCGCATCCCGGGGTCCTGCGCATCCAGCCGGTTGATCAGCGCGGGCACCAGCTGCTCGTCGGCCGCTTCTTCGATGATTCGAAACAGGACCGTCTGATCCTGATAGTCGAGCTTGTAAGCGTAGCGAAGCAGGCTCTCCGCGTGCAGCGCGTGCTTGTGTGCCGACAGAATTTCCAGGATCGCGGGCTTTGAAACATTTGCATCGTCAAGCAGGGGCAGCAGTTTGGTGGCGTCGATGCCGCGCGCACCGGCAATCGCGCTCACGACGCCGGATACGACTCGCTCATCGCGCTCGGCCAGCGCGGGCAAACATAATGCAAGCGTATTTTTGTCGATCAGCCTGCGCAACAATTCAATCAGCAGTCCGGCTTCGTCGTGCTGTGCTGCGCCAAGCCGCGAGACAATCTTCGGAATCGCGGCGCGCGCGACCAACTCGAGTTTACCCAGCGTCTGTGCGCCGACGGCGCCGTCCAGCGTGCCGGCCGACATTACCTGGTTTATCAGCCGCTGCGCCCGTATGCCCTCGCAGATCGCCAGCATCCCGCGATGACGCTAAACGACCACGTCCCTGGCGGCGCTTGCATATACGATGTGCTCCTTGTTAACCAGGCAGAGCAGACCCGCTTCCAGGTGCAACCTGACGAAGCAGTCCGCAAGATTGTTAAGATAGTCGATCAGGCGCGGGCGCTCGGGAGGTAGAAATTCCCTGATAGAACCCGCGAGCATGACGCCGTCGGTCAACAGCAGGCGGCAGTCCAGGATCGTGAGCTCGGCCGGCTCAAGCGGTGGCTGCTCATCAAGATACTGCATCCGGATAATCCGGTGCTTGCGGTAGAACCGCAACTCATCGGACGAATCGGTTTTAAACACCAGAAATGGCTCCGGCTCATTGAGAATGTCTTCCGGGCGCTCCTGTCCCGTGTGTCGGCTGGTTTCCAGATTCACGAATATCGATCCAGACACACACTGCTCCGGGTAAACCCATAGTTCGGCGCGCTGAATCGCCTTCGGTATTCGCAGTGTGTCCTAGTTCATTGGTTCGCGTTCCGATTTGGCGGCTCTGGACAATTAGCTTTAAGACCTGCGCCGCTTTATTTTCAAGTAATCCGGGCGCTTTAACTGACGAGCGGTTATTTTAGCGTGGCCTTGTACGCATTATGTCCGTGGCTACCACGGTGGCGTATGAATGGTAGAAAAAAGCCGCTCAAAAGAACATCGCCAGGACGTGCATGGCCACCAGAGCATAAAGACCGGCGACAATATCGTCCAGCATGATGCCGGCGCCACCGCCCATGCGCCGATCGATGAGACTCACGGGCCACGGTTTTGCAATATCGAACAGGCGAAACACGACGAATCCTGCGAGCATCCAGCCCCAGCCGGGGGGCGCCGTCAGCATGGTGATGAGATAGCCGACGATCTCGTCCCAGACGATGCCGCTGTGGTCGTGTACGCCAAGCGCCACCGAAGCTCGACCGCAAATCCACGTGCCCACCGCCAGCATGACCACCAGCACCGCCAGATAAAGCGATAACGACAACGGTTGGAGGAGCGTATATACCGGCAGCGCCACGAGCGTCCCCGCCGTGCCGGGCGCATATGGGATCAGGCCGGCGCCAGCGCCGAACGCCAGGCAATGGAACGGATCGGACAGTACCGCGCGCGCGGTGAATGGCGCGGGTTTATTCATGGGCTGGCAAAATGGTCGTAACCGGTGGAGACTGAGAGCGGCCACGCCACGCCACCCAGGGTGTAACGCAGACCCACAGTAGGTTCAACGACGCCGATCCGCGTAATCTCACAGTGCGCGCCGGCAAACAGGATCGTCAGTTCGCCCGCGCGCACGGGCGGGACGGTAAACAGCAGCTCGTAATCGTCACCGACGCTCACAACGGCGGGCCATTCGACTTGACCCGCGTAAACATCACGGGCGGCAGCCGACAACGGGATCGATCTCAAATCCAGGGCCGCGCCCACCCCGCTGGCGGATAATATCCGGTCAAGATCACGCGCCAGACCATCCGACACATCGATGGCGGCGCTGGCGACAGTCCTCAACCGGAGACCCGCATCCACCCGCGGCGAGGGTGTGTTCAAGCGCGCCAGACACCATTCCAGACTGGCAGCGTTCAACACGCGCGTCTTGCGAACCGCCGCAAGGCCCAGCCCGGCATCGCCGATGGTGCCGGTCACAAAAATCAGATCGCCGGCGCGCGCGCCATCACGACGCAGACTCTCGCCGCGCGGAACGAAACCCATAATCTGGATGGTGATACTCAATGGGCCACGGGTGAGATCGCCGCCGATCAGCTCAACTCGATAACGATCCGCAAGCCCGAACAATCCGGCGCTGAAAGCCGCCAGCCAGTTCTCATCGACATCGGGCAAGGTTAACGCCAGGGTCGCCCATGCGGGCTCGGCGCCCATCGCGGCCAGGTCGCTCAAATTGACCGCCAGCGCCTTGTGGCCAATCGCGCCGGGGGGCGTAGCGTGCGGGAAATGCACACCTTCGATCAACGTGTCTACACTGACCACGATATCGTGCCCGGCCTCTAGGCGGACAATTGCGCCGTCGTCACCAATACCCAGCACCACGTCGGCGCGGCGCGGCGCGGACATGAAGTATCGCTGAATAAGTTCGGCTTCGCTAAGCACGCGCCAGCGGTTCACTGGCGGGCGCAAACCGCCGCGTCGGTGCGTACCGATGCTTAAGCGGCGACAGAGACATTCAGCGCCTGAGCGGCCGCAGTCGCGGAGCCAGTTTGTCCAGCACGCCATTCACGAATTTGTGCCCCTGTTCCGCGCCGAATTTTTTTGTCAGTTCGACCGCTTCGTTGATAATCACTTTGAACGGTACATCCGGGCGCTGCAACAGCTCGATACACGCGCAGCGCAGGATGGCGCGCTCCACCGGGTCCACGTGTTCCATCCGCCACACCATGTGTTCAGCCAGCGCCGCGTCCAGCTCGCCGGCGCGATCCACCACGCCATAAAGCAGGGCCTGCCAGTACTCGCAGTCGGCTTTGACGAAATCCGGATTTTCCCGAAATTGTCGCTCGATTTCGTCCGCCGGCTGCCCGGTCATCTGCCACTGATATACCGCCTGCATGGCCAGCCGGCGCGACCAGCGGCGCCCGGCGGCCAGACGGCGAATTGCGAGTTCAACCACGCAGTTTGCGCAACAGACTGACCATCTCCAGCGCTGCTCCGGCGGCATCCGCGCCCTTGTTGCCCGCTTTCGCACCGGCGCGCTCGATGGCCTGTTCCACCGTGTCGGTGGTCAACACGCCGAACGCAATCGGCAAATCCGCATCCAGCGCGATCCGTGACAGACCACGCGCGCATTCCCCCGCCACATATTGGAAATGCGCCGTGGCGCCGCGGATGACGCAGCCCAGCGCGATCAGCGCATCGTAATTACCTGAATGGGCCATGCGCCTGACCACCAGCGGCAACTCGAATGCGCCCGGCGCGCGCACGATCTCTATGCGCGTTTCGTCCACACCGTGCTGCTTCAGGGTGGCCACCGCTCCTGCCGTCAAATGCTCGACGATATAACTGTTGAAGCGCGTTACGGCAATGCCGAACCTGGCGTCGCTCGCTGACATATCGCCTTCGATCGTATGAATAGTATTGGTAATCATGTTTTACGTGAACCTGGCTCGCGGGGTTTTTAATCCGGGATGGTTTCCAGTATCTCAAGGTCGAAGCCGCCCAGCCCATGATAACGCTTGGGCGCACCGAGTAACCGCATTTGTCTGACGCCGAGATCCGCGAGTATCTGCGAACCCAGCCCCAAAGTGCGATGATCCTCAACATGGTCAGGACGGTCGTCATCCTCGACCGCCGTTGCCTCGCTCAGGCGCTGGATCTGCCGGACGATATCGCCGGCCGGTGCGGGATTTCTCAGCAGCACCGCCACCCCGCGCCCCTCCTCGGCGATACGCCGCATCGCCGCCTGCATGGGCCAGTGGCAGCGTGAAGTGGTTGCCGCCAGGACATCGCAAAGCGTGTTCTCGATATGCACTCGCACCAGCACCGGCTGCCGCGATGCGATCTCGCCCTTGACCAACGCGAGATGCACGCCGCGACCGATGACGTCCTCGTAGGCGACCAACCTGAAGTCGCCGAAGCGCGTGGCAATGGTGCTCTCGGCCACCCTCCGCACGGTTTTCTCGTGTTCGAGCCGGTAGCGGATCAGGTCTTCGATAGTTCCGACGCGGAGCTGATGCCGCGCGCCGAATTTTTCCAGATCGGTACGGCGCGCCATGGAACCGTCTTCGTTGAGAATCTCCACGATCACCGCCGCGGGCTCCAGATCCGCCAGGCGCGCGAAATCGCAGCCGGCCTCGGTATGCCCGGCCCGGTTCAGTACACCACCCGGCTGCGCCATGATCGGAAAGATGTGACCCGGTTGCCTGAGGTCGGCCGGCGTCGCGTTAGGCGCGACCGCAGTGCGGATAGTGTGCGCGCGATCGTACGCCGAGATGCCGGTAGTCACGCCTTCGCTGGCCTCGATCGACAGGGTGAAATTGGTGCTGCGCTGTTCGCTCTCGTTGCCGACCATCAGCGGCAGGTTCAACTGCCGGCAACGCTCGCGGGTCAGGGTCAAACACACCAGCCCGCGCCCGTGGTGGGTCATGAAGTTGATGTCCTGCGGCCGCACCATGCTGGCCGCCATCAGCAGGTCGCCCTCGTTTTCGCGCGCCTCGTCGTCCACGATGATGACCATCTTGCCTGCGCGGAGGTCATCGATGATGTCGGGAATTGAATCGAATTGCATGGTTGTTACCTGCATACGATCGCGCGGTCAGCGAGCGGGTCTGGAGTCAACCTGAGCCGCACCCTCGCCAAGTTGCAATCGCTCCAGATAGCGCGCGATAAGGTCGACCTCCAGGTTCACGAGCGTACCTTCAGCGCATGTCTTGAGCGTCGTCACCTCGAGCGTATGCGGGATAATGTTCACGCTGAATTCAGCGCCATGCACCTCGTTGACCGTGAGGCTTACACCGTCGATGGCGATCGATCCTTTGACCGCGATATAGCGCGCCAGCGATGCCGGCGCCGCAAACCACAGGCGCAGGCAAGCGCCCACCGTAGATCGCTCGAGGACTTCCCCTACGCCATCCACGTGGCCGCTTACCAGGTGCCCTCCCAGCGGGTCACCCATCTTCAGCGAGGTTTCAATATTGACCGTGTCACCCTGTCGGAGGCGCCCGAGCGTGGTCCGCGCCAGGGTCTCGGTCGACACGTCCATGCCGAGCACATTATCCGCAAGCTCGGTGACCGTCAGGCAAACACCGCTGACCGCGACGCTGTCGCCGCGCGCGACGTCCCGAGTGGCGCATTGCATACGAAGCCTCGTATCTTCTGGCCGGCGCTCCACGTCCAGCACCGATGCCGTGCCCTGTACGATTCCGGTAAACATGAGCGTTTTAAGCGTTTGCCGCTGGCGTCAGGGTCAGACGCAGATCATCGCCAATGATGCGGGTGTCGTTAATTACCAGGGGCAACCGGTCGCGCATGCGTTTTATATCCGGCAGATGCGCAAGACCTCGCGCCGCATCGCCCATGAGCATCGGCGCCATGTAGACGATCAATTCATCCACCAGATTCCCGCGCAGCAACGCTCCGGCCAGGGTCGGTCCCGCCTCGACCTGCACCTCGTTGATCTCGCGTCGGGCGAGTTCGCGCATGACGGCTTCAAGGTCCAGGCCATTGTCATTCGAGGGGACCGTTATCAATTCAACATTGTTGCGCTGCATGGCGCGCAGTTTACCTTCTATTTCAAGCGTTGCATCCGGTCCGATAACCAGACACCGCCCCGGCAAAGTAAAAACACGCGCTTGTGGATCAATATTCAGATTGCTGCTCAGGACAACGCGCAATGGCGGCGCGGGCGGCGGGTCGCGATGACAGCCGTGGCCGGTGCTGTCGTCAGCAAAATCCTCAGTCCCAAGCCGCAAGTTCAGCCTGGGGTTGTCCGCGCGCAGGGTGCCTCCGCCGCTCAGAATCGCGCAGCTTCGCGCGCGTAAGTATTGAACGTCGCGGCGCGCGGCGTCACCGCTGATCCAGCGGCTCTCGCCGCTCGCCATCGCGGTGCGACCGTCCAGGCTCATCGCCGATTTGACTCTGACCCAGGGCCGGCCACGCCGCATGCGGCTGTGGAAACCGCGATTGAGCCGCCGCGCCTCGGAAGCCATGACGCCGCAATCGGTCAAGATCCCCGCCGCCTGCAGTGCGATAAGGCCCTGCCCGGCTACGCACGGATTCGGATCCGGCATCGCGGCCACGACTCGTTCGATACCCGCATCGATCAGCGCCTGCACGCAGGGCGGCGTGCGCCCGTGGTGACAACAGGGTTCCATGCTGACGTACGCCGTGGCGCCTGCGGCGGCGCTGCCGGCCTGTTGCAGTGCGTTGATTTCGGCATGCGCCTGCCCGGTTCGTGCGTGAAACCCCTCACCGACGATGCGGCCCTCGTTGACCACCACGCAGCCGACTCTGGGGTTGGGACGCGCGCTATAAAGGCCACGTTGCGCGAGCTGCAGGGCGCGCGCCATGAAGTGATGATCGAGCGACGTGGTCAATGCGGAATCGTTAACGCGAATGGTTGGCGCATCCAGAATTTTCCGGCCCTCAGTCGAGTGTGTCGTCGTTCAGCAGCGGTATCTGGCTCTTCTGCATTTCTGGGGTGAGTTCCCGCTCCAGCCCCTCAATGATCTCGCGAAAGGCCTGCACATCCTCGAAGCTGCGGTACACCGACGCGAAGCGCACATAGGCGACCTGGTCCAGCCCGCGCAACTCTTCCATCACCCATTCGCCGAGCAGGCGGCTGGCCACTTCGCGCTCGCCCGCGCCCAGCATGCGACGCTTGACGCGGTTGGCCAGCGCCTCGATATCATCCGTTTCCACCGAGCGCTTCTCGAAAGCGTGCAACAAACCGCCGCGCAGTTTTGCATCGTTGAAAGGTTCCCGGCGCCCGTCACGCTTGACGACCCTGGGTAGACTGAGTTCCGCGCTCTCGAACGTCGTGAAACGTTCCGCGCAAGACAGGCACTCTCGCCGCCGCCGCACCTGATCGCCATCGCCGGCCAGGCGCGAGTCGATGACTTTCGTGTCCTGCTCATCGCAAAAAGGGCAGCGCATCGTTTATTACGCGAGCAAACGCCGGGTCTGGCGTCGCCGCGACGCCAGACCCGGACTAGACGAATTATCAATGACGAGGCGCTCCGACAACGCGATAGTGACGGGCTGAGAAGAAGCCAGGTCAGCCAACATGCATCGAATCGGGCGCGGTGCCTCGCGCGCGCTCCGGTGGCCGCGGCGACGCAAACAGCGAAACTATGTCAGCTTTGTTTGTAGACCGGAAACTTCTTGCACAATTCGAGCACCTGCTTCTTCACACGTTTAACGGTGTCTTCGTTGTCGACGTCGTCGAGCACGTCGCACATCCAGTCCGTCAGGGTCCGGGCTTCCTGCTCCTTGAACCCGCGCGTGGTGATCGCCGGCGAACCGATGCGGATGCCGCTGGTCACCATGGGCTTTTGCGGATCGTTAGGCACCGCGTTCATGTTGACCGTGATGTACGCTCGTCCCAGGGTCTCGGCGGCCGCCTTGCCGGTGATGTCCTTGTCGACCAGATCGACCAGGAACAGATGATCGTCGGTGCCGCCGGAGACGATGTTGTAGCCGCGCTCCTTGAACTGATCGGCCATCGTGCGCGCGTTCTCGAGCACCTGCTGCTGGTAGACCTTGAACTCGGGCTGCAACGCTTCCAGGAAAGCCACCGCCTTGCCGGCGATGACGTGCATCAGCGGACCGCCCTGAGTGCCGGGAAACACCATCGACTGGAATTTCTTTTCCAGCTCTGGATTCGATTTGGCGACGATAATGCCGCCGCGCGGTCCGCGCAGGGTCTTGTGCGTGGTCGAAGTGCATACATCCGCGATCGGCACCGGGCTTGGATAAACACCGGCCGCGACCAGCCCCGCCACGTGCGCCATGTCCACCACCAGATACGCTTCGACATCGTCCGCGATCTTGCGCATGCGCTTCCAGTCCACCACGCGCGAATACGCGGAGAAGCCGCCGATCAACATCTTCGGCTTGTGCTCTTTTGCCAGTTGCTCCATGTCGTCGTAGTCGATCTCGCCGGTGTCGGGATTCAGACCGTACTGCACGGCGTTGAAGAGCTTGCCGGAAAAATTCACTTTGGCGCCATGCGTTAAATGGCCACCGTGGGCGAGGCTCATGCCGAGGATAGTATCGCCGGGCTTCAGCAACGCGAGATAAACCGCTGCGTTGGCCTGCGAACCGGAGTGCGGTTGCACGTTGGCGTAATCCGCGCCAAACAGCTTCTTCACGCGATCGATGGCGAGCTGTTCGACAATGTCCACATACTCGCAGCCGCCGTAATAGCGCTTGCCGGGATAGCCTTCGGCGTATTTGTTGGTGAGCACCGTACCCTGCGCTTCCAGTACGCGCGGGCTGGTGTAGTTTTCAGAAGCGATCAGTTCGATGTGTTCTTCCTGGCGCCGGTTTTCGGACTCGATGGCTTGCATAAGCTCCTTGTCGAAATCCGCGATATTCATCTGGGTGGAAAACATGGTATGACTCCCGATATGAGCGTTGCGTGATGCAAATATTGAGTATAACGGTTTGCGGGGCCGACGGGCGGTCGCCGCGGGTCCTTAAAGCAGTGGATGAGAGGGCCTAAGGCTTCATTTATTTGCGTCTCCTTTCTTCTTATTCCCCGGCATCGTTATTTAACCAGCTTTGCGACCACCGCGGTCCAGCCACTGGCGATGTTTTCCAGATTGTACCCGCCGCCGCCCATCGCCAGCAGCCGCCCCTCGCAATGCTGGTCGGCAAATGCGCGCAAGCGCGTAGCCGCGTGCGAATACGAGGCCGCGCTATATGCCATGGCCGTGATCGGATCACCGGCGATGCTGTCGGCACCGCATTGCAGCAGAATGAATTCCGGCCGCTGCGCGTTTAGAAACTGCTCAACTTTTTCCCAGGCCGACATGAACAGGTGGTCGCCGGCGCCGGGCGGCATGGGGATGTTCAGCTTGGTGCCGGAAGCCTCGCCTGTGCCGGTTTCGGCAGTATGGCCCGTGCCTGGATACAAAGTGCGGCCATCCTGATGTATGTCAGCAATTATCACGCCCGGGTCGCCTTCGAACGCATAGAAAACGCCGTCGCCGTGATGCGCGTCGATGTCCACATACGCCACTTTGCCCAAGCCACATTCGCGGCGTAGATATTCGAGCGCCACACCGCAGTCGTTGAATACACAGAAGCCGGCCGCCATGTCGCGCGCGGCATGATGCAGCCCGGCGATAGGCACAAACGCTCGGCGGCATTGGCCCTTCATAATGCGGCGCGTGGCGTCCAGGGTGGTGCCGACCACGGTGGCGGCGGCCTCGAACACACCGCGAAATGCCGGCGTATCGCCGTAATCCAGATAGCCTTGTCCGTACTTCGACTGCGCCTGCACGCGGCGCACGTAATTTGGCGTGTGAAAGGATTCGAGTTGTGCTACGTCGGCGCTTACAGGCGCCTCGATCCGGCAGCGCGGGGCGAGCCCCTTCGCCTCGAACGCCTGCTTGAACGCGGTGTAGCGCTTTGGGCTGAATGGGTGTTCGCTGCCAAAACCGTACGCGGCCAGCGCATCGCCTAAATAAACAGAGGTTTCAGCGGTCATGGGTTGTTACGTGAGTCGTAATTATTCGATAAATAATCAGGGTCGATAAATAATCAGGCATCCTCGATAATAAACCCTGTTGAAAGCAAACCTCAAACCTTTCTCGGATTCGAATGGCTCAATACATCTACACCATGAACGGCGTCGGCAAGGTCGTGCCGCCCAAAAAGGAAATACTAAGCAATATTTCGCTCAACTTTTTCCCCAGCGCCAAGATCGGCGTACTGGGTTATAACGGCGCGGGCAAGTCCACCCTGCTGCGGATCATGGCCGGTGTTGACAAGGATTTTATCGGCGAGGCGCGCCCGCAGCCGGGCATCAGAATCGGTTATCTGCCACAGGAGCCGCAACTCAATCCGGACAAGGACGTGCGTGGCAACGTCGAGGAAGGTGTGGGCGGCATGCTAGGCCTTTTATCCGAGTTCAATAAGGTGAGCGAGGCTTTTGGCGATGAGAATGCCGATTTCGATGCGTTGCTGGCACGCCAGGGCGAGTTACAGGACCGAATCGAAGCCGCCGGCGGCTGGGATCTGGAGCGCAAGCTTGAAGTCGCCGCCGACGCGCTGCGCCTGCCGCCCTGGGACACCGACGTCAGGACGCTTTCAGGCGGCGAGCGCCGGAGGGTGGCGCTGTGCCGCCTGTTGTTATCGCAGCCCGACATGCTGGTGTTAGACGAGCCCACCAACCATCTGGACGCGGAATCCGTTGCGTGGCTGGAGCGTTTCTTACAGGAATTCGCCGGCACGGTCGTGGCCGTAACCCACGACCGCTATTTTCTGGACAACGTCGCGGGCTGGATTCTGGAGCTGGATCGCGGCCGCGGCATTCCCTGGGAAGGCAATTATTCTTCCTGGCTGGAGCAGAAAGACAAGCGTCTGGCGGTGGAAGAAAAACAGGAAGCCGGGCGGCGCAAGTCAATCGCCGCCGAGCTGGAATGGACGCGCGCCAATCCCAAGGGGCGGCAAGCCAAGAGCAAGGCGCGCCTCAAGCGCTTCGAGGAATTATCCAGCCAGGAATATCAGCAGCGCGCCGAGACCAACGAGATCTACATTCCACCCGGCGCAAGGCTGGGCGACGTGGTGATCGAGGCCGACCACATCGCCAAGCGCTTCGACGGCAGAATCCTGTTCGAGGATTTGAGCTTCAACCTGCCGCGCGGCGGCATCGTCGGCGTGATCGGCGCGAACGGCAGCGGCAAGACCACGTTGTTTCGCATCCTGGTCGGGCGCGAGCAGCCAGAGGCCGGTTCGATCAAGCGCGGCGAGAGTGTCGAGATCGCCTATGTGGATCAATCGCGCGACTCGCTGGAGGGCACGAAAACCGTGTGGGAGGAGCTATCGGACGGTCAGGACATTATCACGATCGGCAAGTTTACGGTGCCGTCGCGCGCCTATGTCGGGCGCTTCAACTTCAAGGGCGCGGATCAGCAGAAACGAGTCGCCGACCTTTCCGGCGGCGAGCGCAATCGTCTTCATCTTGCCAAGGTTTTGAAGGCCGGCGGCAATCTGTTGCTGCTGGACGAGCCGACCAACGACCTGGACGTCGAGACCTTGCGCGCACTCGAAGAAGCCCTGCTGGAATTCCCGGGCAGCGCGGTGGTGATATCCCATGACCGCTGGTTTCTCGATCGCATCGCCACGCACATTCTCGCCTTCGAGGGCGACAGCCAGGTCACGTGGTTCGAAGGCAATTACAGCGAGTACGAGCAGGATCGCAAACGCCGGGCGGGCGCGGCTGCGGACCAGCCGCACCGGATTAAATACAAGCGGCTGGCTTAAGCGGGAGATCTAAAAAGGCGTTAGCTCCCAATGAGCATACCTTACGAGCCAGACTTTACGATCTTGCTTGACCTCTTCGTCTCTTTGGTCGATTCCCAAGCGGACAAGCCAATTGATGATGGTCAAGCCTGGCAAAATGATTCTCAGGTGCTTTCCCTCAAGTTGCATCGCCATCTCTTTTCCATGAGGTCGCTTGCCAAAGGCGCAACTTATACGCAGGGAGTATCGCCCCAATTCATAGACCACTCCTCGATAAAGGTACTGGCAAGGGCTGCGCTCGAAACGTACCTTGTGTTTTCTTACATTTATAGAGATACAGATTTGGTGTCAGCTATATTTCGTCACAAATGCTGGCAACTCGGTGGATTGATGGATCGTCAGAAACTACATACAACCACAAAAGATGGGGCGCGTATTCAGCAGGAGGAACGGCAGCAGATCAAGAGGCTGCGATCAGAGCTAGAGCAGCAAGAGGAGTTCCAAGCGCTTCCGCTGAAGCATCAGAATAAACTGCTTAAGGGTGAATGGCGCATGGAACAGTCATGGGCAGATCTCGGGGTCGCCGCAGGCTTTCACGAGAAGTACTTTCGCAACATCTACAACTATCTGTGCGGGTATTCACATTCCAGCTTCATCAGCATTCTTCAGGTAGGTCAAGCAAGAACCATCGAGGATCAAGCAATGCTGGCCAAAGCCATTATGGGTATCGGTGTTGTGATCATGGCCCATTTTTCAGCAGCATACGTTCATCTGCTTGCATCCGCAGCGCAGGTGTTAAGTCAGAATGAAAAGGCAGCACATATTGCAGAGCAATGGCGATTCAGTGCAGATGATATGGTTACTTTGTATAGGAGCTAACCAGTGGTTCAAGTCGACCGCTACGCCGCCCGTTGGGCGGCTCCGCGGAAGCCGTAAAAGCCTAATTCAACCCCTACCCAGGTCGCCTCGAAGCAGGCGTTAGGCTATCGAAATCCGCGCAATTGATCGAATGAGTTTATATTGCCCCCGGCCTCACAGTAAAAATAAAATGGAAGAATTTGCTCCCATTATCTCCCGCCTAGAAACACTTTTAGCGCGCGCAGAAAAGTTGCTACCCGCGGATCGCGGCGAGCCGGACTGGAGCGCGCTGGCCTTTCGCTGGCGCAAGCCTGGGTTTCTACAAGCGGTCAAACATCCGCATCGGATTGAGCTGGACGATCTGCTCAACGTCGATACGCAGAAGGCGAAGCTGATCCAGAACACACGCCAGTTCGTGGCCGGCCACGCCGCCAACAACGCGCTCTTGTCCGGTTCGCGGGGAACGGGTAAGTCATCGCTGGTGAAGGCGTTGCTGAACTTGTTTGCGGACGAAGGTCTCCGTCTGATCGAGGTGGAACGCCAAGATCTGATCGACTTGCCCGATATTGCCGATCCGCTTTACGAACGGCCCGAGCGCTTTATCCTGTTCACAGACGATCTGTCGTTCGAGGCCAACGAGCCCAGTTACAAGGCGCTGAAGGCGATGCTGGACGGCTCCATCGCCGTCGCGCCGGACAATGTTCTGATCTACGCCACCTCCAACCGCCGGCACCTTATGCCGGAATTCCAGCGTGAAAATCTCGAAGCCGGTTACGTGGAAGGCGAAATCCATCACGGTGAAGCGGTGGAGGAAAAAATCTCGCTGTCGGAACGCTTCGGTCTGTGGGTTTCGTTTCACCCGTTTAACCAGGAACAGTATTTGTGCGCTGTCCGTCACTGGCTGGAACGTCTTGATGCACCTGCGCGCGATATCGACTCGATGCGTGGCGATGCGCTACGCTGGGCCCTGCAACGAGGCTCCCGCAGTGGGCGCGTGGCGTATCAGTTCGCGCGCGACTGGGCGGGACGGCACGCGTCAGCAACACCGTAATTATTGAATCTTGCATACTTGCTTAGCAGAGATGTCATCCCTTCACTTCGTTCAGGGCAGGCTCTGAGCAACGCGAAGGATCTCGAAGTGAAGCATCTGCTTTTTACGCTGCAAAACGCCAGATTCTTCGGCCTTAGGCCTCAGAATGACAGATCGCTGAGTGTTAACCATTTTTGCAAGCGTCGATATTCCGTTGTCACGCCGGTGATGCGTACCGGATTGACTCGATACCTCGCCTTATGTGCTGAAGCGTGTCGTAATTTTAACCTCGCCCTGCAAGGTCCGATGCACGGGACACTTCTCGGCGATCTCCAGTAGTTTCGCGCGCTGCATATCGCTCAGATCGCCCTGTACTTTGATGACCCGCTCGATAACATCGATGCGACCTTCTCTGGTCTCGCAGTCGGCGCAGTCTTGCGCGTGAATTTTCGTATGGCGAAGGCGCACCTCGACATGCTGCAGCGCAAGCTGCTTGCGTTCAGCGTACATGCGTATCGTCATGGCGGTGCACGAACCGAGGCTCGCCAGCAATAAATCATAAGGCGACGGGCCATGGTCATCGCCGCCCAACGCGCGCGGCTCGTCCGCATTCAGGGTATGGCGTCCCACGCGAATTCGCAGTGCGTAGCGTCCGATACTGGTTTCGGACACGATTACCGCGCCGCTCGTGTCGGCTTCTGCCGAAGCGCCTTGGCGTGCACGTGGATGAATGAATCGAGTTGTCCAGGCGGCGATCGTCTCGGCGACGAAGTCGGCATCTTCAGCCCGCGTCAGCAAGTGATCGGCGCCGTCGAGCACCACGAAACTTTTGGGATACGCGGCGAACGCAAAGAGGCGTTCCGCGTGCGTAATGCCGACCACATCGTCTTCGGGGCTGTGGAATACGAGCAGGGTTTTGCCGAGACCGGCGATCGCCTTTTCCATATCGAACTGCCCGATGTCATCAAGGAACTGCTTGCTGATCCGGAATAAACGACCCGCGATATCCACCTCGGCTTCGTGCTCGCGTTCGATGTCTTTGACCCGTTGCTCAAAATGATGAATGACGTGCGACGGGTCGCTCGGCGCCGCGATCGTCACAATCACACGCGCTTCTCGTATCCGCGCCGCGGCGGCGATGACCGCGGCGCCGCATTCGATGTTCGCGATGTTCGAGGAAAAACTGGTCGCGGCGAAGTCCCCGTCGCTGTCGCCCAGACCCGTAAAATCGAAGCGCAGAGAGGCCACACCGCGCCTCGCCAGGGCGCGGCTGACCCGCGTGGCGGCGATGTAGTCTTTCGAGCAGGTAAATCAGTGCGCGAACAGAGCGTTGGCGAGCGGCTCTGAATCAGGGCATTCCAGCCGTCCCGTCAGCCGATGGCCGAGCGAAGCCTCAAACGCAACTTTTTGGGTATGGAATCCGGACACCAGATGACGAGACCGGCGCGGCTGCTAATGCGGCCTATGTTCGCGCCTAAAGCCGCGGAATGATCTTGCGCAGAAACAGCGCGGCGATACGGCGATGGCCCAGATTGTTGGGATGGAACCCGTCGAGGTCGCTGGTAACCGCGTCGCCGGGGGTGATGTCGCCGAACAGATTCACCACTGGCGCGCGAAACACGGCCGCCTGAGCATGGATGATGCGGTTAAACGTGGCCACGCGCGCAGGCGTCACTCTCGGGTTTGGTTCATCGACGAAGCGCGGCAACCTGTTTAGCTTTACCAGGTTCGCGACGAGAATCGCCGCACTCGTGTTCGCGCGCAGCTGCGACAGAATGGACCGCAGAGATGTCCGGAACTCTGCGGCCGTGACGCCCTGAATGATGTCGTTGGCGCCGGTCCACAAGGTGATCAGATCGGCATCCTGCTGGCCGAGCAGGAACACCTCGACGGCATCCTTGATGTCAGGCGCGGTGGCGCCGGGAATTCCGAGATTGTAGAGCGCCACCGGCTGCCCGCGAACAGCCAATACATCCGCGACCTTGTACACGTAGCCTTCGGTCAACGGGATCGCGCCGATGCCCGCAGCATCGCTGGCGCCGAACGCCACGTAATCCAGCGAGCCCGAATTGCCGTCGCGGTTGGCGAGCGCCGTCCAGCCCAGCGCCGGCGTCAGCGATATCAGCAGTCCGAGTGCAAGTGCGTAGATTCGGTTCATTGATTCAATTCCGTATTGTTAGCGTGCTCAGACGAATTTAACCCAGCCACGTACGCGCGTTTCGAAACAGCCGCAGCCAGGGGCTATCTTCGCCCCAGCAATTCGGATGCCACGAGAGCTGTATGGTGCGGAACCCGCGCTCCGGGTGCGGCATCATGATGGTGAACCGGCCGTCGGCCGTCGTCAGACCGGCGATGCCGAGCGGCGAGCCGTTGGGATTCTGCGGATAACGTGTCGTAGCCTGCGACTGGTGATCGACGTAGCGCAAGGTCACCAGGCCCGAGGCAAGCACGTCGTGCGGGTCCTGATCGTGAAACTCCGCGCGGCCCTCGCCGTGCGCGACCGCGATCGGCAGCACCGCGCCGTGCATGCCGTCCAACAGTATTGACGGCGAAGACGAAACCTCGATCAGGCTCACGCGCGCCTCGAACTGCTCGGATTCGTTACGCACGAAGCGCGGCCAGTGCGCGGTGCCGGGTATGAGTTCGCCAAGTTTAGAAAACATCTGACAGCCGTTACACACGCCCAGCCCGAAGGTGTCGTCGCGCGCGAAGAATGCCTCGAACTGGTCGCGCAGCACGGCATTGAACAGGATCGATCTGGCCCAGCCTCCGCCGGCGCCCAATACGTCGCCGTAAGAAAATCCGCCGCCGGCCACGATGCCTTTGAAATCGTCCAGCAACGCGCGACCGGCCAGGAGATCGGTCATATGTACGTCCACCGCCGCGAAACCCGCGCGATCGAACGCCGCCGCCATTTCCACCTGGCCGTTAACGCCTTGTTCGCGCAGGATGGCGATGCGTGGTCGCACTCCCGTTGCGATCAGCGGTGCGGCGGTGTCTTCACCGGCATCGAATGTGACCCGAACCACGCGACGCGGATCCGCGTCGTCGGTCAGGGCCTCGAACTCCTGCGCCGCACAGTCCGGATAATCGCGCAACGCCTGCATGCGATAGCTGGTCTCCGCCCAGCGTTTATGCAGATCGGATCTCGATCGATCGATGAGGGTCTTGTCCCGCGCGCGAATCACGATTCGATCGTCTTGATTAAGCACGCCCAATACGTGACTGCAATCGCTTAAACCTGCATTATTCAGTACTTCAAGCACTCGCGGCGTATCCGCACGCCGCGCCTGCACCACCGCGCCGAGTTCCTCGCTGAACAGCGCGGCTGAAGAATCGTCGCCCAGGCACCCGATGTCGATGTCGAGACCTGAGTGACCCGCGAACGCCATCTCGCATAAGGTCACGAACAGCCCGCCATCGGAACGATCGTGATACGCGAGCAGCAGATGCTCGCGATTCAGCGCCTGGATCGCGGCAAAGAAAGATTTGATCTCTTCCGGGTCGTCCACGTCCGGCGCGCTATCGCCGACTTGTCCGAAAACCTGCGCGAGAGCCGAACCACCGAGCCGGTTTCTGCCCTGCCCCAGATCGATGAGCAGCAGTTCGGTTTCTCCGCAGTCGGTACGCAGTTGCGGCGTCAACGTGACGCGCACGTCACTGACCGGCGCAAACGCCGACACGATCAGCGACAGCGGTGCCGTGACCTCGCGCCCCTCGCCATCTTGCTGCCACTGCGTTTTCATGGACAGCGAATCCTTGCCTACCGGGATGGCGATACCCAATGCGGGACACAGTTCCAGACCCACCGCGCGAACGGTGTCGAACAGCGCGGCGTCGTCGCCAGGGTGTCCCGCTGCGGCCATCCAGTTGGCGGACAGGCGGACATCGCCGAGGCGCGCGATCGATGCCGCCGCGATGTTGGTGATGGCCTCGCCGACCGCCATGCGCCCGGACGCCACAGGATGGACCAGCGCGACCGGCGCGCGCTCACCCACGGCCATCGCCTGGCCCGCGTAGCCATAAAGGTCGGCGCAGGTCACGCCCACGTCTGCCACCGGCACCTGCCAAGGTCCGACCATTTGATCGCGCGCCACCAGCCCTCCGACAGTGCGGTCGCCGATGGTGATCAAAAAACTCTTGCTGGCGACCGCGGGCAAGCGCAACATGCGGTCGACCGCCTCGTTGATTCCGATTCCGCTGGCATCGAAGAAAGGTTGAGAAACGTTCGTGCGGCGCACATCGCGGTGCATTTTCGGCGGCTTGCCGAGCAGCATTTCCAACGGCAGGTCGATCGGCGTGTTGCCGAAATGGCGATCCTCCACGATCAGTTGCTTATCATCGGTGCTGTGCCCGACGACGGCGTACGGGCAACGTTCACGTTCGCATAACCGCTCGAAATCCGTGAGGCGCGGCGCGTCGATCGCCAGCACATATCGCTCCTGCGCCTCGTTGCACCAGATTTCCAGTGGCGACATGCCTGGCTCGACATTAGGTATCGCACGCAGGTCGATGCGCCCGCCGCGGCCCGTACCGGCAAGCAGTTCGGGAATCGCGTTGGAGAGCCCGCCCGCGCCGACATCGTGAATCGACAGAATGGGATTATCGGCCCCCTGCGCCACGCAACGGTCGATGACCTCCTGACAACGCCGTTGCATCTCCGGGTTGCCGCGCTGCACGGACGCGAAATCCAGCGATTCGTCACTGACGCCGCTGGCCATGCTGGACGCCGCGCCGCCGCCCAGACCGATCAACATGGCCGGCCCGCCCAGCACGACCACCGGCGCACCGCTCGGGGCGGCGCGCTTGTCGATGTGCGCGTCACGGATATGGCCTAAGCCGCCGGCCAGCATGATGGGTTTGTGATAACCACGAAGTTCGGCACCACGCGCGCCAATAACCTGCTGTTCAAGCGTGCGAAAATACCCCGCGATATTCGGCCGCCCGAACTCGTTATTGAACGCCGCCGCGCCGAGCGGGCCTTGCAGCATGATCTCCAGCGCCGCGGCGATGCGCGCAGGCTTGCCGTAATCACGCTCCCAGGGCTGCTCGAAGCCGGGAATGCGCAAGTTCGACACCGAAAACCCGCATAGACCGGCTACCGGCTTGCCGCCGATGCCGGTCGCCGCACCGTCGCGAATCTCGCCGCCCGCGCCGGTAGCCGCACCCGGAAACGGCGAGATGGCGGTGGGATGATTGTGCGTCTCGACTTTCATGACGATGTGCGCGTCTTCATCATATTTCGCGTACACCTGCGTACCGGACAAGGGCCAGAAACGTCGCGCGCGTGAACCTTCGATGACCGCCGCGTTATCGTGATAGGCGGATAACACACCGTCCGGCGCGCATCGGTAGGTGTTGCGGATCATGTCGAACAACGATGCGCCCTGCGGTTCGTTATCGATGCTCCATGTCGCGTTGAAAATCTTGTGCCGGCAGTGCTCGGAATTGGCCTGCGCGAACATCATGAGTTCCACGTCCGTGGGGGCACGCGCCATGGCGGCGTAATGAGTCGCCAGATACTCGATCTCGTCCTCCGACAAGGCCAGCCCCATTTGGCGGTTGGCCGCGGCCAGCGCGGCATTTGCGCCGTCGCCGAGTTCGATTGCCCGCAGGCGCGCCGGTTGTGCGTTGCTGAAAAGCTCGGCGGCAGCATCGATATTGTCGACGACCGATTGCGTCATGCGATCGTGGATCAGGGCGATTAGCCCGGCGCGAACCGGCACGTCCAAAGCATGATCGCTGGCGACGCGGTAGGCCACACCGCGCTCGATGCGCGTGATCGAATCAAGATTGCAACTGTGCGCGATGTCGGTGCCTTTGCTCGCCCAGGGCGAGATCGTTCCCGCTCTAGGAATGACCAGGAACAGATCCCCTGCCGCTTCGGCGTCCGCGTCAGGCGTCTCGATTAGCAACTTGTCGAGGATCGCGCGTTGCGAAAGGGCCAGCGGCTGTGCCGAAGCCACAAAATGCAGATGACGGGCGCGAACGTCCGTAATGCCGTCATTGATGCGCTGCAAAGCCGCCAGCAGCCGGCAACGGCGGAACTCGGAAAAGGCGCGGTTTCCGGGCAAAACAAGCATTGTATGGACAGGATGCGGCAAGGAAGCCAAAGAATAGCGAAATCTCGGTGTCGTCGCATCACGCGCGGCCAAGCTGCATGACAGCGAACTTCGCGCCCTATAAGATGTCCATGAATCGACACAACTGGGGGCGACCTGGCTTCGACGTGGGTTGCAAAGCCGGAGGTGCATGCCGAGGATACAGCTAACCTCGTTAAACTTGCTGTACAACCATAGTTGCCAACGACGACAACTACGCATTAGCTGCTTAAAAACCAGCTGTGCCGTTTGACTGCGACGTGCTTGTGCGTGGCTACTCAGACGTCATCGATCACAAGCTCGCGGTAAAGCTCGCCTGGGGCCGAACCGCCAAATAACACCATCAGGCTCGCCGCTCACCGCCCTGCCCGTCGGGAGGTGGCCGGTTAAGTTAAAGACCGGGCTAAGCATGTAGTACCAAACGTAGAGGACTTGCGGACGCGGGTTCGATTCCCGCCGCCTCCACCAAATAATCGTTTATAGGAATTTAATGTAGTCTATAAGCCAGTGTAAGAGCTGGCTTTTTTTATGCGCGTTAGTATAACAACGTCCACTGAAGTCCATTGACAGTTATACCCATATGGG
>Ga0136621_1000027_pt1 | contig 45035 bp, 43 predicted proteins | sample AntDryUQ445A2306_FD_104673 | JGI IMG/M metagenome (GOLD analysis project Ga0136621, IMG submission 104673) | Polar desert sand microbial communities from Dry Valleys, Antarctica - metaG UQ445A (23.06) | ecosystem: Environmental > Terrestrial > Soil > Desert | place: Antarctica: Dry Valley...
ACGAGATCGAGATTGGGAAAGCTCGTCGGCCTCGCGATCTCGCGGAGCGGCAGGCCGTCCAGGAGGTCGAAGGTCGACGTCCCGTTCGCCCGCTCGCCGAGCCCCGAGGTGGCATTCGCCTGCGGATCGAGATCGATCACGAGCGCCCGTTCGCCCGCCTCGCCGAGGCAGGCGGCGAGGTTGATCGCGGTGGTCGTCTTGCCGACCCCGCCCTTCTGGTTCGCGACTGCGTAGATCCTGGGCCCGATTGTCCGACAGTAGTCAGGCGAGCGGACGTTTTCGCGCCACGCCCGTGCGGCGCGGGAAGCCCGCCGGCGTCGGCCCCACCTTGCGCAGGACGATGAAACCTCGCGGCGCTCCGTCCAGGGAAGCGTTCAGGCGGGCGGCCGCCGTGTCCACCCGGACGAGCTCAGCGCTCGGGCCCGCCCACAGGATCGCCGCGCCGCCCTCGCGAACCAGGGGGAGGCACCATTCGGCCGCGACGACCGGTGGGGCGAGAGCGCGCGCAACCGCGACTCCGTACGCCTCGAGCGGTTGCTCCTCGGCGCGACCCCGGACGACGTGAACGTTCGGAAGGTCCCGAGCGGTCTGCTCGAGGAACGTCGCCTTTCGCCTGCTCGCTTCGAGCAACGTGACCTCGCGGGCCGGGAGGGCTACGGCGAGCGGAAGGCCGGGCGAGCCTCCGCCGGAACCCACGTCCACGATCGGGCCAGCGAAGCGCTGAACGAGACTCAGCCCGGCGAGGCTCTCCTCCACGTGCAGGCGCCACGCGTCGCCGGGGTCGGAAACGGCAGTCAGCCCTGGAACCGCGAGCAGCGCGTCAATCCAGCGGCGGAGCCGCTCGGCCTCGCCTGGAGACCAGTGCGGGGAACCGGTGACTTTGCCCAGCTACCCGCCGCCGTCGGCCGTGGGTCGAACGACGACGAAGCGATGCGGCTCATCGCCTTCGCTCACCGTCTGCACCCCTGGAACGTCCTGCAGGCATTGATGCACGATCTTCCGCTCGGCCGCGCTCATCGGCTCGAACTCGACGGGCAGCCTGCTCTCGAGCGCGCGCTGCGCGCTGCGTTGGGCGAATTGCTCGAGCGAGACCTGGCGGCGACCGCGATAGCCCGCTGCGTCGACCACCACCTGCTTGTGCGGCTCCACCTCCGCCTGGAAGCGGTGCGCGATCGTGTTCACGAGGTGCTGGATCGCGTCGATCGTCTGCCCGTGCCGGCCGATCAGCACGCCGAGGTCTCCGCCCAAGCACGAGGCGACCAGTCTGTCGTCGTGCTCGGTGATCCCGATGAGCGTGCTCACGCCGAGGGAACTCGTGATCCGCTCGAGCAGCTCCCGGACGAGCGCCGCAAGCGGCGACTCGTCGTGCTGCTCGCTGCTCTCCGCGCTCGCCTCGCGAGCTTCGGCGGGCGGTGAGCCTGCCGTTGCGACGACGCGCGCCGGCGAGTAGCCGATGCCGAGTAGCCCGCGCTCGCCCTCGGAGACGACCTGAAAGCGCACAAGGCTCTTGTCGAGCCGCGGACTTCGCAGCTCGAGCTCTCGGAGGGCTTGCCACTTGGCCTCGCCGACCGTCTCGCCGGTCGCCTCGACGCGGAGCTCGCCCTCCAGGCTCACCGCTTGGCCTTCTTCTTCCGCTTGACGCGCCGCGGGGGCGGGGAAGGACCCGTCTTTGCCGGCCCGCCGGCGGCAGCGCGGTCGCCGTCTGCGGAAACCGCCTGCTCGCGCGGGGGAGTGCGGGACGAGCGCTTCGGAGGAGTGGCTGCCTGAGTCTTTACGCGCAGGCCGCGCGTGATCAGCCCCTGACCGACAGTCCAGAGATTCGTGGTCATCCAGTACAGGACGAGACCGGCCGGGAAGTTGATGACGAAGAAGAGGAAGGCGAGCGGCAGGAGGAGCAGCAGGATCCGCTGCCGGTTGTCCGCCATCGGCATCAGCCAGGTGGACGCCATCTGGCTGACGACGTAGACGGCGAGCAGCAGGTACCCGGACCAGTGCTCCCCGGCGTTCTGCGCGACGTCCGGGACGATGCCGAGCCAGGACAGGCTGCCCGAGGGTCGCTCGTCGGCGAAGTTGCGCAGCACGAAGAAGAGCGCGAAGAAGATCGGGGCCTGGGCGAGAAGCGGCAGGCAGGAGGAGGCCGGGTTGATCCGGTTCTCCTTGTAGAAGCGCATCATCTCCTCGTTCATGCGCTGCCTGTCACCCTTGAACTTGCGCTGGATCTCCTTCATCTGCGGAGCGTGCGCCTGCAGGCGCTGCATCGAGTGGATCTGCCGAACGGTCAGCGGCACGAGCAGCATCCGCACGATGATCGTAAGCGCGACGATCGCCCATGCCCAGGGGAGGCCGATGGTCGAGTGCAGCCAGTCGAGGACGCCGCGGAGCAGGTCTTCGATCGGCCCCAGAACGCTTGCGAGGATCACGCGAACAGCCTCTGATCCTCGACCTTGTCGACGCCGCCCTTGCTCCAGGGGTTGCAACGCAGCAGGCGCCAGAGCGCAAGCGCCGACCCGCGCAGGAAGCCGTGGTCGCGGAGCGCGTCGAGCGCGTAGCGCGAGCAGGAAGGGTGGTACTTGCACGAGGCCGGTAGGAGCGGGCTCACGAGCAGGCGGTAGAGGCGGAGGAGGGCGATCGCGACGTGCTTCACGTGCCGGCCTTCTGCAGCACCTCGCGCACGCGATCGGTGAGCCACGGGAACCCTCTGCTCTCGGCCGCCTCGGCGAGCCCGGGGCGTGCGACGAGCACGTAGTCCTTCCCGAGCGGAACCTCCGGCAGGCAACCCCGCCATGCTTCGCGCAGCTGGCGCTTGATCCGGTTCCGCACGACGGCGCCCCCCGTGCTCTTGGGGACGGCGAGTCCCAGCCGCGGCTCTTCGCCTTCGAGCTCCCGCCCGAACCAGTGCAGCGTCAGAAAGCGCGTCGAGACGGAGCGACCGTGACGATAGACGGCGTCGAAGTCCCGCGAGCGGGAAAGGCGGTGCCGGCGCTGCATGCCCGAAAGCGCTCTACGCGGTGAGCCGCTTGCGACCACGACCTCGGCGGCGCTTCAGAATGGCACGCCCGGCCTTCGTCGCCATTCGGGCACGAAAGCCGTGCTTGCGCTTCCGCCGGCGCACGTTGGGCTGATAGGTCCGCTTCACAGGGTCGTCAGTTCTCGGGAAAAAGTGGGCTGCCGAGGCAGCGAGCGGTCAGTATAGATGAGGCCGAGCGAGAGCCTTTTTGTCCACAGGTCGGCCAAATGCGGAACCGCTGCTAGCGGGCGGGTCGGCCAGGCCGAGCCAGCCGAGGTGCTCGGGTTGTCCACACCTGTGGAGCGTTCTGTGGAGACGGTGAACAGCCTGCAAAAGAGGTCTTTTGCAGCGCGTTCACGGTCCCGACGAGCGACGTTGTGGCCCGGTCGAGACGCTGCTATGCTCGCCGCTTCCTTTGCCTGTGAAGAGCGATGCCGGAGCCGTAGAGCCAGCCCTCGAGCTAACTGCGGAGACGCTCTGGAACGAGGTCGCAGCCCGGCTGCGGGGAGCGCTGAACGAGAACACCTTCCAGACGTGGTTTGCCGACGCCGAGGGCCGCGAGCTCTCCGACGATACGTTCGTCATCAGCGTCCCCAACGACTTCACCCGTGAGTGGATCGAGGGTCACTTCCACGGGTTGATCCGCGCCGCCGTCCGGGACACCACGGGCCAGAAGCGGCGGATCCACATCGCCGTTCAGGAGCCGGGGGCGATCCAGGCAGCGGAGGTCGTCGAGCGGCCGACCAGGGGCTCCACCGCGGCCGAGAGCAGCGGTATGAACCCGAAGTACAGCTTCGACCTCTTCGTGATCGGCTCCTCCAACCGTTTCGCCCACGCTGCAGCGCTCGCGGTCGCAGAGGCGCCGGCCCAGGCGTACAACCCGCTTTTCATCTACGGAGGCACCGGTCTCGGTAAGACCCACCTCCTCCAGGCGATCGGCCACTACGTGCTCGAGCACTCCGGTGACCTCTCTGTTCGCTACGTCACGAGCGAGACGTTCATGAACGACTTCATCAACTCGCTCCGCGACAAGAGAATCGAGGGGTTCAAACACCGCTATCGCACGTACGACCTGCTGCTGATCGACGACGTCCAGTTCTTCGAGAACAAGGAGCGGATCCAGGAGGAGTTCTTCCACACCTTCAACAGCCTCTACGAAGCCGGGCGGCAGATCGTCATGTCATCCGACCGCGCGCCTCGTGAGATCTCGACTCTCGAAGAACGGCTGCGGTCGCGGTTCGAGTGGGGTCTGATCACCGACATCCAACCACCCGACCTCGAGACTCGGATCGCGATCCTCCGCAAGAAGGTGAAGGTTGACGGAACCCACATCCCCGACCCCCAAGTCTTGACGTTCATCGCGAGCCGGATTTCTACGAACATCCGCGAGCTTGAGGGCGCACTCACCCGTGTGGTTGCCTTCTCGTCGCTCACAGGGCGACCACTCACGAGCGAGCTCGCACAAGACGTACTCAAAGACGTCTTTCCCCAAGGTGACTCTGCGCAGGTCTCCATCAACCGGATCCAGGAGTTGGTCTCCGAGCGTTTCGGGCTCTCTTTGACTGAGCTCTGCAGCGACAGGCGTTCACAGAACATCGTCTATCCGCGGCAGGTCGCGATGTATCTCTCACGGGAGCTGACGGATTCCTCTCTACCGAAGATCGGCAAGGAGTTCGGCGGCCGCGATCACACGACGGTGATTCACGCCACATCCAAGATCGCGCGGTTGATTCGTGAGGACCGCTCGGTTTGGAACCTCGTCCAAGAACTCACAGCCCGTATCAAACAAGTTCGCTAAAACTGTGGGTACCGCCCTTCTCCTCTCCGAGCCTGTGGAACTCCCTGATTTATCCCCACCGCCGCCACACAGGTTCATCCGCCTTGGGGAGCCAAAAAAACCTGTTGTCCCCGTCATTCACACTCTCTATGACTACAACGAAGGATGTATTGAATGAATTCAACAGAAGCAGTTGTTGGGGCAGAGTTGAGGATTCGCTGCTCTCGTGATGCCCTGGCGGACCGTTTGAGTATCGTCTCGCGCGCCGTCTCGTCGCGAACTGCCGTTCAGATCCTGGCTGGCGTGTCGCTCCAAGCCGAGGGGGACCGCGTGACACTCGCCGCCACCGATATGGAGTTGTCGCTGCGTTCGTCGTTGGAGGGCGACGTCGAGGTGCAAGGGTCGGTGGTGGTTCCGGGACGCTTGCTCGTGGAGTTGACGCGCCTCCTGCCTGAGAGTGAGGTTGTGCTCGAGCACCGGCCCGACGAGCACGTGGCACGGATTACGTGCGGTTCGGCGACATACGCGCTCAACACCTACAACACGGAGGATTTCCCTCGTCTCCCCGATGTTGAGCTCGTAGACCGGTTCGCGGTTGACCGCGAAGCTCTTCTCGAGACCGTCTCGCGTGTCGGCCGCTCGGCCTCGCGCGATGAGTCGCGCCCTGTTCTCACGGGTATTCTGGTTCGCTTCGAGGCTGGGAAGCTCGTGATGGCGGCCACCGACTCCTACCGGCTCTCGGTGAAGGAGACGGCCCTTGATGCGAACGTTCCCGAGTTGGAGGCGATCGTGCCAGCGAGGGCTCTCGGTGAGCTCACGCGGATTGCTCAAGGGGCGGCCGAGGTCGAGATCGGCGTCCACGAGAATCACGTCGTCTTTGCGGTGAACGACGTGCTGCTCACGACCCGCAGGATCGACGGCCAGTTCCCCAACTACCGCCAGCTTCTGCCGGAGACGTTCGAGCACGAGCTGGCACTCCCTCGAGCAGAGCTACTGGATGTCGTACGGCGAATGGCCTTGTTGGCGCAGCGGAACTCTCCGCTTAGACTGCGCTTTGCCGAGGGTGAGTTGACTGTCTCGGCGCAGACGCAGGACGTGGGCGAGGCGCGAGAGTCCTTGCCGATAGCGTTCAGCGGCGAGCCACTGGAGATCGGCTTCAACGCGGACTTCTTGCGTGACGGGATCGAGTCGGTTGAGGAGGACGAGTTGCGCTTCCGGCTCATCAGCGCGTTGCGACCGGGACTGATCCGTTCCGAGAGCGGCGATTTCTCGTATCTGATCATGCCCATCAGGCTGGCGGGCTGATCGTTCGTTCGGTAGCTCTTCGAGACTTCCGCTCCTACGAGAAGCTCGAGCTCGGCCTCGAGCCGGGGCTGGTGCTCGTGGTGGGGTCGAACGGGGTGGGGAAGACGAACCTGCTCGAGGCGATTCATGTCGGAGGCCAGGGCTTCTCCCCACGAACGCGGTCGGACACCGAGCTGATCCGCTTCGGAGCGACCGCGACGCGAGTGGCGCTCCGCGGTGAACGGGCTGGCGCGGCGGTTGAGATCGAGCTCACGCTCCGCCTGGGGGAGGGAAAGCGCGCGAAATTGAACGGCGCCCCGTTGAGGGCAGCCGAGCAGCTACGCGCGCGGCTCGACGTGCTGGTTTTCACACCCGACCGGCTCGTCGTCGTTAAGGGTGGCCCCGCGGTACGGCGTGCATACTTCGACCGCACCCTGGGCCGCCTGACGCCGGGCCGGGCGGGTGTCCCGCTCGAGTACGGCGCTGCTCTCGCCCAGCGGAATGCCGCACTCCGCCGCGTGGCGGCGGGCCTCTCAGCGCGACCCTCGGTCGCGCCCTGGACGGAGCGCGTGGCCACGCTCGGCGCGCAGCTTGTCGAGGCGCGGCGCGGCGTGGTCTCGGCGCTCGCCCAGCCGCTCACGGAACTGGCAGCCGAGCTCGGCCTACCCGGCCTGCGCCTCGAATACGGGGCCGAGCCACCCACCCTCGATGCGCTCGAGGGAAGGCTCGAGCGCGATCTCGATCGGGGCGCCACGAGCCTCGGGCCGCACCTGGACGACGTGGCCGTCCTGGCGGGATCCCGCGACCTGCGCAGCTTTGGTTCTCAGGGCGAGCAGCGGCTCGCCGTCCTCTCGCTCATCCTCGCAGAGGCGGAGCTGCTGCGGCAGCGCCACTCCTCCCCACCGCTACTCCTCTTGGACGACGTCCTCTCGGAGCTCGACACGGACCGGCGCCGCCGGCTTGCAGAGCGTATTTCGAACCAGGGGCAGGCGATGGTCACCGCGACGAGCCGCAGCGTGCTCCCGCTCGCGCCGGCGCAGGTGGTCGAGATCGAGGCGCTCAGGACGCGAGGCGGGTAGGCTCGAGCCGGTGCTAGAGCGCATCGAACAGGTTGTCCGCGCCGAGGGCGAGCGCTTCGGCCCGATCGGGCAGATGGCGGACATCCTTGCGGCGTGGCCCGGTGCGGTTGGGCCTGCAGTCGCCCGCAATGCCTGGCCCGCGCGTCTGGCCCGGGACGGCATGCTCCACGTCACCACGAGCTCCTCGACCTGGGCTTTCGAGCTCGGCATGGCCGAGGCCATGATCCGGGAGCGCCTGGTGGAGGCGCTGGGCGAGTCCGTGCCGAAGGGATTCAAGTTCGCGCCGGGGCACGTTCCGGACGCCCCGGAAGAGGACGATTCGGCGAGTCGGGCGAGGCCTGTCGACCCCTCGGATCTGGAGCGGGCCGAAGCCGAGCGCATCACCGCTCCGATCGCGGACGCCGAGCTTCGCGCGAGAGTCATCAGAGCGGTCGCAGCGGGTCTTGCCCGCGCCGCATCCGACCGCGCGCTCTGATACACTGATCCTAGCCCGCAAACGGGCTGTTTGCAGGGCTTTTTTCATGGCTGAAGCAACCTATACCGCTAAGGACATCACCGTTCTCGAGGGCCTCGAGCCTGTCCGTCTCCGTCCCGGAATGTACATCGGGTCGACCGGCGCGAGAGGGCTTCACCACCTGATCTACGAGGTGGTCGACAACTCGGTCGACGAGGCGCTCGCGGGCCGAAACGAGCGCGTCGAGGTGACCCTCCACCCGGACGACTCGGTGACCGTGCGCGACTACGGCTCGGGCATTCCGGTCGACGTGATGTCGGAGCAAGGGCTGCCCGCGCTTACCGTCGTCCTCACGAAGCTCCACGCCGGCGGGAAGTTCGGCGGGCAAGGCTACAAGGTCTCCGGCGGTCTCCACGGTGTCGGTGTCTCGGTCGTGAACGCACTCTCGGAATACCTCATTGCGGAGGTACGACGAGACGGCAGGATCTACCGGCAGGAGTTCGCGCGCGGGGAGCCCACGACCGAGATGGAGATCGTCGGCGAGGCGGAGGACACCGGCACGACGATCAAGTTCCTGCCCGACCTGGAGATCTTCGAGGAGCTCGAATGGTCGACGGACACCCTCGTGCAACGGCTCCGGGAGACCGCCTTCCTGACGAGCGGTCTGCGGATCGTCCTGACCGACGAGCGCGCGGGCGGCGAGCAGGTGGAGTTCCACTACGAGGGAGGAATCCGCGACTTCGTCGCCCACGTCAACGAGGCCAAAGACCCTGTGCACAAGCACATCGTCTACTTCGAGGGCGCGACCGACGAGGGCCAGGTCGAGGTGGCGATGCAGTGGAACACGAAGTACGTCGAGTCGGTCTACACCTTCGCGAACAACATCAACACGCATGAAGGTGGCGCGCATCTGTCGGGCTTCAAGGCAGCGCTGACGCGCACGCTGAACGACTACGCGCGGCGTGAGGCGCTGCTGAAGGAGAAGGAGGACAATCTCGAGGGCGAGGACGTCCGCGAGGGGCTGGCAGCTGTGATCTCGGTCAAGCTGCAAGAGCCGCAGTTCGAGGGCCAGACGAAGACGAAGCTGGGGAACCCCTGGGTGCGGGGCTTCGTCGAGCAGACGGTGAATGCGAAGCTGGCGGAGTTTCTCGAGGAGAATAAAACCGATGCCCGCCAGATCGTCCAGAAGGCGATTTCGGCTGCACGCGCCCGCCAGGCCGCGCGCAAGGCGCGTGATCTCACCCGCCGCAAGGGCGCCTTCGGCGGGGGGATGGCGAAGAAGTTCGCCGACTGCCAACTGCGCGACCCCGACCTGACGGAGGTCTTCATCGTCGAAGGCGACTCCGCAGGCGGCTCAGCGAAGCAGGCCCGAGACAAGTCGAACCAGGCCATCCTGCCGCTCCGCGGCAAGATCATCAACTCGGAGAAGAACCGCATTCACAAGGTCCTGTCGAATGCGGAGATCCAGTCGCTCGTGCAGGTGATCGGCACGGGGATCGGCGACGAGTTCGACATCGCGAAGCTGCGGTACAACCGGATCATCGTGATGACGGACGCCGACGTCGACGGCGCCCACATCCGCACCCTCATCCTCACGTTCCTCTACCGGCACATGTCGGAGCTCTTCGACCGGGGGCACGTCTACATCGCCGTGCCCCCGCTCTATCTCGTGAAGCTCGGGAACCAGCAGAACTACCTCGAGAAGGACTCCCAGCTCGAGGACTTGCTCGTCCGCGAGCGCTTCCCCGCCCTGGATGTGCAGGACCGTGCGGGCACGCCGGTGAGGCTGACGGAGGCCCGGTTCGGCCGCTTCGAGCGCGCGCTGAACGAGTTCGAGGGCTGGTCGGCGCGGCTACGCGAGGATTTCGGCTCCGGGGTCGCCGACTTCGTGATCGCGCACGGCCTCGTCGAGACCGAGGCCGGCTCCCCGTCCGAGGCGGCGGCGGTGTTTTCACAGGCGCCCGCCAACGGCTACGCCTTCACGGTGCTCTCCCAGGACGAGGAAGCACTCGAGGTGAAGGTGGTCGAGACGGAGACGTCGACGGCGGTGAACATCACGGTGCCGGGTACGCTGCTTGCCTCGCCGATCTACGCGCACGTTCGCCGTGCGTATGGACGTCTGGCCGGTATCACGGGCGGACAGCCCCCGTTCTCACTTCGCCACGGCAAGCAGCATGCGGCCGCCAGGACCTTCGAGGAGCTCCGTGACCAGGCGTTCGCCCTCTCCAAGGAAGGGCTGCAGATCAGCCGTTTCAAGGGGCTCGGCGAGATGAACCACAACCAGCTGTGGGAGACGACGATGGACCCCGCTCACCGCCTGCTCATCCGGGTGGACGTCGAGGACGCGACCGCCGCCGACCTCTGGTTCTCGCGTCTGATGGGCGACGAGGTCGCCCCGCGCCGCGAGTTCATCGAGCAGAACGCGCGCGACGTGCGCGCCCTGGACGTGTAGAGCGAGCGCGGTGTCGGATCTCACCCCCGAGCCACTGGCTGCAGGCCGCGTCGAGACCCGCGAGCTCGACCAGGAGATGCGGTCGAGCTTCCTCGACTACGCGATGTCGGTCATCGTCAGCCGGGCGCTGCCCGACGTTCGCGACGGACTGAAGCCCGTCCACCGGCGCGTGCTCTTCGGGATGGCCGAGGCGGGCCTTCAGCCCGGACGTCCCTACGCGAAGTGCGCGCGCGTGGTAGGCGACGTGATGGGCAAGTACCACCCGCACGGCGACCAGGCGATCTACGACACCCTCGTCCGGCTCGCGCAGCCCTTCTCGATGCGCTACCCGCTGGTCGACGGGCAGGGGAACTTCGGCTCCCTCGACGGCGACTCGGCAGCGGCGATGCGCTACACCGAATGCCGGTTGTCCCGCATCGCGACCGAGATGCTGCGCGATCTCAGCGCGGACACGGTCGACTTCGTGCCCAACTACGACGAGTCTCGTCGCGTACCGGACGTGCTGCCGTCGCGCTTTCCGAACCTGCTCGTAAACGGCTCGGCCGGAATCGCCGTCGGAATGGCGACGAACATCCCTCCTCACAACCTGGGCGAGGTGATCGACGGGATCGTGGCGATGATCGACGAGCCCGGAGTCGACGTCGAGCGCCTCTCGCGCCACGTCAAAGGGCCGGATTTCCCGACAGGCGGCATCATCGTCGGCCGCTCGGGCATCGCGGATGCGTACCGTTCGGGCAGGGGGCGGATCGTTGTGCGAGCTCGCGCGCACATCGAGGAGCTGCGCGGCGGCAAGACGGCGATCATCGTCACCGAGCTTCCCTACGGGGTCCGGAAAGGCGGCGAGGGCGGCCTGATCGAGAAGGTCGCAGACCTCGTCGAAAGCAAGGTGCTGACCGAGATACCGCTCTCGGACGAGGCGCTCCAGGACCACAGCGACAAGACCGGCATGCGCATCTACATCGAGCTGAAGCGGGACGCCGTACCGCAGGTCGCGCTGAACAAGCTCTACAAGCACACGCCGCTCCAGACAAGCTTCGGCTACAACGCCGTGGCCCTCGTGGGCGGCGTTCCGCGGACCCTCTCGCTGCTCGAGCTCGTCAAGCACTACCTGGACTTCCAGCGCGAGGTCGTGACCCGCCGGTCGAAGTTCGAGCTGCGCAAAGCCGAGGAGCGGGCGCACGTGCTCCGCGGCTACCTGATCGCGCTCGACAACCTCGATGCCGTGATCGCGCTGATCCGGGGATCCTCGGACGCAGACGAGGCTCGCGCGGGCTTGATGCAGCGCTTCGAGCTGTCCGAGGTGCAAGCTCAGGCGATCCTCGACCTGCGCCTCCAGCGCCTTACGGGTCTCGCTCGGAAGGAGATCGAGGAAGAGTTCGGCGATCTGGAGGAGCGGATCGCTGAGCTGCGAGCGATTCTCGGAGACGAGGCCCGCATCGATGCGCTGATCCGCGAGGAGCTGCTCGAGATCAAGCACATCTACGGACGGACGGACGACCGCCGCACCGAGATCGTCGCCGCCGAGGGCGAGTTGCAGCTCGAGGACATGATCGCCGAGGAGGACATGGTGATCGCGATCACGCGCTCCGGCTACATCAAGCGGCTGCCGGTCACGGCGTACCGGGAGCAACGCCGCGGGGGGATCGGGGTGATGGGCATGGAGCTGAAGGATGAGGACTACATCGAGCATCTCTTCGTCGCCTCGACGCACGACTACCTGCTCTTCTTCACTTCCGTCGGGAAGGTGTACCGACTGAAGGTGCACGAGCTGCCGCTCGGCTCTCGCCAGTCGAAGGGCCGGGCGATCGTCAACCTCCTTCCCTTCTCGCAGGCTGAGCAGGTTCGAGCGGTGATCGCGACCAGGGACTTTGCGGAAGCCGAGCACCTCGTGCTGGCGACGAAGAGGGGCGTCGTGAAGAAGACGCGTTTCGCCGAGTACAACACTCCCCTTCGAGCGGACGGCATCATCGCGATCAAGCTGCGCTCTGACGACGAGCTCGTCGGGGTCCTCCATTCCTCCGGTGACAACGACGTCCTGCTCGTCTCGCGCGGCGGCCAGGCGATCCGGTTCCACGAGCGAGAGGCCCGGCCAATGGGCAGGGCGACCGAGGGCGTTCGGGGCATGAGGCTTCGCGGCGACGACGAGGTGATCGCGGCGGCAGTCGCGACGAACGACGCCGACCTGCTCGTCGTGACCGAGAACGGCTACGGGAAGCGGACGCGCATCGAGGAGTATCCCGTCAAGGGACGCGGCGGCCTGGGAGTGAAGACGGTCCAGCTCACCGAGGCTCGGGGCCAGCTGGCGGGCGCTCGGGTCGTTCGGGACGGCTATCAGGTGATGCTCATCTCGACGGGCGGAACAGTGATTCGCATGCCGGTCGAGGAGGTCAAGCGGCTTGGCCGCTCGACCCAGGGCGTCATCGTGATGCGCCTCCGCGGAGAGGAGCGGGTCTCGACGCTTGCCCCCGTTGTCGAGTCGGAGGACTCGGTAGAGGCGGTGCCGGAGCTCGACGGTGAGCCCCCTGCCCCGCTCGAAGCGCTCTAGGGGGCGGCGCGATGCGTCGTCGTCGGTCGCCCCGATATGCGAGGCGTCCGCCCCATGAACGCCCTGCGTCTTGGCCTCGCCCCACGTGTCGCGTGTCATCCACCGTGGCCGCTTTACGGACAGGCCCCTAGGCCCCCAGAGGGGCCGCGCGCAGTCTCCTCGCTGCCTCCTCCGGGGCGAGGGTGTTGACGTAGATGCCCGCACCGAGCTCGATGCCACCGAAGACGGTCAGGCGCGGGAGCAACTCGATGTGCCAGTGGCCGTTCGTGTGAATCCAGGCGTTCACGGGAATCGCACCCTCGATCGCGTGGAGGCGGCGAAGCCAGGAGGCAAGTGAGGAGAGGGCCTCGCCGAGGAGCTCACTCGCCAGCCCCTGCTCGTCGTGGGTGACCGGCGCGAGGAGAAGCTCGTAGGGAGCGCGGCCGGCGGGATGGGCGATCACGGCGAGCGGCCCGCGGCTCTCGAGCGTGTGTCTGCCGTCGCCGAGCTCGCGTGCGAGCAGTTCACAGACGGGGCAGGAACGGCGCTCCTCGGCGGTGACTGCGGGCGGCGGTGAGTCGAGCCACACGAGCTGTGAGTGCGTATGGGGCAGGCTTGCCCCCGCGGCGGCGCCCTCGTTCAGGAGGGCATGGACGTACGGAAAGCCCTCCCGACCGGCGGTCTGGCTGCGAGATCGCCATGCCTCTGCGACCAGTGAGAGCTCCCCGTCGGAGAGCTCGGCGAGCGAGCGGGCATGTCGTGGAGTGTGCACGACGACCTCGTGGTGCTCGAACGCGGGGTAGAGGTTCGGAACGACACGCACACTCCACGACCCGGCGGAGGGCGCGACGAGCCTGAGCGTCTCCGGAGGCGTCATGTGCTCCCGGCCGGCACAGAAGGGACACGTGTCTAGCTCGCTCCGTGGGGGCGGCTCCTGAGAGCTCCGGGGAGCTCCGGGACGGTGAGCGCGCCCCGGAGCGATGACCACGGTCCGGCCCGAGAGCGGGTCCGTGCGAAAGTCAGGCCGCAGGCCCGGCGTCCCCGGTGCTCGTGCGGCTCCCGATGAAGGGCCTGATCAAATCGACCGGGAAGATGATCGTCGAGGAGTTCGTGGCCCCGATCTCGAGGAGCGTCTGCAGGTAGCGAAGCTGCAAGGCAACAGGCGCCTCGGCCATCACGTTGGCAGCATCCTTGAGCCGCTCGGAGGCCTGGAACTCGCCCTCCGCGGCGATCACCTTTGCCCGCCGCTCGCGCTCGGCTTCTGCCTGGCGCGCCATCGCCCGCTGCATGCCGCCGGGGATCTCGACGTCCTTCACCTCGACGATCGACACCTTGATACCCCAGGGAGAGGTCGCCTCGTCGATGATCTCCTGGAGGATCGCGTTGATCTTGTCGCGCTCGGAGAGCAGCTCGTCGAGGAGGTGCTGCCCCAGCACCGAGCGCAGGGTCGTCTGCGCGATCTGAGAGGTCGCGACCATGAAGTTCTCGACCTGCACGATCGCCGCCTTCGGCTCGACGATGCGGAAATAGGCGACGGCGTTGACGCGCACGGGAACGTTGTCCTTGGTGATCACCTCCTGCGGAGGGATGTTGAGCGTGATCGTCCGCAGGTCGACCTTGACCATCCGGTCGATGACGGGGATCAGGACGAAGAGCCCAGGGCCCTTGGGCGGGTCGAGCAGGCGCCCCAGGCGGAAGACGACGCCGCGCTCGTACTCGCGGGCCACCTTGAGGGCGGCGAAGAGGAAGAGCAGGACGATGAGAACGACTGCAGCGACGATGATCAGTCCGGCCATTGAGCGGTCCTTTCGAGGGGTCGCGGGGCTGGGAGCATCCTACGCCGCCGGCCCGCCCGACTCGTCGGTCGGGCGCACGGCCAGCACGAGACCGTCCTCGACGTGCGCGACCTCGACCAACTCGCCGGCCTCCAGGGGGCGACCGGCAAGCGAGCGGGCGCGCCAAAGCTCGCCCTGCACCAGGACGAAGCCGCCACGCCGAACCGTGCCGCGATCTCCGACCAGCTGGTGAATTCCAACCGCGACCGGGCGGCGCCGCGCTTCCACGGCCTTCGTGAGCGCGAAGGTGAAGAAAAGCCCGACCGTTCCTGCGATCGCGAGCGCCACCTGGAGCGAGACTTGGTAGTTCTCGCCGGCAGGGTCGAAGAGAATCAGCGCCCCGAAGACGAACGTGATGGCGCCGGCGAGCGCGAGCGCACCGTGGCTGACGATGAAGAGCTCGGCGCCGAAGAAGCCGGCTGCGAGCAGCATCAAGAGGATCCCGGCCCAGCTGACCGGCAGCACCTGCAGACCGTAGAGCCCGAGGATCAGCGAGATGCCTCCCACCGCGCCCGGAAACACGAGTCCGGGGTTCCAGAGCTCGACGACGATTCCGAGCGTCCCGAGCGACATCAGGAGCACGATGATGTTGGGGTCGATGATCGTGTCGAGGATCCGCTTCCAGCCGGAGAGCTCGGCGCGCTCGACCTGGGCGCCCGCTGTCCGTAGCACGAGCCCGCGCGAAACTCTCGTCCCGTCGATCTTCCGGAGCAGGGCCGGAAGGCTAGGTGCGGTCACGTCGATCACGTTCTGGGCGAGTGCCTCATCCGCGGTGAGGTTCGCGGCGCGCCGCACCGCCGCGTCGGCCCAGCGGACATTTCGTCCGTGGCTCTTCGCGAGCGCGCGGAGCGAGGCGGCGGCATCGTTGATCGCCTTGCGACGGGCATCGCCGCCGATCTCCTCGCCGCCAGCGCCGATCGGGGTCGAGGAGCCGATGTTCGTCTCCGGAGCCATTGCGAGGACGTCGGCCGCCTGGCCGATCCAGACTCCTGCAGAGGCCGCACGCGCCCCCCGCGGGCTGACGTAGACGATGACCGGAATGCGCGATGCGAGCTCAGCCTGATAGATCTTTCGCATCGAGCTCAAGAGCCCCCCGGGAGTGTCCAGCAGAATGACGATGGCACTGAACCCCTCAGCATTCGCCCGCTCGATTGCGTCGGTGGCGAACGCCTGCGTGACCGGGTTGACGTCGTTCGCGAACTCGACCGCGAGAACCCTCGGCGGCGTTGCCGCCTCTGCGCTGGCGCCGACGAAGAGCCCGGCTGCCAGCGCTCCGACGGCAAGAAACCCCCGCAGAGAAAGCTTTTCCACGTCTACGGAGATGCTATCAAGGCAGGGTTTGGAGGCGCCCCGCAGAAGGCACGGGTCGTCCGCCTTCACGCGGCCGAAATGAAGTGCCTCAGCCTCGGACTCCTGCTCGTCCTGTGGGCCACCCCGGCCGCAGGCGCCGGGGTGACGCTCGTTAGCAGGGACGTCCCGCTCGGTAACGGGCGGCTCCTCTCGGGGGGCCCCACGCCTGCGTTCAACATGGTCGGATTGCACTGGCAGGGCGACGGCTCCGTCAGCTTCCGGACGCGAGCCGCCGATGGACCGTGGAGTCGCTGGCGCGCGGCCATGCCCGAGGCGGAAGACCAGCCCGACCGCCGCAGCGTCGAGAGTCGGACCCGCCGCGGGTGGCGGGTCGGCAACCCCTACTGGACCGGCGACGCCGACGGAATCCAGTACCGCTTGCGCGGCACCGTTAGGCGTTTGCGCGCGCAGTTCGTCAACAGCACGGCCACGGCCGTACCCTCCAGGCAGATCTCTCTCGCCGGCTCGCCTGGGCTCATCTCGCGCGTGGGATGGGATGCTGACGAGCGGATCCGGCGGGGACCGCCCCTCTACGCAAGCGCGGTGCGCGTCGCCGTCGTCCACCATACAGCCGGTGCGAACGGGTACAGCCGCGCGCAGTCGACGGCGATCGTGCGCGGGATCCAGGCGTACCACGTTAAGTCGAACGGCTGGAACGACATCGGCTACAACTTCCTCGTCGATCGCTTCGGCCAGGTCTTCGAGGGACGCTACGGCGGCGTCGAGCGCAACGTCGTCGGCGCTCATGCAGAGGGGTTCAACACGGGCTCGGTGGGCGTCGCCCTGATCGGTAACTACGCAGGCGCGGCTGTCTCGAGCGCCGCTCTGACCTCGCTCTCGAGGCTCCTCGCATGGCGCCTGGACGTCGCCCACGTGGACCCGCGCACCACCTTGACGTTCCTGTCGCGCGGCAACCCCCGCTACCCCGCGAGCGTGCCTGTCTTCCTGCGTGCGCTCTCCGGCCACCGGGACACCGGGTTCACCGACTGCCCCGGCAATCTGCTGTACGGAAGACTCGCGGAGATCGCCGGGATCGTCTCGGCGACCGGACTCCCGAAGCTGTACGCCCCCTCGGCACGAGGGACGGCAGGACAGCGAGTCCGCTTCACCGGGCGCCTTTCGACTGCGCTTCCCTGGACGGTGACGGTCACCGATGCGCTCGGCAAGCCCGTTGCCTCCGGCTCCGGCGTCTCCGCTCGCATCGACTGGACCTGGGATGCGACGAAGGTCGCGCGCAAGGTGTATCGGTACGCAATCGAGGCCGGGCCCAGCGTGAGGCCCGTCCGAGGAACGGTCGGAGAGCAGACGATCGTTTCCCCGCCGCCCCCCCCGACTGTCTCGACAGCGCTTCTCAGCGCGGTCTCGGCTTCGCCGACCACGGTGACCCCGAACGGCGATGGCACCACCGACACGACGACGGTCACCTACACGCTTGCAGCGCCTGCCCAGGTCACGGTGCACGTCGCGGACGAGGCCGGCCGCATCCTCTCCACCCTTTTCAGCGAGCGCCGGGACGGGGGCAAGCGCTCTTTTCGGTTCACGGCCGAGGCGATCCCGGACGGCATCTACAAGATCATGGTGAGCGCGACCGGGGACGACGGCCAGCAGCTCTCTGTCAGCGTGAGGGTGATTGTGAGCAGGGTGCTCCGGGGGTTCTCAGTCGCGCCTGCCGCCTTCTCGCCGAACAGCGACGGGAGGCGCGACGAGCTCGCCCTGACGTTCGAGCTGCTCGGGCCCGCGGAGGTGAAGCTGCGCGTCCTGAAAGCCGGCAAGTGGGCCGCGAGCCCGTTCACGGGAGCCCTCCCAGCGGGGCCCCAGAAGCTGCTCTGGGATGGGAGACGAGGTGCGGGGCGCCTGCTCGACGGCCGCTACACCGCGGCGATCACCGTCACCGACTCGCTCTCGAGCGTGACGCAAGAGCTTCCGTTCACCGCGGACACAATCGCCCCCAAGCTCGGCCGGATCGCGGGCACCGCGTGGCGGTTGCGAATCAGCGAGCCGGCCACGGTGACGATCGTCTCGGGCGGCCGGCGGATCACGCTCGACGTGAAGGCGGCCGGCGTCTTTCTCGTGCCCCGGCGGGGAGTCGCGTTGCGAGCTCGCGTCTACGCACGCGATGCTGCCGGCAACGCCGCGAAGCCGCTCTCCGTTCCCTAGTGTCGCCGCAGGCCCGAACTAGACTACGACGCATGCCCACGCTTCCGCTCGATCGCGAGGCAATCGAGGCGATCCTCCCGCACCGCGACCCCTTCCTGCTGATCGACGAGGTGCTGGAGCTGGAGCCCGGCGCGCGGGTCGTTGCTCGCAAGACGCCGCGAGCTGACGAGTGGTACTTCGCGGGTCACTTTCCAGGTCGGCCGGTGATGCCGGGCGTGCTGATCGTCGAGGCGATGGCCCAGACGGGCGCCGTTGCCGTTCTGAGCGAAGAGCGAAACCGGGGAAGGGTGGCGCTCTTCGCGGGTATCGACGGGGTGCGTTTCAAGCGGATCGTCCAGCCGGGCGACGAGATCGAGCTCGAATGTGTTCTGGGCCAGCGGCGCGGGCCGATCGGCCGAGGGAGGGCGACAGCCCGGGTCGCAGGCATGCTCATTGCGCGGGGCACCCTGACCTTCGCGGTGGAGACGTGATCGGAACCGCGCCGGCAAACGGCATGGGCAGGATCTCGATCACGGGCCTCGGCTGTCGCGTGCCGGACCGGATCGTCACGAACGACGAGCTCTCGGAGACGCTCGACACCTCGGACGAGTGGATCCTCGAGCGGACCGGAATCCGCGAGCGCAGAATTGCAAAGCCCGAAGAGGCGCTTTCCGACCTCTGTCTTCCTGCGTGTCACCAGGCGCTTGCGCAGGCCGGCGCGGCGGCCACGTCGATCGACCTGCTGATCGTCGCCACCGTGACGCCCGACATGGCGTTCCCCTCGACGGCCGCAATCCTGGCCGACGCGCTCGGTGCGCACGACGCGGCCGCATACGATCTCTCGGCGGGCTGCACCGGTTTCATGTATGCGTTGGCGCAGGCCTACGGGATGCTGGCCGGCGGCCTCGCGAAGCGCGCGCTCGTCGTGGGCGGCGACATCCTCTCGAGGATCCTCGACTGGAGCGACCGCGGTAGCGCGGTGCTGTTCGGTGACGGGGCGGGAGCAGTCGTACTCGATCGCGTCGACCGCGGCGGATTCGTCGGCTTCGAGCTGGGGGCCGACGGCGCGGGCGGGCGGCACCTGCTGCTCGCCGCAGGCGGATCGCGTCTCCCTGCGAGCGCCGAGACGGTCGCAGGGAAGCAGCACTTCGTCGAGATGAATGGGCGCGAGGTGTTCAAGTTCGCGACCCGCGTGCTCGTCTCGTCGGCGGAGAAGCTGCTGGCCGAATGTGGGCGGACAGTCGAGGAGGTGGACGTCTACGTTCCGCATCAGGCAAACGTGCGGATCATCGAGCACGCTGCGAAGAGACTTGGCATCCCCGACGATCGCATCGTGATTAATGTTGATCGTTATGGGAATACATCTTCAGGCTCGATTCCGCTCGCGCTCCATGACGCGGCTCGAGACGGCCGCCTTCGTGACGGCCGCCTGGTGCTGATGACGGGCATGGGCGCGGGATTGACCTGGGGCTCGAGCCTCATGCACTGGACCGAGGCGGAGTCGGCGGCGTGAGTCGGCGGCGTGTCTAAGGTCGCCTTCTGCTTCCCCGGCCAGGGCTCGCTCGAGGTCGGCATGGGCCGCGATGTCGCCAAGGCTGTGCCGGAGGCGATGGATATCTTCAGCGAAGCGAGCGAGGCCTGTGGTCTCGATCTCGTGAAGCTCTGCTTCGAGGCGCCGATGGAGGAGCTCGTGCAGACGGAGGTGCAGCAGCCCGCGCTCGTTGCCACGAGCCTGGCCATGCTCGCGGCGCTCAGGAAGCGCGGGCTTCGCGCGGACTACGTCGTCGGGCACTCCGTGGGCGAGTTCACCGCCCTCGCCGCCGTCTCGGCGATGAAGCTTGGCGAGACGATCACCCTCGTTCGCGAGCGTGGACTCGCAATGGCGGAGGCCGCCAGAGAGCGCCCCGGCTCGATGGCCGCGATTCTCGGTCTTCCCGACGAGGTCGTCGAGCGCCTCTGCCGGAGGATTCTGGGCGTTTGGCCGGCGAACTACAACTGTCCCGGGCAGATCGTCGTCTCAGGCGAGCACGATGCGGTCACCGAGTGCTGCGAGGAGGCAGAGCGCGAGGGCGCGAAGCGAACGGTCAAGCTTCGCGTCTCGGGCGCCTTCCACAGTCCGCTGGTGGCGCGTGCCGCCGATCGACTGAAGCCGGCGATCGAGCGCGTGCGCTTCCACGAGCCGGCGGTTCCGTTCATGTCGACCGTGACTGCCAAGATCGAGCCGGCGCACCACTTTGCGACCTTGCTCGTCGACCAGCTCACCGCTCCGGTGCGCTTCACGCAGGCCGCCACGGAGCTCGTCCGGAGCGGGGTCAAGACCTTCGTCGAGGTCGGGCCCGGAAACGTCCTCTCAGGCTTGGTGAAGCGGATTGATCGGAGCGCCAAGACCGTGGCGGTCAACAATCTCGCCGCTCTGGAGAAGCTCGAGGAGACCCTTTCCACTGCGTGATCCGCGAAGAATGCTTCGCGCTCCGCGCGAAGAGGGCTAGATGCCCCGCCTCGCTCGCGCTGAGGAGTTCTGGGCTCCGTGACCCCGCCGGGAGACTCGTTCTGCTCGCTCGACGGAAAGACCACGCTCGTAACGGGCGGCTCGCGCGGAATCGGGCGGGCGATCGCCCTCGAGCTTGCCCGCGCGGGCGCACGGATCACCCTTGGCTACCACAGAGGGCGTGAGGAGGCAGAGGCCGTTGCCGCCGAGGCAGGTGGCCGAGCCGTACAGGCTGACGTCTCCGATCCGGAGCAGGCTCGTCGGCTCGTCGAGGAGGCCGGCGACCTCGACATCCTCGTGAACAATGCCGGCTTGACGCGTGACGGCCTGATCGCGCGGATGGCGGACGACGACTGGCGGAGGGTGATCGACACGAACCTCGGGGGAACGTTCTTCACATGCCGGGCCGCTGCCCGGGGCATGATGCGCCGCCGGACCGGCTCGATCGTCAACGTCACCAGCATCGTCGCGCTGCACGGAAACGCCGGCCAGACCAACTACGCGGCCTCCAAGGCCGGCATCATCGGTTTGACGAAGTCGCTGGCGCGGGAGCTCGGCCCTCGCGGGGTGCGGGCGAACGCCGTTGCACCCGGCTACGTCAGGAGCCGGCTCACCGACGAGCTGTCGGACGGGTTGCGGCAGACGATGCTCGGCTCGACACCGCTCGGGCGGCTCGGCGAGCCCGACGACATCGCCGGGGCGGTGCGCTTTCTCTGTTCCGACGCGGCCGCGTTCATCACGGGCGAGGTACTGCTCGTGGACGGCGGCCTGGGAATGTAGGAGCGGTGGCGAGCGAAACCGGCAGAAGGCGCGTCGTGATCACCGGGATGGGCGCGGTCACCCCGCTGGGGAACGATGTTGAGACCACCTGGGAGCGGCTGCTAGCAGGCGAATCGACGGCGGCGCCGATCACCCAGTTCGACGCATCCGAGTATCCCGTGCACTTCGCGTGTGAGCTCCAGGATTTTGATCCGTCCGTCTGGATCGAGCGCAAGCAAGCCAGACGAATGGACCGCTTCGCGCAGATGATCCTCGCGGCCGCCCGACAGGCCGAGGCCGACTCGGGTCTCGACGTGGGTCGCGAAGGCGACCGCATCGGCGCTGCCATCGCCACCGGCATCGGAGGCCTCAAGTCCTTCCAGGATTGCTACGACACGCTCAGGGAGCGCGGCCCCGACCGCGTGAACCCGTTCTCGATTCCCGCAATCATCCCGAACATGGGTGCGGCCTGGGTCTCGATGCAGCTCGGAACGAGAGGGCCACTCAGCTCGCAGTGCACCGCCTGCGCAGCCTCGAATATGGCGATCGGCGAGAGCGCGGACGCGATCCGGCTCGGCCGGGCCGAAGTGATGTTCTGCGGTGGCACCGAAGCCCCGGTCACCCGCGTCGGGGTTGCCGGCTTCGGATCGATGCGGGCGCTGTCGCGGCGAAATGACGATCCAAGACGTGCCAGCCGCCCGTTCGACGCGCACCGGGACGGCTTCGTCATGGGCGAGGCGGGGGCGGTGCTCGTCCTGGAGGAGTTCGAGCATGCACACGCTCGCGGCGCCAAGATCTACGCGGAGCTTCTTGGCTACGGCGTCTCCTCCGACGCCACGCACATCACGGAGCCCGATCCCACGGGCGAGAATCCCGCCCGGGCGATGAAGATGGCGTTCGACGACGCGGGCATCGCGCCGTCCGAGATCGGCTATATCAACGCCCACGGTACGTCCACGCCACTCGGTGACGCGAGCGAGACGCGCGTGATCAAGCTCGCAGTCGGCGAGGACGTAGCGAGAACGATTCCGGTCTCCTCGACGAAGGGAGCGACAGGGCACTGTCTCGGGGCGGCCGGCGCGGTGGAGGCGATCTTCACGACACTCGCCGTCCATCGCGGCGTCCTGCCGCCGACGATCAACTACGAGACGCCCGATCCCGAGTGTGATCTCGACTACATCCCGAACGAGGCGAGGCCTGCCGACATCAGCGTCGGCGTCTCGAACTCGTTCGGCTTCGGGGGCCACAACGCCTCGATCGTCGTCCGGCGATTCGCCGGCTAGCCCGCCCCAACTTCCGTAACCCCGGGGTCGCGTTGAGCTCGCGGATCCGGGCTCTCTACGGCGATCTCATCCACTCGGCCCCGATCGGAGTGACGACCGCGACGACGAAGCTGGTCTCGTGACCGACCGGTGGGTGAGTTTTGACTGCTACGGCACCCTGATCGACTGGCGTCGCGGCATCCGGCGTGAGCTCGAGCGTCTGTTCGGGCCCCATGCCGCCCCGCACCTGCTCGAGCGATTTCACGAGCTCGAGCCCGAGCTCCAGAGGGAGACCTACCGGAGCTATCGCGACGTGCTTCGACTTGCGCTCGTCCGGCTTGCGGAGGAGCAGCGCCAAGAGCTCGTCAGCGGCGAGGCTTCCGCGCTCGCCGACTCGTTGCCGCGATGGCCCTCCTTTCCGGAGGTAGCAGCGGCTCTCGAGGAGGTTCACCGCCGCAACCGGCGGATCGCGATCCTCTCGAACTCCGACCGCGATCTCATCGCGGCCTCGCAGCGACAGCTCACCGTACCGTTCGACCTCGTCGTCGTCGCCGAGGACGTAGGCTCCTACAAGCCGGCACTCGGGCACTGGAAGCGCTTCTTCGCAGAGAGCGGAGCCGAGCGCCGCCAGGACGTTCACGTCGGAGCGAGCGAGTTTCACGACATTCGACCGGCGGTCGAGCTCGGACTCACGAGCGTCTGGGTCAACCGGCTGGGTGAGGCCGGCCAGGCCGAGCCGACGCGGGAGATCCGCGACCTGACCCCACTGCCGGAGATTCTCGAGGAGATCACGGGCACCTGAGTCCCTACGAGGGCGCCAGCGTGTCGGCCGATCGCCGGTGCGTCCTCTCGGTTCCGACTAGGCTTCGAGCGCATGTCGCGCCTGCGCGCCAAGTGCCCGGACTGCGGCACGTACACCGCGGTCGCTCTGGGGCCGGAGTACCAGTGTCACTCCTGTGGACGTCAGTACGGCGCAGGCCTCGTTCGCGTACCACGCGCCTGGGGTACGGGCGGCGAGGCAATGGCCGAGGCGGCGGACCTGCCGCTTCACTACCCAGAGACCGCCGTCGTCGAGGAGAGCTCGCTTAGCGAGCAGTCGCTCGCACTCGCCCTCGATCTCCCGGAGCGGCCGCTCGTCCTCGGCGGCTGCTGCTGTGCTCATATCGGGGCGGTCGAGGGGCTAGCGGCGCGAGGCGGTCGCCTGGGGCTCGTCTGGCTCGACGCGCACGGAGACCTGAACACTCCCGAGAGCTCGCCGAGCGGAAACGAGTGGGGGATGCCGCTGCGCATGCTGATCGACGCGGGCGCCGTACGCACAGAGGATGTCGCGCTCATCGGCGCCCGGAAGCTCGATCCGCCTGAGGAAGACTACGCTGCCTCACACGGGATTCAGATGGGTGAGGGTGCGATCGCCCGGGCGGTCGCAGGCGTCGACGGCGTGTACGTCGCTCTCGACTGCGACGCCCTCGACCCTGTCGAGATCACGCCCTTCATGCCCGAGCCGGACGGGATCCCGCTCGAGGACGCCGAGCGGATGCTCGATCACATTCGCCGTTCGACACAGGTGCTCGGAGCCGGGCTCTCCGGCCTGACGCCCGATGGGGCAAACGTAGGCCCCGTCTCGCGACTCTGTAACGCGCTGGGCCTGTAGCGGCTTGCGAGGACTTCCGCGAGCTGCCCTACTAGACTCACGGTCCATGGCCAGCCGGATAGACGTCTCGATCGAGCACAGTCACGCGCCCGAGCAGCCCGACTCGGCGAAGCCGCACCCCAACACCTGTCCCGGCTGTGGCTCTCATTACCGTGACGACGAGCTCGACGCACACCTCCGGGTCTGCCGCCAGTGCGGCCATCACTTTTCGGTTCGGGCCCGCGCTCGAGTCGGCCAGCTCGTCGACGAGGGGAGCTTCGTCGAAGAGGCCGCCGACCTCCGCTCTGACGACCCACTCGGGTTTTACGACCTGCGCCCGTACACGGAACGGCTTGCCGCAGCGGAGCTGGAAACCGGTCTCGGCGATGCGATGGTGATCGGCGAGGCCTCGATCGAGCGACGTGCGTGTGCGCTGGCCGTGATGGACTTCGCGTTCATGGGCGGCTCGATGGGGAGCGTCGTCGGAGAGAAGTTCTGTCGCGCGTGCGAGGGCGCGATCGAGAGGGAGGTGCCTCTCGTATCCGTGACGGCCTCCGGCGGTGCCCGCATGCAGGAGGGGATCCTCTCGCTGATGCAGCTCCCGAAGACCGTGTGTGCCGTCGAGGACATGCGCGACGCAGGCGTTGCCTTGATCAGCGTCATGGCGCACCCGACGACGGCCGGCGTGCTGGCGAGCTTTGCGAGCCTAGGTGACGTGGTCATAGCCGAGCCAGGAGCGCTGCTCGCCTTCACCGGCCCCCGCGTCGTACAGCAGACGACGCGCGAGAAGCTTCCTGACGACTTCGGTCTCGCCGAGTCGAACTACCGCTTCGGCCACGTGGACGCGATCGTCGCCCGTCCGCAACTGCGCTCCTACCTCGGCCGCCTGCTCGGCCTGCTCACGCATGCCGACCGAGGCTGAGGTCCGGCTGCGTGAGCGGCTGAGCAAGCTGCGAAGCCTGCGCCTGTTGGGCGGGGCGAAGGTGGACGGCGAGGTGGAGCGCCTCGAGCGCCAGCTCGAGCGCATCTCCGAGGAACCCGTCGAGGACGGGATCTGGCGCTCGGTCGAGCTTGCGCGGGACGACGATCGGCCGTACACGCTGGACTACGTCGACCGGATCATGGACGACTTCGTCGAGCTGCGTGGCGACCAGGTGCGCGCCGACGATCCTGCGCTCGTGTGCGGGCTCGGACACTTCGATGGCCGTACGGTCGCGCTCATCGGGCACCAGAAGGCGCGTGACCTGCGCGAGCGCACGCGCCGGAACTTCGGCATGGCCCATCCCGAGGGGTACCGCAAGGCGATGCGCGTGATGCAGCTGGCCGACCGGCACGGGTTTCCGGTCGTCTCGCTGGTCGACACCCCCGGGGCCTACCCCGGCGTTGCCGCCGAGCAGCACGGGCAGGGTGGCGCGATCGCGCGCTCGCAGGCGCTGATGGCAAGGCTCGAGACCCCCACCGTCGCCTGCATCATAGGCGAGGGCGGCTCGGGCGGCGCCATCGCGATCGCGCTCTCGGACCGCGTGCTGATGCAGGAGAACGCGATCTACTCGGTGATCTCGCCCGAGGGCTGCGCCGCCATTCTGTGGCGCGACCAGGACGAGAAGGCGAAGGCCGCCGCCGCCTTCAGACCCGACGCCGCCCACTGCCTCGAGCTGGGCGTTGTCGACGCGATCGTCGCCGAGCCGCCGGGCGGCGCGCAGACCGATCACGACGAGGCCGCGCGCCTGCTCGCGGATGCGATCCGGGCCAGCCTGAACGAGCTCGACGGGGTCTCCGGGGAGGAACTCAAGCGGCGCCGCCGCCGGAAGTTCCGCTCCCTCGGCGTCTACGCCGTGAATACGTGAATCCACACTATCCACAGGGTTCTCCCCAGCTCTGTACGCGGGTTACGATTCTGGTCGGTACGCCGTTGTGAGATCGATCTAGGCCTTGGCGGAGCTGGATGAGTATCGCCGCAAGCGGAGCCCTCGCGGTACGCCAGAACCCTTTTCGACTAGACGCGCGCAGAGCCCGCGCCGACCGATCTTCGTCGTCCAGCGGCACGACGCTCGCCGGCTGCACTACGACTTTCGGCTCGAGCGCGCCGGCGCGCTTGCGAGCTGGGCCGTTCCGAAGGGCGTCCCGCTGGAGCCGGGCTCCCAACACCTGGCGGTTCACGTGGAGGATCATCCGCTCGAGTACGCCACCTTCGAGGGCGAGATTCCGAAGGGTCAGTACGGAGCCGGCCTCGTCGAGATCTGGGACTCCGGCACGTACGAGCTGCTCGAGGAGAAACGCGACGGCGGGCTGACCGTCCGGCTCGAGGGCGCGCGGCTCGAGGGCACGTGGGCGCTCGTGCCCGCGAAGCTCTCCGGCGACCCGAAGAACTGGCTGCTCCTGCGGAAGCGTGATCGGGCCGAGCCGGCGCCGAAGGAACGCCGCGACTACGCCCCGATGCTCGCGACGCTCGCCGAGACGCCCCCCTCGGGCAAGGACTGGATCTTCGAGGTGAAGTGGGACGGGTACCGGACGATCGTCCGGGTCGAGCGCGGGCAGGCGATCCTGCGCAGCCGCAAGGGGAACGACTTCACTGACCGCTTCGCGGCGGTCGCGCGCCAGGTCGAAAAGGCGCTGAAGACTCCCGACGCTGTGCTCGACGGCGAAGTGTGCGCGCTCGACGAGCGAGGCCGGTCGAGCTTCTCGGCCATGCAGACGGGCGAGTGGTCCGGCCTCGCGCTCTACGTCTTCGACCTGCTGGAGGTCGAAGGGCGCCCGCTCGTCGAGCGTCCGCTCATCGAGCGCAGGGCCGAGCTCGAGCGTCTGCTCGATCGGCGGAACCGCTGCGTGCGGTTGTCCGAGGCCTTCGAGGACGGCGAAGCCCTGTTGGCGGCGGCTGAGGAGCAGGAGCTCGAGGGCATCATCGCCAAGCGTGGCGACTCGCCGTACACGCCGGGCAGGCGCACGCGCTCGTGGCTGAAAGTGAAGACGCACGGCCGTCAGGAGTTCGTGATCGCCGGCTACACGAAGGGCCAGGGCCGCCGCTCGACGAGTTTCGGCTCGCTCGTGCTCGCGGTCGAGGAGGGCGGCGAGCTCCAGTACGTTGGTAACTGCGGCACGGGCTTCGACGAGCGGGAGATCGGGCGGCTCCTCGGTCGGCTACGGCCGCTCGAGCGGGCGGAGTCGCCTTTTCGCGTTGTGCCCAAGATGCCGAAGGTCCGAAAGGGAGACGTGGTCTGGGTCGAGCCGAAGCTCGTCTGCGAGGTCGAGTTCGCCGAATGGACGCACGACGGGCGCCTGCGCGCCCCTTCCTACAAAGGACTTCGCGAGGACAAGGAGGCAAGCGAGGTTCGTCGCGAGGAGCCTCTCCCGAGCCAGCTTCGCCGGGGTCGACGCATCGTCGAGTTCTCCAACCTGGAGAAGCCGTTCTTCCCCGAGATCGGAGTGACGAAGGGCGACCTCCTCTCCTATTACCTCGCTGTCGCACCGGTGCTCGTGCCGCATCTGCGCGATCGGCCGTTCACGATGAAGCGCTACCCCGACGGGTGGCAGGGCAAGTTCTTCTTCCAAAAGGACGCGCCCTCCTTCATGCCCGACTGGATCAAGCGGGCTCCGTACGAGGCGACGACGAGAGAGACTCCCCGGCGCAAGCGCATGATCAGCGTTCCGCTCGTGAACGACGAGCTCGCCCTCCTCTGGATGGTGAACCTGGGGTGCATCGACCTCAACACCTGGTACTCGCGGATCGACCGTCCCGAGCGGCCCGACTTCGTCCTCTTCGATCTCGATCCCTCACCCGGGGTCGGCTTCCCTGAGACTGTCGAGGTCGCGCTGCTCGTGAAGCAGGTGCTCGACGCGCTCGGCTTGAGGAGCTTCCCCAAGACGAGCGGTGCGGACGGAATGCACATCCTCGTTCCGGTCGAGAGGCGCTACGGCTACGACCAGACCCGCGAGTTCTCGGAGATCGTGGCGAGCACGCTGGCGCGAACGCACCGCGGCCTCGTCACCACCGAATGGTCGAAGGCGAAGCGCCGCGGCGTGCTGATCGACTCCAATCAGAACGGCGAGGGCAAGACGATCGCGACCGTCTACTCGGTCAGGCCGAAGGAAGGCGCTCCCGTGTCGACGCCGCTCCGCTGGGATGAGCTGGACGAGTCGCTCGACCCGGCCGCGCTCACGATGGACGTGGTGCTCGACCGCGTTCTTCGGCACGGCGACCTCTACGAGGGAGTGCTGACGACGAGGCAGTCGCTCTCGGCTGCCCTACGGGCGATTCGCTAGAGATCGCGGCGTCTGAATGCGGCGATCGCGACTGCACCAGCCGCGACGACGTAGGCGACTGTCCACGGCCAGAGCCAGGGCCCGCCCGCCTGGGCGCCACCGAAGGGGCCGAGCTCGACGACGAACTCCGTCAGTCCTGTCGTCTCGATCGTCAGACGGTGGAGGCCGTCCTGGTAGAGCGCCTCGAAGGGCAGCAGCCGGGCCGAGTTCCGGCCGATCGAACGAAGCGTGTCCGAGCCGAGCGCCTCGCCGATCTGGCCGAGCAGGCCCCCCACGAGACCGGCGCCGAAGAGCATGAAGACCGCCACCCCGTTCGCGGTCGAGGAGAGAAACACGGAGCCGAGCAGCGAGAGGACCGCCACGACCGCGACGGCGGCTGCGAGCTCGAGGCCGGGCGAGACGATCCGGTCGGGCCACCAGCCTACCTCCACGCGCACGATCAGGACCGTGCTCGCGTAGACGGCCAGGACGTAGACTGCTGCGACTGAAGCTGCGGCCAGGAAGCGGGCGGCCAGGTAGGTCGCTCGGCCGATGGGGCGAACGACGAGCGGCTGCAGGAGACCGCGCTCGGCATCGCCGCGAACCGCGTTCAGGGTCAAAAAGACGCTCAGCACGCTGCCGAGGAAGAGCGTCGCGAACATGGCGAGGCCGAGCAGCGTGGAGCCGACGAGCGTCTCCCGGTCGACGTCGATGGGCGGCACGAAGCCCGAGCTATTCGCGACGAGCGAGGAGGTTCCGAGCCAGAAGAGGAGGAGGAAGGCGCCTGTGAGGACGAGGACGACGTGCAGCATCCGGCGCCGGATGCTCTCCTGCAGCGCGTAGCGAACGACGGTCACGACCGAGCTCATTCCGCGCCCTGTCCCACCGTCTCGAGGTAGACCTCCTCGAGCGTCGAGGTGAGAACGCGCACCCCGTACACGCGGCGTCCGGACGACACCAGACCGGCCACGAGCCGCGGCACCTCAGCTCGCCCGGCCGACCTGTAGAGCTGGACGCCCACGTCCGTCTCGATCTCGACTCCTCGCGGCCGCGCGAGCTCCGTGGGAGAGCCCTGGGCGACGAGCCGTCCGTCGAGCAGAATCGCGACGCGATCACAGACGAGCTCGATCTCGCTCAGCAGGTGCGAGTTCAGCAGAACCGAGACCCCCCGCTGCTTGAGGTGCTCGAGCAGCTGGCGGATCGTCCGTCGGCCCGCCGGGTCGAGCGCGCTCGTGGGCTCGTCCAGGAGCAGGAGCGAGGGCCCACCCACGAGGGCCTGCGCGATGCCGAGTCGCTGCTGCATACCCTTCGACATCGCGTCGATCCGCCGGCTGCTCGCACTCGAGAGGCCCACGAGCTCGAGCAGGTCGCTCCGCTCGGCGCCCCCTCCGCCCGAGCCGGCAAGCCGCTGGTGCAGCGTAAGCAGCTCGTCTGCGGTGCACCAGCCCGGGAAACGGAAGAGCTCGGCCAGATAGCCGAGCCGCGTTTTTGCCTCTGCCGACCCCGCCGGGAAGCCGCACACCGACACAGCGCCAGCAGTGGCACGCGCGAGCCCGACGGCGATCTTGACGAGGGTGGACTTACCGGCCCCGTTCGGCCCGAGCAGGCCGACGAGCTCGCCTTCGGCCACGTCGAGGTCGACAGCCTCGAGCGCACGAATCGGCCCGTAGCGCTTGGCGAGCCCCCGAGCCTCGAGGGCGAGGCTCACGAACCGAGTCCCCGCGGGTGCCCGAGCGTGCCGAGCTCGGCGATGTCGCGGCGGAAGCAGAGCGCCACCGTCCAGTCCGTGACCACCCGGAGCCGCCGGGAGAAGAGCGGAAGCTGGTACAGGTGGTAGCTGCGCGTGACGAACCACCCCGGAAAGCCGCGCAGCGGCACTCCGAGAACGTCGGCGATGCCCTTGTGACGCCCGAGCGTCGCCACCTGGCCGAGCATGCGGTAGCGGTAGCGGCCCGTTTCCCCGGCAAGGTTCTTGGCGAGTTGCCGTGCCTGGCGGAGGGCGTGCTGGGAGGTGGGCGGGTCCGGCTGCCCCGGGGTCGCGTCGTTCGAAACGCGGGCACAGTCGCCCAGTGCCCAGATGTCCCGCCGCCTCTCCACCCGCAGGAAGGGATCGACCCTGACCCTGCCCTGGTCGTCGAGCGGCAAGTCGAAGGAGGCAAGCAATGGATGAGCTCGCACGCCGGCCGTCCAGACGAGCGTGTGCGTCTGGAGGCGCTCGCCGCTCGAGAGCGTTGCCCCGGCGGCATCGACCGACTCGAGCCTCGTCCCGACCTTGATCTCGACGCCGCGCCGCGCGAGCTCGGCGGCTGCGTAATCCCCCAGCCGAGTGGGAATCTCGGAAAGGATCTTCGGCGCGGCATCCACCAGAACCCAGCGCTGCCTCTCGGCCCTGAGCGCCGGGTAGTAGCGAAGCGCGTCGCCGACGAGGTCGGCGAGCTCCGCGAGCGCCTCCACGCCCGCGTAGCCCGCGCCGACGAAGACGAACGTCAGGTGCCTCTCGCGCGCCGCTCGGGCAGGCTCCGCGGCCGCCGCCTCGAGCTGCCGCAGAACGTGGTTGCGCAGGTGGATTGCGTCGGGGAGGTCCTTGAAGCCCAGGCCGTGCTCGGCAAGTCCTGGGATCGGAAGGGTGCGCGCCACCGAGCCGAGCGCGAGCACGAGCCGCTCGTAGTGGATCTGGAGCGGGCCAAGGATGCCTGCGACGTTCACGGTCTTCGCCTCCTCGTCGAGGCTCACACCCCGCCCGAGCAGCAGCTCGGCCTGCGGGCACATGGCACGAAGCGGAACGACCACGTGGCGAGGCTCGAGCGTTCCCGAGGCGGCCTCGGGAAGCATCGGCGTGAAGAGCATGAAGTTCTCGGGGCTGACGATTGTCGCCCCCCGAGACCCGAGCAGCCTCGCCACGTAGCCGCCGGCGAAGCCGCCGCCGAGGACGAGCGTGCCGCCGCGCGCAGCCATGTGCCGTGCTGAGCTTTTCACGCGGCTATCTCTACCATTCCCCGCGTGGCCGGTCTTCAGATCGCGGTCATCGGCGCAGGCAGCGCGAACGGCGATCTCCTCGACACCGCCGGCGCGGTGGGCCGCTTGCTCGCCGAGAGGGGATGTGTCGTCGTCTGCGGCGGCCTGGGCGGCGTGATGGCAGCTGTCGCCCGGGGTGCGCGCGAGGCGGGCGGCACGACGATCGGGATCCTGCCGGGCGAGAGCCCGGACGGCGGCAACGAGTGGCTCGACCACGTCGTCGCGACGGGAATGGGGCACGCGCGAAATCTTGCGGTCGTCGCCAGCGGCCATGCCGTGATCGCGGTCGGCGGCGAGTGGGGCACGCTCGCCGAGATCGGGCTTGCGCGAAAGCTCGGCCGTGGCGTCGTCGTGCTCGGGCCGGGCTGGCAGCTCGAGCGGGCCGGGATCGAGCGTGCCACGAGCCCGGCCGAGGCCGTCGAGCGGGCCCTTCTCCTCGCAGAGAGGTATCGCTAGGGCGATCGCAGGAGCGGCCGGGTCAGGCAGGTCGGCCCGCCGTCCCCCTTGCGCGAGATCTCCTCGCCCTCGTAGACGAGCACCTCCACCCCTGCTCGCTCGAGCCGCCGCCGCGTCTCGTCGTTGCCTGCGAGTGCGAGCGCGACCCGCGGCGCGAGCGCGAGGACGTTCGGCCCCATCGTCTCGAGTTCCTCCCCGGGCACCTCGACGACGCGGATGTCACGGTCGCGCAGAAGCTCGACGACGCGGATCGGCAGGAGCGGCAGGTAGGCGAGCGCGAGGTCGTCGGCGAGCAGGCTGAGGAACGACATCAGGTGGACGACCGTTCCGGGGCCGGCGCCGTGGGGAAGGTCGAGCTCGACGATCTCGACCCCGGAGAGCAGTCTGCGAAGCGCCGCGATACCAGAGTCGTTCGTGCGGTAGGTGCGGCCGACGAGCAGAGTTGCCGGGTCGAGCCAGACGGCGTCGCCTGCCTCCGCAGTCGCAGGGGCTTCCAGCTGGGCGAGGACTGGCACGCCGGCCTGCTGGAGATCGGCGACCGCCACGCGCGCCTCTCCACGGCGGCCCTCCTTGCCGGGCCGGAGGACGATCGCCCCCCGGTCGGTGACGAGGGACGGATCGTGGGCGTAGATCGCGTCCGGGTTCGGGCCCGCGTCTTCGGCGCCGACGATCACCTGGGCGCCCGCCTCCGCGAGAATGCGGCAGAGGGCCTCGTGCTCTCGGAGCGCACGCGCGGCGTCGGGCTCGGCGCGCCAGCCGTACTCACGCCAGCCCGCGAGCGCCGCCGGATCCGGTGCACGGACGAGCACCCGCTGGAGCGGTGCGGTCATGCTCTGAGAGCCGAATCTCAGCACCTCTCGACCATGCTACGAGAGCTCCGACAGCCGTCGTTCGAGGAACGTCCGCTCGACGGGATTCGTGGCCAGCTCGAGCGCCTTGGCGTATGCGGCCGCAGCCTCACCGCTTCGCCCGCTGCGGCGGAGCAGGTCTGCTCGCCCGCTGCGGCGGAGCAGGTCTGCTCGAGTGGCGTGCAGCAGGTGGTAGTGCTCGAGGCCCACGATCTCCTCGACCAGGGCGAGGCCAGCCTCGGCGCCGCTCGCCATTGCGACCGCGACGGCCCGGTTCAGCTCGACGACCGGTGACGGCGCCAGGCGCGCCAGCTGTGCGTAGAGCGCGGCGATCCGAGGCCAATCCGTCTCCTCCGTCCGGGCGGCGCCGGCGTGCAGAACGGCGATCCCGGCCTGCAGCTGGTAGGGACCGGAGCGCCGCTGGGCGAGTGCACGCTCGAGCACGCGCCGGCCTTCGTCGATCCGGGCCCGGTTCCACAGCGACCGGTCCTGCTCTTCGAGCAGCAGCAGCTCGCCCTTCGGCCCGGTGCGCGCCTGCCGGCGTGAGTCCTGCAGCAGGAGGAGCGCGACCAGGCCGAGCGCCTCGGGCTCGTCCGGCATGAGCAGGACGAGCAGCTTGGCGAGCCGGATCGCCTCCTCGCAGAGCTCGTCGCGGACCAGCGTCTCGCCGGCTGTGGCCGAGTAGCCCTCGTTGAAGACGAGGTAGACGACTGCCAGCACCGAGCGGAGCCGCTCGGGCAGGACCTCGTCGGCCGGGACCCGGAAAGGAATCCCGGCTGCCCGGATCTTCCGTTTCGCGCGCACGAGTCGCTGAGCCAGCGTGGCCTCGGGGAGAAGGAACGAGCGCGCGATCTCGCCTGTCTTCAGACCCGCCACCTCGCGCAGCGTCAGGGCCACGCGGGCCTCCATCGAGAGCGCCGGGTGACAGCAGGTGAAGACGAGGCTCAAGCGCTCGTCCTGGATCGAGCTCACGTCGCCCTCGTCCTCCGGCAGTGCCGCCAGCTCCGCGAGGATCTGCGCCTTGCGGGCGAAGGCCTGCTCGCGGCGCAGGCGGTCGATCGCCGCGTTCCGCGCTGTGGTGACGATCCAGGCGCCCGGATTCGACGGTGCGCCCTGCCTGGGCCAGCGCTCGAGGGCCGCGGCGAAGGCGTCCTGCACAGCGTCCTCGGCCAGCTGGAAGTCGCCGAGGACGCGGATGAGAATCGAGACAGCACGTCCCCACTCCTCGCGGAAGACGCGGTCGACGTCCGTCAGTGCTCCACGACCGGGCGAACCTCGATTGAGCCGTGCTCGGCGAGCGGGATCTTGGTCGCGATCGCGATTGCGGTGTCCAGGTCCGGCAGGTCGGTCAGGAAGATGCCGCCGATCTGCTCCTTCGTCTCGGCGAAGGGGCCGTCACTGATCAGCGTCTCCCCATCCCGCACGCGGACCGTCTTCGCAGTCGTGGCCGAGTCGAGCTCCTTGCCGTCCACGTTCGGATCGAGGCGCCCCATCTCCTCGAAGAGCGCAATCCATTTGGGCATGGACTCCGCGCGCGAGGCCTTCGCCTCCTCCTCGGACATCTGCTCCCAGGCGGACTGGTCACCGTAGACCATCAGGGCGTACTTCATCGCTCTCCCTCCGTGTCGAGAAAGGTCGGACGCACTTCGACCGCTCCGTGCTGGGCCGCGGGAATCTGCGCCGCCAGCCCGCAGGCCTCGTCGATCGAGTCACACTCGAGCAGGAAGTAGCCTCCCAGGGCCTCCTTCACCTCGGCGTAGGGGCCGTCGGTCACGAGCGTCTCGTCGCCGCGAACGCGAACCGTTGTCGCGGCGCTGGTCGGGGCCAGCTCGTCGCCGCCCACCACCGCACCGCTCTTCCGTCCGCGCTTGCCGAATTCCAGGTATCGCTCGAGCGTCGAGGCTCGCTCTGCGTCGGGCAACGACTCCCAGGCCTGCTCGTCACTGTAGATCAGGGCCATGAACTGCATCTGTCACCTCCGTTTCGGATTCGCTTGCACTCCTACGACGAACGGGCGAGTCGGAAATCGACATTCGCCGTGGCTATGTCGCGAGCATCCGCTCGAGCATCGTCAGGGCGCCTGCCTTGTCGAGGAGCTCGTTCAGGTTCCCGCACTTCGGCGACTGGACGCAGGAGGGACAGCCCCGCTCACAGGGACAGCCCGCGAGCAGCCGCGCGGTGTCCTCGACCCAACCCTCGAATGCTTCGAAGCCCCGCTCGGCGATGCCGACGCCGCCCGGATGGCCGTCGTAGACGAAGACGGTCGGGCGGCCTGTCTGGAAGTGGAGGTTCGTCGAGAGCCCGCCGATGTCCCAGCGGTCGCACATCGCCCAGAGCGGCAGGAGCGCGATCATCGCGTGCTCGGCCGCGTGCAGCGTGCCGAGCAGCCGCGGCTCGCGCTCGAGCCCGGCGAGCATGAAGGGCTCGGGCAGGTACCAGACCGCCTCGGTGTCGAACGTCGCCTCCGGCAGCGCGAGTGGGTGCAGGTCGAGCGTCGCGCCGTCTCGAATCGACTTGCGCTGATAGGCGATCACCTGCTCGGTCACCGTCACCGCCCCGAACGAGGTCCCCATCCCGAGGCGCGTCTCGGTGCTTGCAGCCTCCTTGATCGCCGTCATCGTCTCCTTCTTCGACTGCGTGTAGTAGTCGCCCGTGAATGGCGCGACGAGCGCCGTCTGCGCTTCGAGGTCGAGGAGGCGCACGAGATAGGCCTCGCCGAGGTGCAGATAGACAGCGCCCGTGTGCACGGTCGAGAAGGCGCGCTCGAGCTCCACGAGCCCGAGCAGCGAGCCCTCGCTCTCGTCGACGACCGCGACCGCAGAGTGGCTCGTCGAGCGGAGACCCACTCGGGCGGCGGGGTAATCGCGCCCGGCCCAGACGTAGCCCGCCTGCGTCCGGCGTAGCTCCGGGAGCTGCGCGGCGCGCGTGAGCGCAGCGTCTCCCAGCAGCGATCGGTCGGCCTCGTCGAGGGGAGCCTCGAAGGCGGCCGCGCGGACGTGGCCGTCAAGCACGCGCGGGTTCTCGTGGTCGAGGATCGCAGCCTCGACCTTGCGCTCGAGCAGCGTCTCCGGCTCGCGCATGAAGTACTGGTCGAGCGCGTCCTCGCTTGCGACGAGCACCGCGAGACCGTGCCCCAGGCGACCCGCCCGGCCCCACTGCTGGCGAAGGCTCGCCACCGTCCCGGGAAAGCCGACTGAGATGGCGCAGTCGAGGAGTCCGATGTCGATTCCCAGCTCGAGGGCATTCGTCGCGCTGACGCCTAGCAGGTCGCCCTCGACGAGCCGCCGTTCCAGGGTACGTCGCTGTGCCGGCGTGTACCCCGCCCGGTACGGGGCGACCCGGGCCGCAAGCTCGGGGTCGTCGAGGCGCTCGAGCGTGAAGCGGTGAACGAGCTCCGCCGCCTTGCGGCTCTTCGAGAAGCAGATCGTACGAAGACCCTGGCTCATCAGCCCCGCCACGAGCCGGCCGGCGTCGCCGAGGGCGCTCGCACGAACCCCGAGATCCTCGTCGAGGAGTGCGGGGTTCCAGAGCGCGACCGTTCGCTCGGCGCGCGGGGCCGCGTCGTCGCCGACGACCGTGAACGCGGCGCCCGTGAGCGCCTCGGCGAGCTCTCCCGGGTTCGCGATCGTCGCCGAGGCGAGCAGAAACTGGGGATCGGCTCCGTACACGCGTGCGAGCCGGCGCAGCCGGCGGAGGACGTTCGCGACATGGGAGCCGAACACGCCGCGGTAGACGTGTGCCTCGTCGACGACCACGTACCGGAGATTCGAGAGGACGTCGCCCCAGCGGTCGTGATGGGGGAGCACGCCGACGTGCAGCATGTCGGGGTTCGTCAGGATCACGTTCGCCCACTTGCGGATCTGCCACCGGCGCTCCGTCTCGGTGTCGCCGTCGTAGATCGCCGCCCTGATCTTCGGCACGCGGAGAGCGGCGAGCGAGCGGGCCTGATCTTGCGCGAGCGCTTTGGTCGGGTACAGGTAGAGAGCGCGGAGCTTGGGGTCGATCGCGAGCGCGTGGAGCACAGGGAGGTTGAACGCCAGCGTCTTGCCGCTGGCGGTTCCGGTCGTGACGATTGCGTGCTCCCCGCGCTCGGCGGCAGCCCAGACCTCGACCTGGTGCGCGTAGGCCGACTCGATCCCCCGGACTCGGAGGGCCTCGCGGACACGGGCGTCGAGTGCTTCCGGCAGGGGTTCCGTTCTCGCGGTCCTGGCGGGCTCGGTCGTCGAGTATGCGAGCTCCTCAGCCGCGAGCAGTGCGTCCCACGGCGCGGCGGTTGTCTGGCTCACTTCACCGCGACGAACGCGAACAGGTAGGGGTAGTCGTCGTCGCCGGGCTCCTCGACGTGAGCCAGCCGGAGATCGCTCCTCAGGATCGCGTTCAGGAATCCGGCGAGCGTCAGATGGTGGACGCCGGCACGCCCGCGAATGCCTTCGCGTCCGAGCCGAAAGCCGGGCGCGTCTTGCCACCATTCCTCGCGCCTGTATCCCGGGTGGAGGACGTGTGGCTCATCGACCCGGCGCTCGACGGTTGGGCTGAGAAAGCAAGGATGCGAGCCGACGTAGACGAACCGACCGCCGGTGCGCAGGACGCGCCAGACCTCGCTGAACGCGGCCGCCGCGTCGTCGAAGTCCGTGTGGGTCCACATGGAGGCCACCGCGTCGAACGAGCCAGCAGAGAGGGGCAAGTCCACCGCGTCGGCACGCATGAGTCGGCGGGCGAAGCGCCCGGCGCGCCGCTTCGCGATGCGCAGCTGGTCGGCGGAGACGTCGACCCCCGTGACCGCCCAGCCGAGCTCCGCCAGCGGGCGGATCGCTATTCCCGTCCCGCAGCCGAGATCGAGGCAGCTGCCGTCGCCCGGGCCGACCAAGCGGCAGAGCGCCTCCAGCCCGGCCCCGGTCGGGCCTAGGGAGGAAACGAGCTCGTCGTACCACTCCGCGAGTCCGTCGTACCGTGCCGTGCGCTCCACCAACCCAATGCTAGGCCGCGAAGCGGCCTGTCCGCAAAGCGGACCAGGGGAAGGGGTCTGGGGGAACCGGGAGGTTCCCCCAGCTACCCAGCGTGCGAGCGCTCGTCCGCAAAGCGGACCAGGGGAAGGGGTCTGGGGAACCGGGAGGTTCCCCCAGCTACCCAGCGTGCGAGCGCTCGTCGCAAGCTACGATTCCTGCACCGGGGTGCCCCAACGGGCTGAGATCACACCCGCCGAACCTGATCCGGGTAATGCCGGCGAAGGGAGGAGTAAGTACCCGATGTCGTACGAAGCGCAGGTGCTGTCGGCGGAGCCGGGCTCGGCCCGAGCGCAGCCGGGTCGCTGCCGGACGCAGAGCCGTGCCTGAAGAAGGGGGCCCACGGGGGAAACATGGTTTCCCCCGTGCTTTTCCCCGTGCTCTCACGATTGCCACGTCCGACTCGGGCGGCGGCGCCGGCATCCAGGCCGACCTGAAGGCCTTCGCCGCGGCGGGCTGCCACGGCACGAGCGCGCTCGTCGCGCTGACGGCTCAGAACACCACCGGCGTGACGGCCGTGCACGAGCTCCCGTCCGAGTTCGTCATCGCCCAGCTCGAAGCGATCTTCGGCGACATCGGCGTGGACGCGGCCAAGACCGGCATGCTCTTCTCGCAGGCGCTGATCGAGACCGTTGCCGGCTTCCTCGAGCGGCATCCCGTACCGCTCGTCGTCGATCCGGTGATGGTCGCGAGCTCGGGCGCGAAGCTCCTGCGCGACGACGCGGTCGAGACGCTTGTCGAACGGCTCTTTCCGCTCGCCACCGTGATCACGCCGAACCTGCACGAGGCGGAGGCGCTCGCAGGCTTCTCGGGGACACGACGGGAGCTCGCCGAGCGTCTCCACGAGCGCGGGGCTGCGGCGGTGATCGTCACCGGCGGACACGGAGACGAGCCCGTCGACCATCTCTTCGACGGGCGGGACCACCACGCGATCCTGGTCGACCGCCACGACGTGGCGGCGACGCACGGCGCGGGCTGCACGCATTCCGCCACCCTGGCCGCCCTGCTCGCCCGCGGACGGGCGCTGCCCGAGGCTGCCGCTGAGGCCGCTCGTCAAGCCTCCACGGCGGTGCGGTACGGTCTGGCCGGCATCGGCGCCGGCGAGGGGCCGGTCGACGTCTTCAACCTTCAAGGAGCCCGATGAGCGTTTCTCCAGGCACAACCCTGCGCACGATTCGCGAGCGCAAGCCGCTCGTCCACCAGATCACGAACTACGTCGTCATGAACGAGACGGCGAACGCAACCCTCGCCCTGGGCGCTCTGCCCGTGATGGCCCATGCGCGCGAGGAGGTCGAGGAGATGGCCGAGCTCGCGGGCGCGCTCGTTCTCAACATCGGCACGCTTTCCGAGCACTGGGTCGAGGCGATGCTGCTGGCGGGGCGCTCGGCGACCGAGAACGGCGTGCCCATCGTGCTCGATCCGGTCGGCGCCGGCGCGACGAGGTACCGCACCGAGACGGCGAAGCGGCTGCTCGGCGAGCTCGAGATCAGCATCCTTCGGGGCAATGCCGGCGTGGTCGCGACGCTCGTCGGGCTCGATGCCGAGGTGCGAGGTGTCGAGTCGATCGGCGGCGGCGGCGAGCCGGCCGAGCTCGCCCGTCAGGCGGCCCGGTCGCTCGGACTCGTCGCCGCGGTGACCGGCCCCGTCGATCACGTCTCCGACGGAGAGCGGGTGCTCTCGGTGGCAAACGGGCACCAGCTGCTCGCCCGCGTCACGGGGACCGGCTGCATGTCGAGCGCGATCACGGGCTGCTTCCTCGCGGCGACGCCCGCGGTGCCCCTCGAGGCCGCGACGGAGGCGCTCGCGACATTCGGCGTGGCCGCCGAGCACGCAGCAGCCGTAGCGCACGGCCCGGGCTCGTTCCACGTCGCCCTCTACGACGCCCTGGCCGAGCTCGAGCCGGGGACGCTCGACGCCTCCTCGCGCGTGGAGGAGGTCGAGAGGCAGGCCGCATGAAGCTCCATGCGCTCGTCAGCGAGCTCAGTGTCGCGCGGGCCGCGGTCGAGGGCGGAGCGACGGTGATCCAGCTTCGCATCAAGGATGTCTCGACGGACGAGCTCGTCGAGCGAGGCCGGCCCATCCGCGAGCTCTCTCGTCAGGCCGGCGCGCTCTTCGTCGTCAACGACGACGTCGACGCCGCCGAGCGGCTCGATGCCGACGGCGTCCACCTGGGGAGGCGCGACCCCGGAGTGGAGCGAGCCCTGGGGGCGAGACTGCTGCTGGGCCTCTCTGCGGCGACCCTCGACGAGGCGAGCGCCGCGGAGCGTGCAGGTGCCGCGTACATCGGCGCAGGCCCGGTATGGGAGACACCGTCCAAGCTCGACGCAGACCCGCCCACCGGGCCGCGCGGGCTCGCCGAGATCTGCACGCATGTGTCGGTTCCGGTCGTCGCGATCGGCGGGATCGACGCCTCGAACGTGAGCGAGTGCCTCGCGGCGGGGGCGACGGGCGTCGCGGTGATCAGGGCTGCGGCCGAGGCGCGGGCGCTGAGGGACGCGATCGACCGTGCGTCTCTCTGAGCTGGGGGAGCTCGGGCTCCTCGCCGCGCTCGAGCGTCGCGGGCTCGTCAGGCACATCGAGAACGACGCCGCCCAGCTCCCCGGCGGCCTCGTCGTGACGCAGGACGCTCTCGTCGAAGGGGTTCACTTCCGCCACGAGTGGACGAGCTGGCGCGATCTCGGCTACAAGGCGGCGGCGGTCAACCTGAGCGATCTCGCTGCGTCGGGAGCCGAGCCGGAGGCGCTCCTCGTGACGCTCGCAGCCCGGGGTGAGACACGTGTGGAGGAGGTGCTCGAGCTCTATGCGGGGCTTTGCGAGCCGGGCGTCCCGATCGTTGGTGGGGACACCTCAGGCGGAGCGGTGACCTCGGTGACCGTGACGGCGCTGGGCCGGGCGACACGCGTCCCCGGCCGCGCGGGGGCGCGCCCGGGGGATTACCTCGTGGTAACCGGCCCGCTAGGCGGCTCTGCGGCCGGCTACCACTGTCTGCGCGTGGGCAGCGAGCATCCGCTGGCGGAGGCTCATCGGCGTCCTCCGCTCCGTTTGGCCGAAGGCCGCCGGCTCGCCGAGCGAGCACACGCGATGCTCGACCTCTCGGACGGACTCGCGCTCGATGCGGGCAGGCTGGCCGCGCGCTCAGGCTGCCGGCTCGTCATCGACCTGGAGCTCGTCCCCCTCGCGGAGGGCCTGAACGAGGCGGCAGCGCTCGTCGGCCGGAGCATCTGGGAGCTGGCAGCCGGCTTCGGGGAGGACTACGAGCTTCTTGCCGCGGTGCCGGAGCCAATGTTCACCGTGATCGGCCGGTGCGAGCGTGGCTCCGGCGCCGAGCTCCACCTCGACGGCGAGAGACTCGACCTGGCCGGCTGGGAGCACTTCCCCTGACGGAGCTTCGACTGCTCGACTTGCGGAGGCGAGCGCGAGCGGCCAGGCTAGGGGAGCGTGCTCGGCTTCGTGATCCGGAGGGCCCTGTGGGCGGTCGTGCTCCTCCTCGTCGTGAGCTTCGTCACGTTCGTGCTCTTTTTCGTCGTCGCCTCGGAGGACATACGGATCGGGCGCGGCGCCTCCGCCGTCGAGTTCTCGATCCGTGAGTCCTTCGGCGTGGAGCGGACCTCCGTCCCCCTCGAATATGCGCAGTTCGTCTGGACGGTCGTCCGGCACGGCTCGCTCGGGCAATCCTTCGTGTCCCGGCGCGAGGTGACCGACGTGCTCGCCGACGCCATCCCGATCACCGCCTCGCTCCTCCTCGGCGGAGTCGTGCTGTTCCTGCTGCTCGCGATCCCGATCGGCGTCTTCTCGGCGCTCCGGTCGCGCTCGGTGTTCGACCGGGCCTCCATGGTCCTGATCCTGATCGGCGTCTCGGCGCATCCCGCGTGGATCGGGCTGATCCTCTCGTACGTGGTCGGGTTTCGGCTCGGGCTGACTCCGATCGGCGGCTACTGCGACCTCGTCGACCCCTCGACGGGCTGCGGCGGAGCGACCGACTGGGCATACCACCTGGTCCTGCCCTGGCTCACGTTCGCCATCCTCTTCGCGGCGCTCTATGCGCGCATGATCCGCGCCAGCGTGCTCGAGACACTCGACGAGGACTACGTTCGCACCGCCCGCGCAAAGGGGGCCCCCCGCACCGTCGTCCTCCGCTCGCATGTCTTTCGGAACGCGATGCTCCCCGTCGTGACGATGCTCGGGCTCGACATCGGGCTCGCGTTCGGCGGCTCGATCTTCGTGGAGACCGTGTACGGCCTGCCGGGCGTCGGCCGGATCGGGCTGCAGGCGCTCGCCCGGCGCGACCTTCCGGTCGTGATGGGCGTCGTTCTGCTCGTCACCGGGGCGATCGTCGTCGCCAACATGCTCGTCGACCTGCTCTACGGCTGGCTCGACCCGCGCACAGCAACACGGAGCTCGAGAGCGGCACGCCGAGAGGCGGCGCCGCCGGCGCAGGAAGCCTCACCTGCACCGCTATCAGTGGCACCGCGCTCCTCGGCTTGAGAGACCAGCTCTAGGAGATTCGGCGCTCCGGCCCGACCCAGTCGGCGAGGACGCGCTCGAGCGTCTTGCGACGCTGGGCCCCTTCCAGCCGGCCCCGAGCCTCGCCTCCGTCGAAGACGATCACCGTCGGGAGCGAGAGGACGTGGTTTCGTGCGGCGGAGACGGGATTCTCGTCCACGTTCAGCGCGACGAACCGAGCACCGGCAGAGCCGCCCGAGTCGATCTCCTCGAGGATCGAGGTGACAGCCCGGCAAGGATGGCACCACGGAGCCCAGAAATCGACGACGACGGGCCCCTGTGCACTCAGCACCTCACGCTCGAACGTCGCGTCGCTGACCTGCCGCACGGGGGCGATGCTACAGCCGTCCGAGGAGCGCGGAGACGCGCAGGGCGGGAACCTTCCAGGCCGCCTCGAGCACGATCGAGCGGCTCATCTTGGAGCCGCCCAGCTCTCGGTCGACGAACGTGATCGGAATCTCGACGACCCGGAAGCCGGCCTGAAGTGCGCGGTAGGTGGTCTCGACCTGGAACGCGTAGCCGCGCGAGGAGATAGCCTGCAGATCGATCCGCTCGAGCACCGCGCGCCGGTAGCACTTGAAGCCGCCCGTGAGATCTCGCACCTCCACTCCGAGCAGCAGCCGCGCGTACGCAGATCCCCCGGCCGAGATCGCACGCCGCACGATGCCCCAGCTCGGGATGCTTCCGCCGGCCACGTAACGGGAGCCAAGCACGAGGTCGGCGCGCTCTGCAGCCTCGATCAGCCGCGGAGCGTCGCGGGGGTCGTGGGAGAAGTCGCAGTCCATCTCGAGCACGAGCTCCGCGCCGTCTGCGAGAGTGCGCCGGAAACCCGCGAGGTAGGCGGGGCCGAGGCCATTCTTGACCGGGCGGTGGAGTACATCGACGTAGGCGAGCTCGCGCGCCAGGCGCTCCGCCAGCTCGCCCGTCCCGTCGGGTGAGGAGTCGTCGATCACGAGCACACGGCCTCCGGCGGGCAGCGTCTCTCCGAGCGCCCTCAGCATCGGCTCGAGGTTCGACCGCTCGTTGTAGGTCGGCAGGCAGACGATCGTCTTCACGCGAATATCATCGCGGTCGTGGCGCGGGACCTCCCCCGCAACGGCGAGGTTGCCGAGCAGTTCGAGCTTCTCGCCGACCTGCTCGAGCTCGAAGGGGCCGAGTCGTTCCGCGTGCTCGCGTACCGCCGGGCGGCCGCCCGGATGCGCGAGGAGACGGGCGCTGTCGCGAAGCTCGCGCTCGAGGGGCGGGCGAAGGACCTGCCGGGCGTGGGGAAGACGATCGAGGGCAAGATCGTCCAGATCGTCGAGGACGGCGAGATCCATGCCTTGCGGGAGCGGAGGGAGCGAACGCCGGCGGACGTGCTCGCCTTCATGCGCCTGCCGGGCCTCGGGCCGAAAACCGCGCGCCGAATCTGGCAGGAGCTCGGGATCACGTCGCTCGAAGAACTGAAGGAGGCCGCCTCCGCCGAGCGGTTGCGCAAGCTCAGCGGCCTGGGCGCCAAGACGGAGGAGAACGTCCTGCGTGCGCTTGCAGCCGAGCCTGTCGGCCCGCCGAGGACGCTTCTCGGAACCGCCCTGCCCGCGCTCGAAGCCGTCGTCTCGGTACTTCGCGACCATCCTGCCTGCGAGCGGGTCTCCGAAGCGGGAAGCGCGCGACGCCGCACCGAGACCGTGCGTGACCTCGACATCATCGCCACGGCGAGCGATCCAGCCGAGCTGACCGGCTATCTCACACGTCTCACCTGGGTTGCGGAGGTCGTCGCGAAGGGCCAGACGAAGGCGACCGTCGTCTCGCACGACGGCCTTCGCTTCGACCTTCGCGTCGTACCGCCGGAGGCCTACGGGAACCTCTTGCAGCATTTCACCGGCTCGAAGGAGCACAACGTCGCGCTGAGAGAGGAGGCTGTCCGGCGCGGCCTCTCCGTGTCGGAGTACGGCGTCGTCCGCGTCGACGACGGCAGTGTCTCGACCGCCCGAACGGAGGAGGAGCTGTACGGGTCCCTCGGCTATGCATTCATCCCGCCGGAGCTCCGTGAGAATCGCGGGGAGCTCGAAGCCGCCCGGCAGGGCGACCTACCGAGCCTGATCGAGCCCGGCGACCTCCGCGGCGATCTCCACTCGCACACGACCTGGTCGGCCGACGGCCACGCCGGCATCGAGGAGATGGCGCTCGCGGCGCGCGAGCGGGGGTACGAGTACCTCGCGGTCACCGACCATTCGCACTACCTGCGCGACGGACGGTTCGAGGCGCAGACCGAGGAGATCGGGGCGGTGAATAGGAGACTGGCGCCTTTTCGGGTTCTGCGCGGCGTCGAGGTGAACATCAGGGCGGATGGCTCTCTCGACCTCGACGAGAAGCTGCTCGCCGGCTGCGACTGGGTGATGGCGTCGGTTCATTCGAATCTCGTGAGCGACCTCACCTCTCGCGTGCTCGCCGCGATGGAGAGCCCGCACGTCGACTGCATCGGCCATCTGACGGGCCGCCGGATCAACCATCGCCCGCCGGGTCAGGTCGACCTGGAGCGCGTCGTCGCCAAGGCGCTCGAGACCGGCACGTTCCTCGAGATCAACTCCCAGCCCGATCGCCTCGACCTCCGCGACTCGGATGCACGCTTCGCGGGCGAGGCGGGTGTCAAGATCGTCGTCTCGAGCGACGCGCACCGGCTGGACACGCTCGCCTACGTCGAGCTCGGCGTTGGCCAGGCGCGCCGGGCTTGGCTCACGAAGGAGCAGATCCTGAACACGCGCCCCTGGCCCGAGGTCGAGCGCCTGCTGAAGCGCTAGTGCTCCGTCCCGGAAATCACTCGCGTCCTGCGCGGCTGCAAAGCGGCGCCGGACTGCGTCCTCGGTCGCCCCGATATGTCCACATATCGGGGCTTCCTGCGTCCTTCCCCGGCTTGCTTTTCGCGCGCCAGGATCATCAAGCGACTTCCGGGAC
>Ga0136621_1000029_pt1 | contig 42846 bp, 46 predicted proteins | sample AntDryUQ445A2306_FD_104673 | JGI IMG/M metagenome (GOLD analysis project Ga0136621, IMG submission 104673) | Polar desert sand microbial communities from Dry Valleys, Antarctica - metaG UQ445A (23.06) | ecosystem: Environmental > Terrestrial > Soil > Desert | place: Antarctica: Dry Valley...
TGCTCGAGATCAGGGACACACCGATCGCCGACCGCCTCGCCGCGTTCGTCGACGAGATCCGCGCGCTCTATCCGCTCGTCACGCTGCCCCACGAATAGGGCAGGAACGACGTTGGCTGCGGGCCTACGGTGAGCGGATGAGGAACGCCGCCGTTCTCCTCGCCCTCGCGCTGCTCGTCGTGGGAGCCTCCTCGGCCTCACGGCTCCCGCAGGCACCCGCCTGCCCCGTCTTCCCGGCCACGAGCCCATGGAACCAGCGAGTGGACGGCCTGCCGGTCGCGCCCGACTCCGACCGCATCGTCGGCTCGATCGGAGTTGACGACACCGTGCACGCCGACTTCGGCTCCGGCCTCTGGGAGGGCGGCCCGATCGGCATCCCCGTCACCGTCGTGCGCAGCACTCAGGCGAAGGTGCGCGTTACATTCGACTACGCCGACGAATCGGACAAGGGGCCCTATCCGATTCCCCGTGGCGTCGCGATCGAGGGCGGCCGCTCGGCTGACGGCGACCGGCATGCGCTGATCGTCGACCGCGACCGCTGCCGTCTCTACGAGCTCTTCGCGCTCTACACCACGCCCGGCGGGGGCTGGCGCGCCGGCTCCGGCGCGACCTGGGATCTCCGGTCGAACAGGCTGCGGCCCGCGGGCTGGACGTCGGCCGACGCGGCCGGCCTGCCGATCCTCCCCGGGCTCGCCCGCTACGAGGAGGTCGCACGCGGCCGGATCGACCATGCGCTTCGCTTCACGGCCTCGCGCACGCGGCGCGCCTATGTCTGGCCAGCCCGCCACTTCGCGAGCGATCAGACGGATCCCGACCTGCCGCCGATGGGCCTCCGGGTGCGCCTGAAGCGCACCTACCCCATCGCCGGCTTCCCGCCCCAGGCGCGCGTCGTCCTCCGCTCGCTGAAGGAGTACGGGATGATCCTGGCCGACAACGGCTCTGACTGGTACGTCAGTGGCGCGCCGCACCCGAAGTGGTCGAACGACCAGCTGCACGCCCTCCACCGGGTTCCGGGTTCGGCATTCGAGGTGGTCGACGCTTCGAGCCTTCGCCGCCAGAGGCGTTGAGGTCAAGCTCCGGGGCGCCCGTCTGAATTGAGGCGCAGGCACGGTCCCAAGGGAACGAGTGCGGCGCGGCCCCCGACGGTCCTAGAAGTCAGCGAGGTCATCGATGGGCCTCAGGAGCACTTCACTTGAACCGGTTCTCAGGACTATCCATTCGTGGATGTCCCCTTCCCCACCTTCGTCCTCGGTGACCCAGCCGAGGTTCGCGAGGCAAAAACTTACCGCGCGCCGTACGCCCGGAAGCTGCGTATCGTCGACAAAGATGATCGCGCCTTGCTTCAGCAGCCGACCTGCGTAGATCAGGTCGAGGAACACGCCCTCGAATCGGTGGTTGCCGTCAAGAAAGGCAAGGTCGAAGCGCCTGCCCTCGGCGAGCAGCCGCGGCAGGACGATCTGCGACTCCTCAGCGTGGAACTCCACGAGGTCACGAACGCCTGCCTCTTCGAGGATCTGGAGGCCAACACCGACATACGTTGTGCGGTGGTTTGGCAGTCCGCTGAACTGGTACGGATCGACAGCGACGTGCCGCCCGCCAGGCCCATTCGCGAGCAGGCCCTCGCAGACGAAGAGCGTCGAGATTCCAAACCCAAGCCCGGTTTCGAACGTCTTCTGCGCATGTTCCTTGCGCACCCACTCAAGGAGCGCCAGGCCCTCCGCGATTCCAATCGACACGGGGAACAGCTCGCGTCGACCGCCATCGGCACGGGCAACCACGGCTCCGTTCGCGAAGAGCCTTTCCCTGACCTCGCGCACCCGCTCCGGCGTCGGCATCGGCCTCAACGTCAAGCCGCTCGGCGGCGCCTCAACCGACGCCGGCGAGGAGGAAGGCGCGGTTCTCGCGCAGCATCTCGCGGGCGATCACGAGGCGCTGCACCTCCTGCGTGCCCTCGTAGATCTGGGTGATCTTGGCATCGCGCATCATCCGCTCGACCGGGTGCTCCTTGATGTAGCCGTAGCCGCCGAGGATCTGGACGGCCTCGGTCGTCACCCACATGGCCGTGTCGCCGCAGAGGAGCTTCGCCTGAGCCGAGGCCTTCGTCAGCTCGGGCCCGTCGATGCCTGCGTCGGCCATCTGGCCGAAGCGGTAGAGCACGCCACGGGCGGCCTCGCAGGCCGTCTCCATGTCGGCGAGCTTCGCCTGGATGAGCTGGTGCTCCGCGATCGGCTTCCCCATGGTCTCGCGGCTCTTCGCGTACTCCAGTGCATAGTCGGTCGCCCCCTGGGCGAGCCCGAGCGCCTGGGCAGCGACCCCCGGCCGCGACCGATCGAGGATCGCCATCGCGAGCTTGAACCCCGCCCCCTCCTCGCCGAGCAGGTTCGCCGCGGGGATGCGGCAGTCGTCGAAGGCGAGCTCGCCGGTGGTGGAGCCCGAGATCCCCATCTTCGGCTCCAGCCGAGTCACCTCGAAACCCGGGGTCTCCGACTCGACGACGAAGGCGGAGATGCCGGAGTGCCCCGCGTCCGGATCGGTCTTTGCGAAGACCGTGTAGAGATTGGCGACGCCGGCGTTCGTGATGAAGCGCTTGCTCCCGTTCAGGACGTACTCGTCACCGTCGAGCCGCGCAGTCGTTCGCATCGCGGCCGAGTCCGAGCCGGAGCCGGCCTCCGTCAGCGCGTAGGCGCAGAGCCACTCCCCGTTCGCGAGCTTCGGCAGCCACTGCTCCTTCTGCTCCTGCGAGCCACCGAGCTTGAGCCCGAGCGAGCCGAGCTCCTGGACGGCGAGGAGAAGGCCGCTGGTGGCGCAGACCTTCGACACCTCCTCGATTGCGACGAGCGCAAGCAGCGTCCCGGTGCCGGTCCCACCCCACTCCTCGTCGAAGAGCAGGCCGAAGATCTCGTGCTCGCGGAAGAGCTCGACGACGTCCCACGGGAACTCGTGCGACGCGTCGATCTCAGCCGCGCGGGGCGCGATCCGCTCTCGCGCAAGGTCACGGACGAGCTCGCGAATCTCGCGCTGCTCGTCAGTCAGGAGGTCAAAGGCCATCGGTGCGATGTTATGCGCCCGCCAGCGCTCTCGCCCTCTCGAGGATCTCCCGGAGGAACTCGTGCGTCGCGTCGAGCTCGAGCTTCGCGGACGGCTCCAGGCCGGCGACAATGTGCTGGTAGGAGACCGCGTGGTGGAGCGGGATCACCACGGAGCCGAGCTCGACCGCCTCACGCAGGCGCTCGACCGGTTCCGTTTGCTGCCAGGGCTCCAGGTACGCATCCAGGAGAGCCGCCCGACTTGCCTCGTCCCGTTCCCACTGCAGCGATAGCAGATCGATGAACGGGTGAGCGACACAGGCGTCCGTCCAGTCGAAGTACTGGAGCTCGCCGTCGATACGGGTCACGTTCCCCAGGTGCAGGTCGCCGTGAACGAGGGTCGGGGGAAGGCCGTAGTCGGCGAGTCGCCGACAGATGTCCTTCAGCGTCGGACCCAGCCGCCGGAGCTCGGTCACCTCCTCGACGGTGAGCCGGTGGACGGCGTGCGGGTCGTTCAACAGCGGATCGATCTGACTCTCGAGCACGTCCAGCCTCCGGTCGAGGCAGCCGTCTGCCAGGAGCTCGTCGGTGAGGCCGGCAGTGCGTCGCTGCAGTTCCGCGAACCGACGCAGTGCGTTCTGGCGGATCTTGAACGGCGCATTCCAGGCGAAGAGCTCGCGGAAGTTGGGTAGCAGCATCCAGCCTCGCTCCGGTTCGACAGCGAGCGGCCTCGGCACGTAGTCGGGGAACCTCTCGGCCAGCCTGAGCATCAGCACAGCCTCATCGGCGAACAGGGGCAGCCGCATCGGCACCTTGAAATAGACGTCAGGGCCGTCGGTTGCGACACGGAGAACCGATGAGATGCTCCAGTGCTTGACCTGCTCCAAACCCACGAGGACATAGCCCAGCCGCCTCACCTCGTCCTCGATCCACTCACGCACGTCCTTCAACCACCCGGGACGCGCCCACGGCGGCCGTTGCGCAGAAACCTCGATCCGTTCGAGCATGGCGAGGTATTCGGTAAGCAGGCCTCGCTGCCCATCGTCCGCGAGCGAGAGTGCCGCCAGGTCGCTTTGCCCGACCCACCGGCCGTGGGCGGGCCTGCGCCAGTTCAGATCGGTCAACTCCAGCTCGAAGACCGCCTCGATCATCTCCGCATCCTCGTTCTCTGCCAGGTGGATCTGTCGCAGGAGCCACGGCCGAGTGCCCAGACGCTGCTCGAAAGCGGAGACGACGAGCCTGGCGTTCGCAAGCCAGACGCGCTCGGAGACGAGAACGTGTGGGAGCCGCCACGCGCGGTCGCTGCGCAGCAGCAGGATCCTCGGCTCGCTCGGATGCCGGAGCGCGCCGAAGAGATGTGAGCGCCAAGGCACCCTAGGCCGAGCGGTCTATGCCGCGTCGTCCCACGAGAAGACGACGGACGGCGCGGACCGGCGCGCGGGGCCGTGGTAGACGGCCTCGACGTTGTTGCCGTCGGGATCGAGGACGTAGCAGGCGTAGTAGCCGGGGTGATAGTCGCGCTCGCCAGGACGGCCGTTGTCGCGACCACCTGCCGCCAGGGCCGCGTCGTAGAACCGCTGCACCGCCTCGCGATCCTCGGCCTGGAACGCGAGATGAAGCCCCACAGTGGGATCGCCGTCACTCGTGACCCAGAGCTCATCCGAATTGAAGTAGCTGCCCGCACCTCCTACCTCTCGTCCGAGCGCGCCGAGCGCGGCCGTGTAGAACGTCCGACTTGCCTCGAGGTCGGTCACCCGCAGATGAACGTGGTCGAACAGCCTGCCAGCGTGAGTCTCGGGCATGTGGCGAGCTTACTCGAACGGGTTGTACTCGAGCTCTCCCGCGGCGATGCGACGGTTGAGCTCGAGCAGGAGGCGGTTCGACTCCTGCGGGTCGTGCGCGGCTGAGGCGGGCCAGCCGTAGGCGGCGGCAACGGCTTCGTCGATCTGTGTGTGCAGCTTCCGCAGCTCCTGGTAGGCGCCATCGTCGAGGTCGTTGTAGAGCTTCGTCAGCCCGACGCCGCGCTCAGCGCAGATCGTCTGCCGCCGCTCGATCAAGGCACGTGCGAGTTCACCGATCGCGGCGCGCCGCTCCTCGGTCGGCCGCGGCCAGGGGAACGTCTCGAAGGCGGACGTCGGCGTGTAGCGGATGTCCACGCGGAGGGTGGACGACTGTGCGCGCGCCCACTCGCCGTGGATGCGCGACGTCAGCACGCCCATCGAGTAGTCGTCGTCGAAGGCGAAGACATTCGTTGCATCGCTCGGGCAGACCCACGAAGTCGCCCACGCGAACAGGATCCGCTTCCCAACTCTCGTGCCAGCTATGTAGCGAGGAAGATCCTTAATCGCCGCGCGAAGCGCCGTACCTGGCCTACCGTGTAGCCACCAGTGTTCGCGTCGGAAACGATCGGCATTTAGCTCACGTTCAGGCTTCACACGCGTCCGCACAATTTCTAACGCAGCCGGGAACTGATAAGTCTCCTCCAGCGGACGAAGTCCGAAGTCGATCACGTATCGCGATGGCTCCTGAGCGATCTCGGCTGCGAGGTCTTCGCTTGTGAGGAGTGGCCGAATCACTTCCCGGTAGTCCGCCTCGGGCCGACGAAGAGTCTCTTCAGCCTCCGCAGTCGAGAGCACAAACCCTTTTCCAACTATCACGGGCCCTTGAAACGCCCGCCCCGCGTTCTGCGCCAGCCGCTTCGCCAGCGCAACATCGAGGCCCGCCGCTCGCAGCGACGGCGTGATCCCATCCACCTCCTCGCCATCGAGAACGAACCGCGTCGGCGGCACGGCCGGCTGCCTGACCCAGTTGACGATGCTGACGTTGACGACCGCGATGCCGGGCCAGGGCCGCTTGGAGACGGCGTTCGTGATCACACCGCCGTTCTCGACGATCCATTCCAGGGTCGGACCCCGATTGCGGTTCTGGGAGATCGAGTTCGTGGCGACGAAGCCGGCGCGGCCGCCGGGCGGCAACGACCGTTGCGCCTTCCGGAACCAGTACACGGCGTAGTCCTTCACGCCGATCCCGAACTCGTCCTTCAGGAACTCGACGTAGGCGTCGCCGAGCTCACCTCGCACCTGCTGCGAGCCGTGGTAGGGCGGGTTGCCGACGATCGCCTGCACCGGAGGCCACTCGACCTTGAGCGCGTCCTGGAGCCAGATTCCCGGCAGCGGCTCGAGCGGCAGTACCTGCTCGTTGGGAAGCCCGAGCTCGCGCACCGCGAGCGCGTGGCCCATCCAGAGCGTCACCCGGGCAAGCTTGACGGCGAACGAATCGCGCTCGATGCCGTGCAGGTTCTGAAGCCCGATCACCCCCTCCCTCGTGGTCGGTTCCCGTCCCGCCGCGACCTTCAGCGCCCGCTCACGCACGGCGAGGGCGATCTCGATCTCGCGCAGCGCGCGATAGGCGACGTAGAGGAAGTTGCCCGAGCCGCAGGCGGGATCGAGGACGTGGTAGGCCGCAAGGTCGTCCTGCGCGGCCCGGACGTCAGCCAGCGTCTCGCACGCGTCCAACCGCTCACGCCACGGCTCCGCGATCGTCGGTCCGACAACCTCGCGGATGTCGGCCTCCGAGGTGTAGTGGGCCCCGAATCGCCACTGCCGCTCTCGCCCGAGCGCGCCTTCGAGCAGGTAGCCGAAGATCGCCGGCTCGACGAGCTTCCAGTCGAACGTCGTCGCCTCGCGCAGCTGCGCGACCTCCTCCGTCGTCAGGTGGACGCGCGCAGGCTTTTCGAAGAGCTGGCCGTTGACGAAAGGTGCGTCCTTGTAGACGCCGTGCGCGGGCCGCGGCCCCGGCGTGTTGACGAGCTCGAACAGGTTCCCCAGCTCGTCCTCGCTCGCGCGACTCGGATCCTGCACGAGCCCGACGAGGAGCTTCGTGAACATCCGGTTCGGGAGCAAACCGAAGTCCTCGGCGAACATGCACCAGACGCACTGGAGAATGAAGTCGCGCAGCGTTTCGGGCGGCGTATCCTTCCGTGCTTCGAGCTGCGCGAAGACCGAGGTGACGAGCTCGACCGCACCCTTCGTCAACTCCGCGCGGTCGACCTCGAAGTCGGGCTCGAAACCGGCGAGGAAGCCGAGCGCCTGGGCGCGATCGGGCAACTCGTCGAGCGGGAACTCCGCGTGCGGCTCGCTGTAGCCCGGCTTCCACACCTGGAAGCGGTTGACCGAGCACATGACGACGTAGGGCGGCGGCTCGTGCTCGAGCGTGCCCGAGATGCTCCAGTACGGAAATGCCTGCTTCAAGTAGAGCTCTGAGAGCCTCTCGGCATCCTTCGGCCCCTTCATCTCGACGATGCAGACGCCCGGCCAGAGCATGTCGATGAAGCCGCCCTTCGGAAGCTTGTGCTCGAACCGGACGCCGGCGGCGTGCCAGTCGGTGCCGTACGCGTGGAGGAGCTCGGTCAGAAACGGCTTGTCGACCGACCTCTCGGTGCCCGCGAAGTCGCGCCACTTGGCCGCGAACGCCTCGAGACGCGTCCGGCGCTCTTCCGCCTGAGACGGCATTGCGGTTAGGTGAGAGTCAGCTGCTGCTTCGGGACGGCGAAGAACGTGCCCTGCGTGAGGAGCTTCGCGGTTTCGGACAGCTGCTCGAGCGCCCGCTCCATCGCCTCGACGAGGAAGTCCTCGGCACCGCCCGCGCGCAGCGCCGTACAAGCAGCCTCGGTGCGCCGCCGCGCGTCCTCGATGTAGAGCAATACGACATCGACCTCGCCGTAGTTCTTCTCGTCGAGAGCCTGCGCGTTCATCGTGTCGCGGAGGCTAGCGGGATTGCCGGACAGAGGGCCATCGGCCATTAACTCAGCGTAGCTCGCCGTCCGTTTCGCGACTGTGACGACTCTGCAACGAACCAGCGCATGCGACGCACTTCAGCGACCGTCGTACAGAATGCGGCGGAGGGTGCCGCCCGTGAAATCGAGGTAGAAGAGGTCACCGCCCGGCCCGGCGGCGAGATCCACCGGAGCGGCGAGGTCTCTGCGGACGAGCTCGATGCGCTCCGGATCGGGCCGGCCGTCCTCGCCCGGCAGCATCGCCCAGAGGCAGCGGCGCACATAGTCGGAGAAGAAGAGGGCGCCACGGTAGCGCTCGGGGTACGAGCCCCCGGGGTAGAACGCAAGCCCGGAGAGCGCCTGCGTGCCGCGCCCGCACCCGTCGCCCTCGACAACGTCCTCGTCACGGTCGAAGACCGCCGCCGGCGCCTGGACGCTCCCGCCCTCGTACAGGCCCTCGCAGATCGGAATCTCGGCCTCGTCGTAGCTCCGCAACGGCGAGGAGCCCTCGTAGCAGGGCCAGCCGAAGTTGACGGGCGCCGCAGCCCGCGTGTCGGCGACGTCGAGCTCGTCCGCCCGTGTCGAGCCCACGTCGCCGATCCAGAGCTCCGACGAGCCCGGACGGAGCGCAAAGCGAAACGGGCTCCGCAGGCCATAGGCAACGACTCTGTGCCGGCGACGCTCGACGTCGATCGCGATCACCGAGCCACTCACACCGGGCGGATCACCCGCGGTGCGCAAGTCCTGGGCCCGCAGTGCACCCCCCTCGCCGAGCGGATCGCGGCAGACGTTGCGCGCGTCGCCGGTGTCGACCCGCTCGTAGCTCGCACCCTCGCCCCCGCTCGCATAGAGCGTGCCGTCGGACCCGAAGGCGAGGTCGCCGACGCCGTGGCTCGGGTACTGCTGGCACCAGCCCGCCACGAGCACCACCTCGTTTCCGTCCGCGCCGAGCCGGGAGACCCGGCCGCTCACCGGGCACGCACCTTCGAAGAGTCCCGTGCAGCGCCGGCGCCCGAGTGGCTCACGCGCGTCCACCGGCCCGTCGAAGGTGTACAGGACGTAGACGAAGGGTCGCCTGGGGAAGCCCGGGTCGAGCACGAGCGCGAACAGGCCGCGATCGCCGTTCGTGAAGACGCGAGGCCCGAGGGCCGCAAAGACTCGCGGCGTGCGATCTCGAAGATCCGAGAACTCCGTGACGGTCCCGCGCTTCTCGGCGACGAAGATACGGCCGTCTGACGCGAACGCGACGCCGAGGGGTTCCTCGAGCCCGCGCAGGACAACCGTGTCGCGGAACCCCGGAGCCGGCTCGGGATGCGGCTCACCGCGACTCAAAAGCAGCCCGGCCGCGGTCGCGGCCACCGCGAGAGCCACCGCCATCGCCGCTCGCCGGGACACGCAACGAGCCTAGCTAGGCTCCGTCCGTGATCCTCGACAACGGCGTGATTCGGACGATGGATCCCGCGCTACCTACGACGAGGGCGCTGGCGGTCGCGGGCACTCAGGTCGCGGGCGGCGTCGGGGTGCACGAGACCGCGCTTCCAAGTCCGGAGACCGTCGACCTCGGTGGCCGCTGTGCCCTCCCGGCCTTCACGGACTCCCACGTTCACTTTCCCACGTGGTCGCTTGCGCAGCAGCAGGTGAAGCTGGACGGCTGCTCGTCGCTCGAGGAGGCGCTCTCGCGGGTCCGCGGGGCACAGACAAGCGAAGGGCGCTGGCTGCGCGGCTACGGCTGGCGCGACGGCGACTGGAGCCCGATCGACGGACAGAGAGTCGAGCCGACGAAGGAGGCGCTCGACGAGGTGACCGGGGAGACGCCGACGATCCTGATCTCGAAGGACTACCACTCCGTCTGGCTCAACTCCGCCGCGCTTGCGGCCGCCAACGGCGATCTCCAGATCGAGGGCGGGGTCGTCGAGCGGGACGAGCGGGGGGAGCCCACCGGCGTCCTCCGCGAGGAGTCGGCCTGGCGGTTCCGCGACCGGCACGTTCTGACGACGCAGGACGAGTGGGTGGAGGCGACGCGGATCGGCATCAGCATCGCGAACACGCGCGGCGTCGGTGCCGTCCACGACAAGGACGGCTGGCTGGGCGCTCCCGGCGTCTTCCAGCGACTGCGCGACGAAGGCAGCCTCAGCCTGCGGGTCTGGGGCTCGATCCCGCACGAGCACTTGGAGCACGCGCGCAAGCTGTCACTCCGCTCGGGCTTCGGTGATGAGTACCTCCGGGTCGGATACTTGAAGTGCTTCATGGACGGCACGCTCGGCTCGCAGACGGCGTCGCTGACGGACGGCACGGGCGTGCGGATCACGAGCCGCGAAGAGCTCGAGGAGATCGTGCGACGCGGTGCCGAGGCGGGCTGGCCGGTGGCCGTGCACGCGATCGGCGACCAGGCGAATCGCGATGCCCTCGATGCCTTCGAAGCGACGAGGGAGGTATGGCAGCCACTGGGCCTCCGGCACCGGATCGAGCACGCGCAGTGCGTGACGCCCCAGGATCTGCCGCGGTTCGCGGCGCTCAAGATCGCTTGCTCGGTGCAGTTCTCGCACGCCCCCTCGGACCGGGACCTCGCCGAGCGACTCTGGCCCGAGCGGCTCGAGGGTGCCTACGCCTTCCGCTCGCTCTGGGACTCCGGAGCGCTGCTCGCAAACGGCTCCGACGCGCCGGTCGAGGAGCTCGATCCCCTCGCGGGTCTGGCGGCGGCCGTCCGGCGAACGATCGACGAACGCCCCGCCTGGCGGCCGGACGAGCGTCTCGGCGTCGAGCAGGCACTCCAGGCGGCGACCGTCAACCCGGCCTGGCTCTCCCGCGACGAGCGCCGGCGCGGCAAGCTCCTGCCCGGCTATCTGGCGGACCTCGTCGTGCTCGACCGCGATCCCGTGACATGCGAGCCGGAGGAGCTGCGCGAGGTGCAGGTCGTCGCAACGATGGTCGGCGGCCGGTGGGTACACAACCCACCGCCCTGGGACTGACGGCCGCAAGCGAGGAGTACACTTCGCCCGTGTCCACCCGCACGATGAATCCTGTCCACGACGCGACCTGCTCGGTCGCCGCCTGCGCCGAGATCATCGGCGCGAAGTGGACGGCGCTGCTCGTGCACGACCTCTCCGAGGGCGCCCGCCGCTTCTCCGAGCTCGAGCACTCCTGCCGCGGCATCAGCCCTCGGACGCTGTCGGAACGGCTGCGCTGGCTCGAGAGCGAGGGCATCATCGCCCGCCGCAGCTATCCCGAGTCACCGCCGCGCGTGGAGTACGCGCTGACCGTGAAGGGCGACGGCCTGCTGCCGATCATCAACGAGATGCGCCGCTTCGGCCACGAGCACCTCGGCTGCCGTAGCTCGGACTAGCTCTCGGCCCAGACTCGGACGAGCTCGACGATCGTCGCGGCCGCCGCGGCCATGTCCTGAACGCTCGCCCACTCCTTCACCGAGTGGTAGTTCTGGCCGCCGGTGAAGATGTTCGGCGTCGGCAGACCCATCGTCGACATTCGTGAGCCGTCGGTGCCGCCGCGGATGATCGTCCGCGTCGGCTCTGCGCCCGCTCGCCGGATCGCCTCCTCGGCGGCCTCGACCACGCGCGGATGCTGCTCGATCACGCTCCCCATGTTCGAGTACTGGTGCTCGACGTCCATCGTGACCTGAGCGCGAGGCTCTCGACCGGAGAGGTCCTCGACGAGGTTCCGCAGGACCGCAACGTGCTCCTCGAGCTTCGCGTCGTCGTGGTCGCGGAGGATGAAGTCGATCGTCGTTCGCTCAGCGCCACCCTCGATCCGGGTGGGATGGACGAAACCCTCCCGCTCCTCGGTCGTCTCCGGCGAGAGCCGGTCACGAGGCAGGACAGCGATCAGGTCGGCTGCGAGCTTGACGCTGTTCACGAGCCGGCCCTTGGCAGTGCCGGGATGGACGCTGTGACCGCGGATCGTGACCCTCGCGCTCTTGGCCGAGAACGTCTCGGTCTGGAGCTCACCCAGCCCTGACCCATCCAGGGTGTAGGCGATGTCGGCGCCGAACCGGCCGAGGTCGAAGTACTTCGTCCCGGCCGCAACCTCCTCGTCGACGGTGAACGCGACACGAACGGGCGCCCTGCGGGGCTCAGGGTGCCTCGCCAGATACGCGACCGCGGCCACGATCTCGGCCACACCCGCCTTGTCGTCGGCACCGAGCAAGGTCGTGCCGTCGGTCGTGACGAGGTCGTGCCCGACGCGGGTGGCGAGCTCCTCGTTCTCCGCCGGGTCGAGCATCTGCGAGGGGTCGCCGGGCAGAACGATCGGACCGCCCGCGTACCTTCGGACGACCTGCGGGGAGACGCCTGCCCCCGCAGCATCGGGGCTCGTGTCGACGTGGGCGTTCAGTCCGACGACCGGTGCCTCCGCGGTGCCGGGGAGCGTCGCGAAGACGTAGCCGTGCTCGGTCACCTCGGCGTCGTCAAGGCCCGCCTCGAGCAGCTCCTCCACGAGCAGACGGCAGAGGTCGAGCTGCTTGAGCGTGCTCGGGTAGGTGTCGGAGTCATGAACCGATTGCGTGTCCATGCGCGCGTAGCGCAAAAAGCGCTCGAGCACGTCCTCGGCAAGCTCCGCGGCGAGCGGGGATACAAACCGGGCACCAGAAGGGCTAGAGGTCGCCAAGCCGGGTGTAGAGCTCTCGGATCGTGTCGACGCCGCGCGGGAAGAACTCGACGAGCATGCGCTCGTTCGGCGAGTGGACGTTGCTCTCCGGCAGCGCAAACCCGGTCAGGATCGTCGGAATCCCCTTGTCCTGCAGCGCCGGCATGATCGGCAGCGTCCCGCCCGAGCGCGTGAGGATCGGCCGGATCCCGAAGGCCGTCTCGAAGGCGTCCTGTGCGATCTTGATCACCGGCGAGTCGGCTGCGACGAGCCCGGGACGGGTCGAGCCCTCGAGCTCCTCGACCTCCACGGTCGCTCCTTCGGGCGCGGCCTCCTTCAGCAGACGCTCGACTTCGGGCGCGACAGCCTCCGGTAGCTGCCCCGGTGCCAGGCGGACGGTGAAGTTAGCTTGGGCATCGCTTACGACGGTGGTGTTCTTCAGCCCGGGCTTGCCGCCGAAGATGCCGTTCACGTCCACCGAGGTCTCCGCGGTCGTGCGCAGATAGAACTCGTCGGCTGCCTTCGGATCGTAGGGCACCGCTCCCGCCTCTCGCAGCACGTCGGCGCCGCTCGGTTGCTGCTCCCAGCCGTTGCGCTCCTCGTCTGTCACCGGCACGATCCCGACCCGCAACGGCTCGGGGACACGACCGTCACGGGGGAGGATCCCGCCGAGCGTCGTCATCAGCGCGTGGATCGCGTTCAGCGCGGCATTGCCGTACATCCCCGAGTGGAGGTCGCGCATGCCAGCGCGGACGCGCAGATTGAAGGCGGCGAGGCCGCGGGTCGCCACCGAGATGGCCGGCAGGTCTCGGCTCTCCATCCCTCCGTCGAAGATCACGCAGGCGTCTGCGCCACGTTCGTCCTGGCGCAGGAACTCGACGATCGACTGCCCACCGACCTCCTCCTCCCCGTCCGAGACGAGCCGGAGGTTGATCGGCAGGGCACCGTCCGCCGCGAGGAGCGACGCAGCGTGCACGAGCATCCACAGCTGTCCCTTGTCGTCAGCAACCCCGCGGGCGTAGAGCCATTCGTCGCGGACCGTCGCCTCGAACGGGTCGGATTCCCAGAGCTCGAGCGGGGCCGGCGGCTGGACGTCGAAATGGCCGTAGCAGAGGACGGTCGGGGCCTCGGCGGCGCCGTTCGAGGCGCGGAGCTCGCCGACGACGAGGGGCCGTTTGCCGTAGGGCACGAGCTCGGCCTCGCCGCCGGCGCGCCTGAACTTGTCCGCGACCCACTCCGCGGCCCGCTCGACGTCCTCGGCGTGCGCCGGGTCGGCGCTCACGGAGGGGATGCGAAGGAGCTCAGAGAGCTCGTCCAGCCAGTGTGGCGGCAGAGTCGGGGACGGCAGGGTCGGCACCGACCGAGTCTAGTCAGGGCGCGCCGAGACCCGCGGCATCAATCTTCAGGCAACCTCTCGCAGTTTCGCTGCGCCGGCCAGCGCCCGCAGCTTCTTCAGACTCTGGTTCTCGATCTGCCGGATCCGCTCACGCGTGACGTTGAACGTGCGGCCCACCTCGTCGAGCGTTCGAGGCTGCTCGCCGTCGAGCCCGTAGCGCAGCTCGAGCACCCGCCGCTCACGGTGCGACAGCGTGGTCAGAATGGCCCGCAAGGACTCCTTCCGCATCGTCTCCTCAGCAAGCTCGTCGGGGAGCGGCGCCGTCGAGTCACTGAGAAAGTGCCCGAACTCCGACTCATCCTCGTCGCCGACAGGCTTCTCGAGCGAGACGGGCGTCTGGGCGCTCCGCCGGATCTGCTCGACCTCTTCCGGGTGCAAGTCGAGCTCGAGGGCGATCTCCGTCGAGCTGGGATCGCGTCCCAGCTTCGTGCGCAAGGCCCGCTCGATCCGGACGATCTTGTTCAGCTTCTCCACGACGTGGACCGGCATGCGGATGGTGCGCGCCTTGTCGGCGAGTGCCCGCGCGACCGCCTGGCGAATCCACCAGGTGGCGTAGGTGGAGAACTTGAAACCCTTACGATGGTCGAACTTCTCCGCCGCACGTACGAGTCCGATGGTGCCTTCCTGGATCAGATCGAGGAAGGGCAGGCCCTGGTTACGATAGCGCTTCGCGATGGAAACCACGAGGCGGAGGTTTGCCTCGACCATCGCCTGCTTTGCCGAGTGGTCGCCGCGCTCGATCTTCTTCGCGAGCCCCACCTCCTGCGCGGCGGTGAGCAGGGGCACGCGGCCGATGTCCTTCAGGAAGAGCTGCAGCGTGTCCGTGGACACCTCGGTGGCTCCGCCGCCATCCGGCTCGACATCCTCTACTGCCACCTCGTCGGCCCGCCCCACGACCTCGATCTGAGCCTCGTCCAGCGCGGCGTAGAACTCGTCGAGCTGCGCTGCGTCGACCTCGAGCTCGTCGAGCGCCTTGGCGATGTCGTCGGCGACCAGGCGGCCGGATTGGCGCCCGCTCTCGAACAGAAGGCGGGCCTCCGGAGATTCCAACAGGTCAAACCCAGCCGGGCCTGTCGCGGCGGTGCTGTTCCCACTTCCTGCACTCACCCGGCTCCCCTCCGATTCGGCGCCCCCACAGTAGTCACGACGGCCCGTGACCGCAACATCTTCCAAGTGGAGACGGAAGGTTGACATGCGGAGCCGACGCAGGCATAGGCCGTCCGGCCCATCTTTCCGGAGGCGAGGTCCTACTTAGCGAAGCGCGCCGAGATAGCGCCGCGCCTCCCGCGCGACCCGAGAGGCGGGCTCGGTGGCCACCGCCAGCCGCAGCTGCCGTTTCCCCTCGGCGACGTCACGCTGCCACAGCAGGAGGAGGCCCAGATGGAAACGTACCGTCGCGGCCCGCGGGAACCGGCGTGTCAGAGGCCCAAGACGCGAGAATGCCGCCACTGGACGCTCCTTCGTGTAGCGACCAACAGCGTCCGCGACCAGCGCATCGACATCATTCGGCGCGAGCCGAAGTGCCTCAGCGAAGGCTCGCCGTGCCGAGACGGGATGGCCGAGCCGCTGGAGGGCAACGCCGTGGAGGAGCCGGCCCCGTACGCTTTGGTCGGCCTCGAGCGCCTCGAGCTGCTCGGCCGGGGTGTCGCTTTTGATCCGGTAGGAGAAGCTGGGTGTGAAGCCGGGTAAGCCAGGCGCGAACTCGCGGGCATGAAGCCAGTCGTCCGCCCGGACCGCGTAGACCGTGTCGGGCTCCACGTCGCGCGCCTCCCGCCAGGCGGTGATCGACCCTCCTTCACCCGCCCAGAAGCGCGCGAGGCCGACGTGCAGCTGCGCCAGCGCGCTGCGGGGATAGAGCGCGCCGAGCTGCTCGATGCGGTCGAGGGAGCCGGGCCACGCGGCGAAGGCAGCCCCGACCTTCGCCTCGAGCGAGTCGTGCCGGGCAAAGAGGGCGGCCGCCTGTCGCCGCCGCCCTCGTTCGTAGAGCTCGGTCGCGCGGCGGAGGTCACGCGCCTCGGGATCGTTGCGCACTCCGAGGTCGAGCACGAGGCGCGGCACGCCCTTCCGAGGCCGGGCCTGCTCCGACACATCCTCACGATCGAGAACCTCCTCCGCCGACAGCACGGCGCCGCCTGCCACCAGCACAGCCGCGAGCGCGGCCGTTCCAGCCACGAGCAGGGAGACACGAAGACGCGGGGACACGTAGCGACGATAGCCAGCACAGGGTCGCTACACTCTGGAAAGTAATGGCGTCCTACCGCGAGCTGCTGCAGCAGGTGAAGGCCGAGATCGACGAGGTCGGTGCGGCCGAGGCGCAAGAACGTTCCGAGGCGCTCTACGTCGATGTGCGCGAGCAGGACGAGTGGGACGAAGGCATCGTTCCGGACGCGATCCACATCCCGCGCGGGCAGCTCGAGTCCCGGATCGAGGGCCTCGTGCCCGATCGCTCGCGCGAGCTCGTCGTCTACTGCGCCGGAGGTTCCCGCTCGGCGTTCGCAGCGAAGTCCCTGAGCGACCTCGGGTACGAGAACGTGAGCTCGCTCGCCGGTGGGTTCACCGACTGGAAGCGAAGCGGCTTTCCGGTCGAGACCCCACGTACGCTCTCGACCGGGCAGCGCGCGCGGTACTCCCGACACCTGCTCATCCCGGAGGTCGGCGAAGCCGGCCAGCAGAAACTGCTGTCGTCGCGCGTACTCCTGATCGGCGCCGGCGGTCTCGGTTCGCCCGCGTCGCTCTATCTGGCTGCGGCCGGCATCGGCACGCTTGGAATCGTCGACGCGGACGTCGTGGACGACTCGAACCTCCAGCGCCAGATCGTGCACTCGACCGAGCGTCTCGGTGAGCCGAAGGTGCTTTCGGCGAAGCGGACGCTCGAGGCGCTCAACCCGGACGTCGAGGTCAAGGTCTACGAGGAGCGGCTCACGTCGGAGAACGTCGAGCGCATCCTCGCGGACGGCTGGGACGTGATCGTGGACGGCGCGGACAACTTCCCGACGCGCTACCTCGTCAACGACGCGTCGGTGTGGCACGAGATCCCGGTCGTGCACGGCTCGATCTACCGCTTCGAGGGCCAGGTGACGGTTTTCAAGCCGCGGGCGGGCCCGTGCTACCGCTGCCTCTTCCCCACCCCGCCGCCGCCGGAGCTCGCTCCGAGTTGCGCCGAGGGCGGCGTGCTCGGCGTCTTGCCCGGGATCATCGGCTCGCTCCAGGCGAGCGAGGCGCTCAAGCTCTTGCTTGGCATCGGGGAGACGTTGCAGGGCCGGCTGCTCCTTTTCGACGCGCTCGCGACGACGTTCGACGAGGTCTCCGTCAGGCGCGACCCGGCCTGCCCCGTCTGCGGCGAGAGCCCGACCATCACCGAGTACGTCGACTACGTCGAATTCTGTGGGGTGCGGGCGTGACCGCCGTCCGGATCCCGCCCACGCTGCGAATGGAGGTCGGCGGCGAGCGGCAGGTCGAGGCGTTCGGCGAGAGCGTGCGCGATGTGCTCGAGGATCTGGCGCGCCGCTATCCCGCGCTCCAGCCGCAGCTCTTCGAGGACGGCGAGCTCGCGCCCTTCGTCAACGTCTACCTCGGCGGCGAGGACGTCCGTACGCTCGACGGCCTGGACACGTCCGTCGACGGCCAGCCGCTCATCCTCCTGCCGGCAATGGCCGGCGGCGCGCCCACGTACCCGGCCGCGCGCCGCTCCCGCCGGGCGGAGCCCGGCTCCGCGGAGCGCTCGCGCCGCTGGACCGCGCTCCGTCGGGAGGGCCGTGCAGAGCACTGTCCCTCCCTCCTACGCTTGCCAGCGACGCGCCGGGAACCCGGGCGCGTTTCGTGCTGACGACGGCCGACTCCCTCCTCTCGCTCGTCGGGCAGACGCCGCTCGTCGAGCTGTCCCGCTTCGCCCCCGGTCCGGCGCGACTCTTCGGGAAGCTCGAAGGGCAGAACCCCACGGGCTCGATCAAGGATCGCGTCGCCAAGTCGATGATCGAGGCAGCGGAAGCGTCGGGTGAGCTCGAACCCGGCCGCCGGCTGCTGGAGCCCACGAGCGGCAACACCGGCATCTCGCTCGCGCTGGTCGCAAAGCTGAAGGGGTACTCGGTCACGTGCGTCATGCCCGAGAACGCCACCGAGGAACGCCGGCGCCTACTGCGGCTCTACGGAGCCGAGATCATCGAGTCGCCGGGCGAGGAGGGGTCGAACGGGGCGGTGCGCAAGGCGCTCGAGCTCGCCGAGGCGGAGCCGGCGTTCTTCATGCCGTTCCAGTACGCGAACGAATCGAATTCGCGCGCGCACTACGACGGAACCGGTGCGGAGATCGTCGATGCCCTCGGTCGCGTGGACGTGCTCGTCGCCGGGCTCGGCACCGGCGGCACGCTGATGGGAGCCGGCGAGCGGCTCCGCGAGAGCTTTCCCGACGTGGTCGTCGCCGCCGCCGAGCCCCTGCCCGGCGAGCTTGTGATGGGCCTGCGCTCGCTCGCGGACGGCTACGTCCCCCCGATCCTCGACGTCTCGAAGCTCGACCGCAAAGTCCTCGTGTCGAATGAAGAGTCGGTCACCGCATTGCGAGAGCTGCTGGCGACGGAGGGGATCTTCGGCGGTGTCTCCGCGGGCGCCGTCGTGCACGTCGCTCGGAAGCTTGCGGGCGAGCTGGAGCAGGATGCGGTTGTCGTGTGCGTGCTCGCCGACGGGGGTTGGAAGTACCTCTCGGCCGATTTCTGGGAGGCGGCCGACGTGGAGAGGTCGATGGAGCGAACAGTCTGGTGGTGATCCCCGCCGGTGTCCGCGCCGCGCTCGAGTCACATGCGCGGGAGGAGGCGCCGAACGAGGCGTGCGGGCTCGTGGTGCTGAAGGAGGGTCTCGCCGAGGGCTACGTGCGCGGGCGAAACGCTGCCGCGAGTCCCTACCGCTTTGAGCTCGAGGTCGATCCGGAGGCATGGTTTCTCGAGGACGAGGGCTTCGAGCTCGCCGTCTTCCACTCGCATCCCTCCTCGCCACCCCGACCCTCACGCACCGACGTCGAGAACATCGGCCTCTGGCGGGGCAGGCCGTACGTGATTCTCTCGTTGCTGCGCGACGAGCTCGCCGCCTGGAGGATCGAGGACGCGCGCATCGAGGCGGTCGCCGTGACGGAGGAGCTTTCTGCGGCGTAGGAGCAGCATGCGAATCTCCGTCGCGATCGCACTTGCGGTCGTCGCGCTCTCGGGGTGCGGCGGTGACGAGGATCTCTCGGCCGGCGCACCGAGTCCGAGCGGGGGTCTCACCGTGCAGGAGGCGATCGACTCCGAGCTCGACGGGCCGCTGCTGGTGCGCGGCTATCTGATCGAGCGCAACGGAGAGCTGCGACTGTGCGAGGCGATCCTCGAGTCGTACCCACCGCAGTGCGGCGAGCCCTCGCTCAAGGTAGAAGGCGGCGAGCTTGCCCCCTCCGAGGAGCCTGCCTCGCTCCTCGGAGAGGTCGAAGGAGACGTCTTGGGCGTGTCCGAGAAATCCCGCTAGCGGACGACGAATGATCCCTTCATCGCGGCGGCGTGCGGCTCGCAGACGTACCGGTACGTGCCCTTCCGTAGCGTGATCGCATAGGTCTTCGTGCCCTTCCGAACGACACCCGTATCCACGTTGACGCCCGGGCCGCGCAGCTCGAAGTTATGGATGCTGGAACGGTCGGCGATCGTGAGCGCGTACTTGCCTGGCGACAGTGTCTTGACGGCCTTGCCACCCTTTGTGAGCGTGATCGTGAACCCGGGGCCGACAGTCCCCGTGAGCTTGATCGGCGCCGTGCCTCCATGAGCGGGCAGAGCGATGAGAGCGAACACCGCGACGGATGCGGCGCCCAGTCGTAGCTGTTTCATGCAATCTCCTCTTTGGTGGATTGGGTCACTACACGGTAGATACGGACGAGAGGCCCGTGCGGATGGATGTCACCGAATTACGTCCAGGACTGTGGCGCTGGACGGCTCCGCATCCAGCCTGGATCGAGGGCGCGGACTGGCCTCGGGAGGTCGGCTGCGTCTACTACGAGGCCCCGGGCGCCGTCGTGCTGATCGACCCGCTCGTGCCACCCGAGCGAGAAGGCTTCTTCCGCGCCCTCGACCGCGACCTCGAGCGAGCAGACCGTCCGCTGGCGATCCTGCTCACCGTGCCGTGGCACGAGCGGAGCGCCGAGGAGGTCGCGGAACGCTACGGCACCGCGCTCGGCGGTCTCCCCCGCGGGATCGTCCCGCTCTCGTTCCCGGAGGTCGGTGAGACGATCTACTGGCTGCCCGAGCACGGGGCGCTCGTACCCGGGGACACGCTCTTCGGGGAGGGGCAAGGAGGTCTCGTCGTCTGCCCGGACACGTGGCTCGAGGGGGACACGCCGGCTGTCTTGCGCCAGTCCCTCCGGTCGCTGCTCGAGCTGCCGATCGAGCTCGTCTTGGTCTCCCACGGAGAGCCGGTCCTGGCCGGGGGTCACGCGGCCATCGAAAGAGCGCTGGCGTGACCGGCCGTGCCGGTCTCGGCCGAGGGTAGAGGGCAGTACAGCCGGCCGGCCCGACTAGCCCCATGACTGCTCGCCCATCGGCCGGAACGCGACCTCGAGAATCCGATGGCCGCGCGGCCGGGTGAGCACGAAGAGCACGGCGTCGGCGACATCCTCGGCGCTCATCATCCCGGGCAGGGCCTCGGGCGAGCGACCGCGCCCTTCGTCGAGCGCGAAATCGGTCGCGGCACCGCCGGGACAGACGTTCGTGCAGCGGATCCCGTGCGTCCGCAACTCGTGGTCGAGCGCACGCGTGAAGCCGACTTGCGCGAACTTCGAGGCGCAGTAGACCGCTTCGTTGGGAAGGCCCCGGCGGCCCGCCTCCGAGGCGACCGAGACGATGTCACCTTCTCCCGCGCGCATGAGGTGCGGCACGGCGGCCGCCGCGGCGTAGAGAACGCCCTTCACGTTCACGTCGATCATCTCGTCCAGGTGCTCGGGTGAAAGCTCGGTGAGCGGGCCGTTATGCGCCCACGCCGGCGTTCGCAACGAGGATGTCGAGCGGCCGAAGCGAGCCACGGTCTCGTCGACGAGCGCCTCCACCTGCGCTCGGTCGCGGACATCGCAGGGGTGCGCGACCGCGTCTTTCCCGAGGCCGAGGTCCTCGCCGCTGCGCGAGGCGAGGCCCAGCCTGACGCCCTCTTCGTGCAGCGCACGGGCGACTGCGGCGCCGATCCCGCGGCTTGCGCCCGTGACAACGGCGACCCTTCCTTCCAGGCTCATGTCTTCTCCTTTGCGGTTAGCGGGTCAGCGCCCGGACTTCGCGAGCCGGCGGCGCGAGAGCGTGTCGAGCGTGACTGCAGCGAGCAGGATCACGCCGGTGACGATGAACTTCGTCGCGGAGCTGTAGCCGACGAGGTCGATCCCATTCGCGATCGTGGCGATCACGAGCGCCCCCAGCAACGCCGCCACCACTCGGCCGCGACCGCCGAAGAGGCTTGTGCCGCCGATGACCGCGGCGGCGATCGCGTCGAGGAGGATCGTGCCGCCGCCAGCGTTGAGATCGACCGAGTTCAGGCGGGAAGCGAAGATGACGCCGCCAAGGGCCGCCATTGCTCCGGAGATGGAGAAGACGATGATGCGGATCCTGGCAACGCTGATGCCCGCTCGGCGGGCGGCCTCCGCGTTCCCGCCGACCGCGTAGACGTGGCGTCCGAATGTCGTCCGCGTCGCCACGTAGGTCCAGGCGACAAGCAGGAGCACGATCAGCAGGCCGGCGAAGGGGAAGCCGCGGTCGCGGTTCGTGACCGCGACGACGAAGAAGGCGACTGCCGTGAACGCGAGGATGCGCAGGAGCGGCATGACGAGGTTTCCCAGCGGAACGCCCGCACGCTTGCGTCCGAGAATCCGGGCGAGCGCCGTAGCGGCGTAGAAGGCGCTCGCGAGCGCGGCCAGCACCCAGCCCGTACGGTCGCCGAAGAAGTAGTTCGTCGTGTCGTTGATCCACTTGTCCTCGATCACGATCACGCCCTGCTCACCGATCACCTTCTGCACGACGCCCTGCCACGCGAGCAGCCCGGCGAGCGTCACGACGAAGGACGGAACACCGATCAGCGCGACGAACGAGCCCTGAAAGGCGCCGATCGCCGCGCCCACGGCAACCGCGATCAGGATCGCCACGATCCCGTTCACCTGCCAGCTCCCATCGGGAATCTGGAGCTTCGCGACGATCACGCCCGCGACGCCGCTCACGTACCCGATCGAAAGGTCGATCTCGCCGATCAGGAGCACGAAGACGACACCCATCGCGATCAGCGTCACGCCGGCCATCTGCACGATCAGATTGTTGAAGTTGCCGGCGGTGAGGAAGTTGTCGTTCTTCGACTGGAAGAACAGCGTGATCAGGATGAGACCGACGACGACCGGCAGGCTGCCGACGTCGCCGGAGCGGATGTTGTCGAACACACGCCGGAGCGCTGCCCCGAGTCCCTCTGTCGGCTCGACGGCCGCCACGTCGGTGCTCATCGGCCCGGCACGGGCTCGTCGAGGATGCCCGCGACTTTCGTCGGAACGCCGGCGGTGATCGCGTGCACGACCTCCTGTTGCGTCGTCTGCTCGCGCTCGAACTCGGCGACGTTGCGACCGAGTCGAAGCACAGTGATCCGGTCTGCGACTTCGAACACGTCGTGAAGGTTGTGCGAGATGATCACCACCGCGAGCCCCTGTTCGGCCAGGCGCTTGACGAGCTCCAGCACCTGTCTCGTCTGTGCGACTCCGAGCGCCGCCGTCGGCTCGTCGAGGAGGACGACGCGCGAGTTCCACATCACCGCGCGCGCGACCGCGACAGACTGGCGCTGCCCGCCCGACAGGCTCGCCACCGGCTGTCGGATGGAGCGGATCGTCGTCACGGCGAGCGTCTTCAGCGTCGCGGCCGTCTTGTGCTCCATCACGGGCTCCCGCAGCCTGTGCAGCACGTCCCGGGCTTCGCGACCGAGGTACATGTTCTGAACGACGTCGAGGTTGTCGCAGAGCGCGAGGTCTTGGTAGACGACCTCGATTCCGAGCCGGGCAGCGTCCTTCGGGCCGTGGATCGTCACCGGCGCACCCTCGAACAGGATCTCGCCCTCCTCGGCTGCGTGGATGCCTGCGACGCACTTGATCAGGGTCGACTTGCCGGCGCCGTTGTCGCCGACGAGCGCCATCACCTCACCGGAGCGCACGGCAAAGTCGACGTCGGAGAGGGCCTGCACGGAACCGAAGCTCTTCGAGAGCCCGCGGAGCTCGAGGGTCGGTGTCGAGTCGGTCACGCTCATCGGCGAGGAGGAGCCGGCGGAGCACCCGTGGACGCCCCGCCGGACCGGATCCTTCCTACTTGCAGTACTTCGCGTAGGCCCCGCGGCAGACCTCGCCCTTCTTCAGGAAGCCATCCTTGAACAGGAGCGTGTAATTCCGCTTCGTGATCGTCACCGGGGTGAGGAGCACCGACGGCACCTGCCGTCTGCCGTCGAACGTCTTGCCGTTCACGCCGACCGGCTTCTGTCCCTTGGCCAGTGAGACCGCGAGCTTCGCGGCGGCGTTCGCCTCAGCCTTGATCGCCTTGTAGACCGTCATGCACTGGTCGCCGGCGAGGATGTTCTGGACGCCCTGTGCCGTCGCGTCCTGGCCAGTGACCGGGATCTTTGGCAGCTTGCGCGCCTTGAGGGCCGAGACGACGGCGTTGCCGAGACCGTCATTGGCAGCGGCGACACCCTGGATCTTGTTGCCCGTCCGGGCAAGCATCTGCTCGAAGATCGTCAGCGCCTTCTGGTTGTCCCAATCCGGCACCGCCTGGTCGGGACCTTTCGTCAGGGTGCCGTTCTTGAAGAGCGGGTTCAGCACCGACTGGTAGCCCTGCCGGAAGAGCGTGGCGTTGTTGTCGGTCGGCGAGCCGTGTAGCTGCGCGATCACGGGCTTCTTCGAGTAGGAGCCGTTCGCCTTCAGGCAACTGACGAGCCCCTGTCCCTGCAGGCGGCCGACGGCGACGTTGTTGAACGAGACGTAGTACGCCGTGCTCCCCTTCAGGGTCAGCCGGTCGTAGTCGATCACCTTGGCTCTGCGGGCCTTGGCGAGTGCCTGGATCGCTGCGCCCGAGCCTGAGTCGAGGTTTACGAGCAGGATCACCTTGGCAAGCTTTCAACGTGACCGGAGAAGGTCGGGCAGTAAGCTCAGCGCACGTCCGACGTGCTCACACCCGAGGCTGTCGAGTTCCTGACCGAGCTCGAGCGGCGTTTTGGTCCGCGCCGCCGTGAGCTGCTTGCGGCACGCCAAGAGCGCGCGACGAGGTTGCGGGCCGGCGAGCTTCCGGATTTCCTGGCGGAGACGGCCGAGGTACGCGCGGGCGACTGGCGGGTGGCCCCGGTCCCCGACGAACTGCAGGACCGGCGCGTCGAGATCACTGGGCCGGTGGACCGGAAGATGGTCATCAACGCGCTCAACTCGGGGGCGCGGATCTACATGGCCGACTTCGAGGACTCGAACTCGCCCACCTGGGAGAACTGCATCGAGGGTCAGGTCAACCTGACCGATGCGCTTGAGCGGACGATCTCCCTCGAGGCGGGAGAGAAGAGCTACCGGCTGGACGACGAGATTGCAACGCTGCTCGTGCGCCCACGCGGCTGGCACCTCGCCGAGCGCCACTTCGAGGTGGACGGCGCGGCGATCTCCGCGAGCCTCTTCGACTTCGGCCTCTACTTCTTCCGCAACCACGGGCGCGGCGGCCGCTTCTTCTACCTCCCGAAGCTCGAGAGCCACCTCGAAGCGCGGCTCTGGAACGACGTCTTCGTCTGGGCGCAGGACGAACTGGGCGTCGCGCAGGGCTCGATCAAGGCGACGGTCCTGGTCGAGACGATCCTCGCGGCGTTCGAGATGGACGAGATCCTCTACGAGCTGCGCGAGCACTCGGCGGGGCTGAACGCTGGCCGCTGGGACTACATCTTCTCGGTGATCAAGAAGCTCGGCCACCGGCCCGAGTTCGTGCTCCCCGACCGGGCCGCGGTCACGATGGCCGTTCCGTTCATGCGAGCGTACGCCGACCTGCTGGTGAAGACGTGCCACCGCCGCGGCATCCATGCGATCGGCGGCATGGCGGCGTTCATTCCCTCCCGCCGTGACCCCGAGGTGAACGCAGTCGCCCTCACGAAGGTGCGCGAGGACAAGGAGCGCGAGGCCGGGCAGGGCTTCGACGGTACCTGGGTGGCGCACCCCGATCTCGTCCCCGTCGCGATGGAGGTTTTCGACCGCGTCCTCGGCAACCGCCAAAACCAGGTCGACCGGCAGCGTGAGGACGTGGATGCCGATGCCGCGAGGCTGCTCGACGTCGCCTCGACTCCCGGGGAGATCACCGAGGAGGGCCTGCGCAACAACGTCTCCGTCGGGATCCAGTACCTCGCCGCCTGGCTCCGTGGCTCCGGCGCCGTCGCGATCTTCGACTTGATGGAGGACGCCGCCACATCCGAGATCTCACGCTCGCAGGTCTGGCAGTGGCTCCGGCACGGGAAGGTTGAGCGAGCCGACGTGGAGCGGGCGATCGACGAGGAGACGGCGACACTCGGAGACGGCTACGCCGAGGCCCGCGAGCTCTTCGAGCAGGTGGCGCTCGGCGACGAGTTCGTCGAGTTCCTAACGCTACCCGCGTACGAGCGACTCGACTAGCATCTTCCGCCGAGCTCGGCGCTAACGGCGCTTAATGCGCCAGCCAGCCGGCATCCATGGTGAGCACCGCGCCCGTCATCGTCCAGGCCGCGGGGCTGCAGAGGAATCCCACCGCTTCCGCGACCTGCGTGGGCTCGATCAGCCGCTTGACCGCGTTGGCGGCAAGCAGGACGTCGGTGACCACCTCCGCAGCTGCGATGCCATGCACCCGGGCCTGATCGGCGACCTGCGTCTCGACGAGGGCCGTCCGGACGTAGGAGGGGCAGATCGCGTGTGCCGTAACATCGGGACACCGGGCGGCCGCCTCGAGCGCAATCGTCTTCGTCAATCCGACGAGACCGTGCTTCGCGGCGACGTAAGCGCTCTTGAACGGTGAGGCAACCAGCCCGTGCACCGAGGCGATGTTGATCACGCGACCCCACTCCGCGTCGTACATACCGGGCAGAAATCCCCTCGTGAGCAGAAACGGCGCGGTGAGCATGACCGCGACGATCCGATCCCACTCCTCCGAAGGAAAGTCCTCCAGGGGACTCACATGCTGCAGCCCCGCGTTGTTGACGAGGATCTGGACCGTGCCGGCCTCCTGGTCACACGTGCGACCGCCGCCGGCTCGGCGAGATCGGCTTCGATCGCCACGCCCCCCTCGATCTCCGCGCAGGACCGCTCGAGCGCCTCGCCCGGCAGATCCGCGAGCACGACCTCCGCGCCTCGTGCCGCGAGATGGTCCGCGATCGCGAATCCGATCCCCGACGCGGCGCCGGTCACGAGTGCGCGCCGTCCCTCCAGCCTGCCGTCCTCAGAACCGGATCCGAGGCGTGCAGCGAGCTTTCGGCCGTTCCGGCTCATGACGGGCCGTTCGGAGCAAGAGCCGTGTGCGGCGGCGGAACCCCGCTCTTGGCGCTGACACCGAGGCTCTCGAGCAACGCTCCGCTTCCGCGAAGCTCCGCCGCGCTATATCTCGGGCAACAACGCCGCATTTAGGACGTACAGCCGCCTGAACTTTGTCCTCAGAAGACAATGGCTCTGATGGACGAACACCAGAGCGCCACTGCTTTCGTCCGCTGCTTCCGTCTGCTGCTTCTCAGTCGCCGGCGACGAAGAACTGCCAGTCGCCGTCGGCGGTGATCGCCGTGCGGTAGCCGAGGTAGCCGCTGCCGCCGGCCCGCATCGAGTCGATCTGCTCCTGCGTGTGAAGACCTGCATCGACGATCGCCTGCCAATCTTCGTCGCTCGGGGACTCCTGGTAGGCGGTCGGCCAGGCGTAGGAGCCGCTCTCGTTGCGCGTGTACGGCATCGCCAGAATCGCGGCAAGCGCCCGCATCGGCTTCGGCCCGGGTTCGGCCGCCCCCGCCTCCTCCCGCTCGCGCCAGAACTCGGCCGCAGACTCGTCGTCGCCGTAGCTGTAGGTGAAGCCCTCGCCCTGCTCGAGCGCGATCTCCTCGAGCGTCTCGTAGTCGCACGCGACAGCGGCGTCAAAGACACGTTCGCGCACCTCCGCGACCGGCTCCGGCAGCTCCTGCACTGGCAGCATGAGACGCAAACCCGCGGTGGAGCACTCGACCTCCGGCTGGGTCTCCGTGATGGTCTCGGTGCTCGTCACGGTCTCGGTCACCGTGACCGGCGTGGGCGCGGCCGGCTCCGCGGAGTTGTCGGAGCCGCAGCCGGCGAGCACGGCCGCGAGGGCAAGCAGGGGCAGGGTCGCTCGCATGCCTCTTCTCTATCAGAGCTGGATCGTGCCCTGTGCCAACGCGCCGCCCACCGGCTCCTCGGCCCGGACGAGCACGACCCGAACATGAGAGCCCTTGCCGTGCACCTCCGTCGGTTGCGCGAACGCCCCGAAGGGCTGCACGCGCTCCCCGTCCACCAGCAGCTCGCCACGCAGCACGCAGCTGATCCCCTGGCCGGCGGAAGGATCGCCGTCCCGCTCGCATCGAAGCGCGTAGTCGCCCCACGGGTCGAGCGCGACGGGGGCGCTCAGCTTCGCGTCGTCGACGGACCATTCCGTCAGCTCCCAGCGCAGGACGGTCGCTCCGTCGGAACCTGCGCGAAGCTCCGTTTCATCCTTGCCGAAAACCGCGTTCCCGGCGTGGAGGCTCGCCAGCTCCCCGGAGGCCACGTACACGATCCGAGCCCCCACGGGCAGCATGAGTACCTCGTCCGGTCCGAGAAGATCCTCGTAGAGGGACAGCGACGTCACGGCGCGACCAGCACCCGACCCGGTTCACCGGCGAGGCTTGTCTGGAAGGCCTCGTCCGCCGCCTCCAGCGCGAAGGTCGGGCCGACGAGGCTCGCGAGCTCGAGCTCACCCCTCCGAACCAGGTCGAGCAGCCCGGGCAGCGCGACCGCCGGATCCTCGGACCCGTAGATCGTCCCGGTGAGCGTCTTCTCCCGGTTCGTGAAGTCGAGCGGATCGAGCGAGAGCCTCGCGCCCGCTGCCGGGAGCCCGACGACGACGGTCGTGCCGCCGCCGCGGGTCCAGCGCAGCGCCAGCGCGGTCGTCTCGGGCGAACCGACCGCGTCGAACGCGTAGTCGACCCCTTCGGGTTCGAGTGCCCGCACCACCTCCCGGATCTCCTCCGGAGCGCAGGCGGCGCTGCCGCCCAGGCGTAGCGCCTGCTCGCGGCGCGCCTCCACCGGATCGACGACGAGGATCGCCCCTGCGCCCGCGATGCGCGCCCCCTGGACGACGAACTGCCCCACCCCGCCCGCGCCGATGACAAGCGCCGTGAAGCCGGGCTCCGGCCGCGCCGCGTTGAGCACGGCGCCAACGCCAGTGAGCGCGGCGCAACCGAGAAGTGCCGCCTGCTCGAACGGCACGTCCTCCCCCAGTGGAAGGGCCGCGTCGGCGACGACGACGACGCGCTCCGCGAGCGCCCCCGTCGCGGTCCCACGGTACACCGTTTCCCCGTCGAGGCTAAGGCCGGTGCGACCGCCGAGCAACGTCCCGCGCCCGATCGCCGTCGAGAGCGAACCGCAGGCCGCCGGGCGGTTCCGCCGGCACGCGCCGCACTCGCCGCAGGCGGGCGCCCAGGAGAGCACGATCCGGTCGCCCGGGCTTACTGCCGCGACCTCGCTCCCCACCGCCTCCACGATCCCGGCACCCTCGTGCCCAAGGACGATCGGGGTCGGCCGCTCCCACTCGCCCTTGTAGGAGTGGAGGTCGGTGCCGCAGACGCCAACCGCGACCATCCGCACGAGCGCCTCGTGCGGCTGCGGCTCCTCGACCTCGAGCTCGCGCACCTCGAGCAGCCCGGGTTCGAACATCAGCGCCGCTCGGGTCCTCACCTACTCGACCTCGACGTGGATGCGCTGCGTCGCTGTGCGCAACGGACCGCCGCGCCTGCCGGCCCGCGTCGCCAGCGCCTCGGAGAGGATCGAGACGGCCGTCTCCTCGTTGGAGTCGGCGCCGATGTCGAGGCCGCACGGCCCGGCGACGCGCTTGAGCTCGGCCTCCTCCACGCCCGCCTCGAGCAGCCGCTCCCGCCGGCGCTCCTGATTTCTGCGAGAGCCGAGCGCGCCGATGTAGAAGGCCTCCGTCGCCAGTGCCGCCTTCAGCGCGGGCACGTCGAACTTGTCGTCATGGGTCAGGACGACGACGGCGGTCGAATGGTCTGGTGCCACGTGCGCAAACGCCTCCTCAGGCCACTCGACGAGGAGCTCATCGGCGCTGGGAATCCGCTCCGGGGTCGCGAACTTGGCGCGCGCGTCGGCGACGATCGTCGTCCAGCCGAGCAGCTTGGCAGAGCGGCAGAGCGATTCAGCAGTATCGACCGCGCCGTAGATGAGCAGCCTCGGCGGCGGTCCGTAGACCTCGCAGAAGATCCGGCGCCCCTCGAGCTCGATCAGGGTGTTGCGGCCGCGGCGGATCAGCGCGCCGGCCTGCGAGGCAAGGTCGGAAGGGCCGTCGCCCACCGTCGCCCCGCTCTCGACCACCAGCAGCTTCGACCCGGTTCCCTCGCCGTCCACCACCGTGAACAGGACCCCATGCTCGCCGCGAGCGTGAAGCTCCAGCAGTCGGTCGATCACGGCAGGCGTTCGACGAAGACGTCGATCTCGCCACCGCACGGAAGTCCCACGCTCCACGCCTCGTCGTCCGAGATCCCGTAGGAGATGAGCTTCGGCTTGCCACCCTCGAGCACCTCGCGCGCGTGCTCGTAGACGTCCCCTTCGACGCAACCGCCGGACACCGAGCCGCAGAGCCTGCCGCTCTCGGAGATGGCGAGACTCGAGCCGACTGGACGCGGGGCCGAGCGTCGCGTGGCGACGACTGTCGCGACCACGACACGCTCGCCGTCGCGACGCCAGCGCGCGATCTCGGGAAGGATCTCCTTCACGCCGCCATTATCGCGATAGCTTTCCCACGTGAAGCGTCTGGGGTCACGCGCGTTCCTCGGGCGTCGCTCGCAGTGCCCGGCCGGAGGGGACAGTACGCGTAGTACGGCCCCGGAGAGCCGGGTGCTGCGAGCGACGCCAGGCGGCGGCGGCCGGCTCCGCCGGCCGGGAGCCGCCGCCGGCGAGGGGCGCGCGTGACCGACCAGGCCGCGGTGAGCCTCCTGCGCTGGCTGCGTCGACAGCTGCGCGAGCCAACGCCCTGGCGCGAGCGGCTCGAGGCCGCAGTCGCGAACGACGATCCCGAGGAGGCCCGCCGCCTGCTCGGGCAGATGGAGTTCTCGGACGCGCAGCGCCGGCACGTCGCGGGTCTGATCGAGCGCTGGGAGGAGGGACGCTGAAAGCTGAACAGAACGCCGCGCTCGTCCACCACATCTTTGACGCGTTCGCGCGCAAGGAGGGCTTCGCGTTGCGCGACGTCTTCGCCGAGGACGCCGTCTGGCACGTACCCGGCGACAGCGTGATGTCGGGCAGCCACCGGGGCCGGGCCGAGATCTTTCGCTTCCTCGCGAGCCTGCCGAAGCAGACGAACGGCACCTACGGCTCCCGGCTGATCGACGTGCTCGCGAGCGAGGATCGTGCCGCCGCCCTCTACCGCGCGTTCGGCGAACGCGCGGGTGTCTCGCTCGACATCGACCAGTTGCTGCTCTTCACGATCAAGGACGGGTTCGTGACCGAGGTGCTCGCGCTGCCGAACGACCCGGCCGCGTTCGAGCGCTTCTGGGCCGCCTAGGAACGCGTAGCCGTCCCGTCAGCCAGTCCGGCGGCGGATCGCGGAACTCGCCTGGGCGACACCTACGAGTCTGGCTCGGCTTCTGCACGCGGCTCGTGGAACTCGATCTCGAGCCGCTGGATCCGCGAGCCCTCGACCTCGACAACGCGCATCACGATGCTGTCTGTCGGCACCTCGTCGCCCACTTGAGGAGCGCGACCAAGGAGGCCGAAGACGAACCCGGCCATCGTGTGGTAGTCCTCGACCGCGATCTCGGTCCGGAACTGCTCGTTGAAGTCGTCGATCGGGAAGGTGCCGTCGATCCGGATTCGTTGATCGTCGATCCGTTCCACCGACTCGTCGGGGAGGTCGTACTCGTCCTCGATCTCGCCGACGATCTCCTCGAGCAGGTCCTCGAGCGTGACGATCCCCTGCATGGAGCCGTACTCGTCCACCACGACCGCCATGTGCTGGTTCTGCTTGCGGAACTCGGCGAGCAGCGCGGCCAGATCCTTCGTCTCGGGAACGATGTAGGCGGGCCGGAGCAGCGCCTCGAGCTCAACCTGCGCGATCCCGCGGTCGTGCATCGCCCCGAAGAGGTCCCGCACGTGCAGGATCCCGGCGATGCTGTCGACCGACCCGTGGTACACCGGGTAGCGCGTGTAAGGGGACGTCATCAGCGCGGAGAGCGCCTGCTCGGGTGGGAGGTCGGCCGAGAGGGCAACCACCTGCGGCCGCGGCACCATCACCTCGTGCACCTCTTTATCCGCGAAGTCGAAGACCTTGTAGAGCATCTCCTCCTCGGTCGTCGCGATCACGCCGGCTTCCTCCGCGCCCGCGACGATGTGGCGGATGTCCTCCTCCGTGTGCGCTAGATCTCCGGCGGGAGCGGGCTTGATCCCGAACAGGCGCGTGACGGCGTTCCCCGAGATCTGGAGTAGGTAGACGAAGGGCTTCGTGACTGTCTGCAGCATGCCGAGCGGGAGCGCGAGCGCCTTTGCGATCGGCTCCGCCTTCTGCAGCGCGATCGCCTTCGGGACGAGCTCCCCGAGGGTGACGCTGAGGTAGGTGAGGATCAGGAACGACAGCGCGTAGGCGAGGCCGTTGGACATGACGGGGTTGAAGTAGTCCGAGAGCAGCGGCTCGCCGACCGAGCCGAGGGCGATCCCGAAGACGGTGATGCCGATCTGGACCGTGCTGATGAACCGCACCGGATTGTCCATCAGCCCGAGCGCCGCCCGCGCAGCGACGCTGCCCCGCGCTGCGTCGGGCTCGAGCCGCGTTCGTCGCGCTGTGACGAGGGCATACTCGGCCGCGACGAAGATCGCGTTGCCCAGCACGAGCAGGAGGATCACGAGGATCCGAAGGAAGTCGCTCATCTATCGGCCCCGGTTCGCGCCGGGGCGCAGGTACTAGGCGGAAGCTCGTCTTCCAAGCTGGCGCGCAGTATAGGCGACGCGGTCGACGTCTCCGTCCGCGCTATCTCGCCGCACGGCGCGGTCCTCGAGTACGAGCCGCTCCAGATGAGAGAGCGTCTCGGCGACTGCGAAACGCCTGGCTGCAGGGGTCAGGTCCCTGCCGAAGAGATCGAAAGAGAGCTCGTAGCCGCTGCGCGGCTTCTTCGTGAGCGACGCCTCGGCCGCCTCGAGCCGCTGGCGATGGTGCTCGATCAGCTCGTGGGCCCGGCCGACCGGGTCCTCGACCGGCTCGCCGTGACCGGGGAGCGCGAGGCTCGGCGCCAGCGCGATCGTGCGCCGGAGCGAGTGGAGGAAGTCCCCGAGCGGATCCGGCCTGCTCTCCGGCCAGAGGCCGACCGTCGGTGAGATCCGGCCCAGCAGATGGTCGGCGGAGACGAGGATGCCCTCCTTGATCAGGCAGAGCTGCCCGTCCGCATGCCCCGGAGCCGCGACGATCTCCCAGCCGTCCAGTCGATCCCCCTCCGCCACGGGCTCGGGATCGGGGTGGTAGCGGATGAACGGCGTGTATACGGAGCCGGACTCGATCAGCTCGTCTGCGATCGGCCTCGGCACGCCGTGCCGCAGGAACCAGTCGGCGATGCGTTGCGGCCAGTCGGGGCTTCCCCAGACGAGGCTGCACTGGGCGTAGTCGACCTCACTCTCAAGCACCGGAGCTCCGGTCAGAGCGGCGACATCGGCCGCCGCCCCCACGTGATCCGGATGGAAGTGCGTGACCAGGATCCGGACGACCAGCCCGGGGAGCCCCTCGAGCTCGACCGCCCAGCGCTCCTGCGCGTCCGGCAGCCCGATGCCGGTATCGACGAGCGTCCAGCCGTCGCTTCCGGGGAGGAGATACGAGTGCACGTGGCCGGGGCGCGTGGGCAGAGGACATGTGATGCGACGAATGCCGCCGACGAGTTCCTCCATCCCGCTATCTAATCTTGTTGCCTGACAGGAACATATGTTCTATCCTCCAAGCCGATGCGGGTCGAGTACCGCGAGGAGCCGTGCCGAAGCGCGCTGAACCGCGTCCGCGGCATGCCCTTCGAATGGTCGCTCAACCCCTACATGGGTTGCGCGCACCGCTGCACCTTCTGTTACGTGCGCGCCTTCGAGTTGCGTGCCGACCGACCCTCGGACGAGCGCTACGGCCGCTCGATCCGCGTCAAGACGAACGTCGCGCAGGTGCTCGCGCGGGAGCTGGCGCGAGCGTCGTGGAAGCGCGAGGCGATCGCGATCGGCGCAGCGACGGACCCCTACCAGCCCGCCGAGGGGCGCTACCGGCTCACGCGCGCCTGCCTGGAGGTGCTTGCGGAAGCCGCGAACCCGTTCTCTCTGATCACCCGTGGCCCGATGATCCTGCGCGACCTCGACGTGCTCCAGCAGGCCGCCTCCCGCGCGGATGTCTCGATCTCATTCTCCATCCCGACGCTCGACGACGACGTCTGGCGAACGACCGAGCCGGGAACCGCCCGACCCCGTCAGAGGCTGCGAGCACTCAAGGAGCTCGTAGACGCCGGCATCAGGACAGGTGTTGGCATGGCTCCGCTCCTGCCCGGGCTCTCGGACCGGCCGGAGCAGCTCGCGAAGGTCGTCAAGGCGGCACGCGAGGCGGGCGCGACAGGCGTCTGGGCGAACCTGCTCTACCTGAAGCCCGGGACGCGCGAGCACTTCCTCGAGGCCCTCGCGCGCGATTGGCCGGATCAGCTCGAGCACTACGAACAGCTCTATGCGACCAAGGCCTATCTCCCCGCCTCCGAGACGCAACCCGTGCAGGCGCTCGTGCGCAAGCTCGCACGGGAGCATGGCATCCGCGATCGGCGAGCGAACGCGCTCCCGCCGCCGGACCGACCCGCGAGAGCGGAGCAGCTCAGCCTCGCGATCTAGCCTAGGCCGACAACGGGCATACACTTCTGGCCGTGCCCGAGGAGATCACCTGCCTGATCGTCGACGACCACGAAGTCGTGCGGGAGGGACTTCGTCTCTCGCTCTCTCGGGCACCGCACATCCGGGTGATCGGCGAGGCTTCCGACGGGGCCGGCGCCGTCACGCTCGTCGAGCGCCGAAAGCCGAACGTCGTGATCATGGACGTGCGCATGCCGGGCATGGACGGCCTCGAAGCGACGAGGGAGATCCGCGAGAAGGTCCCGGAAACCGCCGTGCTGATCTTCACGGCCTACAGCGAACGCTCGCTGCTCGGGCGCGGTCTCGAGTCTGGTGCCAAGGGCTACATCCTCAAGGAGGCGCCACACGCGACGCTGCTACGGGCGATCGAGAAGGTGGCGGCCGGGGAGAGTTTCGTGGACCCTGCGCTGATGCCCTCGTTCCTCACGGGCAAGGAGCAGAACGAGATGTTGACCTCCCGGGAGCAGGAGATCCTGCAGCTGCTCGCCGACGGGATGTCGAACGCGGACGTCGCAGGGCGGCTCTTCATCAGTCAGGAGACGGTGAAGAGCCACGTCCGGCACATCCTCGCGAAGCTCGAGGCCGACACGCGCACACACGCGGTCGCGATCGCGCTCCGCGAGGCGATGATCGATTGAGCAGCGAGCTCGTCGTCTGGCTCCTGCTGGTCGTGTTGCTGATCGCCGCCCTCGGTGGGCTCTACCTCATCGCCAGCGAGCGACGGCGACACGAGGAGGTGGAAAGGGAGAACACCCGCCTGCTCACCGAAGTGAGCAGGCGTGAGCGGGAACAGGCGCGGCTCTCCGACCGAGTCATCACAGCGGAGCGGGACGAGCGCCGGCGGCTCGCCCTCTTCCTGCACGACGGCCCCGTGCAGAATCTCTCAGGAATCGCCCTGATGCTGGACGCCGCCGTCGACGCCATCGACGAGGGCCGAGGCGAGGATGCGCGCGTCATCATCGTTCCTGCCCTCGAAAAGCATCGCGAGACGATTCGTTCGCTGCGCGACCTCTCTTTCAACATCGAGCCTGTGGTGCTACGCGACCAGGGATTCGCGCCCGCGGTCCACGAGCTCGCAAACCAGCTGGGCATCGTGCATACCCTGCAGATCGAGGTCGACGTCACACCTGCCGAGCGGCTCGGCGAGAAGGAGCAGGTGGGGCTCTACCAGATCATTCGCGAGTCGCTCGACCAAGCCGTCCGGCGGGGACCTCCGACCCGGATCTCCGTCAGCGCGCGCGAGCTGGCCGACGGCGCGCTCGAGACGATCATCGCGGACAACGGCAAGGGAGAACGGCGCAAGGCTGCGCTGGAGGCGATTGGGCAGCGGGTGACGACCTTGAACGGCCGCTTCTCGGTCGAGCAGGGCAGCGACGGGGGGACCGCCATTCGCGTGGTGCTACCGCCCTACGCCACACCAGCGGCCGGCGACGAGCCGCAACGGCCTCGAACGAGGCCGTAGGGCCTGCGGACCGCCGGTCACCGGTGGCGCGCCTGGGGGACAAGCGTGGTACCTTCGCGCGATTCCCGCCCTCTCCAAAGGAGACCGGGTGTCACGGGCGTACCGGCACAACCTGAACGGCAGCAGCCTCGATCGGAGGTCGCTACAACTCGAGATCGACGATGTGAGCCTCCGATTCGGCGGCGTGCAGGCGCTTCATGGTGTCAGCGCCCAGGTACACCAGGGCGAGGTGCACGCGATCATCGGCCCCAATGGCGCCGGCAAGACGAGCCTGATCAACTGCGTCAGCGGCCTCTACCGGCCGCACGTCGGCTCGATTCGCCTGTACGACGGAGATGTCCACCATCTGACCCGAGCGCGGCCCAGCCGGATAGCCCGCTGGGGGGTCGCCCGATCCTTCCAGAATATCGAGCTGTTCCGCCACATGACGGTGCTCGAGAATCTGCTGCTCGGCCGCCACGTGCACATGCGGCACAACGTCGTCTCGGCGCTCGCCTACTTCGGGCCCGCCCGGCGGCAGGAGATCGCGCAGCGCGAGCTCGTCGAGGAGGTGATCGACTTCCTCGAGCTTCAGGCCGAGCGCAAGCGGGAGGTCGGGACGCTCTCCTACGGCTTCCAGAAGCGCGTCGAGTTGGGGCGGGCACTGTGCATGCAGCCTGCGGTTCTGCTCCTCGATGAGCCGATGGCCGGCATGAACGCTGAAGAGAAGGAAGACATGGCGCGCTACATCCTCGACGTCAACGAGCTGGCGGGCGTCACGGTCGTCCTCATCGAGCACGACATGGGCGTCGTGATGGACATCTCGCACCGTGTCACCGTGCTCGACTTCGGCCGGGTGATCGCCGACGGGACGCCGTCGGAGGTGGGCGCCGACCCTGCGGTCATTGAGGCGTATCTTGGCGAGGCTGCATGACCGGCGCACCCGACTCGACGTTCCCACAGCTCCTCGCCGGCCTCGCGCAGCGCCACCCGAACCGGGTCGCGCTGCGCGAGAAGCGCTACGGCATCTGGCAGCCGGTCACGTGGGCGGAGTACGAACGGCGCGTCCGAAGCTTTGCCCTCGGGCTCGCATCGCTGGGCTTCCAGCGGGGCGAGGTGGTGGCGATCCTGGGCGACAACCGCCCGGAGTGGGTGATCGCCGAGCTGGCCGCGCAGGCGCTTGGCGGGATTTCGGTCGGCCTCTACCCGGACGGGGTCGTGGACGAGGTGCACCATGTCGTCGAGCACGCGGGTGTGCGCTTCATCGTCGCCGAGGACCAGGAGCAAGTCGACAAGCTGATCGCGCTCCGCGCGGGCGGCCGACTAGGCACTGTCGAGCACATCGTCTTCTACGATCCGCACGGCCTCGAGCACTACGAATTGGACGTACTGCTCGAGTTCACGGCTGTCGAGGAGCTCGGCCAGCGCCTCGAGGAGGAGCGCCCGGGCTGGCTCGACCAGGAGATCGCCCAAGGCGAAGCCCACCACACGGCCGTCCTCTGCACGACCTCGGGCACGACCGGGAAGCCGAAGCTCGCAATGTTGAGCCACACGAACCTGCTCTCGATGGGCACGAGCTTGATGTCGCTCGACCCGATCGACCCGGACGACGAGTTCCTCAGCTTCCTGCCGCTCGCGTGGATCGGCGAGCAGATGATCGCGCTCGCCTGCGCGCTGCAGGCCGGATTCGCGCTCAGCTTCCCCGAGAGCGCCGCGACGATGCGCAACGACCTGCGGGAGATCGGCCCCCGGGTGATGTTCAGCCCGCCGCGCATCTGGGAGAGCCTCGTCTCGTCGGTGCAAGTGCGGCTCTCGGACGCGGGCCGATTGAAGCGGGCAATCTTCGCACTCGGCTACGCGATCGGCGAGCGGGCTGCCGACCGGCGGCTGAGCGGGCGGAGGAGCGGCCCGCTTCTCGGCATCGCGCACCTGCTCGCCGACTGGGCGGCGCTCCGGCCGGTGCGCAACCAGCTCGGGCTCGTGCGGCTGCGCCGCGCCTATACGGGCGGTGCTCCGCTCGGCCCCGACGTCTTCCGCTTCTTCCACGCGATCGGCGTCAACCTGAAGCAGATCTACGGCCAGACAGAGATCTGCGGCATCGCCGTCGTTCACCGCGACGGCGACGTTCGCTTCAGCACGGTCGGGCTGCCGCTGCCGGGGACGGAGCTCCGGATCGCCGACGGCGGCGAGATCGTCCTGGCCTCACCGGCGGTCTTCAGCGGCTACTACCGCAACGAGGAGGCGACGGCCGAGTCGCTCCGGAACGGCTGGCTCTACACCGGGGACGCCGGCTACGTCGAGGAGGACGGACACTTGGTCGTGATCGACCGCGCGAAGGACGTGATGGAAGCCGAGGACGGAACGCTGTTCAGCCCCGCCTTCATCGAGAACAAGCTGAAGTTCAGTCAGTACGTGCAGGAGGCCGTCGTCTTCGGGGGCGGCCGGCGACCGTACGTGACCGCGATGGTCTCGATCGACATGGAGACGGTCGGCACGTTTGCCGAGCGGGAGCACATCTCGTACACGACGTACACCGACCTCGCCCAGAAGCCCGAGGTCTACGACCTGATCGGACGCGCCGTCGCCCGTGCGAACGACGACCTGCCGGAGGGGGCTCGCGTCCGCCGCTTCGTGCTCCTGCACAAGCAGCTCGACGCAGACGACGAGGAGCTGACACGCACCCGCAAGGTGCGGCGGCGGACGATCAACGAGCGCTACGGCTCGATCATCGAAGCGCTTTACTCGGACGCCGAAGCCGTCACGGTCACCAGCGTCGTCACCTATCAGGACGGGACGCAGGTCGAGCGCGAGATCTCGCTGCGCATCGAGTCGCCGGACAGCGTCCCGCGGGAGCGCGTGCGCCGCAGCCGTCGCCAGCTCGCGGGCGTGGGAAGCGGCGACTGATGTCGACATTCGTCCAGCTCACGGTGACCGGGCTTTCGAACGGCGCCATTCTCGCGCTCGCGGCGCTCGGTTTCGTGCTCATCTACAAGTCGTCGGCGGTGATCAACTTCGCCCAGGGCCAGTTCCTCTTGATCGGCGCCTACGTCGTCTGGGCGCTGACGATCGACGCGGGGCTGCACTGGTCGCTCGCGGTACTCGGCGCAGTTCTCGTCGCGATCGCGCTCGGGCTCCTGGTCGAGCGCGTGATCCTGCGTCCGCTCGTGGGCCAGCCGATCATCTCCGTGATCATGGTCACGATCGGGCTTGCCCAGGTGCTGGGCGCGCTCGTCCTGATCATCTGGGGAACGACGCCCCGGGCCTTCCCCGACTTCATTCCTTCGGACAGCGTCGACCTGCTCGGTGCGCAGGTGGGGGAAAGCAGGCTCTGGGCGATCGGCCTCGTCGGGATCGCACTCATCGCCTTCGCCCTCTTCTTCACCCGCTCGCGCCACGGGATCGCAATGCGCGCCGTCGCCGACGACCAGCAGGCCGCGCTCGCGATGGGCATCAGCGTCCGCCGCGTGTTCGCGCTCGCCTGGGCGCTCGCGGGTGTCAGCGCCGTCGTCGGCGGGATGCTCCTCGCGAGCCTCGTCGGCGTCTCCGGCGAGATCAGCGGCTTCGGGCTGCTCGTCTTTCCGGTCGTCATCCTGGGTGGCCTCGACTCGGTGCTCGGCGCGGTCGTCGGCGGTGCCGTGATCGGTCTGCTCACCGCATACACCGGCGGCTACGTCGGCGGCGGCCTCCAGACCGTGATCCCGTACGTCGCGCTCGTGTTGATCCTGCTCGTCAAGCCCTACGGACTCTTCGGTCAAGTTCGGATCGAACGGGTGTAACGATGGCCGCGACGACGACTGGGGTTTACCACACCACCTACAGGGGGGACCTCGCCCTCCGCCACACGAAGCTCGAGTACGTCCGGCTCGCGCTCGTTCTCGCCGTCGTCGCCGCCCTGCCGTTCGTCGCCTCGCCCTATTGGCTGACGGTACTGAACCAGATCGGAATCGCGATCGTGGGCGCGATCGGGCTCAACATCCTCGTCGGATACACGGGCCAGATCAGCCTCGGCCAGGGCGGCTTCCTCGCCGTCGGTGCCTACACGGCCGGGATCGTCGCGACGAAGACCGGGGTCTCGCCGCTCCTCGGTGTTCTCGCCGCCGTCCTCGCGACCGCCCTCGTCGGCGCGTTCTTCGGCCTACCCGCCCTGCGGCTCAAGGGCCTCTACCTCGCGATCGCGACGCTGGCGTCGCAGCAGATCATCATCTGGGTGATCACCCACTGGGATTTCGTGACGGGCGGCGTCGACGCGCTCGTCCTCGAGCCCGTGACCCTCTTCGGCTGGACGATCACCGGGGACACGCAGTGGTACTGGGTGATCGCGGGTTTCGCCGGGCTGGCGACCCTCGTCGGCACCAACCTCTTTCGCACCGGGGTCGGGCGCGCGTTCGTCGCCATCCGCGACCAGGACATCGCAGCCGAGGTGATCGGGGTCGACCCGATGCGCTACAAGCTGCTCGCTTTTGCCGTCTCGTCCGGCTTCGTGGGGCTCGCCGGGGCGCTGACCGCGTACTGGACGCAGATCCTGACGTGGGAGCGCTTCACGCTCGACGTCTCAATCCTCTACCTGGCGATGATCATCGTCGGCGGGCTCGGGAGCATCTCGGGGGCGATCTACGGGGCGGCGTTCATGATCGCTCTACCTGCCTACCTGCAGCAGCTGAGCTTCCGCTTCCAAGGCGACTCGTTCTTCGTCAGCAACCTGCCGGCATTGCAGCTGCTGATCTTCGGTGCGACGATCGTGCTCTTCCTCGTTTTCGAGCCCAAGGGGATGGCGAGAATCTGGCAACGCATGAAGGACTACTTCCGGCTCTGGCCCTTCCGGTACTGAGAACGTAAACGCTGGTGATGCAACGCGAAAGGAGAATCAGATGAGGCTACGCACGGGAGCGGTGGCAGCTCTGCTGGCATTCGCCCTGACGACGGGAGCGCAAGGTGCCTCGAACGGCTCCAGCTCCATCAAGATCGGGGGCATCTTCGCGCTGACCGGCCCAACGTCCGACGTCGGCGTCCCCTACGCCGAGGGCGTGAAGGCCTACGTGAACTACATCAACAAGCAGGGAGGCATCAAGGGGCGCAAGCTCGACTTCATCTCCCAGGACTACGCCTACAACGTCGCCCGCGGCGAGCAGCTCTACTCGCAGCTCAAGTCGAACGGCGTGGTGGCGATCCAGGGCTGGGGCACAGCCGATACGGAGGCGCTGCGGACGAGGGTCAACGCCGACAGGATCCCGTACATGTCAGCGTCGTACGCTGCGACGCTTGTCAACCCGCAGGAGACGCCATATAACTTCTTCGTCGCGCCGAGCTACTCGACGCAGATGCGGATCGCCTTGCGCTTCATCGCCGATCAGACCAAGGGCCGGCAGACGGAAGTCGCCGTTTTCCACCACGACAGCCCCTTCGGCCAGTCACCGCTCGAAGACGGGAAGCGCTACGTCGAAAGCAAGCGCCTGAAGCTCGGCTACAAGACCTACACGATGGCTGCGGGGGTCACCGACTACACCGCGCAGCTCACCCAGGTTCAAAGCCAGGGCGCTCGCTGGATCATCATCCAGAACGTCTCCACGCCCGCGGCCGCGCTCGCTCGCGACCTCGCGCGGCTGGGCCTGAACGTCAAGATCGTCTGCCTCAACTGGTGTGGCGACGAGATTTTCGTCGGGCTGGCAGGCCGCGCCGCAGCCGGCCACTACGCAGTGCAACCCTGGGGCACGACCGGACTCAAGGTGCCCGGCCTGAAGACGCCCTCGAAGTATCTCCAGTCCCGCGGTAAGACCCTTGGGACTGCAAGCCTGCACTTCGTACAGGGCTGGTACACGATGGCCGTGATGAGCAAAGGGATCGAGCGCGTGATCGCTTCCGGCAAGCCGGTCGACGGCCCGAACCTGAAGGCGGCGCTGGAGTCGATGCCGAAGTTCTCGACGGGTGGTGTCACGCCCGACGTGAAGTTCACGACCAGGACGCACGAGGGCCTGCACAGCTCGCGCATCTTCCAGGTGACCCGCGGTCGGTTCCGGCAGGTGACGGGGTACCGGGTCCCGTAGAGCACAGAAAACGGGGGGAAGCTTTGCCTTCCCCCCGCCCCCTTTTGAGGGAGGACGGAGGGAGGAGGATGTGACGGCGGCAGAGGAGCGGGCAGGAGGGAGCGCGGCCGTAACAGCGGCGATCGACCCCACCGCCGGCGCTCTCCTCACCCTCAACAACGTCGAGGTCATCTACAACGAGGTGATCCTCGTCCTGCGCGGCCTTTCGCTGCACGTGGCCGAGGGCGAGGTCGTGGCTCTACTCGGGTCGAACGGCGCCGGCAAGTCGACCACCCTGAAAGCGATCTCCGGGCTTCTGCCCTCGGAGGACGGCGAGATCACCGACGGTGAGATCGCCTATGCCGGGCGCCGCATCGCTGACCTCGATGCGGCAACAATCGTCCGGCTCGGTATCTGCCAGGTGATGGAGGGTAGACGCGTCTTCGAGCACCTGACGGCGGAGGAGAACCTGCGGGCCGGCGCATACACGCGCCGCGGCGACCGTTCCCTCGACGACGACCTCGAGCTCGTCTACGGCTACTTCCCGCCGCTCGCGAAGCGACGCCGGCAGGAGGCCGGCTATCTGTCGGGCGGCGAGCAGCAGATGCTCGCAATGGGCAGAGCGCTGATGGCCCGTCCGAAGCTGCTGATGCTCGACGAGCCCTCGCTCGGGCTGGCCCCGAAGCTCGTGGCCGAGATCTTCGGGATCATCCGCCGCCTGAACGACGACCTCGGCACCACCATCCTCGTCGTCGAGCAGAACGCACGACTCGCGCTCGAGATCGCGGACCGAGCCTACGTCATGGAGACGGGCCGCATAGTCCTCGACGGCCCGGCGGCGGAGCTGGCGAAGAACCCCGACGTCCAGGAGTTCTACCTCGGCCTGACCGAGACGGGCGAGCGCAAGAGCTACCGCGATGTGAAGCACTACAAGCGTCGGAAGCGCTGGCTGTGACAAACGCCGTCGCTGCATACGTGCGCCGTTGCGACGACCGCGTGTCGGCGGTCCTGCCGCACGCGGCCCGCCGTGTCGAGGCGCTCGGAAACCGGCTCCGGCAGGCCGGGCTCGGGCCGGACGACCTCGTCGACGTCGCCGCGCTCGACCGGCTGCCGGTGCTGAGCAAGGACGACCTCGTCGACCTCCAGGCCGCCGCGCCGCCCTTCGGGGGCCTGCTCGCTCCGGGGGCGACGGTTCGCCGCATCTTTCAGTCTCCTGGGCCGCTCTACGAGCCTGAGCCGGACGTGTCGGATCCCTGGCGCTGGCTCCCCGCCCTCACCGCTGCCGGCTTCGGTCCCGGCGATGTCGTGCTCAACGCCTGCGGCTACCACCTCTCGCCACTGGGCGCCATGTTCGAGCAGGCGCTGCTCACGCTCGGCGCCACGGTCGTACCTGCGGGCGTCGGCAACATGGATCTGCAGGCTCGTGCCTGCCGGGACGTGAGCGTGACTGCCTTCGTTGGACTCCCGAGCTACTTGAAGGCGCTGCTCGAGAA
>Ga0136621_1000031_pt1 | contig 42178 bp, 43 predicted proteins | sample AntDryUQ445A2306_FD_104673 | JGI IMG/M metagenome (GOLD analysis project Ga0136621, IMG submission 104673) | Polar desert sand microbial communities from Dry Valleys, Antarctica - metaG UQ445A (23.06) | ecosystem: Environmental > Terrestrial > Soil > Desert | place: Antarctica: Dry Valley...
CGGCGAACTACGTTGCCCGCCGGTTCGGCATCCGCTCGGCAATGAGCTGCGCAGAGGCACTGCGCCGTTGCCCGCAGGCCGTCTTCGTGCGGCCGCGTCACGCGCTCTACCGCGAGTACTCGCAGGCTGTCTGGGCGGCGGTGCGGGAGGTCGCTCCCGCCGTCGAGCGCACCGGCCTCGACGAGGGGTATCTCGATTTCGCAGGGCTCGCACAGGACTTCGTGCGCGCGCGGGTCGCCGCGGAAGCCGTGCAGACGTCGGTTCGGGCCGCGACGAGCCTCACATGCTCGCTCGGGGTCGCGCCCACGAAGGTGGTCGCGAAGGTTGCGTCCGACCGGCGCAAGCCGGGCGGGATCACGGTCGTGCCGGCGGGAACCGAGGCGGCGTTTCTGGCGCCGTTCGCGGTGCGTGCGCTACCGGGGGTCGGTCCTCGCGCCGAGGAGCGATTGGCCGCTGCAGGGATCACCACCTTGGGGGCACTCGCAACCTTGCCGGATGCCGACCTGCGCGCACTGCTTCCGGGTACTGTTGGCCGGCTGCTGCAGGATCGGGCAAACGGGCTCGATCCACGCGGCCTGGAAACCTCGACCGAGCGCGGCTCGATCTCCGTCGAGGAGACGTTCGAGCGGGACTTGCACGAGCGCGAGCTCCTCCACGCCGAGCTGCGGCGCATGGCCGAAGAGCTCGGCCGACGCCTGCGCCGCGACGGTCTCGCGGCGCGCACCATCACCGCGAAGCTGCGCTATGCGGACTTCTCGATCCGCAGCCGCTCGACGAGCCTCGACGTGGGAATCGACGACGCAGCAAGGATCGGCGAGCTCGCGTGCTCGCTCCTCGACCGGGGACTTCGGGACCAGCCGGGAGCGCTTCGCCTCGTCGGTGTCGGCGTCTCCAGCCTCTCCGACTTCCGGCAGCTCAGCCTGGAGGAAGGCGACCTAGAGCCTCTACCACAATGAAGTCTTAGTTGCTGAGAGCAACTAAGTCGCGCGTCTCGACCCCTGCCAGGTCGGCGGGCGTCTTGCCCTCGTCACTTTCGAGCGACGGGTCGGCCCCCGCTTCCAGCAGCGCATCAACGCTTTCCCGGTCGTCGTTCTGCGCGGCCGAGTGAAGGGGCGTGAAACCGCCGCTCTGGCGCGCGTTCACGTCCGCGCCGTGTTCGAGCAAAAGCTTCACGATCTCTGTGTGCCCGCCCGCAGCGGCGCTATGCAACGGCGTGACCTGAAGCTCCGGGTTACGGGCGACCGCGTTCACGTCCGAGCCGCACTCGATCAGCAGCTTCGCGGCATCCCCGTGTCCGAAGAAGGCGGCGAGGTGGAGCGGGGTGAAGCCGTCGCCGGACCAGCTCTGGACGAGACCGGGCTCGGCGTCGACGAGCTCCGCGAGACCCCGCGTTCGGCCTACGGCGGCCGCATCGAAGACGTCCAGAGCAGGGTTAGCCTCGAGCAGCACCCCGACGATGCCGTCGGCGCCGCGATACGCGGCGGTGCGCACGGCCGAGAGCCCCTCCGCGTCGCGTTCTGCGGCGAGCTCCGGCCGCCAAGCAAGGAGCTCGCGCACGGCCTCCTCGTCACCGGCAGACATGGCCTCGAATAGCCGCTCGCTCATGCCCGCAACTCTACGCCCGGCGGAGCAACGGCCGCGTCAAGCAGGTGGGTCCCCCGTCGCCTTTTCGAGAGATCTCCTCGCCGCGGTAGACGACGACGTCGACCCCGGCTCGTTCCATCCGGCGCCGCGTCTCGTCATTGCCCTCGAGCGCCAGGGCGCGGCGCGGCGCCAGCGCGAGCACGTTCGGGCCCATCGTCTCGAACTCCACGTCTGGGACCTCCATCGAGATACCGCGCTCCACGAGCAACTCGAGGAGCCGCACGGGAGCAAGTCGCGGGTAGACGAGAGCGAGATCGTCGTCCAGCGGCGAGATCAGGCTCATCAGGTGCATCACCTCGGCCTTGCCATTCCAGTGCGGCAGGTCGAACGAAACCACGTCGACACCTGGAAACGCCGCCGCCAGCTGCGCGACGCCGGACGCATTCGTGCGATAGCCGCGGCCGACCAGGAGCGTCCGCTCGTCGAGCCAGACGGTGTCGCCACCTTCGACCGTGCCGGGCGGTTCGACGCGCGCCGCGATGGGGACGCCGGCGCGCTCGAGATCGGCCACGAGCGCGTTCGGCTCGCCGAGGCGTCCCGGCTTCCCCGGGCGCAGCAGCACCGCGCCTTCGGCGCCGACGAGCAATGGGTCGTAGGCGTAGATCGCGTCCGGGTTCATCGGTTCGCCCCGCGCGACGACCACCTCCGCGCCCGCCTGTGCAAGCAGCTCGCAAAGCGCCTCGTGCTCGGCGACAGCCGCGGCGGGCTCGGGCTCGGCGCGCCACCCATGCTCGCGCCAGCGCTGTGCGTCCTCCGGCTGCGGCGGCCGCACGAGCACGCGCCGCAGCGGCGCGGTCATCGACCGGCAGTCGTAGCCCTTCACGGCAAGCGGAAGGCGAGCTCGCCGAGCCGCCGGTAGCCCTCGAGGGAGGGGTGGTCACCGTCCGACGTCCATTCCTCGCGCATCCGCCCGGGTTCCTCGGGGTTCTCGAGCGTCTCGTAGAACGGCAGCACCGGCGCTCCCGTTTCGACAATGCACGCGTTTAGCTCGCGGATGGACGCCTCGGAGCGTGGCCAGCCGTTGTTCCAGGGAAGGACGTTGGCAACCGCGACGCGCAGGCCGAGTTCCTGCCCACGGCGGATCATCGCGCGAAGGTTCTCCGCCGCGTGGGCGACTGGCAGCCCCTGCGCGATGTCATTGATACCGCCCTGGACCACGAGCACCTCGGCACCGGGGGCCGCCTCATCGAGCCAGGCCGCGATCTCGTCCGTACGCTTGCCGTAGGCGGCGCGTACGGTGAAGCGCAGCCGTGGGTCGGCCTCCGCCGCCGCGGCCGGCCAGCCGATCGCGGGATCCTCATCCCAGGGCGAGCCGGCGGTGATCGAGTCACCCAGCGCTGCAACGACGATCGCGTCGCTCGCGTTCACACGCCGAGCCTAGGCCAGGAGCTCGCGGTGGCGGGCGAGCGCGGCGAGTACGGCGTCGACGTCGTCCTCGGTGTTGTAGAGGTGGAGCGACACCCGGAGGTTCGAATCACGCTCGGACGTCACGATGCTCTGACTGCCGAGCGCTGCGACGAGTGCGGGTGCGTCGGTGGAGCGAACGCAAACGAGGGGGCCGTCGGGAGGGGCTGCAACCGAGGCGCCCACGTCGTCGAGCCCCGCGAGTAGACGCTCCACGAGGCTTCGCACATGCGCCTGGATCTCCGTGACCCCCGCCTCGGCGATCAGGCTCAGCCCGGCGAGACCTGCGTAGATGTTCGGCACCGGCGGCGTCCCAGCGTCGAACCGGCGGGCGCTTGCGTGCGGACGATAGCGCTCGATCTGCATGTCGAAGACGTTCTCGTCCGCGAACCAGCCGGTCTGCGTCGGCACAAGCTCGGCGACGAGGCCAGGCCGGCAGGCCATGAATGCAAGGCCGGCGGAGGCGAGGAGGTACTTCACCGTCCCGCCGACCACGACGTCTCCCGCCCTCGCCGCCTCGAGCGGCAACGCGCCAAGGCCCTGGTAGCCGTCGACGAGCATCAGCGCCCCGTGCTCGCGCGCCACCCCGTAGATCGACTCGACGTCGTGGACCGCCCCGGTGCGGTAGGAAACAAAGGTCGCGCACACGAGCGCCGTCCGCTCGTCGACGGCGTCCGCATAGTCGTCGACGTCGGCCTCGACGTGCACGACCTCGGCGCCGCGCAGCTCCTGCGCGTGAGCGATCTGGCCGATGGTCGGGAACTCAGACTCCGAGATCACGATCCGGTTTCGGCGCCCATCGAAGCTGAGCGCGCTCACGAGAGCGCTTACTGCAGCGGAGACCGACGTCTGCACCGCGACGTCGTCCGGCCTCGCACCGACCAGCGCCGCGAAGGCAGCGCGTGCCGCTTCCGCACGCTCGACCCAGTGCTCCCACGCCGCCCCATGCTCGTCCCAGCCGGCCAGGTACTCCTCGTACGCCGCGCGCACGGAGTCGGAGAGCGCCCCCTGCGAGCACGAGTTGACGTAGATCTTCTCGCGGAAGACCGGGAAGCGAGCGCGCACCGCCGCTCCGGGACGAGTCCTCATGTCCGGAGAGGACATCAGCGGCCCAGGTAGGCCTTACGCAGGTCCTCGTTCTCGAGCAGCTCGTCCGCCTTCCCCTCCAGCACGACCCGCCCCGTCGAGAGCACGTACCCGCGATCCGCAATCGAGAGCGAGACGTTCGCATTCTGCTCGACGACGAGCATCGCAACGCCCGACTGGTGCACCTGGCTGATGATCTCGAAGCTCCGCTCGACGAGGATCGGCGCGAGCCCCATGGAGGGCTCGTCCATCAGGAGGAGCTTCGGCTTCGACATCAGCGCGCGCCCCATCGCAAGCATCTGCTGCTCGCCCCCGGACATCGTCCCCGCGAGCTGCTTGCGCCGCTCGTACAGGAGCGGGAACAGCGAGTACACCCGCTCGAACTCCTCCTTCAGATCGGCCTTGGGCCGCAGGTAGGCCCCCATCTGGAGGTTCTCGAACACGGTCATCGGCGCGAAGACGCGACGGTTCTCCGGCACGATCGCGAGGCCGCGCGCAATCCGATGGGCCGTGACCTTCCCGGTCACGTCCTCGCCGCCGAATCGAACCGTCCCGTTCCGCGGCGGGACGATCCCGAGGATCGTCTTCAACGTCGTCGACTTTCCCGACGCATTGCCGCCGAGCAGGCAGACGAGTTCGCCCTGCCCCACCCGCAGGTTCACGTCCTGCAGGATGTGGATCGGGCCGTAGAAGGTGTCGATACCTTCCAGCTCGAGCAGAGGCTGGGAGCCGTTCACTTCGTCGCCGCCGCCTTCGTCCCGAGATAGGCCTCCACGACCCGGGGATCGGTTGCGACCGCCTCGAACGATCCCTCCGCGATCTTGGTGCCGTGATCCAGGGCGACGACGCGGTCGGAGATGCCCTCGACCACGTGCATGTCGTGCTCGATGACGAGGATCGTGTAGCCGCCCTCGGTGCGTAGCTGCCCGATCAGCTCCGCGATCTCGTGCGTCTCGGTGGGGTTCATCCCGGCGGCGGGCTCGTCGAGGAGCAGGACGCGCGGGTTGGTCGCCGTCGCGCGGGCGATCTCGAGCCGCCGCCGGTTGGCGTACGAGAGCGAATAGGCGGGCTGATTCCAGCGGTAGCCCATCAGGCGCTGACCGAAGAAGCCGAGCTTGTCCTCGGCGAGCTCGTGAATCGCCCGCTCTTCACGCCGCGCCCCCGGAGTGCGCAGGATCGACTGCCAGACACGCGCCTTCGTGTGCCCGTACGCGGCAGCCATCACGTTCTCCTTCACGGTCATGTTCAGAAAGAGGCGCAGCGTCTGGAACGTCCTGGCGATCCCTCGACGTGTGATCTTGTGCGGAGCAAGACCGACGAGCGAGCGACCGTCGAGCAGGATCTCGCCGTGGTCGGGCGCGTAGACACCGGTGATCAGATTGAAGAGCGTCGTCTTGCCCGCGCCGTTCGGTCCGATCACGCTGACGATCTCTCCCTCGTCCACGTGCAGGTCGAGCCCGTCGATCACCTGGAGACCGCCGAACGCCTTCGACACCCGCTTCAGCTCGAGGATGCGCGGACGCGCCTGGGCCGCCATCAGACGATCTCCACGCGCGACGTTCCGAGGAGCCCCTGCGGCCGCGCGTTCATGAGCACGATCAGGAGTGCGCCGAGCAGCAGGATCCGCGTCACGCTCGGCTGGAAGACGAGCCGGTTCTCCCAGACGAAGACGGCAAGGTACAGCGTCGGGATCGCGACGAGCGTGCGAGCAAGCCCGCGCAGCTGCGAGAGCGCGATCACGGCGGTGATCAGCAGGACGAAGCCGATGTTGCCGAAACGCGTCGGGTACTCCGGGTGCACGACCCACCCCTCGAGCAGCGACGCGAGCCGGCCGCCGTCGATCGACCCCGATACCCAGGCCGGCCGGATCCAGTCCGCCAGCTGGTACGCCACGACGCCGAAGACGATCGTGCCCGCAGCGACAGCGGCGAGCCGCGTCCACGGTCGCATGAAGGCCAGCAGGCCGAGCAGGATTGCACCGTAGAAGAGGAGCCGCGCGTTGTCCGGGTCGCGGAGAAGCTCGAGCGAGACACTGATCACGATGGCGCCGATCACGACTCCCGGCAGGCTGCCCACGCCGCCGAGGATGACCATCGCGTAGAGCGTGATCAGGAGCGGCAGGTCGAAGTTCTGGGGGAACACGCCGAGCTGCACGGCGGCGAAGATCGTGCCGGTCAGACCCGCGGTCGCCGCGCCGAACATGAACGCGAGCAGCTTCAGCCTGTTCACGGGGATGCTCATCAGCTCGGCGGCGAGCGGATCCTCGCGCAGCGCCCGCCATGCGCGTCCGGTTCGCGACTCGTTCAGGAGGTGAAGCCCGACGATGACGAGCGTGAAAACGGCGAGTGAGAGCCAGAGGTAGCTCTGCGTCGAGCCGAATTGGATCCCGAAGAGCTTCATCGGGTCGATCCCGGCGATCCCGTTCGGACCGCCTGTGAAGTCGGTCGGGCTATCGTTCCAGGGCAGCGTGATCCGGTCGGCGTTCGTCGTCAGCACGACGAAGATCTGCGCGAAAAAGAGGGTCACGATCGCCAGGTAGTCGCCGAGCAAGCGCCGCGACGGGAGCCCCAGCACGAGCCCGAGCAAGGCCGAGGCGATGACGACGACGGGGATCGCGAGCTCTGTTGGCCAGTGCAGGCCGAACTGCTCGGACGAGAGCACGGCATAGGCGTAGGCGCCGAAGCCGTAGAAGGCGATGTAGCCGAGGTCGAGCAGCCCCGCGTAACCGACCACGATGTTGAGGCCGAGCGCGAGCAGCCCGAAAAGGACCGTGTTGACGGCGACGCGGACGATGTAGTCGTTGTCGGTGAGGAACGGGACCAGGGCCGTCAGGCCGACGACGACGGCCAGGCGGGCGGCGGGAGGCACCCGATCGAGAGCGCGGGCGAGCTGGCCCGTCCAGCCGGGGCGACCGGTGATGCGCTCCCCGGAGCGGGCCACCCACTCGTCGACACCGATCCGCGGCCGGTTTCCGGCGTCTGGCGGCTCAGGGACGCGCTTCTCGTCGCCGTGCTCGTCCATGCCCTACTACACCTTCTGGATGTCGGCCCGGCCGAGCAGGCCGGACGGTCGCAGGAGCAGGATCGCGATCAGGATCGAGAAGACGAAGAAGTCCTGGAAGGTCGAGGAGACGTAACCGGTGATGAACGCCTCGGCGAACCCGATCAGGAGGCCGCCGAGCATGGCGCCGGGGATCGAGCCGATGCCGCCGATGACGGCCGCGGTGAACCCCTTCAGCCCGGCGAGGAAGCCCATCAGGAAGTAGACCTTGTAGAAGACGAGGCCCACCATCACGCCTGCAGCGCCGGCGAGGAGCGAGCCGATGAAGAACGTGGCGACGATGACCCGGTCGACGTCGATCCCTTGCATCGCCGCCGCCTCGCGATCGTACGCGGTCGCACGCATCGCCTTGCCGAGGCGCGTCCGCGCCACCAGGAGCGTCAGCCCGATCATCAGCCCGAATGAGGTCAGGATGACGCCGATCCGGACAACGGAGATGTTGAGCGGGCCCCAGTGGATTCCGCTCGCGAGGTCGACGAACTCATACGTCTCGTAGCTGCGGAAGTCGGCCCCGAAGAGCAAGAGCGCGGTCGACTGCAGGAAGAAGGAGACGCCGAGCGCCGAGATGAGCGGTGCGATGCGCGGCGCGTTCCGCAACGGCCGGTAGGCGAAGCGCTCGATCACGACACCGAGCGCGCCCGCGCCCAGCATCGCCGCTGCCAGCATGAGGCCGATCAGCACGAGGACGGGCACCGACAACGCCAGCGGCCCCCCGAGTACCGTGAGGACGCCGTAGCCCGCGAAGGCGCCCATCATGTACACCTCGCCGTGGGCGAAGTTCAGCAGCTTCAGGATCCCGTACACCATCGTGTACCCGAGCGCGATCAGCGCGTAGACCGAGCCGAGCGTGAGTCCGTTGACGACCTGCTGAACGAAGAAGTCGACGTCCACCGCGGGGACCCTCTCAGAATCCGAATCCGAGTATCTGGTCTTTGGAGGCGGGCCGACCCCTTGGACAGGGTCCGGGTATCTGGTGTTGGGAGGCGGGCCGACCCTTTAGGGATCTACGCGCGGGAGGGCATCCGCTCCCGCGGATGCCCTCCCTTGCGCAAAGAGGTCAGCCGACCAGCGTCTTCTTGCCGCCGGCGCCGAGCTTGAAGATGTAGAACTTCGCGCCCTTGACGTCACCCCTGGCGGTGAACTGCAGGTTGCCGCCGAGGATCGTCTTCGGGATGAGCGTCTGCTTGAGGTTCTTGTGCACCTCGGTGCGGGTAGCGTCACCATCCGCGCAGGCACGCTTGATCGCCGCGATCACGGCCTGCGTCGCCACGTAGGTCGGCGGACCGAAGTTCGAGACGAACTTCGCCCGATAGCCACGGATGAACGCGGCGTTGCCCTTGATCGCGCGGATGTCCGGCGCGAAGGACGAGACGTACGAGCCGGCGATCTTGAAGTCGCCGGAATCGAGCCCGTCCGAGCCGAAGATGATCGCCCGCTTGCCCTGCTCCTTCATCTGCTGGCCGAAGATCTGGCCGTTCGCAGCGATCTGCCACGGAAGGAACACGACGTCGGTGTCGTCCGAGATCCTCGACACGAGCGCCGAGAAGTCGGTCACCTTCTGGTTGACGGACTGCCGCGTCACCTTCGCCCCGCTCGCCCGCAGGTTGGCCTGCACGCCCGTCGCCAGCGGCCGCGAGTACGCCGTCTGATCGTCGACGATGAAGACGCTCTTCGCCTTCAGGACCTGACGGATGTACTTGGCGATCGTGGGCGACTGGACGCTGTCGTTCGGCACGACCCTGCGGAAAGTCGGGATCGAGCCCTTCGTCAGCGACGTCACGGTCGCCGAGCCCGAGATGAACGGCATCGCTTCCTTCTTCTTGAAGATCGGTGCCACCGCCAGCACTTCCTGGCTGCCTGCCGGTCCGACCACCGCGAGGATGTTGTCGTTGGCATGGAAGCGCGCGCCGACCGTGGAGGCCTGCGCGGGATCGAGCTGCGTGTCGCCCTCGACCAGCTTGATCTTGCCGCCGCCGAGCTTGCGGATCGCGTACTTCGCGAAGCCGAGCTGCTCCTTGCCGATAAAGGCTGCGTCACCGGTGATCGGGCCCATGAAGCCGATCGACGTGCTCGTGCACGACACGCTCGGCGCCGCGGCCGTCTGAGGCACATCGGCTCGCGCAAGCGCCGAGGCGGCGATCGCGAGCGCCGCAACGACGAGCGCCGCCAGCGCGGTTCCTGCCCTTCTAGTGAATCGATGCATTCCTGTCCTCCTGTTGGTTACCGATTGTGACACCGAGGAGCGCTAGGAGTTGTCCTCGTGGGCCCGCGCGGCGTTCCCGGAAGGATGAAACACGCCCAGGATCTTCATCACGCCCGGCCCGGTGTTCTCGAAGCAGTGGATCGTCTCGGGTGGCAGATGGAAGCACGAGCCGGGACGGAGCGGGATCGATTCGCCGCCGACGTGCGCGACACCCTGCCCCTCGACGATGTAGCCGACCTCGTCGTAGGTGTGGCTGTGGTCGGGAGCGCGGGAGGGCTGCACCACACCGACGAACTGCGTCATGTCGAGGCAGCCCGCCTCCTCGTTGACCAAATAGCGGAACGTCCGCTTGTCGTCGGCACGCAGCTCGGGCTGCTCTTCGAATCGAACGGTCACCCGCCGCTGCGGGGTCCTCCCGTTCGTGACGGGAGCCGCGACCGAGACCACGACGAGCTCTTCCGAACCGGGGTTCTCGACCGCGTAGCGCTCGCCGCCGCGCACATACACGCCGGTGTCCGGCCGGAGCTCATGTCGCGTCCCGTCGAGCTCGATCCAGCCGGAGCCGGAGGCCACGTAGAGCAGCTCGTCCCGCGCTGGATCACCGCGCTCGCAGGAGCGACCGGAGGCGAAGCGGATCAGCCGCTGCTCGAGCAGCTCGCAGCCCTGCGCCCGGCCGATCGTGATTCTCTCGAGGGCGGTATCTGCTTCGGCACGACGTCCCGGGACGTCCTCCGCATCGACCACGAACGCATGCCGCATCCGTGCATCACACCCCCTGGCCCCTGTCGTGTCAATGCCGCGAGAGATGTTGCTAGAGCTCGAAGAGCTCGAAGTCCTTCCCTGTGACGGCGACAGCGACGTTTCGCACCGGCACGGCCGAGCGCAGCGGCGAAGGTGCCGCGGTGGGCGTGGCCGTGCAGCACGAGGTCGGGCCGATGAGCGCCGATTGGCGCCGCCAGTCGTGACGAGCCCAGGAAGGCCCAGATCGTCTCGGGCTCACCGACGAGCGTCTCCGGGATCGGCGCGTAGTGGAGCAGCACGATCCGCCGGTGACATCCCGCCACGGCCTCCAGCCCCTCCTCGATCGCGGTCACCTCGCGCGTCGTTTCCGCGTAGACCTCCCGCAGGAGCGGCTCACCGAAGTCCGGTAGCTCCGCTCCGGGAAAGCCACCGACGAAGCCTTTCGCGCCGACGACCCCGATCTCGAGTCCCTTCACCTCATGGATCTCGAACTCCCGGCGCAGAACCCGGATCCCACCGTCTGCCAGCACGGTGCAGACCTCGTCACAGCGGTTGGCATGGTGGTCGTGGTTGCCGAGTACCGCCAGCACGGGAATGGGGAGATCGCGGCAAGCGTCTGCAAGCACGGCTGCCTGCTCCGGCTCGCCGTGCGTCGTCAGGTCGCCGGCGAGCAGCACGAGATCGGCCCGCGACGCGACCTCCTCGAAGGCATGCCTGATGTGCTCCCGCAACGGCTCGGAACATTCGATGTCGGCTGCGGCAATGCGGATCATCCCTCGAGCATCTTCCACCCTCCGCTGGCTTCACAAACGAACGAACGGTACTCGGCAGCAGCCATGGCGCGCACCTCGCCGGAGAACTTTCCCGAGCTGATCGAAGCGATGAAGGCGGCCGCCGCAGCGCTGCGGCAGGCGGAGGTTTCTTTCCTCCTCGGTGGGGGACTCGCGGCGTGGGCCAGGGGCGGCCCGCCCACCGAGCACGCGTCGACCTCTTCGTGAAGGAGGAGGACGCTGAGCGGGACCCTCGAGGCGCTCGTAGCCGCAGGAATGAAGGCGGAGCGACCACCGGAAGGGTGGCTGCTGAAGGCCTACCACGACGGGACGCTGATCGACCTGATCTTCCGTCCTTCGGGAGGCCCGATCGACGACGGGCACTTCGAGCGCGCCGAGGAGCTCGACGTGATGGCGCACCCGATGCTGGTCGCCTCTCTCGACGACGTCATGGTCACGAGGCTCCTATCGCTCACGGAGCAGGAGCCCGACTTCACCAGCGTCCTCGAGTTCACACGGTCACTCCGGGAGCAGATCGACTGGGACGTGAGCCGGGAGCGGACCGCCGCGTCCGCCATCGCGCGCGCCTTCTTTACCCTGATCGAGGAGCTCGACATCGTCGAGCCCGAACCCTCGTCTCAGAAGTAGAAGATCCTCCAAGCTTCCCACCACGTCTCCGCCGTGACGGAGATCGTGCGGTCGTCGATCCGTTCCACCCCCGCGCGGAAGCGCAGTTTGTCGACCGCGAGCGTGTGCTTGAACTCGACGCGGATCTCGCAGGGGCTGCCCGGACTCCAGGGCTCGACCGACCGGAGGTCGGAGAGCGCGTTCCTCGCCCCCGCTTCGATCAGCTCCCGCGCTCGCCGCGGCGGGATTTGGCGGGCGGAAGTGGCTCCAAGACCCTTCTTCACGGCCACCGTCGTCAACCCGTCACCGAGCAGGTCGTGGCCTTCGGCGCACGCAGCGTCGTCCCCGGTGACGAGCAATACAGGACAATTCCACGTCCCGCAGAGTGCAGCGTGAATCCCGGTCTCGCCCACGCGCGTCCCGTTGAAAGCGAGGTTGTAGTAGTCAGCGCCCGAGACCGTGTGATTCATCACGCCGGTTCGCGTGCCGGCCATCGCATGCATGCCGACGAGGAGCGCTGCGTCGCAGCCTGACTCGAGAAAGTCCGTGTACTCCGTCCAATCCTCCTGCACGACGAACTCGCAGTCCGGATCCAGTAGGTCGGGTATCAGCGAGTTGAACGACCACTCCTTGCCGGCGCCGTGGCAGTCCATCACGACGATCTCTGTCGCCCCGGCCGTCTTCGCGCCGCGAACGGCCGCGTTGATCTCCTCCGTGTAGAGCTTGCGTCCCTCGTCGTAGAGCGGAGCGCCGCCGCTTGTCTGCGGCCCCTTGACGATGCCGGAGACGCCCTCCATGTCACTGATGACGTGGACCCGCACAATGAGGTTCTATCGAATCTCGTTCACGGCGTGATCACAGCGGTGGTCCCGTAGGGTTCTCGAATGGAGACCGGCCTCGGGGGGAAGGGCATCCTCGTCACGGGTGCCTCCGGCGGCATCGGGGCGGCGTGCGCCCGCGCGTTCGCAGCCGAGGGGGCGCGCGTCGCCGTCCACTACTACCGCGGCGAAGAGCGGGCGCGCAGTGTGTCCGCCGAGCTCGACGGTGCGCCTGTTGTCGGAGCGGACCTGACGGACGAGCTCGAGGTCGACCAGCTCTTCGCGGCGACGCGAGCCGCGCTCGGACGAGTCGACGTGTGCGCGGCGGTCGCGGGCGCGTGGCCCTCGGACGACGAGCCGGTCTGGGAGCTCTCGCTCGAGCGCTGGGAGCGAACGCTGCGCCAGAACCTCACCTCCGTCTTCCTCACCGCTCGAGGCTTCCTGCGCGAAGTGGAGCGAAACGGACACGGCTCACTCATCCTCGTCGGCTCGACAGCGGGCCTCATCGGCGAGGCGGGTCACGCCGACTACGCGGCCGCGAAGGCGGCAGTGACCGGAGGTTTGCTCTCGAGCCTCAAGAACGAGATCGTCCGCATCGCGCCACGCGGACGGGTCAACGCGGTCGCCCCCGGCTGGACGGAGTCGCCGATGACCCGCGGCCACGTCGATCCCGAGCGGGTCCAGCGGATCTCACGCACGATGGCACTGAGGAAGGTGGCGCGCCCGGAGGATGTCGCCCGGCAGGTGGTCGTGCTCGCCTCCGACGAGCTCTCCGGCCACGTCACCGGCCAGGTGGTGACGGTCGCAGGGGGCATGGAAGGGCGAGTCCTCCACGAGGCGTAGGCCACCAAGCGCTCTCCACTCGCGGACGAACCGGCGCGGGTGGCAGCGCACAGCTACAGGGATCTTCGCGCGGTCGGGATCCGCCCCCCGCGGATCCCGACCTGGCCAACAAAGCGAGCGGCGAGTCGGAGCTCGCCGCTCTAGAACTCACCTTGCCGCAGGATGATTGCCGTCAGTCCCCGACAGGGAGTCCAGGCGTGATATCGGCATCTCGCGACCAGAGCTTTAGCGCGCCGTTCGCCGCCTCTTCTCGTTGCCGGCGGGCAGCTGGCGCCTCCGCCCGGGCTCTACCAAGCCCTAGAGTGGCCGCGATGTCAACCAGGTTCCTGGAACGACTTCACTCCGAGACGCCAATCGTCGCGGACGGAGGCATGGGAGCCCTCCTCGCCGGGGCCGTGCCGCGCCTGCGCTGCCCGGAGGAAGCCAACCTGCGCGCACCAGAGAGCGTCGTTGCGCTGCATGCGAGCTTCATCCGCGCAGGCGCCGATCTGATCGAGACGAACACCTTCGGCGCCAACCGGCGCAAGCTCTCGGCCCTCTATCTCGAAGACGAGCTGGAGCAGATCAACTCCACGGCGGTCCGCCTTGCTCGGGAGGCGCGGGAGGTCTGCGGCGGCGAGGTCTTCATCGGCGGCGCGATCGGGCCGCTCGGCGAGGCCGAGCTGTTCGACCCGGCCGAGGCGGCGCCGCTCTTCGTGGAGCAGGCGCAGGTGCTCGAGGGCAGGGGCGTCGACCTGCTGATGCTCGAGACCTTCTACGACCTCGACGAGCTCGTCGTCGCGATCGACGCGGTCCGGACCGTCTCGAAGCTCCCGCTCGTCGCGCTGATGACCTTCGACGCCGACGGCCAGACCCTCGGAGGTGTCTCCGCGGCCGAGGCCGCGGAGCGTCTCGCGGAGCTCGAGCTGGCGGCCGTCGGCGCGAATCACAGCGCCGGCCCGGCCGCCGCGCTGAACGCTCTCGCCGAGATGCGTCGCGAGGGTCTCGTGCTCGCTGCGCTCCCGAACGTCGGTCTCGCCAGCCTCGCCGGCTCGCGAGTCGTCTTCCCACACGCGACACCGGAGTATTTCAGCGAGTTCGCCGCGCAGGCGCGTCGGCTCGGAGCGCGTCTGATCGGGGGCTGCTGCGGAACGACGCCGGCGCAGATCGCTGCTATCCGTGCGGCGGTCGACGAGGGCCGCCAGCCAGCGCTCCCGCTCGTCGTCCGCGAGCGCGAGCTGCTTGTCTCCGGCGAGAGCGCGGGCGAGGAGACCCAGCTGGCGCAAATGCTCCGCGACGAGCAGTTCGTTGTCTCCGTCCAGCTCGACCCGCCGCTTGGGGCCAACAATGCCGCCTTGCTCGAGACAGGCCGGGTCCTGAAGGAGCACGAAGGCGTTCACCTGGTCGACGTCAACGACAATCCCCGGGCGCGGGCGCGGATGAGCGGCGTGATGGCGTCCGTGGCGATCGAGCGCGCGTGCGGCATCGAGACGATCCCCCACCTGACTCCCAGGGACATGGCGATCGCCGGCCTCGAGTCACTCCTGCTCGGCGCGCACGCCGAGGGGGTGCGCAACGTGCTCGCCGTCACGGGCGATCCCCCCGAGGAAGGCGACTATCCGGGTGCACGCGGCGTCTACGAGCTCGAGGCGATCGGCCTCACCCGCCTGATCGCGGGTCTCAACCGTGGCGAGGACTACCACGGACGTTCAATCGACGCTCCGACCTCCTTCTTCATCGGCGTCGCGGTGAACCCGTCCGCCGACGACCTCGACACCGAGCTCGACCGCTTCGAGCAGAAGCTGGCCGCAGGCGCACAGTTCGCGATGACGCAGGTGCTGTTCGACTTGACGTACCTGGACGCGTTCCTCGCTCACCACGGGGGTCGCTCGCCGATTCCGCTGCTCGTCGGAATCTGGCCGCTGCGAAGCCACCAGCTCGCAGTTCGGATCCACAACGAGGTGCCGGGAATCGTCGTGCCCGAGCCCGTGCAGGAGCGCCTCCGCGACGCGGGCGCCGATGCAGTTGACGCGGGGCTCGCCCTTGCCCGCGAGCTCATGGAGGAGGCGCGGGAGAAGGCAGCCGGCGTCTACCTCGTCGCACCCTTTCGCCAGCCGCTGGGGATCCTCGACCTGCTTACCTGACGCAGGGACCGGTGGAGACGCCGCGGTCCGCGCTGCCATTCAGCGCCCGACGCACGCTGCTCGCCGGCACGCCGTAGCCGGACGACGAGCCGATCCGCGCCGCGAAGACGGTGGTCTCCACTCGCCCGGCCGAGTCGACGGCCGGCCCGCCCGAATTGCCGTTCTGAACCTTGCCGCGCAACGTCGTGACGGTACGGCGGATCGGACCGCGCCCGTAGGCGTCGTCCGTGAGCACTGTCGCCGTCTGGCCGATGCGCCCCGGGGTGGCGGTGAAGGGGCCGTTCCCGGGATAGCCCAGGATGGCGACGGCCTGGCCCTCCACCGGCTCGTCCAGCTCGAGAGGGCGACCCTTCAAGCCCGGCACGCGCAGCACGGCGACGTCGTTGCGCGGGTCAAAGGCCACGACATGTGCATCGAACTTCTTGCCGTTGCCGCGATCGACCTCTGCGTCCTGCATCCCCGCCACAACGTGTGCGTTCGTGACGAGGAGCTGCGGCCGCGCGATCCAGGCGGAGCCGACCACTCCGAGCCCGCACGCACTCCCGGTGACCCGCAGGACGCTGGCCCGCGCACGCCGCACCACCGGGTTGGCGAGCAGCCGTGGATCGGGCGGCGCGACCCGCGCCCGCGGACCCGCGATTCGAGCGAAGGGATCGACGCGCTCGATCGCATCAAGCAGCTGCGACGGCGGCACGCGCTCGTTGATCTCACGGAGGATGCGCGAACGCTGCACCTCTCGCCGCACCTCCGTCTGCCCGGGAATGTGGAGCGCTACCGCGCCCGCGACCCACACGAGCGCAGCCCCCGTGGCCGCCCCGAGCACCACGCCTCCGATCGTGTCGAGCAGCCTCAGGGGCGGCAGCGCGAGCAGCGTCGAGCGGATCGTGCTCCCGACGAGGCCCGCCGCGCTCTGCAGGAGTGCGGCGAGTACGACTGCGCCGCCGAGCGCGACGAGCGGCGTGTACGGCGACTCGTCCCCGGAGAAGAGCTGCGGCGCCAGCCTCGCGCCGGCGATCGCCCCGACCACGATCCCCGCGAGCGAGAAGGCGCCGGCCACAAGGCCGCGACGGAGCCCGTTCAGCGCCGCAAGCGCGATCACGGCCGCCGCGACCCAGTCGACCGTGGTCATCACTCCACCCTACTGACGCTCCCGGCTACAATGCCCTCCGCTCGGGGGCGTAGTTCAGTTGGTCAGAACGCCGGCCTGTCACGCCGGAGGTCGCGGGTTCGAGTCCCGTCGCTCCCGTAAAAGTACCTGCAAATTCGGGATATTGTGTTGTCGCAGTAGACGCCAGATTTCAGCCGACCACACAGACTTTTCACCGCGGCGACCCGAAACCGCCGAAAACGGCGCGAAAAGCCTTCCGCGAGTCACGAGTTCAAGCCGATTCCGGCTGCGTCGAAGTGGCCCGCGAAAGCGGCATGCCACCACAAAGAGGCCGGAGGTCACCGCTCCTGTTGTCGGCCGGTCCCTCTGCGGCTCCTCAGACCAGATCGCTCTCGCCCGCCGATCCACGGGCCGGTACCAGCTCCGACGAACACGTCAGACGTAGGCAAGCACCCCGTCTAGCGGCCGGGGCACCTGGGCAAGATCGAGCGCATCGACGAATAGGCGCGCGTAGCGAATGCTCCTTCGATCGGCGCTGCACATGAAGCGGCGCAGTTGCGCTTCGATTCTCCGCCCTCGCCACGCCGGCTGCTTCTGGAAGGTGCGGAAGGATCCGAGGTCGCCTTGGGAGTCAAGGACTGCTTCGACGGAGGCGTGACCGAGAGCGCGGATCAGCTCGTCCTCAAGGTCTGCGACACAAACGTAGAAACCCAGCCGTTCCATATCCGAGCGAGTGAGGCCAGAGCCGAAGCCGGCCCGCTCCAGGCCGCGCCGGAATACTTCCTCCTCGCCCGCGTCACAGAGACCCGCCAGCCTCGCGCCCGCCCCCTGCGGGCCGAACCGCATCAGGAAGCGCCCTACCGCCTGCGCACCCCCGATTGGCACGATCGAGATGCCCTCGCGATCGAGATTACGAGCACGGCGCGCAGCGAGAGTCTCGAGCGCAATCTGGTCGCTAATTCCTTCGACGAGCACGATCGCACGTGAATCGCTCGCCCGCGCAAGCGCCCGTCTCGTCGCCTGCGGCCCCCCGGCAGGCACCTCGACCCGCACGCGCGGCCGCGCGGTCATGTGCTCTATGTTGACGTAAGCCGCCGTCCATTCGCACTCCCGATCAGTCTCGACGATTGCGCAGTCGAAACTGAACGGTAACCGGCGCATCACCCTCCCACTGCCGTCGTGCAGTCCATTCCGGTACGCACAGTCCCACGCTTCCGATGCCCGGCACTCGCGTGGCCACGCGTTTGCCGTGCCATCACCGACTCACTGGCACCCCCGGGTCGAGACGCCTCGCCACTTGGACGCAGGCCACGTAGCGGAACGGGATCGGCTCCCCCAACCGTTCCGCCAGCGCGCGCACCGGGGAGAGGATCCGCGCCCGTTCCGGGTCATCGAAGCGAGCGACGTAGCTGCGCGACCCGACGAGGCCGACGAATTCGTCGATGGCGAGTTGCTGCACCCAGCGGTGCTCGTGCTCTTCGAGCGGCCCGAAGAGCCGGCTGCGAGCGATCTCAACGCGCTCGTCGAGTGTCTCGCGCTCTAGGACCGAACCCTTCGCCTCACAGACGATCTCACCCCAGGCTGCCTGGACGGGTCGTCGAGTTCGCGCAAGTTCCACAAGAGCGCAAGTCCGCCCTCGGGCCAAGAGCGCAAGTCCGCCCTCGGGCCGCAGCACGCGATGAATCTTCCGCAGCGCCGCCTGCGGCTCGAACCAATCTCCCTTTGTGCCGCAGTGGCTGGAGATGATGCGGACCGACGCCGGCCAGAACCTCGGTTTCGCGCGCGTTCTCGCACACCGGCTCACGCCGTAGCCGACAACCGAGCCAGGAGGTCGGCCTCGCGGTCGGGAGCGAGGCCGACCTCCAGCTGCAGCGGCGTGCCGTCCTCGAGAGCAGCCCTGATGGTCTGAGCGAGCGGCCGGAAGGTCAAACCGGCGGCGAGCGCCCGCTCGATCGGGACCTGGTTCGCCGCTTCCCACCCTGGGGCGGCGATCCACAGCGGCACGCCCATCCAGGGATCGAGGCCGTCAGCGAGGAGCACATCGCTCGGGACCCAGACGAACTCGGTGTCTCCTCCGGTCACCCGTCGGCACTCGTTGAGCAGGTCCGCGAAGGCGAGGATCCTCCCGGTTACGTTGAACATCCCGGGCCGGTCGTCGTCGACGAGGCGGAGGATGAAGTCGGCGAGGTCGCGCACGTCGATGAATTGCAGCGGATCGTCGGGCGCCCCGGGTGCGAGGACGCGCCCGCCCCGCGCGATCCGCTTCGGCCAGTACAAGAAGCGATCGGTGGAGTCGTGCGGGCCGACGATCAGTCCCGGTCGCACGACACTCGCGCGGTCGCCGAATGCGTGCTCGACGTTCCGCTCGCAGGCGGCTTTCCGTGCACCGTACGACTCCGCGCTTGCGTCCTCCGGGTCTGCGGGCGTCGCGAGACGAGCGTCCTCGTGCTGCGGGACCGACTGATCCGCGTAGACGGAGACGCTCGAGACGAACACGTAGCGCCCGACCGACTGCCGGAGAGCGTCCACGGATGCCTGGACCACCCGCGGGAAGTACGCGGCGACGTCGACGACCGCGTCCCATGTCCGGCTCCCGAGCGGCGAGAGGTCTTGCGTGCGATCGCCGCGAATCCTCTCGACCTCGGGGAAGAGATCGGGGTTCGTCACTCCACGGTTGAAGAGCGTCACCTCGTGACCACGGGCGAGTGCGGCCTCGACGAGCGCGCGCCCGACGAACCGCGTTCCCCCGAGCACGAGAAGCCGCACGGGCTGCTGAGCAGACATCTGATCCTCCTGATCGAGACTCGAGCCGCGCCGCGGCGCGGAGCTACGCCGCCCTAAAAGGGCTGCCGGAAGAAGCAGCTACGGATCCCCTCAACGTTCACGCGGCCACTCCTTCCCTCTCGATCAGCGGCATCTCCTGCCGTCGGCGATCTTACCGCTGACGGCCTTTGCAACGTTCAACACCACCGGCGGATGTCATAGGGCTTTGTCCTGACCGCTGAGGACGATCGGCAAGCCGCCGCAGCAGCGTCTCCACGACGGGCAGGTGACAGGCCAAGGCCGTGATTGCTTGCCTTACGCCTCGACTGAGTAGGCAGGCGGAAAGACGACGCGGCCGCGCAGCTCTGGCCGATATGCCGACAGCGTTATCGCCATCCAAGCCTCATCGGGTATGCCGTCCGGCGGGACGATCCCAAGCCCAGACGCAGGACGAAACCCGAACGTCGGGTAGTAGGAAGGGTGGCCGAGAACAAGCACGAGCGGCTCACCTCGTTCATCCGCGATAGCGAGCGCAGCTCGGACCAACGCGCCGCCGATTCCCGTTCGCTGGCGATCAGGGCGCACACTGATCGGACCGAGCTCGAGAAGCCGCCGACTGTCCTCTTCGAGCGAGACATAGCTCAAGAGGATGTGCCCGACGATCTCCGCTTCGTCCTCGGCAACGAGTGAGAGTTCGGGCACGAAACCGTCAGACGCGCGAATGGCCTCAACCATCCGGGCCTCTCGTGCCTTGCCGAATGCCGCCTCCGTTATGGCGGCGATGGCTGCGTAGTCCGCTGGAGCTTCGGGCCGCACGAGCACGCCCGAGATGGTAGGCACCTCAGCCTCGCTGTGTCGCCGATCTCGTGCCCACTCTAGTCCCCCAGGGAAGTAATCAGTGCAATCAAGCTCGGGTCGCCTACGAACCTGGACTCGCAGACGTGCGCTCAAACTTCGGCCTCGCTCTGTGCTCTGAGGCTGACTGAGTCGCGCTCGCTCCACGAGCTTTGCACGCTCGAGTGAAGGTATGGAAGTCAGCGTGCGAGCTTCGGGCCGTCCGGGCGGAAGACCGCCTCAAGGCCGAGGCGCCGGAACCATGTGAGCATGGCGAGCTGCGGGAGCTTCTCGGTTCCATAGTGCGTCCCGTCGACAAGTGCGACGCTGTGGCCTGCAGCAAGCTCGCGGAACTCGTCGAACTTCCGCCGAAAGAACGGGTGCTCAGGCGGCCGCGCAGAGTTCCCCGTCACGTACGTGCGGCAGCCGCGTGCGAGCGACTGCTCCAGCAGGTCGACATCCGCGCCCCCGCCGGCGACGACAGCGACCCGGCCCGCCTCCTCACGCGGCCGCGTCACCACCTCAACCGGAATCTCCTGGCCAAGAACCTCTTGCAAGCGCGCGGCTAACTCGTCGAGCGAGCCGTCGCTCTCGCCGATGACGCAGGCGCCCCCAGGGATCCCGTCAGCGATCGGCCCGTATTCCTCGAGCCGTCGAAGGCCGAGCCCCGTCCCGATCAGGCGCGACGGAGAGACCTCGGGGTGCATGTCGAGCGGTGCGTGCACGTGGTAGAAGCTGATCCCCGCCGCGCGCATGCCCTCGAACGACGCGCGCGCGAGCGGACGGAACGCCGTAACCTCGGCGAAATCGAGCGGATGCTCTGAAAAGAGGAATGTGCCTGGCTCAAGCCCTCCGACGATCGCATCGCTCGGGAAGACGCAGGTCGCGACCCGCTCCACCTCAGCCGCCCCACGCACCATGAGGCCATTCCAACGGCTCTCGTACCCCGGCTCCACGTACTCACGCCAGTACGGCTCCGGATAACAATCCTCGAACCCGTGCGACCAATCGTCGCCGCGAACCTGCGCGACGCGGAAGTACCCGTCCAGGCGGGCCACGAGATCCTCGAGCCTCATCGGGCGAGTGTATTCCGGCTCCCGCCGCCTACGGGGTGGCCGCCTCCGGCGGCGCCGCGATCCTGGTGCGGCGGCAGGGACGGTGATGGCAAAGGTGCCGCAGTAACACGGGGACCGGCGGTCTCCGCCGCAGCGCTGTGGGCGAAGGCGAGGATGTGAGCGCTCGCCCCGACCAGCGTCGGCTCCCGCTCGACCGCACGTGCTGCCCACAGCAACTGCTCGCGCGTCTCGGAGCCTTCGGGTGGCGGGTCGGAGAGTGCGAATAGCGGCGGGGCCTCCGATCCCGTAGATGCCGTCGAGCGTCAGGTCAGCCTCGGCGACCTCCTCGGCGAGTTCGTGCGGGTGGTGGAAGAAGGCCGTCGTGAACCAACCGGGGTGGCCGGTGGGGTTGCGGTGCTGGCACTCCTGCAGGTCCCGCTCAACGATCGCCGCGAAGTCGGGATCGCCGAGCATCTCCAGCACGAGACCGTCGAGGAGCGACGCGAACAGTGAGGTGGTAGAGCGGCCCGAGCAGGAGCACAACATCGAACGACGCGTCCGCTTCCGTCAATGCGCGGGCGTCGCCGACCGCGGCAGTGAGCCTGGCGGCCGGTTGCGCGGCCGCCGCCTCGAGCGCCTGCTCGACGTGCAGTGGGATTGGGTCAACGAGGTGCACGTCATACCCCGAGCCCGCGAGCCAGGACGCATACCCGCCCGGCCCGCCGCCGATGTCGAGGACGCGGCCTGGCGGGGCGGGCAGGAAGCGCGCGAGCAGCTCCTTCGTACGCGCGAACTCCAGCCAACTCCAGCTCCCGAGCCTCTCCCGCTCGCGCCCCTCGTCGTAGTAGCGGCGGATCGCCTCGTTCACCCGGCCGAGGCTAACGCGTCCGTCGCAGCTCGTCAGCGTTGCGGTTCGAGTCGCTAGGCAATTCGACGCTCTGCGAACGCCTTGGCTGTGCCGAGCGCGGAAGGCCGAGAAGAGGTAACGGTCGCGTTCGCCCCTAACGGGGGCAAGGTCAGCCGACGTGTCAGCTAGGGTCGATCGCGTGGCGGACTCGCCGTTCACGCCGACTGTCATCCCGCCCGAGGCGACGCGGGAGCTCGCTGAGGCGTCTCGCGCCATGCGGGCCGCCGTCGTCGATCCGCGCGCGCTCGCCTCGATCAGCGAGGCGATCCGCGGCATCGAGAAGAGGATCGTCGGCGACCTCGCGTCCTTCCGCAAGGCGGCTGACGCGCTCACGCTCACGCCACCGGTCGTGACGCCGAGGATGACCGAGGAGGTTGCGACGGCGTTGGGCGCGATCTCCGGCCGGAACTCGGAGCGCCTCGCCGAGATCGTAAAGGGGTTCGAGTTCTCGAAGCTCGACGGCCTCGCGCTCGCAACGCAGTTCGCGCCGCGCATCGCGGAGACGCTCAGCCACTTCCAGATGCGCCCGGAAGTCGTGGCAGGGATTCAGGAGGCGCTCGGGACGGCCCGCGCGGCCGCCCTCTCCGATCTCGCCCCGAGTGCGGCCTCCGTCATCGCCGAAGCCGCCGTCGCGGCGGAGACAACCGCGGCGGAAGAGGTCGCCGCCGAGACGGTGATCGCGCTCGACCTCTCGCCCCTGGAGCAACGGGAGCTTCGGACGCTCGTCATCACGCTAATCGTCGGCTTCACCGCGCTTAGCGCGACAATTCGTGAAAGCCGCGAGCTTGCGCTCGCGGGCGAGACGCTCAGCATCCTCGCGACGCTCGTCGCAATCTACTGGCTGTTGACGTCGGAGCGGGAGCCGTAAGCGGCCTCATGTATGCGATCGAGGACAGCGGCCCGTACGACGAGGGCGAGCTTCGCGCCGCGCTGAGCCAGCACCGAAAGCAATGCGGGGAGGCGGCGACGCTGAACCTAACGGTCATCGAGATGCGTCGCGCCCCGACGATCTCCATTGGTGCAAGTCTGATGGCATAGGCGTAGCATGACCCAAGCCTGGCGACGTGAGCGCCTACGATCGGGAGGGTGCCGCCGAGGACACGATCGAGCAAGACGCACCGTCGCCAGCTCGCCCGTTCGCTTGCGAGCCGTGACTTCATCCGGAGTGCGCAGGTGCGCAATGCGTTCCTCTCCGTTCCGCGCGAGATCTTCGTCACCGAGTTCGCCGCCCGGGAAGGCCTGGCGGCGGTCTATTGCGACGAAGCGATCCTGACCAAGCGAAACGCGCAGGGTACGGCGCTCAGCTCCTCCTCGCAGCCGGCGATCATGGCGCTGATGCTCGAGCAGCTCGGACTCGAGGAAGGAATGCGCATTCTCGAGGTCGGCGCCGGCACCGGGTACAACGCAGCGCTCCTCTCGCACATTGTCGGACCGCGCGGTCGCGTCGTCTCGGTCGACGTCGATCCAGAGCTCGTGCGGGACGCTCGGAGGAGCCTCCGAGCGGGTGGCTACCGGGCGCGCATCGTCCTCGGCGAGGGACGCGAGGGCGTCGCCGAGTTTGCCCCGTACAACCGGATCATCGTCACCGCGAGCTCGGACACGGTGCCGCGAGCGTGGTTCGAGCAGCTGCAGCCGGGAGGACTGCTCGAAGTGCCGCTGCGGCTTTCCCCGACCGGGGCGCAGGTGATCCCGCGGCTCCGCAAGACGCATAACGGGTTCCGCTCGGATGGGGCCGTCGCCGGCGGCTTCATGCCCCTGCGCCCGCCGGGCGAGGAGGCAGCAAGCGCGCTCAAGCAGCCTATGCTGGTTGCTTCGGACGCGACACGGGACGGCGAGGAGCCATTCGTGCAGATCGCGGGTGAGGCGCTGAGCACTCTCTCGCCGCGGGCAAGGCGTCGGCTCCTCTCGATCGCGCTCACCGAGAGCAGACGACACCCCCTCGGCGTCCGCGCGAGATCGAGCGCGCTCGCGCTCTTCCTCTCGGTCCGCGTGCCGACACGCCAGCTCGTTACCACGGCGCCGCGCTATGGCATCGGAGTGATCGCTCGCAACGGTAGGAGCCTGGCCGTCATCGAGCCACCGTTTGCCCGACCGAGGAGCACGGTCAGCTGGGTGCGCGTGTTCGGGAGCGACGAAGCGGAAGAGCTACTCCTTCGGTACGTACGAGAGTGGGACCAGCGCGGCCGCCCCTCCGAGGACGATCTCGAGATCAGCGTGTCCTACGACGCCCACGGCGAGTCTCGCGTGCGAACCCGCTGGCCTCGGCCGCTCACCTGAGCCGCGGAGCGAGAAGATAGCCCTCAGCCGACATGCGCACTGCCGTCGGGGAGAGGAGTTCCGTGGAGGGTCATCTCCGGTTCGGGGCGCTAGGGTCGAGGCAGATGCGCAGCTTGGCCAAGCGGCTCCGACCGCGCGGGGTGCTCTGGCACAACCGCGACTTCCTCTGGCTCTGGACAGCGCAGACCGTCAGCCAGTTCGGGAGCGAGATCACCGGCCTGGCACTTCCGCTCGTGGCGATTCTCGTGCTGGAGGCAAGCACCTTCGAAGTGGCCGCCCTTGTGGTCATCGACTGGCTTCCGTTCGTCATCTTCAGCCTGGCCGCGGGAGTGTGGGTCGATCGACTCCCGCGGCGGGTGATCCTCATCACCGCCGATTGGGGTCGTGCGCTCGCGCTTGGGACGATTCCGCTCGCCTATGTGCTCGACATCCTGACCCTCGGCCAGCTCTACGTCGTGGGCTTGCTCGTGGGCACGCTCACGATGTTCTTCGAGATCTCGTACCAGTCGTATCTCCCGTCGCTGGTAGGGCGCGACGAGCTCGGGCAGGGGAACTCGAAGCTCGAGGTCAGCCGCTCGGCGGCGCAGGTGGCCGGGCCTGGGTTGGCGGGGATCCTCGTTAGCGCCCTGACTGCGCCCTACGCGATTCTCGTCGACGCGATCAGCTTCCTCGCCTCGGGGCTGTCTCTGTCCAGGATCCGGCATCGCGACGAGGCGCCTGCGCGACCTCGGGATCAGCGTCCGCGGTTCCGGGCCCAGATCGGCGAAGGGCTGCGTTACACGCTTCGAAACCCGATCCAGCGGGCGTTCATCGTCTTCGTCGCGCCGATGAATCTCTTCAGCAACATGCTCTTCGCGATCTACCTCGTGTACGCCGTGCGCGTCCTCGATCTCTCGCCGACCACGATCGGGGTCATCTTCTCGTTGGGAAGCGTCGGCTCGCTGGTCGGCGCGCTGACGGCGAATCGCATCGCCCGTGTCCTCGGGATCGGCCACAGCCTGATCGCCGCCGCCACGATCGGCGGCCTCGGGCTCCTCTTCGTTCCGCTCGCCTCCGGCGATCTCGCGATCCCCTTCCTCGTGCTCGCGAGCGTGGCGTTTGGCTTCTTCGTCCTGAACTACTTCGTGACCGGCGTGAGCCTTGTCCAAGCCACCACGCCCGATCACTTGCTCGGGCGTACGAACGCCTCGCGGCGCTTCCTCGTGCAGAGCATGATCCCGCTCGGGGCACTCCTGGGAGGAGCACTCGGGACCTTCATCGGCCTGCGTCCGACGATCGCGATCGGCGCTGTGGGGGCGGCGCTGGCGGTGATCCCGCTCTACTTCTCGGCCATTCGTCGGATCACAGTCACCGCCGACGCCGACGAGATCGTGAGGCCGCTCAACGAGCAGTTCGCCTTCGCCGGCGCGTCCAGCTCATCGGGTCCACTAGAGACTTGATGTGTCACTCTCGCGGTAAGCGAGCATGGTCGGCTGGGAGGCAATCTTCTGAGCTCGACTGACGCGACCACGGTCCTGCGAGCGCTCGCCCAGCGTCTCGCAGACTCGTACGCAGCACATGGTCGACTACGCGCCATTCTGCTCGTCGGGTCGGCGGCGACGGGTGATGCCGACGAGTACTCCGACCTGGACATGCTCGTCTACTACGACCGCGTGCCGCCGCCTGAGGTACTTGCGGCGACGCCCCAGGAGCTGGAAGCGGAGCGCTATCGGAGCACGCCGTGGTCAGACGAGAGCGGCAAGCCCGACGCAGACGGCTTCGGCGAGCGCTTCCACGTCGGCGGCATCGAGTGCCAGGTCGGGCTGACCTCGGTCGGCGCGTTCGAGCGACAGATTGCGAAGCTGGTCGCCGAACGCGACCTCAGCGAGCAGCTGCTCAAGATCGTCAGCGGTCTGTATGAGGGGCTTCCCCTCCATGGAGCAGGACTCGTCGAGAAGTGGCGGCGCGACGCCGCCTTCACCGACGAGCTCCAGCGTGCCCTGATCGAGAAGCACTGGACGTTCTTTCCCTGGTGGTACTTCCAGGAGAGACTGCGGTCGAGAGACGCAACCGCCTGGCGCTACGAGGTGCTGGCCCAGTCGGTTTACAGCATCGTTGGCGTCGTCGCGGCTCTTAACCGCCTCTACTTCTCCACCTTCGAGTTCAAGCGCGCGAGCAAGTTCATTCTTCGGTTTGACGTCGCTCCGGTGGACCTTGCTGCTCGCCTCGATGCGCTATTCGATCGCGACGAACGGCTCTCCACGGCAGAGCTAGAGCGCCTCGTTGCCGAGACGCAAGCGCTTGTCGGCGATCGCTTACCCGACATCAACCTCGAGCTCAAGTGGGGCGGGCAGCCAACTCCGCCCGGAGAGCGGGAATCGCCGTGGCCGTCGGATCAAGAACAGCCGGCTGGCTCGAAGCCGTGAATTCAGATCAACGCTCTGGTGGGCTGCCCATGAACGGAAAGCGCTCCGCAGGCGCACCCTAGAGCGCATGACGAGGGGCTAGCTCGCAATCGAGCAGCAGCTCATAGCGCGCGGCGGCGATTTCCGGCGCCATTTCGTCGAGGGGGATGCTGATGGCGGTGCGGGGTTCGAACCTTCGCCACTCACGTCAAAGCTCCTCAAACCACATGCCAGTCCGCAGGCAGAGAAAGCGGTGTCCACTCGCGCGGAGGCCGCCAGTCTTCCCACCCGGTAGGCCACGGCCTCTCAGCCACGACACGCTCGCCCTCGGCGCGCACCGCATCGGCCGCAGCCATGTCGAACACGCCCAGCTCGATCGCCTCCGCGAACTCGTCCTCGTCTTTCCAGTGCCAGGCTCCGTCCGGCTCGACCACGATGTCGAGCGCCCAATCGGTCGTGTCGAAGTGGCTTCCCGCGCACATCCCGCAGGAGGTCGCCGCAAGCTCCCCCGCCGGCGCCCGGCAATCCCCGCAAAGCCATGGCGCAAACCCCTGCTCTAGCCGGTAATCCCCCGCCTACTCCCGGCGAGCCCGGAACCACCAAGACCGGCCTGTCACGCCGGAGGTCGCGGGTTCGAGTCCCGTCGCTCCCGTACAAAAACCCTGCAAAAGAGCCTCTTTTGTTGCCGTGTGCGAAAACACGAGCGGGCGCTGGGGCAGCAAACGACCAGAACGGCACGCTTCCCTTCCGCGGCGTCGGCGCCGAAGCCGACGCCAACCTGCCCAGGCGATGCCGATTTCGCCGGATCCAACGATAGCCGCGGACGGGTTCGTGGCTTGACCTCCGGCGTGTCATCGGGGCCGATGGCTGACTCCGAGGAACCGCGGCTGGGTGAGCACCTCTAGTAGCTGGGGCTACGCGCTAGCGCGGGAGGAGTTCGGCGCCACCCATCGACGGCGGCCTGTGGCCCTCGCTCAGACCAACAGGCTGGACGATCAAGTACGCGATCGCTGAATCAGACGCGCCAACTGCTCACGGGACGGGGCCGCTTCGCGTGTGTCCTTCGGAGGGGTCAGCACGCATCGGCATCGCAGTCGCGTGGCGCGGTGGGCTGCGTTGGAACCCAGGTAGCCCCGCCGAAGGGGTCCCACGGAATCTGCCCTGCGTCCGACGAGACACAGCACATTTGTGGCAGGAACTCCTGCCACACGAGCCGCACGACTTTCATGAACAGATTCACTCCCGACCGCGCTCGACCTCGAGCTGGCGCAGCTCGATCCGGCGGATCTTGCCGGTGAGCGTCTTCGGGAGCTCGTCGACGAACTCGATCCGGCGCGGGTAGGCGTATGCGGAGAGCTTCCCGCGCACGAACGCCTTGATCTCGTCGGCCAGCTCCTCCGAGGCCTCGTAGCCGGCGGCGGCGACGATGAATGCCTTGACGACGTTCCCGCGCAGCTCGTCCGGGGCCGCGACGGCCGCTGCTTCCCGCACTGCCGGATGCTCCAGGCAGATGGACTCGACCTCGAAGGGGCCGATGCGGTAGCCGGCCGCGATGATCACATCGTCGGCGCGGCCCTCGTACCAGATGTAGCCGTCGTCGTCCCGCGAGGCGGCGTCGCGCGTGTGGAACCACCCGCCGCCGAAGACCCTCTCGCTGGCGTCCGGGTTGCCCCAGTAGCCGAGCGGATACTGCGGGTTCGAGCGAGCGCGCAGGCAGATCTCGCCGCGCTCGCCCGGTGCGACGCGCTGTTCGTCCTCGTCGAGGATCTGGACGTCCCAGCCCGGCATCGGCTTGCCCATCGAGCCTTCGCGGACCTCCATGAACGGAAAGTTGGCCACGAGCGGGTAGGACTCGGTCAACCCGTAGTAGTCGAGCACCGTCACCCCGTACTGCTCCCGGAACCAACGGATCGCCTCGGGGTTCAACGGCTCGCCGGCCGAGCAGACGCGGCGGAACCGCTGCGGGTAGCGAGCGCCCGCGTCCTCGATCGCCATCATCGACCGCATCGCGGTCGGCGTTGTGAACATGTTCGTCACCCGGTGGCGGCTGAGGAAATCGAGCTGGCGGTGCGGATCGAATCCCGCCTCGCGGCGGTAGACGCATTGCACGGCGCCGAGGCGCCACGGGCCGAGCAGCGGTGCGATCCCCGCCGCCCACGCCCACTCGCCCATGCCGTGGAAGCGCTCCCCCTCCTCCAGCTCATGGCAGTAGACGAACTCCTCGTGGCCGAGCAGATACCGGTGGGCGTGAACGATCCCCTTTGCCAGCCCGGTCGTCCCAGAGGTGTAGAACAGCTGCGCGGGATCGTCGGCGGCGGTGTCGCAGCCGATGTGGCCGGCGGGCTCGCGCGCGAGTGTCTCGTCGGCGAGAACGAGTAGCTCCGCCGTCCCCGAGCCGCCGAAGCGGCCAGCGTTCGACGGATCGGTGACGAGCAGCTTCGCGCCCGAGTCGGTGAGGCGATGGCGCACGGCGTCGTCCCCGTAGAGCACGGACATGGAGAGCAGGATCGCCCCGAGCTTCCAGACGGCGAAGAACACCGCGGCCGCTTCCGGAGTCGACGGCAAGACGACGGCGACGCGGTCGCCGCGCTCGACGCCGCCCGCGGCGAGTGCGTGAGCGGCCTGGTTGGCGAGGTCCTGCAGCTCGCCCCAGGTCAGCTCCCGAGTGGAGCCGTCGAAGCTCTCCCAGACCATCGCGAGCTTCTCGCGCGGATGCTTGTCGCAGACGTCGGCGGCGATGTTGTAGCGAGCGGGCACCTCCCAGCGATGCGATGCGCAGACCTCTTCGTACGTCGGCAGGCTCACGCTGACACCGGAAGCCAGTGCGGGTACAACTCGCGGACGGCGGCGACGAAGCGCTCGTACTCCGCCTCGCTCGCGCCTTCGTACGGCGGCAGCAGCCGCAGCGGGAAGCGCGCATCGTGGGCTCTGTTGAAGATCTTGTCGTAAGCCCCGTCGATGCGCGGCCCGTCGAAGGCGCCTGCGAGCGCGGACAGGATGCCGGCCAGCTCGAGGCCGAGCGCCGTCAGCGTGCCGGCGTCCTTGCGCACGCCGGCTTGGAAGTACTCGCGTGCGAGCTCGGGGTTCAGCGACGAGTAGGAGAGAAGGAATCCGCACGGCCCGACGAGGCTCCCGTGCGCATACCCGGGCTCGGTGACGAAATGGCGAAGCTCACCGGCCTGGGCGAGGAGCTCGGCGAGGATCGCCGGTGTCGCGCCTGCGTTCTTCGTCCCGATCAGGTTGGCGTGCCGGGCGGCCAGCTCGGCGTACTCGCCCGGCGTGACCACGCGCCGCGCACGCGGAAGGTTGTAGTGGAGGAAGCGCAGCCCCGGAAAGCGCCCGCACGTCTCGGCGAAGAACGTGGCGAGCTCGCGGTCGCCGAGTTCGCCCCAGCTCGGCAGCGAGATCTGGAAGAGCTCGACTCCGAGTTCCGCAGAACGCTCGATTCGCTCGATCACGGTCGAGAGTGACAGGCTGATCACCCCGACCATCGGTGGCAGGCCGTCGCCGCGAAGCTCGTCGACGAAGATCCGCACGACGTCGTCGAACTGCCGCTCGTTGACCGCGTACCCCTCGCCTGCCGTACCGAAGACGTAGAGATCCTCGAGTCCCTGCTCGATCAGCGTGCGAATGCTCGCCCGGAAGATCTCCTCATCAACCCGACTGTCCTCGTGCCACGGAACGCAGCAGGTGGCGAGCATGGTCTGTGGGTATCTGCTCACGTCAGGCTCTCCCGGTTCGGGCAGCGGTGCAGGCCATGGACGATTGGTCTACCATAAGACCGCAGAGGCATCAAGTACGCGAACCTTGCACCCGCTTCCCGAGAAAGGCCGGCGGAACGTGTCCCAGTCGTGTTTTCACACGATCGTGAATCATCGCCAGCGCCACATGGTCGTAGAGCGCGCGAGCGGACGTTGCCTCGGGGCTTTGGCGGTCAACCACTACCGGCCCTTCGTCTTTCCGCTCTACTCCCCGAGCGGCTACACCGTGCTCGAGGAGTGCCCACCCGATCATCCGTTCCACAATGGATTCTTCGTCGGCCAGCAGCCCGTGTTCGCCGGCGAGCGTGAAGGGAACTTCTGGGCGACGCCGCCGCAGGTGTCGAGCTCCGACCGCCTCCTGGAGCTCATGGGCCGCATGGAAACGCGCGCGATCCGGACCGAGGAGCACGACCGGGGGGTTCGCTTCGTGCTCGACTGCGTGTGGGTCGACGAGCACGAGGAGCCGATGCTCGACGAGACCCGGACGATCGACCTCTTCGCCGAGAGCGACGGCACCGTCTGCGACATGATGAGCGCGAAGACCGCGGCCTACGGCCCGTTGAGGTATCCGCCGACGAAGCACGGAAGTGTCGGGATGCGAGTCGAGCAACGACTGCTTCCCGATCACGGGGGAGCCGTCATCGGCGCCGGCGGCCGGCGGGGGAAGGCCGATGCCGTTCACGAGCAGGACTCCACGTACATCGCCTACGAGTCCGCGCTCGCCCGCGGCCAGGATGTCGTCGGCGTCTTCATGGCGCGCCTGCACGATGACGTGCACGGCGTCTGGTTCGTACGCGACTACGGGATGGCGATGTACGACTCGACGTTGCGTGAGGAGATCGTCACCGGTGAGGGCGAGTCGTGGAGCGTCGGCGTGCGCGTCGTCGCCTACGACGGGCCGCTGGACGACGACCGCGCCGGCCGCTGGATCGGCGCCCCTTCTCCAACGACGAGCTGATTCGAGAGGGAGACGATCCTGAGCAGCGAGAAGCGAACGCCCCGCACCGCATGATCGTCGACATCGCCTCGCATATCCTGCCGCCGGGCCACTTCCAGCGGCTGCTCGACACCGCCGGGTCCGGCTTCTACCTGGAGAAGCGCATTCGGTCGATTCCGGAGCTGTGGGACCTCGAGGCGCGCTTCCGCGTCATGGAGCTGTTCGGCGACCTCGACTACCGGCAGGTGCTGAGCGTCGCGAACCCGCCGATCGAGAGCTTCTGCATGAACGGCGAGTCTGCGGTCATCTGCCGCGCGTTGAACGACGAGCTACGGCTCCTCGTCGACGATTATCCGGCACGGTTCGTCAGCGCTCTCGGGTACGTGCCGGTCGACGACCAGGAGGCCGCGGTCGAGGAACTCGATCATCTCGTGGAGCTCGGCCTCCCCGGCTTCGAGATCTACACGCACGTCGCCGGTCGGCCGCTCGACCATGCAAACGTTCTGCCGATCCTCGAGCAAGCGTTCGAGCGGGGTCTTTGCGTGTTCCTGCACCCCGCCCGCGGCCCCGAACGCTCCGACTACCCATCGGAGCCCAGATCGGAGTACGAGCTCTGGCAGATCCTCGGCTGGCCGTACGACACGACGGTTGCGATGGTGAGGCTCGTCCTGAGCGGTGTCTTCGACCGGCATCCCGACGCGGTCGTGATCGCTCATCATCTCGGCGGCATGGTTCCGTTCTTCCAGTCCCGCCTCCGGCACGGGCTCGACCAGCTCGGGAGCAGGACGGACGGCGACGAGTACGCGCACGCCCTCGACCCTGAGGCGGGGCATCCCGTCGATCGGCTTCGCCGGATGCACTGCGACACCGCGGTAAACGATGCGTCCGCCGTCGACTGTGCGGCGCGCTTCTTCGGGCCGGAGCGGATGCTGTTCGGATCGGACATGCCGTTCGACAGCGCGGGCGGAAAGTCCTACATCCGGTCGGCCCTGGAGGCGATCGACGCGTCGGGGCTCGCGCCCGAGGAGAAGCGCGCGGTGCTCGAGGGCAATGCGCGCGCGCTGCTCGGCCTCGGAGAGCCCGGTTGACCGACTTCGACATCTGGTCCTCGTCGGCCACGCCCCAGCCGCTTCCGGCCGACGCCCCTGCGCGTCCGCGGCTGACGTTCTTTCCGGTCGACCGGGAATCGGCACCTGCCTTCCTCGTGTTACCGGGAGGCGGGTACGCGAAGCAGGCAGATCACGAGGCGGAGCCGGTCGCCCGCTGGTTGGGCTCGCTCGGGATCGTCGCGTGCGCGTTGCACTACCGCGTCCATCCGGACCTGCATCCGCTGCCGCTGCGCGATGCACATCGCGCTGTGCGATGGGTGCGACACCACGCGGTGCGGTGCCGGATCGATCCCGCGCGAGTCGGCGTGATCGGCTTCTCGGCCGGCGGTCACCTCGCGGCGTGCGCGGCGACAGGACTGTCGGCGGGAGTCGACGAGCCGTCCGATGTCATCGACGACGAGAGCGCGACGCCGGCGCTGGCGGCGCTCTGCTATCCCGTGATCTCGTTCGTGGACGCGGTGCACGAGCGCTCGATGGCGAACCTGCTCGGTCCTGATCCAGACACCGTGACCCGCCGTGCGCTGTCGCCGGAGCTGCACGCGAACGCATCAAGCCCGCCGTCGTTCCTGTGGCACACGGCCGAGGACGCGAGCGTGGACGTCGCCAACTCGCTGATGTACGCCCGCGCCCTCGCCGACCACGACGTTCCCGTCGAGCTGCACGTCTTCCCGCGGGGTCGCCATGGCCTCGGACTGGCGCTCGACGATCCGTCGGTCGGCCGCTGGAAAGACCTCTTCGAGTCGTGGCTTCGCTCGCATGGCTGGGTCGGCGCATGACTCGGCGCACGATCGGCATCGCGATGAACGGCGTCACCGGCCGGATGGGGTACCGGCAGCACCTGATGCGCTCGATCCTCGCACTGCGCGAGCAGGGCGGTCTCGAGCTCGGCGACGGCACCGTGCTCTGGCCGGAGCCGATCCTGGTCGGCCGGCATGCGGCCAAGCTCGAGCAGATCGCGGTGCGTCACGGGCTCGAGCGTTGGACGACCTCGCTCGACGAGGCGCTCGCCGAGCCGGACGTGGAGGTGTACTTCGACGCGCAGGTGACATCGGCGCGGGTCGACGCAGTCCGCCGGGCGATCGACGCCGGGAAGCACGTCTACACCGAGAAGCCGACCGCGGAGTCGCTCGCGGACGCGCTCGACCTCGCGCGCGCGGCCGAAGCGGCCGGCGTCTGCGCGGGCGTCGTCCAGGACAAGCTGTTCCTGCCCGGGCTCCGAAAGCTCCGCCGCCTCGTGGAGAGCGGCTTCTTCGGGCGCATCCTGTCCGTCCGCGGCGAGTTCGGATACTGGGTGTTCGAGGGCGACCAGCAGGCGGCGCAACGCCCGTCGTGGAACTACCGGGCAGAGGACGGTGGCGGAATCGTGCTCGACATGTTCCCGCACTGGCGGTACGTGCTCGATCGCCTGATCGCGCCGGTGCAGTCGGTCTATGCGCACTCGGCCACGCATATCCCTGTCCGCTACGACGAGTCCGCGCTGCGCTACGACGCGACCGCGGACGACGCGGCCTACGCCATCCTGGAGCTCGAGGGCGGTGTCGTCGCACAGATCAACTCTTCATGGGCCGTGCGCGTCAACCGCGAAGAGCTCGTCGAGCTCCAGGTCGACGGCACCGAAGGAAGCGCAGTTGCCGGGCTCCGCGCCTGCCGCGCGCAACATCGCACGTCAACGCCGAAGCCGGTCTGGGACCCTGACGTGCCGGCGACCGAGCAGTTCCGTTCGCAGTGGGCCGAGGTGCCCGACAACGTGGAGTGGGGAAACGCATTCAGGGTCGAGTGGGAGCTCTTCCTCGAGCACATCACGCTGACTCCCGACGCTCCGTTCCCCTACGACCTGTACGAAGGCGCGAAAGGCGTGCAGCTCGCGGAGCTCGCGCTCGTCTCTGCAAGGGAGGGCCGTCGCGTCGCCGTGCCGGAGCTCGGCACCCCGTCGTGAGCGTCGAGATCCGGCTGCCGGGAGCCGATCACCCCCTGCGACTCGCGGAGGCTCCGTCCTGGGACATCGAGCTCTCGCCCGCACGGTCGCGCGTCGCCTTCGCGGCGGCTCACGTCGTTGCTGACCCGACACGCGTCCCGCCCGGGGCGGGGCTTGCGCTCGACTGGGAGGCGACGCTCGCGTTCCGCCGGTACCTGTGGGGCCTCGGGCTCGGGGTCGCGGACGCGATGGACACCGCGCAGCGCGGCATGGGCCTCGACTGGCCGTCGACTCGGGAACTGATCGTCCGCTCGGGAGCCGAAGCACGTGCGGTGGGCGGGCGACTCGCCTGCGGCGCGGGTACCGATCAGCTCGTTGAAGGCGCCGCGTCGCTCGCGGGTGTGGTCGAGGCGTACTCGGAGCAAGTCGAGGTCGTCGAGACCGCGGGCGCCCAGGTCGTCGTGATGGCGAGCCGCGCGCTCGCCGCCACCGCACGCGGGCCGGACGACTACCACGCGGTCTACTCGAGCGTCCTCGGCCAGGTACGGGATCCCGTGATCCTGCACTGGCTCGGCCCGATGTTCGATCCGGCGCTCACCGGCTACTGGGGCTCACCCGACCTGGACGTCGCAACCGAGAGCTTGCTCTCGTTGATCGCAGCGCATGCGCACGTTGTCGACGGTGTGAAGGTGTCGCTGCTCGACGCGGAGCGTGAGATCGCGATCCGCCGCGCGCTCCCGGAGGGCGTGCGCCTGTACACAGGCGACGACTTCCACTATCCAGAGTTGATCCGGGGGGACGAGCACGGCTCGAGTGACGCGCTGCTCGGTATCTTCGATGCGATCGCCCCGGCCGCCGCCGCTGCGCTCGCGGCACTCGACCGCGGCGACACCGCGACCTACGACGCCGTGCTGGCGCCGACCGTGCCGCTCGCGCGCCACATCTTCGCCGCACCGACCTACCACTACAAGACCGGCATCGTCTTCCTCGCGTGGTTGAACGGCCACCAAGATCACTTCGCGCTCCTCGGGGGCCTCGAGCAGGCCCGGTCGGTCGAGCACCTCGTCGAGCTCTTCCGGCTCGCAGACGCTGCGCGCATGCTGCTCGATCCGGAGCTCGCGGCGAGCCGTCTGCGCGCGTACCTCGATCAGGTGGGCGTCGCGGCGTGACCGGGCTCGAACGCCTCTCGCTCAACCAGGCGACGACGAAGCTGTGGACGCTCGAGGAGGCTGTGCGCGGGTGTGTCGAGGCGGAGATCCCTGCGATCGGGCTCTGGCGCGAGCACCTGCAGGAAGCCGGAGTCGAACGCGCGGCCGGCATCGTGCGCGACGCGGGGCTCGCCGTCTCCAGTCTTTGCCGCGGTGGCTTCTTCACCGCGTCCGCCGCAGCGGGCCGCACGCGGGCGCTCGAGGACAACCGCCGTGCCGTCGAGGAAGCGGCCATGGTTGGGGCGCCGGTGCTCGTACTCGTCTGCGGCGGCCTACCGCCGGGAAGCCGCGACCTCGACGGCGCACGCGCCCAGGTGCTCGACAGCATCCGCGAGCTCGCGCCCTACGCGTCGGAGCACGGCGTGCGGCTCGGGATCGAGCCGCTGCATCCGATGTTCTGCGCCGACCGCGCCGTCGTGTCGACACTGGGTCAGGCGCTCGACCTCGCGGAGCAGTTCCCCGAGGAGCAGGTCGGCGTCGTCGTCGACACCTACCACGTCTGGTGGGACCCGGACGTCTGGGTGCAGATCGCGCGGGCGGGCTCCCGGATCACGGGCTTCCAGCTCGCCGACTGGGTCCTGCCGCTTCCGGCAGATGTGCTGCTCGGACGAGGACACGTCGGCGATGGGCACATCGACATCGCACGCTTCGCGAGCGCAGTCGACGGCGCGGGGTACGGCGGCTTCGTCGAGGTGGAGATCTTCAACGAGCGCATCTGGCAGACGGCGGGCGCCGAGACCGTGCGAACCGTCGTCGAGCGATTCCTGGCGCACGTCGGCCGGCGATGAAGCGCGTGTAGGACGGCGACCTCTGCAGCGCGCACCGGCGGCGAAGTTCGACGAGCTAGTGGTATACCGTAGGACCAAATGGCGGATCAGCCGATCGTCCTGACGCGAGCGCCCAGGAGAGCGGTCGAGCTGCGCGACCTGGCGGTCGTCGCGCATCCGGACGACGACGTCGGCGTCGCCAAGCGGCCGCTCGCGTCCGGAACCGTGCTCATCGCCGGCGACGCAAGCTTCACCGTGAAGCAGTTCGTCTCGCCGGGGCACAAGTTCGCACTCCGGCCACTTGCGAAGGGCCGGCAGATCCGCCGGTATGGGCAGATCATCGGAGAAGCCACCCGCGCGATCGAGCCAGGCGACCACGTGCACACGCACAATCTCGCGGCGGGCGAGCTCGAGCGTGACCATGCGTTCTGCTCCGGCTACGAAGCGGTCGAGCTCGTGCCGGAGGCCGAGCGGCGCACCTTCGCCGGCTTCCGCAGATCCGACGGACGGGTCGGCACCAGGAACTACGTCGCCGTGCTTGCGTCCGTGAACTGCTCGTCATCTGCGACGGCGGCGATCGTGCGGCACTACGAGCAGCCCGGCGCGCTCCGCCGGTTCCCGAACATCGACGGCGTGATCGGGTTTCCGCACAAGGGCGGCTGCGGCGCGCACACGGGCTCGGCGTCGGTGCACCAGCTCCAGCGAACGCTCGGCGGCATCGTCCACCATCCGAACGTCGCCGGCTACGTCATCCTCAGCCTCGGCTGTGAGACGAATCAGCCTGCGGAGCTGATCGAGCGTGCGGGGCTCGGCGGCGACACGCCGCTCGTGATCACGATCCAGGAGGACGGCGGTTACGCGCAGACCGTCGAGCGGGGAATCGACGCAATCAGGAGCCTGCTTCAGGCCGCCGACCGTGCCGTGCGCGAGCCGGTGCTCGTGTCCGAGATCATGCTCGCGCTTCAGTGCGGTGGGTCCGACGGGTGGTCAGGCGTCACAGCGAACCCCGGCCTCGGCCTCGCGGCCGATCGCATCGTCAGGCAGGGCGGCACCGTCGTCCTCGGCGAGACCCCAGAGGCGTACGGCGCCGAGCATCTGCTCACGCGACGCGCGCGCGACGAGGAGGTCGCGCAGAAGCTCGTCGACCTGATCGGCTGGTGGGAGGACTACACCTCGTACTGGGGTGCGTCGATCGACAACAACCCGACGCCCGGCAACAAGGCGGGCGGCCTGACGACGATCTACGAGAAGTCGCTCGGCGCAGTCGTGAAGGCCGGCTCGACACCGCTCAACCAGGTGGTGGCGTACGCCGAGCGCGTCACCGAGCGCGGCTTCGTGCACATGGACACGCCGGGCTACGACCCGGTGTCTGTCACGGGTCAGGTCGCGGGCGGCTGCAACGTCGTCGCGTTCACGACGGGTCGCGGTTCCGCGTTCGGGTTCAAGCCGGCGCCGTCGATCAAGATCGCGACGAACGCCGAGCTCTACGCACAGCAGGAGCCGGACATGGACATCAATGCCGGCAAGGTCCTCGAGGGCGTCAGCCTGGACGACCTCGGAGCGGAGATCTTCGAAGAGATCCTCGCCGTCGCCTCCGGCAAGAAGACGAAGAGCGAGCTGGCGGGGATCGGCGCCGAGGAGTTCAGCCCCTGGATCCTCGGCGCGACCCTCTGAGCCCGCGGCGCCTGGGAATCAGGCGCGCTCGCGGTCGGCAGGCCGCTTGCGGTCGAGCAGCCGTCCGAAACCGCGCACGGGCTCGCCGACGCCGACCGCGCGCAGTGCATTCCAGAGCGCGGCCTGGTTGCTGCTCGCGACCTCGAGACCCGTGTCCCACTCGAGCGCCTCGAGCACTTCGAACGTTCTCGTGTTGCCGCAGGAGAGCAGGAGCGTGTCGGCGCCTTGCGCCGCGGCGGCGAGGTCGCGGCCGAGCCGGTAGAAGGTGTGCGGCTCTTCGCTTCCGAACTCGATGCTCGCCACCTTGTCGAGCCCCCGCCAGGCGACCACGTCGAAGCCCTGTTCCTCGAGGTACGCGGCGAGTGTCTCGTTCTGCTCGTCCGTGTACGGGCTTGCGAGCGCGACGCGCTGTGCGTCGAGCTCGTGGAGCGCAGCGACCATGGAGCCGAGGACCGTGAGCGCCGGTACCCCGGTTGCCGTCTCGATCCGATCCCGGATCTCGGCTTCACGTCCTATCGCTGCGAGCGTGCTGCACTGCACGATCACGCCGACGCGCGCGCTCGCAACCTCGAGGGCGGCCCGCTCCAGCTCCTCGAGCATCCGGTCGTGACTAGCTCGGTCATTCTGCTCCATGAGATAGCGGCTGCCCACGAAGGCAACGCCGGCGGGCGCGGCCAGGCGCCACTCCTCCTGCCCGACCGTTGCCGGCGACGGGTTGACATGACCGATCCGCGCTCTCCAGCCGTACATCTTCTCGACTCCTTCCTCAGGGGTAGCCCGCAACGATCGTACGCAAGCTCGGGTCTGACCGCGCACTGCGCAGCGCGCCGGCGGGCTCAGCGGCCGCGCTGATCGAGGTCGCGCATCTGCACGACGAGCCCCTCCTCGACGTAGTGGTCGTGGAGCCTCTGTTGCATCTCTGCGACGAGCACCGGCCGCCGGCTCGCCAGGACGGCGATCAGCGTCTCGAAGAGCGCAACGGTAGGCATTACCGAGAACGACAGCGCAAGTCCCTGGCCCGGCACGATCACGACATGGTCTGCGCCACGGGCGACCGGGCTGCCGGGCGAACCCGTGATCGCGATCGTGCGCGCTCCGGCCTGACGGGCGAAGCGAAGCGTGTCCACCGAGCTGCGGAACGGAAGCCAGAGCGAGACGCCGACGACGACGTCATCGTGGCCGAGCCCGACGATGCCGAGCGCGGTGTCGACGCCCCCGGTCGGGAGGTACTCCGCGCGAATGCCGACGTGGTGGAGCAGTCTCGTGAAGAGCGCCGCGAGCGTCGAGCCGGCTCCCTCGCCGCAGACGAGAACGCGGCGCGCGGTCTCGAGTGCATTGCAGAGCGTGTGCAGCTCCTCCTCGTCGAGGCGTTCGTAGAGCCGGTCGAGATCGAGTTGCTGATGGGTGCGCAGATGGCCGAGCACGCTGCCGGCCTGCATCACGAGCCGCCGCTCCGGCGGGGCCTGCAGCCCCGCGTACTGGAGGTAGGCGTGGCGGACTGCGGCCTGCAGCGTCTGGTATCCGCTGTAGCCCAGCATCTGCGCGAAGCGCAGCACGGTCGCGGCGTTGACGTCGAGCCTCGAGGCGACCTCGCGGATCGACCCGAACGCGATCACCTCCGGCTCGTCGAGCAGTGCTCGCGCCAGGCGGGCCTGCTTGCGGGGGAGGCTGTCCAGGCGCTCGCGGACGAGGTCGAACGGCGGGTAGCGGTGAAGCCCCGACTGCTGCTCGTCCTGCTCCGATGGCATCGCCGGCCCTCCTTCCGCTCCGCAGTCTCCCGATCCTGCGTCGGTTGTATCAGCGACGGGCGGCGAGGAGTAGTCGCGGTCGCTAGCGGTGGATCGCCTTGACCTCCAGGCACTCGTCGAGGCCGAAGACGCCCGCCTCCCGCCCGATGCCCGAGCGCTTGTAGCCGCCGAATGGCGCCTCGAGGTTGAACGCGCCGCCGTTCACCATCACCTGACCGGTGCGAAGGCGCTTCGCGACCGCGAGAGCCCGCTCGCGATCTCCGGACCACACGCTGCCGAAGAGGCCGTACTCGCTGTCGTTTGCGATGCGCACGGCGTCCGACTCGTCGGTGTAGGAGAGAATCGAGAGCACCGGGCCGAAGATCTCCTCGCGCGCGATGCTGTGCTCCGGCTCGACCTCCGAGAAGATCGTCGGGCTGACGAAGTAGCCCGGCTGCAGGTCACGCTCCGGCCCCCCGATCAGGAGCTTCGCGCCCTCCGCGATGCCGGCCTCGATCATCGCGCGGACACGGCCGAGCTGAAGCTCGCTGACCACAGGGCCGAGCGTGGTCTCCTCGTCGAACGGGTCCCCCATCGTCTCAGCGGCCGCCGCCCGGATCGCGATTTCCTCGACCTCGGCGAGCCGGCTTTTCGGCACGATCATGCGGGAAAGCGCGGCGCAGTTCTGGCCGGCGTTCAGGAAGCAGGCGGTGACACCGGCCGACACCGCGGCCTCGAAGTCGGCGTCGTCGAGGATCACGTTCGCCGACTTGCCTCCCAGCTCGAGCGACAACCGTTTTACGGTCGCAGCCGCGAGGGCGGCGACCCTCGTCCCCGCTCGGTTCGAGCCGGTGAAGGAGACCATGTCGACGCCGGGATGAGCGGCGATCGCCTCGCCGACGACCGGGCCTTCGCCGCTGACGAGGTTGAAGACGCCGGGCGGTAGATCGAGCTCGTGGATCACCTCTGCGAGGAGGAATGCGGTGAGCGGTGCCACCTCGCTCGGCTTCAGGACGACGGTACACCCGGCCGCGAGCGCGGGCGCCACCTTGAGCGCGACCTGATGGAGCGGGAAGTTCCACGGCGTGATGCAGCCGATGACTCCGACCGGCTCGCGGAGGAGGAGCGAGTTGCCGAGCTCGGAGTCGAACCGGTATCCGCGAGCGAGCTCCGCGTAGTAGGAGAAGTTGTGGAGCGGCATGCCCGCCTGGAACTCGCGGCTCTGCGCGAGTGGCATCCCGAGCTCCCTGGTCACGGTCTCCGCGATCTCGTCGCGGCGGGCTTCGAGCGCCCCGCTGATCAGCCGCAGCCACTCGGCGCGCTCGTCGGGCTGCGTCTCCGCCCAGGCTGGGAACGCGGCGCGAGCTGCGCGCACAGCGTGATCGACGTCGTCGCTCGTCCCCGCTGCGACCGTCGCGATCACCTGCTCGCTGCTCGGGTCGAGAACGTCGATCGTTCCCGTGCGACTCGACGGGATCCATTCGCCGCCGGCGTAGTGATGGTCGATCACAGTTCGGGTCCGCAACTGGTCCTATGGTAGGCCGGAGGACAATCGGAAGCAAGCCTCTCAGACGAAGCGCGCGGTGACCGTGCCGAGCTGCGGGCTCTCGACGACGACCGTGTCGCCGGCGCGCACCCAGTTCGTCTGAACGAGGCTTCCGAGGAGGACGAACTCCCCCGCGCGAAGCGGCTGCCCTCGCGCGGCGCGCGCGATCGCGAGCCAGCGCAGCGCCTCGAGAGGATGCCCGAGGATGTCGGTCCCGATCCCGCTCCCAACGTGACGGCCGTTGATCGACATCGATCCCTCCACGGCGGCCAGGTCGAGCTCCCGCCAGTCTTCCCGCGGCTTGCCGAGCACGCAGCCCGCTCCGAAGAAGTCGTCGGCGACAAGGGTCGGGGTGTCGAGCGAGGGGTAGTCGGCGTAGCGGTCTTCGACGACCTCGATCGCGGCCGCGACCGACGCAACCGCACGGCCGACGCGGTCCCGCCCGAGCTCGGCTGAAGCGAGGTCGAGGTCCTCGCCGAGGACGACCGCGAGCTCGCACTCGACACCGATACGCAGGAGCTCGCTCTGGGCGAAGGTGCCCTCGAGGCGGCGGACCGTCTCCTCGCGAACGCCGCCGGCGCAAGGGTTGGCCACGCCGAGGTACTCCTGCATGACCCGCGTCGTGCAACCGATCTTATGGCCGGTGAACGCGCCACCGCCTGCGGCGGTCAGCTTCGCGTGCACTGCGTCCTGCACCAGGTAGGCGTCGTCCTCGGTGCGCGGCCGGCATGCCTCGGGCAAGCGGTCGAAGAAGGTGTGCGCGAGCCTCGAGGTGACGAGGAGCGCGGCGGCGTCCTCGGCCTGCTGGGCGTCGTACGGCATCGCGCGTCCCTCGCCGTCGGCCGAAATCGACGGTGGTATAGTGATAGACCATCGTACCGTAGGGC
>Ga0136621_1000032_pt1 | contig 42041 bp, 44 predicted proteins | sample AntDryUQ445A2306_FD_104673 | JGI IMG/M metagenome (GOLD analysis project Ga0136621, IMG submission 104673) | Polar desert sand microbial communities from Dry Valleys, Antarctica - metaG UQ445A (23.06) | ecosystem: Environmental > Terrestrial > Soil > Desert | place: Antarctica: Dry Valley...
AGCGGCCGCGCTGATCCGGTACCAGCCGCCGTCCGAATCAAGGTTTCCACTGACCAAGGTATAGCCAAGCTCCGTGAGGTCAATGGTGTAGGTGTTGTTAGAGCTATAGTAGCGTTCCTGTGCAGCCATGATCTCCATGACCATGGCCTGCCCTTCGGCGCGACGGGTTCTTTGTAGCTGGTTCACATAGCTCGGGTATGCAATCCCGCCCAGGATAGCGACGATCGCAACGACGATCATCAACTCGATCAGCGTGAAACCACGTGCTTGAAGCTTTGCGATACTCATGATTATGTTACCTCGGAAATCGTAGATGCAGTTCTTGATTAGTGCGTCGTTAATATCATGGACTTGAGCGTGTCGGAGCTAGCCTTCGGGCCAGATGGAGAAACGGAGTAGCCAACCGCATCTCCAACGCGAACGTTTGGATCGGTCACGAGATCGGCAGGCAATATGTAAGTGTGACCATCGATGCGAACGATCCTGCCGGCTCGGTCGATGGTTTCTATCGTACCCACTCGCTCGTAGCCGAGCTCCTCGGGCTGTGAGGACTGGCTGAGCGCGGGCGCCGCGTAAGCTGCGGCGAGGAAACCAAACGTACACCATGCTCTGAAAACCATAACCCGTTCCTCAATTAACAATGTCAGCGAAGCTGGCGCCAGTTCTGACGGCCGAGATCCTTGCCGCCCGCGTTCTCCGATGTGGTTTCAATCTCACCGGTGGAGCCGCTGGTGAACTTGTATTCACTTGGATCCGGTCCCGCCGCAATGCCTGGCGTAGGAATGATGCCGACCGAGGATTCTTTGCCACTGACTTGGGTGTCACCAACGCCGTCCCCATCAGTGTCCGCATAATCCTGATCGTCAAATTTGCCGTCGTTGTTCAGATCGAAGGGTGAGAATTACAAACGGGCACCGCTGGCCGCGTCCAGTTCCATAAGCCAGCCAGAGCCTCCGAAGTCGCATGCGTTCACGATCGCGGTCGGCACCAGGGTCGGGAAGATAATCCGCCCGTTCCTCAGAATTGGGTTGGACACCTGGCGCTCGCCGCCATTATTCGTGTTACCACCCTGCGTGTTCAGAAGATCCATATACCAGCCTAAATGTGTGGTCGGCGGAGAACCGGTCGGGTTGCCGGTCGTGTCGTGCCAAATGATGTTATTGGCAGTTGTTACTCGCACATTGTAGCCGTGCACCGTCGACTGATGGATGATCTGCTGTTTTAGCAGGTGAGCGCGCGTGATGGCGGCCAGCGGGGGCGGATTCTTGTCCCAGATGCCGTAGAAGGTCTGAGTGTTCTGGCCGGTTGGTGAGTTGTCGGCGGTTTCGATGTACTTGCCGGTGCCGAAATACACCATGACACCTTTTTCTGAAGGCAATCCCGTGGGGTGCAGACCTATCTGCGGTCGCTCGGTGATCGGCTGTATCAGATTGGTCGCAGTTCTGGCCTGAAACAGGGGCGTTCCTGCATACGCGACACCCCAGGTAGAAGTATTAGAAGACGACACGTCGAACTTCCACATATTGCCCAGCAGGTCCCCTGCATAGATGTAATCGACGATGGAGTCGCCGTCGATGTCCACCGGCGCGGGCGCGGCCAGCCCGTTGGGCACTGTGGTGCTGCCCGCGAGCGTGTCGATCGTCCTGATGACGCTGCCGTCGGCCAGATCGACGATGTACAACACCGCTTTGCCGTTATTGCTGTTGTAACCGTTGCCGAATACAGCCGCTCACTTGCCGTTCTGCATGCGGACAATATTGATTTCGCCAAAGGTGAATCCAAGGTCCGCGCCTTGGGCATCGGTATGGTTGTATTCCCACAGAACGCGGTCGGCGACGCTTGACTCCGCGGTCGACGATGTTACGGGCTGCGTCACGTCTAGCGCGTAAATACCGCGTCCGCCGGCGCGCAGACCGCCGACGAGAACGGTTTTCCACGCGCCATTGACGAAGGCATCGACCGCTGTGGGGGAGCCGTCCACGAAATATTGGTGGCTGTAAGAGCGGTTTGTGAGTTTGCTCAGGTTGGGATATACCGAGCTCGGCACGTAGGCGAAACGCTCCTTGCCACCGTTAGCCCCGTTGCTGGCGTCGAAGGCGTGCAGCATGCCGTCGTTGGCGCCTACGTAGAGCATCGGCGTGCGGCTGACGTTCGCCGCTCGGAAGCTAGCGTAGGATGTCTCCGACGCCCCCGCCCCCCAGGTCTTTGGATAGACAAACGACGGTGCGCCTACGAAGGCGGGCGCGGAGTAAACGATGTCGCCGAGCACGCTGGAGCGATTGCGAAATTCGGTGACAATGCGCCCGCGTAGATACTCGACCCGACTCTGACCTTTGGAATCGTTGTCAACGGGACCGGTAGCGGGATTGTCGTTAAGTGCAGTGACCTGCGTCGAATCCAGTTCGGTTGCGGAGGGCGAACTCGGATTTGCGGGCCAGCGGAACGCGACGCCGTCGCGGGTCGAAGGTTTGTACGTGACGATCTTGCGGCCGGCGTTCCAGTCTAGGGTATCGATGACCTCGCCCGCGTCCCACACTTGGTCCGGGCATACTTTGCCGATTGGATCGTCGCTGGTGCAGCCGTAAGTAGGCTCGACGCCGCTGCCGTCATTCACAGCGTATGCGACCAATTGACCGCTCCAGTCGCCGCTGTCGAAGCGCGCCTGATAAAGCTTGGTATTGCTGACAACCGAGCCCGAGTTGAGCGCGACCGAGGCCGCTGAGCCATTACGATCCTTGATCGCGGAGATCGAGTCGCTCAAGGACTGCGTGAAGGTGGTCGGATCGGACGCGCTGAAAAACTGTTCATGCCCGTTGACGGCGGCATGCCAGAGATCGTCGATTTTCTCGGCGTCCTGCGAGCCGGCGCCGCTTGGTTCTGGATTCGGCCACTGCTTCGTACCGTTGATGAGCGCCGGAAAGTCTGTGGCTGGATCAAGGGTGCCAGAGACGCCTAAGCCGACGGTGAAGGTAGTCAGGTGCTGCCAGAAAGTGGGGTCAAGCGGATTCGTCACGACGTCGTTGACGATGCTGGTGCGCAAGTCACGTCCCCAGTAATACATCGCCACGTCGGCCAGTGTGCCGTCATCCGGGGTTGGATTACCCCATTTATCTTTGTAAGGGGCGGCTGGGACGTATTTATAAGACTTGGAAGGTGTTAAGGGAGAATTGGTTATGGTCGTTGTCGTCGTGTTGTCGACGTTTTTTCTTGCATCGCTGGTCGGTGCCGGATTCCCGTTCCAGTAGCCGTCGGTCATTAGAACCTGATAGCTCTGGCGGCACTCTAAATGAGCCGCGGTACTACCTGCGCCAGGTGTCGCGCTCCAGGGGCCGCTGTTGTCAGCGCGCTCAAAGTACTTGCCGACGTTATCCACGGCGCGTCTCAGGGGCGTGCCCGCGGCGGGGATGACATGATCGTACAGTTCGGTAAAGAACGCGTCGCGGTCGGCGCCGGAAAAGGCCCGCGCGCCCTTGACCATCGCGCCCGGACTTGTCTGCCCGTCGATGCTCTTCGAACCTTGATTGATAGCCGCGAATCCGACTCGCATGCCCGGCCCTTGCTCGGCAAACGCCCGACCTATCCCTGCGCAGGCAGTGAGAATGCGCGAGCGGTGGTACTGGAACCAGTTGGCGAAGTTCTGGATCTCCTGGTCGCGGGTGCGGGTCACCGGAAGGCCGGTTACCGGATCGGTGTACGCGAACGTTGCCTCCGCCGGAGTGCTGGTCGTGATCTGAACTCTTGCATAGCTGCCACGCTCCGTGACGGGGCCGCCGGTGTAGTTGTAATAGGTGATGGGCCAGTACGTATGCGACTGAGTGCAGTCGCCGCCAGGGTACTGAAGCTCATTCGCCGCCTGACAAAAGGCGTCGTTGATATTGCTCGCCGCGTACACGCCCGTGTTGGGGCAGGCACCGCCGGAGCTCGGGCCGCAATACCCAAACCATACAGCGATCTGGGTCTGCTGCGCGGTCAGGTTGAGTGTTCCCTGGCCCGTGATCCTGGGATTGTAGTAGGCGGCGGCCGGGTTGGCATTCGGCATCTCCGAGCCGTCTGAATTCGACCAGGGCAGGTAGGTGACGTCAGGGTTGTAAAAGGCGGCGTTGTTGTGCGCGGAGCGCATGTAGAAATTGTGCAGGTTCTTGTCGAAGAAGTTCGGCACGTAATTGGTGTAAGTGCCGCCGCCATAGGGCGCACTCGGGCGTGGAAACATGAATGTGCTGACGTTGTGAAAACCCTCCCCGGGCAGGTATTCGAACTGCATGGAGCCGGAATCATCCAGATTGAAAACGATGTTCGGCTCCACGTTGCCGCCCAGGAACAGTGGGCCGTTGCTCAAATTTAAGGTCACCGCCGCCACGGAGGCGGCGTAGCCGAGGGCGGCGGCCAGCGCCGCGCTGCTCGATATGGTGCTGATCGTTCTAAAACGTGTCATTGCAATCTCTCCCGCGTCCTGGCGCTATCTAATTGACGCCGCCCCTAAACACCGCTTTTTTGCAAATGCCTCTGCATTATTTTCAGGTAAATGATTTTGTAAGGTGGATTAAGACGCGTCGCGGCGTATCCACGGCGGTCGGTGGATACGCCCGCAGAATCGGCGGGCTTTATCCATCCTACATGGCCACAATTTCAGTTGATCTTATCTTCGTGCAGAGCCGATTTTTTAGAATCTTCGCGCGTAGGCCGTGCGCACTATCGCCTGAGTCGTAGCCGCGCCGCCGACGCCGCGCGCCGTCAGGCGATAAAGGTCGCGTCCCACGTTATCGTTCGACGTGCCGACGTTCAGGTTATCGTTACGGAATTCGTCGTGTTCGATGTAATACTCGGGTAAAGCCGCGACCGCCGGGATCTCTCCGGCGTAAACGCGAACGTTGTCAGAGTCCCAGGTACTTGCGGCGTCGATCGGATTCAGGATCGCATCAACCTTATCCCATACGACCTGGCAGGGCGCGGCGCATGATGTCGTGGTGTCGGGCCTCGTCACTAGAACATTCACCCACCGCTCGCCCTCGCGCAGCGCGGCCTCGCTGGCCTCGAAGGCGCGGTCGAGATCGCCCAGGTTGCCAGCCATCTTTTCTTGCAGCACGGTGGTTCGCATGGCGGCGACGCCGATAATGGTCATGAGCAACAGCATGATGAGGCTGACGACCAGCACGGCGCCGGTCTGAGATTGCGCTGAGTTCCGCATAGGTTTTTACGGGTTGATTACGGGAGCAGATTCCGTAGCGCGATCGTCGTGGTGAACACGTGACGGCGCAGGCGGTCGTTGAACGGTCCTACCGCGGTATTGTTAAGCAGGATGTAGGTGGTCGTGTCCGGGGTGTTGGTGACGCCTTCAACGGTGCTCAGCAGCAGCGCCACGCGCACGCTCACGATCCGCGCCCAATCCCCGCTGGCGGTCACCGTCGCGGCGGTACTGTATCGGTTCGCGGTGCGATTGAAATCACCGTCGGTGTCTACGCCGTAGAGCACCTGCATACCTTCTACACCATCCAGCATTGGCTGAGGTGGGCCGGTAACATCACGACAGTGGAGTTCATTCTCCGGCGTGCGCACGTAGAGGGTGTTAATAACCAACGTTCCGGCGGACGGCGTTGCACCCAAACAGTCCGCTAGTGGCGCGGGCACGCCAGTACCCGTACTTCGGAATCGAAAGCTAAGCGTGTCGGTGCCGTCTCGGATGATATCGGCCGAAGCGGCATTGTTATCGGTGCCCGTGACGACTTGGAAAGCCGTTCCAAAGGTTGCAACCGTTGGCGCAATAGCCGTGGCGCTTGCCGAAAACGTGAAGTCATCGACACCCAGGGCATTGGGCTTGAAGCCCGCGTGGCGCATATTAACCCCGAAAACGTCCATCGCGAAGCGGCCATTTTCCTGCAAACGCGAGAAACCTTCCTGTAACTGATAGCTTTGCCTACCGCCCAGAAAGATATTGATCACGCCCGCCAGCAGCAGCAGCCCTAGGACCATCCCGATCATCATCTCGACCAGCGTAAAGCCGTGTTGATCGCGCGTCGCGCGGCGTCGAATCATAGCTGCACGACAATCCGCACACAAAGCAGGTCGACATCGACCACCGGTGGGCAGGCTCGCCCCGTAAAGCCCGTGCGGTCGCCGTCCCAGCGCACGGTAACGGTGTGTAGTGAACCGCGCGCGCAAGGAGTGTCGGCGCAAGCGATTACCGCGTCGCTGCCGGGTAACAGTGCAGGCACCACCGGCGGACCCGGGCTTCCTGCAAGGCTGGCGTACCACTGAAATAAGTCCGCCTGAGCCAACTCGGCGGGGCTGCAAGTATTCGCCACCGTGGTGCCGGTGAAATTCGTTATACAGTTGAACCCAGGGGCTACCGGCGCGGCCGCGTTGACCTGATAATTGCCGGCGACCGCCGCGGTCAAGTTTGCGCGCATGCGATCGGCGATGTCGTAGGCGATATAACTTGCCTGGGTGCGAAGATACGCGTTGTGGTTGACGCGGAGCCCGGTCATTTGCAACGCGGCGATTGCGAGCAAACCAATTGAAACGATCGCGAGCGCAACAAGAACCTCAATGAGCGTGAAGCCGCCAGCTCCTGGAGCGAATTTTGTGCTGCAGGAAATTGGCCGTTCCATAAACCTCGCCATCTTCAAATTTGACAGCTTTCCACAGGCGGGTCCGCTTCGGTCGCATGCTCGGCCTGTGCGCGTCCCGTCCTAGCAATTCCGATCGCCCGAGCGTGCTCACCGAAGCCGCGATCATCACACATGACCAGAGTGCCGTTGGTGCCCATGCCTCTCCGGTTATACGTGACCCGGTTCGTCACATTATTGTTGCCGTTGAAGGTATAACCGGAATCCAGCGCCGGGTAGACGCGCAGTACTTCGTCGCCAGCGTCTACAACGCCGTCTCCATTAAGGTCGGAGAATACAATCCAACCGGCTTCCCAGTTCGCGGCATTGTTGCAGGCAGAGGCGCTGCCGCCGTCCTTGCATAGGGTTACCGCTACGCCGCGCTTGATGGCCTCGCTGCGGGCGAGGTTTAATGCCGCAATGAATTCGTTTACGTTCGCGGCCATGCGGTTGCTTTGAATAAGTGTCTGGAAGCTCGGAATCGCGATGGTGAGCAAGATGGCGGCGACTGCTAGTGCCACGACCAACTCCACGAGCGTGAAGCCGTCAAGAGAACAAATTCGACCTTTCATGCGGCTTAGGTAGCACTTAGTCGCCTCGCTGTCATCGGGATACAAACCGAGTGGTTAGAAAATGAAGATAGGCGGCAAGGCGCTACTCGATGGCTGGCATGCAGCGCGGACTGCCAGCGGTGTACTGAGGGGTGAAAACGAGCCCGATACGTTGGAGCGATCTCCAGATACCGACGGCTACTCAGTTTCTCCGTTCAGAGACGCGTTAGCGAGCTATCACGTGCACAAATGACCTGATTTGGCTATGATCGCTATAGTTGTTTGTGATGTAGCCGTCTATGTCCGAGCTTGACCTTGCCAAGGAAAAAATTGCTTATCTCAAGCTCTGGCTCGGCATCATGGTAGTTACCGACATCAGTCTGGTCGGTTGGTTTGCGACGAACTACGTCGAGGCGTCGAACCTGCTGTTGATCCTGGCGCTTGGCGGTGTGGTGGTTGTTGCATACGGGATCTACTTGCTGCACCGCCGTATTGAACGCAAGATTGTTAGCCTGCGGGAGATGTAAAGATGGAAATAATCGCCGGTCTTCTTCTAATTGGCGTGCCGTGCTTTTTCGTGTACCTGGCTCTCGACGCCGCTAAACGCATCGAATAGCCCGCAAAATCGAATTTGCGCTCCGTCGTCGCGCTGAGCATGTCCGGTCGAATCGATTTATTGTCGTCGTCCTGCTTGCCGTTTTAGCGCGACTGCTTGGGTGCGTAATGTACGCGGGGTAGATCTTCAAAGTCGGCGTCCTGTGTCCAAAGAGTGGCGCCGTGCGCTTGCGTGGTCGCGTAGATCACGCTATCGGCCAGCGGTAACCGGTGCGTGAGCCTTTGCGGATCGCAGCGCAGCGCGGCATCAAGCTCAACGACCCGACCTCGCTGCATCAGTGCGGTGGCCTTAAGTGTCGCGTTCTCGTCACGCTCGCGGAGCACCCATTTGAAGACCTCAAGAATGCTCAATGTGGGTACGATCAAGCGCTTAGTATCTTCGATCGCGGGCGCAAACAGCCCCGAATTGGGTGAATTGGTGAAGTATTCAATCCAGCCCGAGGAATCAACCAGATTCAGCGATGTTGATGGCGTGGCCATTACAAGCGGTCATCGTCACGCTCAAATGTGTTCTCTAGATCACCCAGGAAGCCCCTGATCTCGCGCGCGGATTGCACGGGCACAACCTCGATTCGGTCTTCATACGGGATAATCTGAACGAGTTGCCCTGGGCGAATCCCCATGCGCTCGCGCACGCTGCGAGGTATGACGAGTTGATACTTGGACGAGATGGTCACGGTTTCCAAGGCGGCCTCCATCGATCGAGTTTATGTAGAATGCGAGGTCAATCGATCGAGTTCGCTGGGGCAAGCGAGCACATGCGCTCGTCTGACCGGCCAGCCGCTGTATATCCCTGGCCTTCCAGACAAACATGCTGGGCGCGCTACAAGCCGATACTCTGCGCATAGCGTTTGTTTTTTTAGCCTTGCGGCGCGGCATTGCGCCGAGATACGTTAATCTAAAACCGCCATTGGCTACCGGATTTGGCTGCCATTCGTTCGTATGGCGCCCGTATCGCTCATCCCTTATCCGTTAGCGCAGCTCCTTCGGCATCATGAACACGACCTGCTCGCGGATGCCGTCGTGCTCTTGCACCACGTTCGCGCCTTTGCTCTTCAGCACCTCGATCAACTGCTCGACCAGAATCTCGGGCGCGGAGGCGCCTGCGGTGACACCGACGGATCGCTTGCCGACCAGCCAGGCGTCTTCGATGGCTTCCGGCCCTTCGACCAGGTAGGCTTCCACCCCTTTCTTCTCGGCAATTTCGCGCAGGCGGCTTGAGTTCGAGCTGTTGGGCGAGCCGACAACCAGCATCAGGTCGCACTTGTCCACCAGTTGCTTGACGGCATCCTGACGATTCTGAGTGGCGTAACAGATGTCTTTTTTGTAAGGGCCGGTGATGTTGGGAAATCTGGCGTGCAACGCGTCGATGATTTCGCCGGTCTCGTCCATCGAGAGGGTGGTCTGTGTCACAAACGCCAGTTGATCCGGATTCTTCACCCGCAGGCTTTGCACATCTTCAACCGATTCCACCAGATAGATCGCGCCCAGCTTCGCGTTTTCGTACTGACCGATGGTGCCCTCGACTTCCGGATGACCCTGGTGGCCGATGAGTACGGTCTCGCGCCCTTCCCTGGAATAGCGGCTGACTTCCATGTGCACTTTGGTTACCAGTGGACAGGTCGCGTCGAACACCGTGAGATTGCGCGACGCGGCCTCGCGGCGCACCGCCTGCGAGACGCCGTGTGCGCTGAAGATCACGGTGGCGCCGTCGGGGACTTCTTCCAGTTCGTCCACGAATACCGCGCCTTTGGTGCGCAGGCCGTCGACCACAAACTTGTTGTGGACGACTTCGTGACGCACGTAAACCGGTGCGCCGAACAGGTCCAGCGAGCGCTCGACGATATCGATGGCGCGGTCTACGCCGGCGCAGAAGCCGCGGGGGTTGGCAAGTAATATCTGCATAAAATTAGGCTACAACGTTTAAGGAAAATTAAGGGTTGCATAAGCACTTAACAAACAAGCTGTCATCAATTCATTCAGGGCAGGTTCTGAGCCCTTCGCTTCGCTCAGGGTAAACTCCGCGAAGGATCTCGGAGTTAAGCATCTGGTTTTCCGCATCAAACGGGAGGTTCTTCGGCCGGAATTTACCCTTGAACAAGTGAAGGGGCCTCAGAATGACAGGCTACCGGATCACTTAGTGTATCGCCGATTATCCGCGATTGAAAATTACCACGCGGCGGATGGCACATGAGGCCGCACGGATCGCGGTCAGGCTTGCTCCTCCCGACTGGCAAAAAATACACCGTGAATAAGCAGGATGGCAGCGCCGACCGATATTGCGGAATCCGCGATGTTAAAGGTCGGCCAGTACCACTGATCGTAATACCACTGTATAAAATCCACTACATAACCATGGGCGATGCGATCGATCACATTGCCGATCGCGCCGCCCAATATCAGGGCGAGCGCGGCTGCGGTCCACTGCTCGTGGGCGTGCAGGCGTTTTAGCCAGATAACGATAGCCACGCTCACAGCAATCGACAGCAAGATGAAAAACCAGCGCTGCCAGCCGTCAGCGTCGCTCAAAAAACTGAACGCCGCCCCCGTGTTATGTACGAGCGTCAAATTGAACCAGGAAAGCACTGGATACGTCTCGTAAGGCGCCATCCACGCGCTTGCCATCCACTTGGTGATCTGGTCAAGGACGACGACAAGCACCGAGAGCCATGTCCATCTAAGCATGCTGATAGTTATCGAAAAATTGGCGGGTTAGACGACGTGGGCCGCCGTACCCTTACAGGTATCGCTTACGCATACCTTCGCTGCTCGCCCTCGCCGGCAACGTTCGTGACGCAGCGGCCGCAGAGTTGCGGATGCCCAAGGTTTTGTCCCACATCTTCGCGACGGTGCCAGCAGCGTACGCATTTTGAATGTGAAACCGGCGATGCCCGGATATAAATCGTGTCGCCGCTCGCAAGCCGCGCTGCCCGCGCCTCGGCCGGGCGCTGATCCAGCGGCAGCGCGCGCGCGTATGACGTGATCAGCAGAAATCTCAACTCGTCTTCCAGTCGTTTCAGCAGTTCCAGCATTGTACCGTCGCAAAATAGCGTGACGTCGGCATCCAGCGATGCGCCGATCTCGCCGGCGTTGCGCAAATTCTCCAGTTGCTTGCCGACCGCATCGCGGACTTCGATCAGCCGCGCCCATTCGGCGTAGTTAAACACGGCGTCATCGCCCAGCGCGAACAAGCCATCGTGCCAGGTGCTCAGGAAAACAGATTCGGCGCGCGCGCCGGGCATCGACCGCCAGATCTCTTCGGCGGTAAAACTTAAGATCGGCGCCAGCCAGCGCACCAGCGCCTCGTTGATTTGATACATCGCAGTCTGCGCGGAGCGGCGGATCGGACTGTCGGTCTGCGTCGTGTACTGCCTGTCCTTGATGATGTCGAGATAAAACCCGCCCATCTCGATCGCGCAGAAATGATGCACTTTCTGATAAACAAGATGGAACTGATATTCCTCGAACGCTTGGCTTACTTGCCGCTGCAACAGCAGCGCCTGATCGACCGCCCAGCGATCCAGCGCCAGCATGTGTGCGGGCGGCACCTGATGCCGTGCTGGATCGAAGCCGTGCAGGTTCGCGAGCAGAAACCGCGCCGTGTTGCGAATGCGGCGATAAGCGTCGGCCGTGCGCTTGAGAATCTCGTCGGAGACTGCCATCTCGCCGCTGTAGTCGGTGGCGGCCACCCACAAGCGCAGTATATCCGCGCCCAGGGTTTTCATCACCGTCTGCGGCGAGACGACGTTACCGCGCGACTTGGACATCTTCTGCCCCGACGCGTCCACCGTGAATCCGTGCGTGAGCACCTGCCGGTAAGGCGCGGTCACGCGCATGGCGACCGAGCTCAGCAGCGAGGACTGAAACCACCCACGGTGCTGATCGGAGCCTTCAAGGTATAAGTCAGCCGGAAATCCAAGCGCTGGCCGCTGCTCCAGTACGCAAGTGTGCGTCACGCCGGAATCGAACCATACGTCCAGCGTATCGGTAACTTTTTCGTATTCCGTGTGACCATCACCCAGAAGGTCGCTCGCGTCCAGGTCGAACCATGCATCAATGCCGCCAGACTCGATTCGCTCCGCGGCGGTCTCGATCAGCTTCGGTGTGTCCGGGTGCAACTCACTCGTCTCGCGATGTGTGAACAGCGCGATCGGCACTCCCCATTTGCGTTGCCGCGAGATGCACCAGTCGGGACGATTTCGCACCATGCCTTCAATGCGGGCCTGGCCCCAGCCCGGCATCCAGCGTACGTTGCCAATCTCGGTCAGCGCCCGTTCGCGCAGGCGTTGTTGTTCCATGCCGATAAACCATTGCAGGGTGGCGCGGAAGATGATCGGCGTCTTGTGGCGCCAGCAGTGCGGGTAGCTGTGGGTGAGCATCGACTGATGTAGCAGCGTGCCCTGCGCTGCCAGCACTTCGATAATGTGTTTATTGGCTTGTTCGACCGGCTCGCCCCCAAACAACTCGGTGCCGGGCAGAAACCGCCCGTCGCCGCCAACCGGGTTGTCGATCGGCAGGCCATAACGCCGCCCGACGAGATAGTCCTCCTGGCCGTGACCGGGTGCTGTGTGGACCGCGCCGGTGCCGTCTTCGGTCGTGACGTGCTCGCCCAGCACAATGGGCACCTGCCGCGCGTAGAACGGATGTTGTAACCGCAGATGCTCCAGCGCCTTGCCCTGCACGCGGCCGAGTATTGAACCGCGCTCGATGCCATAGCGTTCGAACGCGCGATCTAGCAACGGCTCGGCCAGCACCACGCGCTCGTCTTGCAGTTGCACCAGCGCATAGGTGAATTCCGGATGCAGCGCGACCGCCTGATTGGCGGGCAACGTCCAGGGCGTGGTCGTCCAGATGACCACCGAGACTGGCCCGTGCCCATACTCTTCACGCGGCCATTTATCCAGGAATGCCGCCTCGTCCGCGGCTTTGAATCGTACGTCAATCGCGTGCGACGACTTGTTTTCGTACTCGACTTCGGCTTCGGCCAGCGCGGAGCCGCAATCCACGCACCAATGCACTGGCTTGAAACCCTTGAACACATGGCCGCGCGCAATGACCTTACCCAACGCGCGTACGATGTTGGCTTCATAGCGGTGGTCCATCGTCAGATACGGATCGTCCCATGCGCCGAACACGCCCAAGCGAATGAAGTCGCGCCGCTGCCCATCGACCTGTCTGGCGGCGAATTTCCGGCAGGCCGCGCGAAACGCCCTGGCGTCGATTCTGGCGCTTGTCTTGCCAGTTTTCTTCTCCACCTGCAATTCAATCGGCAGACCGTGACAGTCCCAGCCCGGTACGTACGGAGAATCGAAGCCGTCCAAGGTTTTGCTCTTGACGATGATGTCCTTGAGGATCTTGTTGACGGCGTGACCGATGTGAATATCGCCGTTGGCGTACGGCGGACCATCGTGCAGGATGAACTTCGGCCGATCTGCACAAGACTCTCGAATCCTGGCGTACAGATCCATCGCCGCCCAGCTTTTCAGCATTTCCGGCTCCCGCTGCGCGAGATTGCCACGCATCGGGAAGTCCGTCTTCGGCAGGTTGAGGGTGTTTTTGTAATCTGATTCAGACACCGGCTGTCTCGCCGCAAAGGCGCAAAGTGCGCAAAACTTTATAATCCATAAGCCATTCGTTTAATCCCATTACGGATCAAGGGAACGTTGAAGTTTATCAACAAACCTAGTTTTAGATGGGACAATTTCAAGTAGTTGAGAAGTTGTGCCTTATGAATCGGTTCCGAATTGTTTACAGCCTTTAGCTCCACTATAATCAGACCATCAACGAGCAAATCGAGGCAGTATCCGCAATCCAGGTCGATGTCCTTGTAACTTACCGGCAGCGGTACCTGCTGCCTACGGAACGGGAGTTTGCGGAGTGACAGTTCCCGATCCAAGCATTTTTCATCGCTCGATTACAGCAATCCCGGCCCAAGGTGACGATGCACTTCAAACGCGGTTGAACTGATCTCGTTTGAGAGTCGGTTTTCAATCTTCATAGGCGTCCTTCGCGCCTTTGCGCTGAGTCGGATGTGAAGCGAAATAGGCCCTTGCATCTCCCACGTCGCTCGCGATCTGTGTTTTGAGCGCTTCCAGCGAGTCGAAATGCGCTTCGTCCCGAATCTTCTGCAACAGCGCCACGCACAGGTAGCGACCGTAGATGTCTTCGTTGAAGTCGAGCAAATACACTTCCAGACGATGATCCGTGCCATGCACCGCGGGTCTGCTGCCGATGCTGGCAACCCCCGGTAGCGGTTCCCGTTCCAGCCCTGATACGTCCACGGCATAGATGCCATGCACGGGCGGCAGCGGCCAGCCCAGCGCCAGGTTGGCGGTCGGAAAACCCAGTTTGCGGCCCAGTGCGTCGCCGCGCCGGACTCGCCCGCAGAGACAATAACGCCTGCCCAGCAAGGCCTCGGCCGCACGTAGGTCGCAGCGTTGCAAGGCCTGACGGATCCGCGTGCTGCTCACCCGCTCGCCCTCGAACTGAAAGGTTGGCATATTGTCCACTTCGAAGCCGCCAGCGCGGCCGGCCGCGCGCAAGGTGTCGAAATTTCCTTCGCGGGCCTTGCCGAAATGAAAGTCGTCGCCCAGTACCAGATAACGTATACCCAGACCCTGGATCAATATCCGGTCGATGAATTCGCTGGCGCGCATCGCCGCAAGTGCGGCGTCGAAGCGCAGGCACAGCACACTATCGATCCTGTGTTTCCGCAATATCATCAGCTTCTCGCGCAAGCGGGTCAGTCGCGGCGGGGCCGACGGCGGGTGCAGGAATTCGCGCGGCAGCGGCTCGAAGATTATTGCCACGGAAGGTAATCGCAACTCCGCGGCGCGGGCGCCAAGCTTTGTCAGTACCGCCTGATGTCCCAGATGGACACCATCGAAATTGCCGATGGTCGCCACACAACTCCGATGCGCCGCGCGCAGATTGTAATGACCGCGGATCAGGTCCATCAGGCCGCGCCTGCCGCGAACTGCCGGGGCCTGACGCCCAGGAGCGCCAGGCTCAGGACGTATGCAGCCGCCCCCAATGCGATGAGGATGCACAGATGCAGGCCGCGCTGGGTCGCGGCCCATTCGCTCCATGCGCCGAGCGCTGGTGTCATCACAATGAGCACGCTCCCCATCACCGCCGTCGCCGCGCCGACTTTGAGCGTAAGCCCCGCCCAACCCGGTTGCATGCGATACACGCCGTCGCTGCGCAGCCGGTGATATAACAGGCTGGCATTCAGGTAAGCCGATAAAGTCGTGCCGGCCGCCAATCCCGAGTGCGGCCCCGGAATATCGAAATAAAGCCACGGGGCCACGATCAGCACATTGAGCGCCATGTTGGACAGCACCGCGATCACGCCAATGCGTACCGGCGTTTTTGTATCCTGACGCGCGTAGAAACCCGGCGCCAGCACCTTGATCAGAATGAATGCCGGCAGACCGGCGCCATAGGCGATCAGGCTCATGGTGGACATCCGCGTATCGATGGCCGTGAATTCGCGGTATTGAAGCAGGGTGGCGAGAATCGGTCCGGCGAGCAGCAGTAGCGCCAGGGTGGCGGGCAGCGCGACCAGCACGGAGATACGCAGCGCCCAGTCCAGCGTCTGGCTGAACGCCGGCCTCGACTGGCGCGTATGCTGTTGCGACAGGCGCGGCAGAATGACGGTGGCGGTCGCCACGCCCAGCAGCGCCAGCGGCAGTTCCACGAAGCGGTCGGACGCGTACAGCCAACTGATACTGCCGACGGCCAGGAACGACGCGATCATGGTGTTGAACAACACGTTGATCTGCACCACCGACGAACCGAAAATCGCCGGTCCCATCAGGCGCAGAATGCGTCGCACACCCTCATGAGCGCGGGCAAGGCGCGGCTGCGGCAGCAGATTCAGTCGATACAGAAATGGAAGCTGAAACGCCAGTTGCACCACACCGGCGATAAAGACGCCCCAAGCCAGCCCGGTGATGGGCCGCTCGAAGATGGGCGCGAGCCACAGACTCGCCGCAATCAGCGACAGGTTCAAAAATACCGGCGTGAAGGCCGGCACGGCGAAACGGCCGATACTATTCAGAATGCCGCCGGCCAGCGCGGTGAGTGAAATGAAAAAAATGTATGGAAAGGTGACGCGCAACAAGTCCACAGTCAGCGCGTGCCGCTCGGGGTTGTCCATGAACCCCGGCGCGAACACTGATACCAGCAGCGGCGCTGCGATGACACCGGTCACGGTAATCAGCATCAGGATTACCGCCAGCGTGCCGGCAACGTGATCCGCCAGGTCCTTGAGCGCGGCCGGTTCGCGATGCTCCCGATATTCCGAGAAGATTGGCACGAAAGCCTGCGAGAATGCGCCTTCGGCAACCAGCCGCCGGAGGAAATTGGGAATGCGGAACGCGACGAAAAACGCGTCGGTACCGCCGCCGGCGCCAAACGAGATGAACACTACGGCATCGCGCGCGTAACCTAAAATACGGGATATGAACGTCATTCCGCCTACAATGGCGGTGGATTTGAACAGTCTCTGGCTCAGGGCGGCATCCAGGCGAAGGCTATGCGCAGGCGAAGATACAGGCAACCCGCGCGCGTGTACAATTACGTCCGTCACGCGTTGACCCCGAGTTGACCCATCGTTGACAATGATCCGCGCGGGCTGCATATTACGCTCTTTTTTTTGACCAAATAATCCAAGGAAAATCAGGTTGGCGAATTCAGCATCAGCCAGAAAGCGCGCAAAGCAGGCAGTAAAACGGCGCGAACGCAATGTCAGTCAGATGTCCAGGGTGCGCACCTACATCAAGAATGTGGTCAAGGCGATCGCAAAGGGCGACAAGACGGCCGCGGAGAGCAGCTATCAGCGCGCGGTGCCGGTCATCGACTCAACTGCGTCGTCAGGCCTGCTTCACAAGAACAAGGCCGCCCGCCACAAAAGCCGTTTGCACGCGCGCATCAAGGCGATGCAGGTCCAGGGCGATGCAAACGCAGGCTAATCCAGGCCCAGCCGGCAACACGGCAGGTGCCGCACCGCGAGTCGCGCAGCGATCAGTGATTGTAGGCTGGGTTAGTAACCCAGCATCCTAAATCGCCCCGCCCTGCGCCGGGTTACGGCGCTGGCGCACCTAACTCAGCCTACACCAGCACCAAATTATCCCTGTGTATCAACTCCGGCTCGGCGACGTAGCCCAGCGCCGACTGGATGTAGTGACTCGGCTTTTGCATGATCCGGCGCGCGTCGTCGGCATCGTAGTTGACCAGGCCGCGCGCGATCTCGGCGCCCCGCGCATCGATGCACGCCACCATATCTCCTCTTATAAATGCGCCCCGCACCTCGGCCACGCCGATGGGTAGCAGGCTGCTGCCGCGTTCGCGCAGCACCCGCGCCGCCCCTTCGTCCAGCACCAGTGCGCCCCGAACTTCGAGCTGATTGGCGATCCACTGTTTGCGCGCGGCCAGCGGTTCACGGCTGGGCAACAACAACGTGCCCAGCGTTTCGCCGCCGGCGAGACGTTCGAGCACGCGGGGTTCGCGCCCGCAGGCGATAACGCTAGCCGCGCCGGAGCGCGCGGCACGCCGCGCGGCATACAGTTTGGTTACCATCCCGCCGCGTCCGATGTCGGTAGCACTCGGTCCCGCATAGGCTTCCAGCGACGGATCGGTGGCCTGCGCCGTATCGATCAGCTTGGCATTCGGGTCTGTCCGCGGGTCGCGATCGTAAAGCCCTTGCTGATCGGTGAGGATAATCAGCATTTGCGCCTCGACCAGATTGGTGACAAGTGCTGCCAGCGTGTCATTGTCTCCGAACCGGATCTCATCGGTGGCCACGGTATCGTTCTCGTTGACCACGGGAATGACATGCAGACTTAGCAGGGTGCGCAAGGTGGTGCGCGCGTTGATGTAGCGGCGCCGGTCAGCAAGATCCTCACGCGTGAGCAGCACCTGCGCACTGTGAATACCGTGACTCTGAAAATGCGATTCATACGCCTGGACCAGACCCATCTGGCCGACGGCGGCCGCGGCCTGTAACTGGTGCAACGCCCGCGGTCGCCGGCGCCAGCGCAGCCGGCTAATGCCTTCGGCGACCGCGCCGGACGACACCAGTACGATGTCCTTGCCGGCCTGACGCAGGCCTGCGATCTGTTCCGACCATGAATGGATGGCCGCTAAATTCAGGCCGCGACCGTCATCCGTGATCAGCGAGCTGCCGATCTTGATGACCCAGCGGGGCGCGTCAGCTAACTGCTTTCGATTCAGCCTGGCGCTCCTCCAGATAATTCATCACATGCAGGACCAACTCGTCGGTTCCATCGCGCGTAGCGGCCGATACCATAAACATTGGGCTGCGCCAGTCCAGCCGATCGCGCAGATCCTGCTCGATCGTCTCGCGTTGTTCGGAACTGAGCAAATCTATTTTATTGCAGACCAGCCAGCGCTCTTTGGCGGCGAGTGACGGATTGAACTTATCGAGCTCGCCGGCGATTGCTGACACTGCCTGCGCCGGCTCGTCTAGTCCGGACAGCGGCGCAACATCGACTACGTGCAGCAACAGCCGGGTGCGGGTAAGATGCTTCAAAAACCGGATGCCCAGCCCAGCGCCGTCGGCAGCGCCTTCGATCAGGCCGGGAATATCGGCCATGACAAAACTGCGGGTGGGCGCGACCCTCACCACACCAAGATGCGGGTAAAGCGTGGTGAAAGGATAGTCGGCGATTTTCGGGCGCGCTGCGGACACGGCGGCGATGAGACTGGACTTTCCGGCGTTGGGCAGGCCGAGCAGTCCGACGTCCGCCAGCACCTGCAACTCCAGCTGTAACATGCGCGCATCGCCCGGTTGCCCTGGCGTTGACTGGCGCGGCGCGCGGTTGGTGGAGCTCTTGAACCGCGTATTACCAAGACCGCGGCGACCGCCTTGTGCGACCAGCAAACGCTCGTCGTCGCGCGTCAGATCGCCGATCAACTCCAGCGTCTCCGCGTTGATCACTCGCGTGCCGACCGGCACGTCAATGATCAGGTCATCTCCCTGCCTGCCCGTGCGATCCTTGCCCATGCCGCCCTGCCCGCGCGGCGCGCTGAACAGCCGCGCATGCCGGAAGTCGGCCAGTGTGTTGAGTCCGCGCAGTGCATGAAGGTACACGCTGCCACCGTCGCCACCGTCACCACCGTTGGGTCCGCCGCGCGGAATAAATTTCTCGCGGCGGAAGCTGACGCAGCCGTTGCCGCCGTCACCTGCCCGGACCTCGATGTTTGCTTCATCGACAAACTTCATGCGTTTTTACCCGCCCGAGGCCGCCGTCTCAAATGGGCGTACACAAAAAAGCCCCGGCCATGCGGGGCTTTTCCGAAAGCGTGCATGACGAAGGTTCAGCCTGCGACAACGCTCACATATTTGCGTTGCCGGGATCCTCTGGTTTCGAACTTTACCTGACCGGTAGCCGTGGCGAACAGCGTATGATCGCGCCCCAGGCCGACATTTACGCCGGGATGAAAGCGTGTACCACGCTGCCGCACGATAATATTACCGGACAGCACATGCTCGCCGCCGAAGCGCTTCACGCCCAGCCGTTTTGATTCCGAATCGCGACCGTTGCGCGTGCTGCCGCCCGCTTTTTTGTGTGCCATACTTGCTTGTGCTCCTAGTCGCCGATGCCGGTAATTTCGATTTCCGTGTAGCTCTGCCGATGACCCATCTGCCGCCGGTAATGTTTGCGACGACGGAATTTGACGATTTTTATTTTGTCGCCGCGCCCGTGCGAGCGAACCTTCGCCGTGACCTTGCCGCCGTCGATAAACGGCGTCCCGATAGATATGTCGTCTCCGTCGGTAACCATCAGCACCTGTTCGAAGTCCACGCTGGCGCCCACTTCGGAGACCAGCTTTTCGACGCGCAGAACGTCGCCTTGTGTAACCCGGTATTGCTTGCCACCGGTTTTGATTACGGCATGCATAGTTTGATATTCGATTTATGCTTAAAAAATGGATGGCGAAGTGTATCGGCTCAACGCATACCGGTCAAATACAGGCGCTTGACGACCCCGGCGGGCGACCCTAGCATGCACAAGACTTTCCGCAACGATACCCTCATGAATCTGGAACAGGTCAACGCCCTGGTCGCGCGCGATATGACTGCGGTCAACGATACCATCCACCGGCGATTGCAATCGCAGGTCGTGTTGATCAATCAGTTGAGTCATTACATCGTCAATAGCGGCGGCAAACGCGTGCGGCCGACGCTGGTGCTGCTGGCGGCCGGTGCGTGCGGCTATCGCGGCCAGCGTCACATTGACATGGCCACAATCATCGAATTCATTCACACCGCGACCTTGCTGCACGACGACGTGGTCGACGCATCGCAGTTGCGCCGCGGTCAGGAGACGGTCAACGCCATCTGGGGCAACGAGTCCAGCGTACTCGTAGGCGATTTTCTCTATTCTCGTGCGTTTGAGATGATGGTGGAAATCGGCAGCCTGCGCATCATGCGGATTCTGGCGCGCGTCACCAACACCATCGCCGAGGGCGAGGTCATGCAGTTGCTCAACTGCCGTGACCCTGGCACCACCGAGGCGCGCTACATGGAAGTAATCCAGAGCAAGACCGCAAAGCTGTTTGAGGCCGCCAGCCAGACCGGGGCCGTACTCGGCGAAGCAAGCACGGCCATGGAACGCGCACTGGCGGCCTACGGCATGCACCTTGGTACCGCGTTTCAACTGATCGACGACGCGCTGGACTACAGCGCCTCAGCCGAGCAGATGGGCAAGAACGCCGGCGCCGATCTGGCTGACGGCAAACCGACGCTGCCGCTGATCTATGTCATGCATCAGGGCACGCCTTCGCAGGCGCGGGTGGTGCGTCAGGTCATTGAGCGCGGCGGCGCGGAGCGCATCGAGGCGGTGCTGGAAGCCGTTGAATCCACCGGAGCCATTGCATACACTGAGGCGGTGGCGCGTCAAGCGGCGGATAACGCCATTGAGGAACTGGCTGAATTGCCGGAGTCAGCGTACAAACAGTCGCTCTTCGCCCTGGCCCGGTTTTCAGTCAACCGCAGTTTCTGAAACATATTCTTATATCGGAGTGTAGCTCAGCCTGGTAGAGCACTGCCTTCGGGAGGCAGGGGTCGAAGGTTCAAATCCTTTCACTCCGACCAGTTTATGGAAGTTTTGCCCTTTATTTACAGTGGCGATATGCCGCACCAGCGCGCAGCAGATTACGTCCGGGATGGGCATCTGAGGAGCACAGGAGAATTTTATGCAGGCATTGGAAAGCTTACGTAACGCGTCGCCGATACTCATTGGCGTTTTTTGTATTGCGCTGGCCTGTCTGGTCACTATATTGATGACGCGCAACCGCAAGGTGACTATCGTCTGCATGCAGGTATTGCTTTCCGTTACGCTGATTTTCGCCCTCTACAGCACCATTTTTGTGCTGTACATGGGCGGGCAGCCCAGTTCCACCGAGACTACAATTGAGGAGGACGCCTCGGGCGATACTTCAGGAGATACATCAGGCGATACTTCAGGCGCCACGGACTCCACGATGCCCTGATCGGGCGCGTTTCCTTAAAGACGCATCTTGCAGGCTCAAGCTCGATATCGCGTCATAAATCAGCCGGGCGCCGCGAACAACCTGCGTCGCCATCTGCCCTGACCGATGGCAAATCCAGCGCCCCACACCGGCACCTTGCCCGGCACATTACTAATCGTCGCAGCACCTTCCGGGGCGGGCAAAACGAGTCTGGTGCGCGCGCTTTCCGAGTCGCTGGCGGGTGTGGCGGTTTCGGTATCCCACACGACCCGTGTGCGCCGCCAGCACGAACAGGAGGGCGTGCATTACCATTTTGTGGATGACGCCAGTTTTCAGGAGATGGTCGATGCCGGCGAATTTCTCGAGCACGCGCAGGTGTTCGATAGGCGTTATGGCACCGCGCGTGCAACCGTGCAGATCAAGCTTGCGCAAGGAGTCGATGTCATTCTGGAAATCGACTGGCAGGGCGCCCGCCAGGTGCGCCAGCACCTGCCGCAATGTCTGTCGGTGTTTATTTTGCCGCCGTCGCGGCGGGCGCTGGAGCAGCGACTGCGCACGCGCGCGCAAGACAGCGAGGAAACCATCACCAGCCGCATGCGCGCCGCAGTGCAGGAAATGCGTCATTACGACGAGTTCGATTACCTGGTCGTCAACGATGATTTCGACCAGGCGCTGGCAACGCTGAAGGTAATCGTGCTGGCCGGCCGCCAGCAGCTCGTATCGCAGGCGGCCACACGCCGCGAGCTGCTGACGTCTTTGCTGGCTTAGCATCGGATGATGCTCTACACTGCGATGTCAATGTTTTGTTGAGGTTAATATGGCCCGAGTTACCGTAGAAGATTGTCTGGAAAAAGTGGACAACCGTTTTCAGCTGGTGCTGATGGCCAGCCGCCGCGCGCGCCAGCTTGCTCGCGGCGTGGAGTCATACGTCGAGTTCGAAAACGATAAGCCCACTGTCGTCGCGCTGCGCGAAATCGCGGAAGGGCTGATCGGTCCCGAGGTGCTGGATCAGCCCGTAATGGAGGGCTGGGAGCACGATCTGGAGACCCGCCGCCGCCGGGTGTACATCGGCGAGGACGATATTGCCGATGAGCCGGGTTTCAGGGACGCGGAAAAATCACGCGCGTTCAAGCGAGTGCGTGACGAGGACGAGCAACCGGGGCGCTGAATCCCCCGTCGGCCGCGGCCGTTATGGTTGAAGCTGTCACTTCCGCACCCGCCGACCGCGCCATTGAGCGTGCTACCGACCGGGCCATCGACGATGCGACACATTTTCGGGTCGGCCATCTGTGCGCGCTGCTGGAAACATATCTCGAACCCGCGCAGATAGAGCGGGTGCAGCGCGCGTACCGCTTTGGGGCGCAGGCGCACGCAGGTCAGACTCGTCTCACAGGCGAACCCTACATCTACCATCCGCTGGCCGTGGCGCGCACCATGGCCGACATGCGCATGGACGCCGACAGCATCATCGCCGGCATCCTGCACGATGTCATCGAGGACACCCCCACCGCCAAGGAGCAGCTCGCGCGCGAGTTCGGACAAGATGTAGCCGAACTGGTCGATGGGGTCAGCAAGCTGACGCATCTCAAGTTCGAATCCCGCGCCGTGGCGCAGGCGGAGAACTTCCGCAAGATGATGCTGGCCATGGTCAACGATCTGCGGGTGATCGTGGTCAAACTCGCGGATCGTCTGCACAACATGCGCACCTTGCAGGTGATGCCGCCGGATAAACGGCGACGCATCGCGCGCGAAACGCTGGAAATCTACGCGCCGATCGCGCAGCGGCTGGGCATGAATACCTTGCGCGGCGAACTCGAGCAACTGGGGTTCGAGACCTTGTACCCGAACCGTTACCGTCTGCTCGATACCGCCGTCAGGCGCAGTCGTGGCAACCGCAAGGAACTGCTGGCCAGGATCGAAACCACCTTGCGTAACCGTCTGCTGGAAGCCGGCATCGAGAGCCGCGTGCTCGGTCGCGAGAAAAGCCTTTACAGCATCTACAAAAAGATGCGGCAGAAGCATTTGTCGTTCAGCCAGGTGTTTGACGTGTTCGCGCTGCGTCTGGTGGTGAAGAATGTTGATACGTGTTATCGCACGCTGGGCGCGATTCATAATTTATACAAGCCCGTGCCCGGCCGCTTCAAGGATTACATCGCGATCCCCAAGGTCAACGGGTATCAGTCGTTGCACACCGTGCTGTTTGGACCGCACGGTATTCCTATCGAGACCCAGATTCGCACCGAAGAGATGGATCGCGTGGCGCGCGTCGGTATCGCCGCACACTGGCTTTACAAATCGGGCGACAATTCCGGCATCAAGGCGCATGCGCGCGCGCATCAGTGGCTCAAGGACGTGCTGGAGATCCAGCAAAGCGCGGGCAACTCGCTGGAGTTCCTAGAGGGTGTCAAGGCGGACCTGTTCCCTGATGAGGTCTACGTGTTTACGCCGGCGGGCGAAATCCGCGAGTTGCCGTGCGGTGCGACCGCCGTGGATTATGCCTATGCGGTGCATACTGATGTAGGCAACACTTGTGTTGCGGTCAAGATCGACCGCCGTCTGGCGCCGCTTAATTCCGCGCTGCAAAACGGCCAGACGGTGGAAGTCATCAACGCGTCCAGCGCGAAGCCCAATCCAATCTGGCTTAACTTCGTGGTGACCGCCAAGGCGCGGGCTAACATCCGTCATTTCCTCAAGAACCAGCAGCATGACGAGGCCGTGCGCCTGGGTCGCCGGCTGCTGGAAACCGCGCTCACGGCTTTCCGGCTCGATATCGCCGGCATCGGCGACCAAAGCATCGAACTGTTGTTGAAAGACCTCGGGCTCGACAACCTCGATGCGCTTTTGAAAGACATCGGTCTCGGCAGCCGCATGGCGCAACTAGTGGCTCGGCGTCTCGTAGATACGGCTGACCGGCCGCCGGACGAGCCTCGTTCGGAAGCGGGCCTGCCGCTGGCAATACGCGGCACCGAAGGTATGGTGGTCAGCTTCGGCAAGTGTTGTCTGCCTATCCCCGGTGATCCTATCGTGGGCGTGATGAGCGCCGGGCGCGGTCTGGTAATCCATCGCGATTCCTGCCGCAACGTGGCTGTGCACCGTGACAAGCCGGATAAATGGATACATGTTTTCTGGTCGCCGGAGCCGGCCCGTGACTTCACCACCGCGATCCGTGTGCAGTCAGTAAACCAGCGCGGCGTGCTAGCGGTGCTTGCGGCCAAGCTTTCCGATGAAGGCTGCAACATCGAGAACGTGTCATTCGAGGAACGCGATGGCATCACCACCACCATCATCTTCGTGCTGACAATCCAGAATCGCAAGCACCTGGCGCGGATCATGCGCGTGGTACGCAATACACCGGAGGTGTCCAGGGTGCAGCGCGCCAGAGGCTAGGCTGGTGGAGACCCCGCATTGCGGAGAGGTCCCGTCGCGCGTAACTCATCGCACCCGTTGGAACGCGGGTCCAGCGCGTTAATTTAATCAGCCGCACCCGGTATCATGCATTCACCAAGGAGACTTCCATGCGCCGCGAAATAATCGTAACCGAATCTGCGCCACGGGCAATCGGCCCCTATTCGCAGGCCGTCAGGGTCGGCGACACGGTTTATCTCTCGGGGCAGATTCCGCTGGAACCGGGCACCATGGCGCTGGTTGAGGGCGATATGGCGGCGCAGATCCGTCGAGTGTTCGATAACCTGTCGGCAGTGGCTAATGCCGCAGGCGGCGGCCTGGACGACATCGTAAAACTCAATATTTATCTGACCGATCTATCGCATTTCGCGCTGGTCAACGAAGCCATGAGCGAGCATTTTCGTGAACCGTATCCGGCACGCGCCGCGCTGGGTGTGGCGGCGCTGCCCAAAGGCGTTGCGGTGGAGATGGATGCCATTATGGTGCTGGGCTAGCCGCGGATCAAATGCCGGGCGCCTGCATCGTAGACTCGCGCTGTAGACTTGAACCGGCGGGTCGGGGCGTCGCGACCGCGATCGAAGCCGATGCGCCTTGGGCGGAATCGCTGACCCAGCTCGCCGGCGTCGGCCCGACCATGCTGCAAAAACTGGCGCGTCTGAATATCTACACGGTTTCGGAGTTACTTTTTCACCTGCCTGCGCGTTACCAGGATCGCACCCGCGTCACGTCGATCTCGAACCTGAACCACGGCGTTGAAGCGGTTATCGAGGGCACGGTAGAACACGCGGAGGTGCTGATCCGCCGCCGACGCATGCTCATCGTACAACTCAACGACGGCAGCGGTGTAATAACTTTGCGATTCTTTCACTTCGGTCGTGTCCAACAGCAGGCGCTGACGCGCGGCGCACGCCTGCGCTGCTTCGGCGAGGCGCGCGACGGTAATTTTTCGCTGGAAATGGTGCACCCGGAATACCGGCGCGTAGTCGCGGGCAAAGACGCGATCGAGGCGCACTTAACCCCGGTTTATCCCCTGACCGAGGGCCTGGGGCAGCCCGCGTTGCGCAAGCTGGTGGCGCATGCATTGAAGCGGCTGGATGAGCCCGCGCCGCGGCTGACCGATCTGGTTGACGACGTGCCGCGCGAGTGTCGCGGCCTGAGTCTCAGGACTGCGTTGCTATACGTGCATCGACCACCGCCCGACGCCGATTTAGCGCTGCTGGCGGCAGGGCGTCATCCGGCGCAGAGACGGCTCGTGTTCGAGGAGTTGCTCGCCCATCAGTTGAGCCAGTTGCGGCTGCGCGCACGCGCCCGCGAACTACCGGCGCCCGCCATTCTCGCCCAGGGCGCTCTGCGCGCCGCCTTTGTTTCCCGCCTGACATTCGCGCTGACCGGGGCCCAGCGGCGCGTGATCGACGAAATCTTAAGCGACCTGGCTCACCCGTACCCGATGCTGCGGCTGCTGCAGGGCGATGTCGGCGCGGGCAAGACCGTGGTTGCCGCCGTTGCCTGCCTCGCGGCCGTAGAGGCGGGTTATCAGGCCGCGATCATGGCGCCCACCGAGGTGCTGGCGGAACAGCATTATCGAACGTTCACCGCCTGGCTGGTCCCGCTGGGACTGAAAATTGCCTGGCTGTCCGGCAGGCTCAAGGCGTCCAGCCGCGACCATGCGCTCGCGGCCATCGTCAGTGGCGAGTCGCCTGTGGCGATCGGCACGCACGCGCTGTTCCAGGAGGGCGTGAATTTCAGAGATCTCGCGCTGGTCGTAATCGACGAACAGCATCGCTTCGGCGTGCATCAGCGTCTTGCGTTGCGCGACAAGGGCCGCCAGGATGCGCGCCTGCCGCATCAACTCATCATGACCGCCACACCGATCCCGCGCACCTTGCAGATGACCGCGTATGCCGATCTGGACTGTTCGGTGATCGATGAACTGCCGCCGGGCCGCAAACCCGTTACCACCGTCGCGGTTGCGGATACGCGCCGCGACGAAATTATCCAGCGCATCAGCCGCGCCTGTGGTCAGGGCCGCCAGGCGTACTGGGTTTGTACCCTGATCGAGGAGTCGGAAGTCCTGCAATGCCGCGCCGCCGAGGACACGCACTCGCAACTGGTCGAAGGCCTGCCACACCTGCGGGTGGCACTGCTGCACGGACGCATGAAGACGGCGGACAAACACCAGACGATGGCGGCGCTCAAGGCGGGCAACATCGACCTGCTGGTCGCGACCACGGTGATTGAGGTGGGCGTGGATGTGCCCGATGCTTCGCTGATGATCATTGAAAACGCGGAGCGTCTTGGCCTCGCGCAACTGCACCAGTTGCGCGGGAGGGTCGGTCGTGGCGATGCCGAGAGCAGTTGCGTACTGCTATACCGGCCGCCGCTGGCGGCGCTGGCGCGTGAGCGGCTGGATGCGCTGCGCCGTACCAGCGACGGCTTCGAGATCGCCCGCATCGACCTCGAATTGCGCGGCCCCGGCGAGCTGCTGGGTACACGCCAGACGGGCATGCCGCAATTGCGCATCGCCGACCTCGCGCGCGATCAGGACATGTTGCCGGAGGTTAGCGCGACCGCCGCACGCATGATCGCCGCGCGCTCGCCGTACGTCGAGCCATTGCTGCAACGCTGGTTGGGCGGTTCACTGCGCTTTGGCCAGGTGTGATCGCTCGCCGCACCTCGATGTCGTCATGATTGTTCACCACCAGCATGCCTGGGACGTCACGCCGGCCCAGGCGCGCGCGATTCAGGAAACCCTGCGGGGCCACGTCATACGCGAGGATCGCTTCGGTATCGTCAAGAGCGTCGCCGGAGTGGATGCGGGTTTCGAGGACGGCGGTAAGACCACGCGCGCCGCCGTGGTGGTGCTGTCGTTTCCAGACCTTGATCCGATCGAACAGGCCCTGGCGCGACGGCCGACGAGTTTTCCCTACGTGCCCGGGCTGCTCTCGTTTCGCGAGATTCCGGCCGTGCTGGGTGCGTTGGCGCAACTGGAGACCGAGCCCAATCTGCTGTTATGCGATGGTCAGGGCATCGCGCATCCGCGCCGCTGCGGTTTCACCAGCCATATCGGCGTGGTGACCGACATGCCGACCATTGGTGTGGCCAAGTCACTGCTGATCGGCACGCACGATACGGTGCCGGATACGCGTGGCGGCTGGACGCCCATCCTGCACCGCGACGAGATCATCGGCGCGGCCGTGCGCACGCGGGTCGGGGTCAGGCCGATTTATGTCTCCATCGGGCACAAGGTCAGCCTGAATTCCGCGATCGACTATGTGATGCGCTGTACCACGCGCTTTCGATTGCCGGAGACCACGCGCCGGGCCGACCGGCTCGCGTCGCGGCGCGGGGCATGAGAAGACGGCGAATCTGCGCCGTCGTCTTAAGCGTCAGATGGCGCTGTGCCGCTGACTGTCAACGCTCCATGCGCCGCCGCCCGCGAAGGCGAGGTAAAGAAATACAAAGCAATAGAGTGCGGCCAGTTCACCGTCGTTGAGTATCGGCCAGAATCCTTGCGGCGCGTGCGCGATGAAGTAGGCGAACGCCATCTGGCCCGACAGAATGAACGCCACCGGACGCGTGAACAGGCCGATCAACATCAGCACCCCACCAACGACTTCCAGGATTGCCGCGAGCCCGATCAGCGACATCAGTTCGACCGGAAAACCCGGCGGGGCGGGAAAGTCGAACAGTTTTTGCAGCCCATGCTGCATGAACAGAAAGGCGGTGACGATGCGCAGAACGCTTAAGATACGGGGCGCCCAGGCGGCGCACACAGAATCCAGATTTGCCATGTATTTTCCTCCTTATTTCTGATCGGTTGCACGGTCTCGATTGCCGAGGCGAAGAGGTGTTAATGGCGCATCGCGCCGCATCCTGTATGGGTATGGTCGGTGGATACGCCGGCACAACTTGCGGTGAGCTTTACGAACGGGGCGGCGGGCTTTATCCACCTACAGAGCACATTGACAGATGACGTTATCATCGTGCGGCGGCATTGTTATGAATGCTTTGCTGCCCACGGGTCGTAGGTGCCGAAATTCCAGATGTGTCCCTCCGGATCGCGGCAGGTGTAGCCGCGGCCGCCGTAGTCCTCGTCCTTGATGTCGATGACGATTTCGGCGCCCGCCGCCACCGCGCGCGCAAGGTGTCGGTCGGCGTCGTTGACGAACACGTACGGGCTTTGCGTGTTGACGCCGCCGGCTTCGACCGGTGGCCTGACGAGCTTGCCGAAACCATCGTCGCTGGCGGAGCCGAGCATGACCATGCCGTTGCCGAACGCAAGCTGCGCGTGCGCGATCGCGCCGTTGTCGCCCGCTACGATCAGATGCTGTTCGAACCCGAACGCCCGGCACAGCCAGTCGATGGCGGCGCGGGCGTTGCGGTAGCGCATCGTTGGGACGACGGTCGAGACGGTGTTGCCGGCATTATCGGCCATTGATGAACCTCGTTGATGCGGTTGTTTGCGGCATCGATCGTTAACGGGCGCTGCAGCGCCGGGGCGCTTTATCCGGCTGGCTGTTCATCTTCGATATCTTCGTTGAAGCGCAACCGGTTGCCGAACGGGTCGATGACCTCCATCACTTTCGCGTTCCACGGCGCCATCTCGATGCCGGGTCGCTGGTAAGGATAATCCCTGGCCATGATTTCGCGGTGCAGGGAATCGATTTCGGTGGTGAGCACCAGCACCGTGGAGCCAGGGCAGCAGTCTCCGTGATGTTCGCTCAAGTGCAGCACCAGGCTTTTCTTCGAGACCTGCATGTATACCGGTGCATTGGTTTCGAACCGATATTCCCAGTCAACCTGAAAACCGAGCCAGCCGACGTAGAATTGCTTTGCCTTGTCGACGTCGAATATGCGCAGGATAGGCACCGCCTGGAAAACCGCTTCGATCATTTTTGTTTTATGCCCGTGCCGTCAGAGGTTGCCTGCGTATAACAGGCGGTTTGCGTGCATGATGCCAAACGCGCAGGGCAAACGAAACCCTACCATCACGAGCCGCGCGTACTGCGCCGCGCATTATTCCCCGATGTGCAAAAGCTGGCCGTCGCGGCGTGCGTGGTGGAACAATCTCAGGAACAGCCAGATGGCCCCGACCAGATAAACCGTGTTAAGCGCAATTGCGTAAAACAGCAGATCGAGCGGAAAGCGCTGCTCGATCAACACCGCGCGCATGCCCTCGAAAACGTAACTCGATGGCAGGGCGTAAGAGACCGGCAGCAGCCAGTCCGGCAAGGTGTCAATGGGGTAATAAATCCCGCTCACCGGCGCGAGCGCGAAGATCGCCACCCACGCCAGGCTCTCGGCGCCCAGACCGTAGCGCAGCACCAGCGACGCAATCATGATGCCGATTGCCCAGCCCAGCACCAGCAGGTTGGCGAAGAAAGCAATCAGCGGCAATCCCAGACTGAACAGGGAAAAATGATACAGCGGGATGGCGAGCAGCACCGCCGTACCGACGCCGATCACAGTGCGGATCAGACTGATACCGACCAGTGACAGGATCAGCTCGGTCGGCCGCAATGGGCTTACGAATAAATGCCCCAGGTTGCGCGAATAAAGCTCTTCGAAGAACGGTAGCGTCACGCCAAGCTGCGCGCGAAACAGCATGTCCCACAGCAGCACCGCAGACAGCAGCACGCCACCAGCCTGCGCCACCCAGTCGCTGTGGCGTATGAAAAATTGTGTGATGAAACCCCACAGAATCATCTGTACGGTCGGCCAGTAAGCCAGTTCCAGAATGCGCGGCCAGGAGCCGCGCAGCAGATACACATAGCGCAGTACCATGGTGCTGACGCGGGTGACGGTGCCGCTCATGTCAGGGCCTCGTGTCGGGCCACGTCCAGAAACACCTCTTCCATGGAGTGGCGACCGTAGTGCGCGACCAGTTCCTGTGGCGTACCGCGATTGACGATGCGCCCGGCGCGCATCATCAGCACCTGGTCGCAAAGCCTTTCCACCTCCAGCATATTGTGCGAGGCCAGTAGCAGGGTCGCGCCGGTCGCGTGCTGATAATCTCTTAGATAGGCGCGGATCCGGTCGGCGGTGTCGGGGTCAAGCGAGGCGGTGGGTTCGTCCATCAGCAGCACCTCGGGGCGGTTCAGCAGGGCTTTCGCCAGCGCCACGCGCGTCTTCTGGCCGGACGACATGCTGCGGTAAGCGCGGTCGATAAATGGTTCCAGATCCAGCTCCGCCGCCAGTTCTTCGATACGACGCTTGAGTTGCGGTACGCCGTAAAGCCGTCCGTAAATTTTGAGATTCTGCCGTACGGTCAGCCGCTGGGGCAGATCCACGTACGGCGACGCGTAGTTGATGCGCGGCAGCGCGCGATAGCGGTCGCGCAGCATGTCCACGCCCAGCACATAAATCTCGCCTGCCGTGGGAACCAGCAGGCCCAGCAGCATCGCTAAAGTCGTGGTCTTGCCGGCGCCATTTGCGCCCAGCAGCGCGTACGTGCAACCGTGCTCCACCTCGAAGCTGATGTCGTCCACCACCGTTGTATCGTCGAAGCGCTTGCTCAAGTTCGAGACCTGAATCGCGTGGCGGCCGCTGCGCGTGCGCATGTCCATTAAAAACTATCGCCTTCGTTGAGAAACACCGCGTCCTCTGCGACCGCAACAGGGATCGGCGTCAGCCGCGCGCCCGCGCACGGACCGGCAATGCAGCCGCCATCGTGGATGCGAAACTGCGCTGCGTGCGTGGCGCACACGATCAATTCGCCGTCCTCGTCCAGAAACTCATCCGGCATCCAGTCCAGCGGACCGCCGGTATGCGGACAGCGATTCTCGTACGCGAAGACTTCAGCACCTTTACGCACCACGAACAACTCGCGCACCGCGCCGTCGCTTGTCAATTGACACGACTTCGCGCCGGTAGCGGTTAACTCGGCGAGGTTGCACAGGCGTATCAGGTTCATCGTTTACATCGCTTGAGCGGCGCGTAGTCGCCCCTATTTGCTGACAGCGCGGATCGCGGCTGCGTTCAACCGTCACGGCGGTTAACACGTCCGCGTCATCACGGCTTAATCTTTTTGAAACAAGTAACCGTTAGGTTGACTGGCGAACTTCGAACACTGCTTTCAAACCAACAGTCGCCAACCCGAGGTCCCATGAAGAAACTCGCGATACTCTGCATTTTCGGCGTGATCAGTGTGAACGCGCAAGCCCAGAATCAATCCGCGCAAGGTTTTGTGTTCGAGGACATAAACCGCAACGGCCAGCTCGATGCCGGCGAACCGGGTGTGACCGGTGTATCGGTCTCCAATGGCATCGACGTGGTGCAAACCGGTGCAGACGGCAGCTACTCGGTCGGTCTGGACGCGGAAAGCATTCTGTTCATCAGCAAGCCGGCGGGCTACGCGGTGCCGCAGGACGCGCAGCATCTGCCGCGTTTTTACTACATCCATTATCCGGATGGCACGCCTGACGCGGGCGACTATCAATTTCCGGTCATCGAGCCGACCGGGCCGCTGCTTGGCGCTATCAACTTCCCGTTACGCAGGACCGATCGCGATGACAGCTTCGAGGCGCTGGCGTTCGCCGATCCACAGACCAGCGATGCCGAGGAACTGGATTTCCTCCGCGAGGACGTGGTGGCGGAACTGGTAGGCTCCGCAGCGAAGTTCGGCTTGGTCGCGGGCGACGTGGTCAACGACGACCTGTCGCTATATCTGCGGCACAACGAGATCATGTCGCGCATCGGCGTGCCGATGTGGAACCTGCCGGGCAACCACGACATGAACTACGAATCGCCGGACGACCGCTATGCGACCGAGACTTTCAAGCGCACGTTCGGTCCGACCTATTACTCTTTCGATTACGGTCAGGTACACGTGGTCGCGCTGGATAACGTGGAATATCAGAGCAGCGAGGCCGGCGATTATCGCGGTTTCATTTCACCAGAACAGATCGCGTGGCTTAAGAATGACCTGAGATTCGTACCCGAAGACAAGCTGATCCTCATCGCCACTCACATCCCTCTGCTGACTTTCGCGACCGACGACCCGGCCACCAACACGGGTAACCTCGATGAGTTGCTGACGGTGCTGAATGGGCGCCCGCACGTTTACACGATCGCCGGACACGACACCAGCAACAGCTGGCAGGTGTACATCAATCACGAACATGGCTGGCACGGGCCGGAGCCGCTGCGTCATCAGGTGCTGGCCGAGGTGCGCGGCGGTTCTTGGGCAGGTCCGCGCGACGAACGCGGTGTGCGTGAAGCCTCCATGCAGGACGGCAACCCGAACGGTTATTACATCATTTCGTTCGACGGCAACGAATACCGCACGCGCTTCAAGGCCGCCGGTCAGGGTGCGGAGAAGCAGATGCGCATCGTGCTGGACCCGCCGCTGATCTCACCGACGGCCACACCGGTGATCAATCGCGGCCAGCTGGCGGGCTTGACCAGCGTCGTCGTCAACGTGTTTGATGGTGGCGAACGCAACAAGGTGCAGATGTCGGCCGATAACGGCAGGTATAAGCGCATGCGGCAGGTGTTGCGCGTTGATCCCTACATGGAGGCGCTGTTCATCAAATATCAGGGGACTGAAGACGCCTACGATGCGCCCGAACCGTCATCGCACATCTGGGAGCTGGCGCTGCCCGGAACGCTAATGCCAGGGATTCATACGGTAACGGTGCGCTCCACGGACATGTTCGGGCAGACTTCAACCGGGTCTTTGATCTTCGAGATTTTATAGTCGCCTGCGCGCGATTGCGGATAAACGAAGCGAGGGGCTGCCGGATTTACGGCAGCCCCCACCACATCAGCCACAGCCCCGCCGATACGCCCAGCAGAAACAAACCCCACAAGGTTCCGACGTTAGTCTCGTCGCCGAAACGGTCGGAGATTTTTAGCGCGCGGCCAAACAGTGCGAAGGCCGATACGCCGCCCAGCAACAGCAACGCGCCGCCCACCGCGACAAGAATAATTTCGAACGCGGTCATTGGTCCGCGATCATTCGATGTCGATTTCCCGCACGCCCTTGTGCGCGCGGCATTCCTCGACGTGCGTGCGGATGCGCTCGCGCAACTCCTCGCCGTTCGGGATCGCGCGGATCGTCACCAGCGGGTGCGATTTATCGGAGGTCTGCATGACCACGTTGCCGAGGGAGAAAATCCTTAAGAAAAACGGCTGCTCGAAACGGTAATCCCGCACCCGGTACAGCTCGATCTCGTCCATCTGCTTGTTAAGCACGCCGTAACGCGTCTTGAGGCGTTCCGTCGTGAGTTCGTATTTGGTGTTTTTCACCACCAGCCATTTCCACAGCATCATGAACACGGGGATCACCAGCCAGAAGAACAGCCCCAGCAGGATGAACGCCGGAAGGTTGATGACCTGCGACGGCGTTCCGTTCCAAATGGGCTTTTCGATCGACGACATGAGTGTACCGCAGAGGTTGCGCAAAGCCGTCAACCGTACTTAAATGCGGCGTCCGGCACAAGCACGCATCCTGTGTGCAATAACCCGGCCCCACAACCCGGAGGACTAATCCGGCGCAATCAATGGTATCCATGACCACAGCACGCGCGATTTACCCACCCGCACTTTCCGGCCCGATAGCGATAACATGCGCGGCGTAATCGCGGCCGGTCACGAACTCACTGTACATGCTGCGGAGGTAGTCCTGCGCGAGGGCGGCAAGGCGTTCGATGCGATTGTCGCCGCCCATTTCGCCGCCTGCGTGGCCGAGCCGATACTGACGTCGCTGGGCGGCGGCGGTTTTCTGCTGGCAAAACCGGCCAGCGGACAGCCGCTTGTATTCGATTTTTTCGTGCATACGCCATACGAGAAGCGCACGCCGGAGGCACTCGATGCGCGTGAGGTCGCAATCGATTTCGGCCCCGCGCGGCAAAGCTTTCACATCGGGCGCGGCACCAGCGCGACGCCTGGTGTGGTAAAAGGCGTGTTCGAAGCCCACCGGCGTTTGTGCACCATGCCCATGCGCGAGCTGTGCGCGCCAGCGATCCGTTATGCGCGCGAGGGTGTGCGCATGAACGCGTTGCTGGCCTACATCGCCGGCGTGGTGCATCCCATCTATACCGAATCTCCCGCCGCGCGCGCGATCTACGGCGGCAGCGGTCCGCATGCCCGGCTGCTGGAAGGCGACATCATTCGGCAACCCGCACTGGCGGAGACGCTTGAAGCGCTGGCGATCGAGGGCGACGATTTGTTTTATCGCGGCGAAATCGCGCATTTGATCGCGCGCGACGGCGAGCAAGGCGGCGGCCTGCTCACGCGCGCGGACTTAGAGCGCTACGCGGTGGAACTGCGCGAGCCGCTGATCACCGAGTATCGCGACGTGACCATAATGACCAATCCGCCACCGTCGTCAGGCGGCATTCTTATTGCATTCGCGCTTAAGCTGCTGGATGGCGCGCGCCTGGGCGCTCATACATTTGGTTCGATCGAGCATTTGCGGCTGCTCGCCAAAGTTATGCGGGCGACATCCAGCGCCAGGGTGGAAGCATTGCAGCCTGACGGGTATCTCGACCCGCGAAAGCTGCTGGATGCCCACTATCTCGCGCGCTATCGTCAGCAGGTTATCGGGCGCCCGCGCGCCACGCGCGGCACCACGCACATCAGCGTCATCGACGGCAAGGGCAATGTGGCTTCCATGAGCCTTTCGAACGGCGAAGGCTGTGGCGAGATCGTGCCGGGCACCGGCATCATGCTGAACAACATGCTGGGCGAAGACGACTTGAGCCCGCACGGCTTGAAGAACTGGCGCCCTGGGCTGCGCATGAGTTCGATGATGGCGCCGAGCCTGGTGCTGCGGCCGCGCGGCGAGGTTATCGCAACCGGCTCCGGCGGTTCAAATCGCATTCGCACGGCCATCCTGCAGGTGCTGATCAATCTTGTCGATTACGATATGGACGTGGAGCCCGCGGTGCGCAGTCCGCGCATTCATATGGAGGGGGATAAGCTGAGCCTGGAAGGCGGTCTCGCTATTGAGAAGCTGGAGGCGCTGCTGGCCGCTTTCCCAGAGCACGAGACCTGGCCCGAATTGAATCTGTTTTTCGGCGGCGCGCATACCGTAATGCGCGCCGAAAGTGGATTTCGCGGTGCCGGCGATCCGCGCCGCGGCGGCGTATCGCGGATCGTCCCTTAGCCGACCGATCTCGTTAGCTTTCCGATGGGCTTTTGTTAGTGGTTTCTGATGGCCAGTGCCTATGACGGCTGCCGTCGGATGTGACCACGCCGCCTCCGCCGTTGCGTTTGGCCTCGAATAGTGCCGCGTCGGCATAACGCAGGACCGTGTCGTCCTGCCATCCAAGCTGATGTTGGCATGCGCCTGCGCTCATGCGCAGGGACACCAATTCTCCCGTCTCCGTGGTCAGCGGTTCTTTGGTAAAGGCGTTACCCAGACGCACCAGCACTTCGGCCGCGGCGTTCGCGTTCACGTCCCATAGCAACAACACGAATTCGTCACCGCCCCAGCGCGCGACCCAGTCGCCCTTGCGCATGTCCGCGCGGATGGTGTCGACCAGACGAATCAGACACAGATCGCCGAAGTGATGACCGTACCGGTCGTTGAGCTGCTTTAAATTGTCCAGGTCGATAAACGCCAAGGTGTAGCCGCCGCCATGGCGCGCCGCGCGCTCGGTGTCTGTTTGCAGCCGCTCCGCGCCGGCGCGGCGATTGAATGCACCGGTAAGAAAGTCGTACATAGCCTTGGCGGTGAGCGAGCGCCTGCGTTCCTCCAGCAGTTCGATGGTGCGTTGCGTTTCTCTCATCAGCCTGCCCACCAGATCACCGTGGCCGGTGGGCAATGCGGGAGCGCGGCCCTCGTCCACGTAGTCGCGTAGGGCCTGTGCGCAGAGCGCTATCGGGGTCGTTAGCTTACTAATGCCGTACGCGGATAGCGCCACCCCAATGATCATGCTGAGCGCTGCGACGATGAGTGTCTGCCACAGTATGCCTTCCATCATATCCGTGTAATGTACGTAGATCAGCACGGCGATCAGTGGCAGGCTGCCGCCCAACAGCGCCACAGCCAGCAGCTTGCCGGCATAGGAACAGCGGGACAGCAGTCCGGATAAGTTTTCGTATAAAGCGAGAGACTGACGACGCATACACCCTTCCTTGTGGTGGTAACGCGTCATTCTCCGTCAAGCTCGTGTCGCCGAACCGTGCCCCCGTCACAATGCCGCGCGATAAGTGATGCCTGGGCGAGCCGGCCGTGCAGTCACCCGATGAGTTTCTGACGGTCGCTTGGCTTGCCAAGTTCACACGGCTATTTCTTTCTTAGCCGTAAGTCAGTGCGCGGTTACACGCTGTGTAAAAACACAGGATTCGTCATTGCGAGGTCGCGAAGCGCGACGTGGCAATCTCTAACTAACTGATTGAGATAGCTCTGGATTGACGCGCTTTGCGCGCACGGCAATCCAGGCCGCGTTGCCCGCCGCGCTTCGCTCGCGGCTAAAGGCTCACCGCAATGATATTCGACAAGAATTTTTACTCAGGCTGGTTAGCAGAGATGCGTGGGGCTGCAACTGAGGTCGGAACGTTGCTAAAATTCGATCTCCACCCACGCCCACGCCTTGTCCAGGTCAAACGCCTGCTTGCCGTCGCTGGCCACGCCGTTGCGCGCGAGGTTGAGCGCGCTTTCATCCGCATCGTAGGCGGCGTATTTGAGCCCGAACGTGTAGTGGTCCCAGAAGGTCCTGCTCAGCGCCACGTCCCACTCCGTGCCGTAGTCGTAGTTGCTGTTTTCGGCCGCCAGATCGTGATACATGATCATGACTGTGGTGTCGTAGATCGAAGCGGTTAAGGTCCCGTACAAATCCTCGATGCCATCGGCCGGCGTGATGAGAAACCGATCCGCCCAGCCCTGGAAGGCATGATTGGTGCCGAGCGGCGTCTGAAACGCGTTTGCGCCGTCGCCTTCCAATACCTCGTAGCTTGCCTTGACCTCCAGCGACGCCAGCGCGGTGCTGTCGAAAGTCTGGCCTATACCCAATTCGCCGAGGTAATAGTTGACGTCTATGTCGTTGCCGTTGTCGCCGTAATCTTTCTGGTTGGCGAACTCGGCCGTGTAAAGCAGGCTTGCGTCGGTGCCGCCGAGCGCGGGTTCGCCCTGCACGCGACCGCCGTAGGTTGCGGTGGAGAGGAATTCTGAAGCCGCACTCTCGAAGTCCAGCAGATACCCATAAGCCTCCAGCGCGGCCCATTCAAGCCCGTCGAAGTTGAGCTTGAGCGCGTGACCGTCCATTCGATAGTCCGACCGATCCGGCAGCGGGTTATCTTCACCGAAGATGCGGTTGACGTTCCAGATGTATGAATAGTCGATGCTGGCGTCGGGCAGCGGTTCGCTGGTGAAACGCGCGGCGTCGAAGCTCTGCCAGTTCTGCCGCCATAGAACATTGCCGAGGAATCGGTGTAGCGGGTCTTCCCGGTGAGTAATCTCCTGACGCCCGGCGCGCAGTTCGCTGTTGGGCAAACCCGCGAAGCTCAAATAAGCCTGATTGATTTCCGTGCTCTGTGGGTCGACGACCGCCGCGCGATCAATAATGCCGTTGGTCCCACCGTCGTTGTACAGATCATTGCCGATAGCGCGCACGTCCTCGAACTGCAGGTAACCGGCGAATCCGTGAAAAAACCCGGTCCTGTATCCGAGCGCTGTGCGCAACGTATTGGCGTTCGCGTCTTCCAGAGCGGGTAACTGGCCGTCCTCAACGTGCTCGAAGCGATACCTGAGGTATAAATCCACTTCGCCGCTACTTAAAGCGCCCCACAAGTCATCGGCGAGAGCCGGCGCGGGTGCCGCCATGGCGGTCAAGCAAATGCTCAAGATCACTCGATCTTGCAGGCGCGCGGAGATGAGCATGGCTAACATTCTCAGGTTATCTGGCGCTTTAAAAAATGTGTCGGCGCGCGGCCAGGACTAACCGCTATCACCGCACGCGATCAATACGTTTTGTAGGGCAGGAATTTGCCGCTCATCACGATCTTCACCCGGTCGCCCTTGGGGTCGGGCTGACGTTCAAGACTCATCTCGAAGTCGATCGCGCTCATGATGCCGTCGCCAAACTCCTCGTGGATCAGTTCCTTCCACGTGGGGCCGTACACCTGAAGCAGTTCGTAAAAGCGATAGATGGTGGGATCGACCGGCACGGTGTCCATCGACTCGCCGCGAGTCGGCACTGTTTGCAGCAGCGCGATCGCCTGCTCGTCCAGTCCCAGCGCCTTGCCCGCGCGTTCGGCCTCCTCGCGTGCCATCTTCATCTGGCCGAGCAGAGCGGCGGTCGTCCAGACGGGGCTGCGTCCAACCTTTTCCGCCAGTTGCTTCCAGGTAAGCCCGCGCTCGCGCCTGGCATCCTGAATCGCTTCAGTGAGTTCTTCACGTTTCATCGTTGTATTGTCCTCATTAATTCCATGGTTGACCGGGCAGGAGCGTGGTCTTGTCAGAGAGGCAGTCGTTGCGGCGGCTTGCGAGCTAACGGTGATCGAAAGCCGCCGTCACAGTGGTGTAATCTGCTCAGGTTTCAACCATTGCCAAGGCAGCCTCGGCGGGATCGGTGTCGGCGGCGGTGCGTACGTAAAACCACCAGGTGACCGCTATGCACGAGACGTAGAACGCCGCGAACAGACCTAGCGCGAATTCGGGACCGCCAGTGGCGGCAATCGAGCGGCCGAAGCCCTGCGGGATCACGAACCCACCGTACGCGCCGATCGCCGAGCTGAACGCCAGCACCGCGGCTGCCTCGAAGCGTCCGCTACGTTCGGCGGTGGCTTGCGCCGCCTCGCCCTGACCCCCAACTTCGGCCAGGCGATCACGCAGAAACACCGTTGGCACAATGCGAAACGTGGAGCCGTTGCCGATGCCGGTAGTCACGAACAACACCATAAACATCGCCAGGAACGCGGCGAACGAGCCGCCTTCGAGCACGGCCATCACACCGAGCGTGGCCGCGAGCATGACGACGAAATTCCAGAATGTCACCGTCGTGCCACCATAGCGATCACTGAGCCAGCCGCCCAGCGGTCGCGCCACCGAGCCCACCAGCGGCCCGAGAAACGCGAACTGCAAGGGGTTCAGCTCCGGGAATTGCAGCTGGATCAGCAGCGGCAGCGCGGCCGAGTACCCAATAAACGAGCCGAAGGTGCCGATATACAAAAACGAGATGATCCAGGTATGCGAACGCTTGAGGATGACGGACTGCTCGCGCAAGCTGGCCTTCGATACGGCCAGGTTATCCATGTAGAACCAGGCGCAAACGGTAGAAGCCAGGATCATTGGCACCCACATCCAGCCGGCCCATTGCACCTCCAGCGCGGAGCCCGCCGCGGCGGCGCCCAGCCCCAGCATTCCCAGACCGATGACAGCGGGCACGATAAGTTGCACGAAGCTCACGCCGATGTTGCCGCCGGCCGCGTTCAATCCCAGCGCCCAGCCCTTCTGAGAATCGGGATAGAAGTAACTGATGTTCGCCATGCTGGCCGCGAAGTTGCCGCCGCCTAAGCCCGCAGTGCTCGCTATCAGCAGCATCAGCCAGTAAGGCGTGGAGGTGTCCTGCACGAGCACGGCAAGGCCGATGGTCGGCACCAGCAACGCCGCGGCACTGAACACGGTGAAATTGCGTCCGCCGAAAATCGGCACCGCCGCGCCGTAGGGTAAGCGCAACGTCGCCCCCGTTAAAGCCGGTAGCGACACCAGCCAGAAGAGTTGTTCGGTGGTGTAATTGAAGCCGGCGGCTTCAAGATTCACGGCGACCACGCTCCACAGCAGCCACACCGAGAAACCGAGAAATTCGGCGAAGATCGAGAAGATCAGATTGCGCTGCGCGATCGGCTTGCCCGTTCCCTCCCAGAATTCCGGGTCGTTCGGTCGCCAGTCATGGATCGTCCGGCTGTTCATGGTGTCTCTCCGTCGAGTTTCTGCGCCGGCGACTTCGCCCTGACGACGCGCTGTCGCGATCCATTGTCTCCAGGCCATGCCAAAGGTTGCGGCTCATGCCCGACGTCCGGGTGAGGGAACGCCGCGCGGGCCGCCTCGACCTCCTGCGCGTGAGCTTTATCCAGCGCGCGCCGACGGCGCAGTTCGATTGGTATGATTTTCGTGGTGAGTTTCATCGTGAGATCTCCATTCAGGTCCAGGCGGAGGTCGGGCGAATCCAGCGAGCATGGAACGCGGCGATTACGGCGTGCGCCGATTGTGTTTGAGCCGCGTTCTTAGGTGAGGGCGATGGCAAGGCGTGTGCCAGGCGTGCGCAATGTCATAAAGTTTACGGGAAACAGTTAGTTATGTAAGACAGCCGGCAAGAAACGCGGGAGCCGAGCAGCCGGCAGCGCCTGCTATTGGGTCATCGGGATGGAGTTGTGCCCGCGAATGGTGCGACGCACTGCGATCACAAACAAACAGGATAGGGACGTCTCTTGACCCGCGGCGCTTAGCGGCGGACTGAGGTACGCTCTCCCGCGTACGCCGATCAGGTTTAAGGTGGACAGCGGCGCCAGGGGCGCTTAGATCAGCAGGCCGATAACGGCAATGAGCAGCGCAGTTTGGGCAAGCATCATACCGAACATCCATAACAGCAGCTTGCTAGTGATGCGCGCTTCGACGGCGATTAGATCGGCTTTGATTTCCGCGCGCAAAGCGGCGATTTCGGCTTGCATCTCTGCGCGCAAAGTGGCGATTTCGCCTTGCAGGTCCGCGCGCAAAGCAGCGATTTCGCTCTTGAGATCGGCCTTTGTCGCAAGTTCGCCGCGCCCGCTGGCGCTGAGGCCGCGCAGCGCATCGATCAACGCTTCGGCTTGCGCTTCGGTCAAGCCCGCTTGACTCAAGCGCTTGATCGCGGCGTGAGAATCGAAGTCCATGTGCATCATTATAGGCGGCCTGCTTTGCATCTAGTAGGGCAATTAAACAACGCGTACTTGATAATCAACATCATCCGCTGTGTTTAGTACGCCGTTGTTCCGCGCCATCGGCTGTCGAGACGGGATTTTATGGCGCGCGGATTCGTAGCCGTTTCACCCTGGCCGGCGTTCTAACCAACGTCCACGCGTATGTTTAAAGCCTGATCGACGAGGTTCAAGTGTTCGACGTATAGCTCCTCGGCTGGGGTCCCAGCATGCATTCGTTGAAATTGCCGCGCTAGCATGCCGACTAATCCATGCTTCGCCGCTCCGAAACATCTCCAAAACATGCCAGTGAAGACAGATTGTCTTGATGGTTGAAATTGCCAAACCAAACAGCGGGCTTAGCCCTTTTTTCGCGACGCCAAACATCCCTATAAGCTGTTAGTTGTAGTGGTCAACTGCTTCCGGACACTTTGTTAAGCATTTTTTCGTAATCCATTGGTGTTGTGTAACCGAGCGTTGAATGCAGACGCTTTGAGTTGTAATACACCGCCACGTATTCCCGCAC